>Ga0153956_1001218_pt1 | contig 23692 bp, 22 predicted proteins | sample TSFL040MetaG_FD_104704 | JGI IMG/M metagenome (GOLD analysis project Ga0153956, IMG submission 104704) | Attine ant fungus gardens microbial communities from Florida, USA - TSFL040 MetaG | ecosystem: Host-associated > Fungi > Mycelium > Unclassified | place: USA: Florida, Wekiwa Springs... | reverse complement strand
GTCACCGGCTTCAGCAAAGCGTTTCAGGTAGCGATCGGGCTCTACGATCATTAAGTGCACGTCAAGCGGCTTGGTGGCGTGTTTTTTAGCAACCTCGGCCACAGGGAAACCAAATGATATGTTAGGCACAAACACACCGTCCATAATGTCCACATGTATCCAGTCGGCCTCGCTGCGGTTAAGCATTTCGATATCGCGCTGCAGGTTACCAAAATCGGCCGATAATATAGATGGGGATACTAAATGATTCATTAGTTAAACGGTTGATAAGTTTATTAGTGACTGCGCAAATATAGACATTTCCTATGGAGTCATTAAGAGTCATTTTGTTTCACTTCATCTGGTTATTAAAAAAGACTGTTCATTTGACTGAAAGATAGAAATCTGTATATAATATTCACGCCGCGCTTAGCTTGTGTATAGAGTTCTTGCTCCAGAACAGGCCTTTCTGTACGCCCCGATAAGGCAATAGTTTTTAAAGAAATACGAATAAGAGCTACTTCATGTCATTGTCCAACACTTCCGGTGCTGTAGCTTTTTACTCGTACCGCAACGCTTCAATAGGATCCAATTTGGCAGCTTTCTGTGCCGGGTAATATCCAAAAAATATACCTGTAATGGCACACACAAAGAATGACAACGCAACCGACGATTCAGAAATAATGGTAGGCCAGCCCAGGGTAGCGGTAACCACCCAGGTGGATATAAAACCCAATACTACACCGATAATACCGCCAGTGATACTGATCAAGATCGCTTCAAGCAAAAACTGCATCATGATATCTTTACCGCGTGCCCCTATCGACATACGCAATCCTATCTCCTTGGTACGCTCTGTTACCGATACGTACATGATATTCATGATGCCGATACCACCAATAACCAGCGATATACCGGCAACTACGGTTAACAGCACGGTAAGCAAACCGCTGGTTGAGCTTAGCGTGGCAATCAGTTCCTGCTGGCTGCGTACGGTAAAGTCGTTATCTTCCGAATCTCGCAGACGGTGGGTGGCGCGCAGTTTTTCAGTGATCTCGGCCATAGCCTGATCGGTCATGTCCTCGCTGGTTGCCGAGGCGTAGATGTTGGAGTAATAGATGGTTGCCAGGATACGTTTCTGCACGGTGGTGTACGGCGCCAGTAAAATATCATCCTGATCCTGGCCGAAAGTATTAAAACCTTTAGGGCTCAATATCCCGATGATCTGAAACGGGATGTGTCCAAACCGAATTACCTTACCAATCGGGTTTTCTCCGTTGGGGAAAAGGTTATCCACTACCGTTTGTCCTATTAAGCAAACCTTAGCCGAGGTGAGCACATCGTTATCGGTAAATACAATACCATCTTTTACCGATAGCTTGCGGATGTTCAGGTATTCCGGCGCCACGCCCGTTATACTGGTAGGCCAGTTAAGCGGGCCGTTAATAGCCTGACCTCTCGAAGTAACGGAAGGCGATATATCCGTTATATATTGCGGATGATTTTTCAGTGCGACGATGTCTTTAATAGTAAGTGTCTGGAAACTGGTACCGGCAATACGTACACCGCCCGGCAGGTTACTGGCCGGCTGCACGGTAAGCATATTGGTACCCATGCTTGACAATTGGTCATGAATGCTTTGCTTTGAACCCTGGCCAATGGCCACCATAGCAATAACCGCCGCCACCCCAATAATGATACCCAGCATGGTTAAAAAGGCCCGAAGCTTGTTTCTGAGCAGGGCGCGGTAAGCAATACGGAACAGGTTAGCTATGTTCATATATTATAATCGTCGGTAGCAGGTAAGTTAGCCAGCATTTCTTTGGCCGACTTACGGTTTTCATTCTTAGTATCTTTCTGAATAATGCCATCGCGCAGCTGTATGGTACGGCTGCTAAAGGCAGCTATATCTGGCTCGTGCGTTACAAACACAATGGTTTTACCCTGGTTCACGTTCAGCTCCTGCATCAGTGCCATAATTTCGTATGATGTGCGGCTGTCCAGGTTACCGGTGGCCTCATCGGCCAGTATCATAACCGGCTGGTTTACCAAAGCCCTGGCAATGGCTACACGCTGCTGCTGGCCGCCCGATAGTTGATTAGGCATATGGTCAAAACGATTATCCAGCTTAACCGCTTTCAGCGCTTCCATGGCGCGGTCGCGGCGTTCGCCGGGGCCTATATCTTTGTTATATAACAAGGGCAGCTCCACGTTCTCAAGTGCCGACGTACGGGCCAGCAGGTTATAAGCCTGAAACACAAAACCAATTTTATGGTTGCGCAGCTGCGCCAGCTCATCGCGGTTTAATTTTTTCACATCCACACCATCCAGCAAATAATCGCCCATGGTAGGCTTGTCAAGGCAGCCCAGTATATTGAGTAGGGTGGTTTTGCCTGAGCCGCTGCTGCCCATAATGGTCAAAAATTCGCCCGGTTCAACGGTAAAGGATATTCCCTTTAATGCGCGAACCGTTTCGCTGCCCATTACAAACTCGCGTTTAAGCTCGCGTATTTCAAGCGCATTACTGCTCATCGGCCACGGCCTCCTCTACCACCCCGACGTTGCGGCATAAACGGACTACCGCCGGTTGCGCCGGCATCCGCTTGGGTTTTATCCAGTTTACCTCCTGATGCATCTGTAATCACAATATCATCGGCCGAAAGGCCGGATAGCACCTCAACCTGGGTATTATCATTCAGGCCGGTTTTTATCCTGGTACGAACGATCTGATTGCCTTTTAATAACCAAACAAATGATGTTTGCTTAACCACGCCGGTACTGTCATGGCGGCTGCTTAAAGCATGCTGTTTCTCGCCTGGATCATTTGACGAGCCGCCGCCCTGGCCGCTCATGCCTGCGCCGCCGCGCTTGCGGCCTTTGCGGGCTATCTTACCAACTATCTGATATTTTTCAGACAAGGCAGAATCGGGTTCGTACGATAATGCTTTAGCCGGGATCAACATGGCATCGTTAACTTCTTTGGTGTAGATGACAATGTTGGCCGTCATGCCCGGCTTTAATTTCATATCATCGTTCGGCGTGCTGATCATGGTGGTATAGGTTACCACGTTAGACGATACAGACGGACGCAGGCGAATCTCTTTTACCTGCCCTTTAAACTGATCGGTAATAAAGGCATCTACCGTAAATGACACCCGGTTACCGGCTTTTACTGCGCCAATGTCGGCTTCATCCACATTGGCCTGCACTTCCATTTTTGTAATGTCCTTAGCTATTGTAAACAAAGTAGGGGTATTGAAACTGGCCGCCACGGTTTGACCAACTGCTATGCTGCGGTTAAGCACAACGCCATCAATGGGCGAATAAATATCTGCATATGACAAATTTTTCTTGGCCGATCTTACCTGTGCATTTGCGCTGTTTACTGACGCTTTGGCGGCGGCGTAGGTATTAACTGCGGCGTCATACTCAGCTTTGCTTATGGCGTCGGTTTTGTATAAAAGCGATTGCCGTTCGAAATTATTTTTGGCATAAACTAACTGGCTCTGCGCATTTTGCAGCTGGCCGGTGTATTGGTCAACAGTAGCTTGAAGTAATGACTTATCCAGTTGGGCAAGTAACTGTCCTTTTTTTACCTGAGCATTAAAATCAACATACAGGCTTTTAATAATGCCCGATATCTGGCTACCCACGGTAACGGTATCCTCGGGTTCAATACGGCCGGTAGCGGTAACGCTTTGGGCTATATAGCCGCGCGTAGGCTTTTCGGTCTGCAATACTATCGGGGCCTCCGGCTTACGTATAAAAAAGTACCATATCAATAATAGCGCAACCACTATTGCTAAAATGATCCATATCCTTCTTGTTTTCATGTTGTGATGTTATAATTTAATAGGTTGGCCCCGGTAAAAATCATATATTCTTAAACTCAAAATAAGATTGTATTTGGCTTGCACAAACTGCTGCTGCGCTTGTACATACAGGTTTTTCTGCAACAAAAAATCAACGGTATTAGCAACCCCCACTTTCAGCTGCTCGCTGGCTATGCGGTAACTTTCTTTGCTGAATTTAAATTGCTCGTTGGCAGCATCATACTGCCCCTGCGCGTTTTGCACGTTAATATATGAACGCTCCACATTTTGCGACAGCACATATTTGGTATTCTGCAAATCAAGTTTTGACTGCTGCACGTTAATCTTGGCCTCCTCAACCTGCGTCTTAACCACGCGCCGCGTAAAGATGGGGATAGCTAAGTTAAAGCCTATTTGCTCCTGCAGGCTATTGCCAAGCTGGTTAAAGTAAGCACTGCCGTTGCCGGTAGCGTATCCGGCACCAATTGATCCGCCCGCAGTTAATGAAGGCTTGTAGCCAGCCTGCGCCTTGGCAACATCATACTGCGCTATTTGTACGCCTAGTTCGCCGTTCTTAATTTCGGGACGGGTGCGGTACGCACTGTCTTGTGCTTCTTTTAAAGATGTAAGGGCTATACCTGACGAAGTTACAATAGTATCAGGCCTTACGATATCAAAATCAACGTTTGACGGTAATAGTAGCAACTGTTTCAGCGTAAGCACATCAGCACGCTGAGTGTTTTGCAGGTTTACCAGTGTGTATTGGTCGGCGGCTTGCTGGGCCTGCAGTTGTATCAGGTCTTTGCGCGCAACACTCCCTACATCGTAACGTTGTTGTTCCAGTTTAACCTGGGCTGCGGTGGTGTTTACCAGGTCGGTATTATACAGAATATTCTCCTTGTCAAACAATATAGCCAGGTAAGCCTGGGTAATTTGCAGCGTAATATCATTTTCCTGCTGCAAAATATTCAGGTTTGAAGATTGCAGCACCAAGCTTTGCTGGTTGATATTATTATTCAATAAATTACCATTATACAAGGTAACTGACGAACTAACACCATAGTTACCCGAGGCCACAAACCCCGAGCTGCCCGAGCTTAGTCCTGTTGCATTGTTAGCACGGCTTTTATAATGGGTAAAATCCTGACTAGCTGAGGCCGACAGATCAGGTAGCTTGGCACCTTTGGCCAGCTCAAGCTCCTGCTGGCTGATCTGTTTGCTCAGCCTTAACGAATTAATTTGGATATTGTGCTTTTTGGCATAATCTATACATTGGCTCAAATCCCACTTTATGGTTTTACCTACCAGCGTACTGTCCTGCGCGTACAGCGTAGTACAGCCAAAAAATAATAACAATAAACCCGTGAATTTTATTTTTAGCGACATACAGTAAAGGCTACGGCGGTTGAATTCATTTGGTTATTAATTTAAATTTTAAAAAAATGTTTGATGAGTGCATCTTCTATTGTGTAAATAGTTTATTACTCATACCCCACTTATACTTAACAGTATTCAAGTTGTGACAAAACATCTGTATGCGCTTAATTGTTTATAAACTCATGGAACAACAATTTAAAGCAAGCCTGACAGGCACCGATGGTCCTGTTGTCGGCATTATTAAGCCCGCCATTTTTAAAGGCTACGACAAAGCTTACAGATTTGACTCGATAGATAATACCCTGCACCTGGTAATTGCCCTTGATGCTGACGGCAAATGGGAAAAAGTAGACGGAACCGAACCCTATCTTTTTGGCTGGGTTAATGAGATGGTTGAACAAATACCAAAATTGCAAGCATAATTTTAAGCTATCCTAACTTATGGAAAAAGAAGAATTAGGCCGATCAGGCATAAAGGTTAGTCCGTTTTGTTTTGGGGGGAATGTTTTTGGCTGGACAACTGACGAAAAACGATCATTTGAACTACTGGATGAATTTGTAGATTCAGGACTTGAATTTATTGATACCGCCGACGTTTACTCCAAATGGGTACCCGGCAATAAAGGCGGCGAAAGCGAAGCCATAATTGGCAACTGGTTAAAGCAATCGGGCAAACGCCACCGCGTGATCATTGCTACCAAAGTGGGCAAACCCATGGGCGATGATAAGAAAGGCCTTTCAAAAGCCTATATCACTAAGGCTGTAGAGGATTCGCTGACGAGATTACAAACTGATCATATCGACCTTTACCAATCGCACGAAGATGACCCGGACACACCACTCGAAGAAAGCCTGTCAATTTTTACCGATTTGATAAAACAAGGTAAAGTGCGCGCTATCGGTGCTTCTAACTATAGTGCCGCCCGTTTGAAGGAGGCCCTGAAAGTAAGCGAAACCAATGGCCTGGCCCGGTACGAAGCTCTTCAACCGGAGTATAACCTATATGACCGCGAAGAATACGAGAAAGAGTATCAACAACTATGCCTGGATAACAATGTCGGTGTCATTACCTTTTACTCGCTGGCCAGCGGATTTTTATCCGGCAAATACCGCTCAGAAGCCGACCTGCAAAAAAGTGCCCGCGGCGGCGGTGTCAAAAAATACTTAAATGACCGCGGTTTCAGAATTCTGGAGGCATTGAATCAGGTAGCCTCACAGTACAAAACCAACCCTGCAGCAGTAGCTATTGCTTGGGTTATTGCACAGCCGGGTATCACCGCCCCTATCGCCAGCGCAACGTCTGTGCAGCAATTGCATGATACGGTGGCAGCAGTTAAGTTAAATTTAGATAAGCAGGCAATTGATTTACTGACGGAAGCGAGCAGATATTAAAGTATTCACTCCCCCTATGCCCACAATGGCGTGGTAGAGAACAAAAAAGCCACCCCGAGGTGGCTTTTTCACTATTAATTTATGATAGAGCAAATTGTTGTTTAGAAACCAAATTTGTGGCCATGCTGCTCGTTGCGGGCAAAATGGTTATTGCCGTTTAAGCGTTGGTTGTTGTTTTGCGGGCCGCGGTTATTATTACCTTCGTCTTTGCGTTTAAAGCGGTCAGTACTATGTTCTATACCGCGGGGTTGCTCGCTTGGCCTTGTAACTTCATATTTATGGTCGTTAAAAGGTTTCCAATCATATACACGGCCATTGTAACGTTCGCGGTATACATCTGCATTTAAGAACGGACGGCGGGCATGTACTTCGTAATGGCGGGCGTTTCTCCAATCATAGTCGCTATATATACCCGGCAGGCGGGCAGCCTGCACCCAGTTTACGCCATTATTATAGTAATAAACTTTTTCAGGTATACAGTAGTAAGCATCTATATCAGGCAGATAATAATACTCATCTGCATTGCTGTAATTTATGGCCACATGAGGCGTTGCCAATAAAGCTTCTATAACCGGGCGATGACCGCCTAAGTTTAATCCTATCTGTAGTATTTGGGCATTTGCGTTGCTGCAAAATAAACCGCTTAATGCTATTGCTGATATTAAAGCTATCTTTTTCATCTCTTTTAGTTTTTATTTCATTATGACGATGAAAAAACGCCGGGGTTTAATTAACTTTTACCAATTAAACTGACTAAATATTAATATAAAAAATAATATTCCTATTTTTAATATAAATAAAAAATAATATTCCGATTAAGTTAATTGAATGAGCATTGTAACAGCTTCACTAATATTTTATCTGGTGTTGGGGCATTAAATTTTATTCTGTTAAATTTGATGATATAACTACAAGCTTAGCAACACATTATGAAAAGCAAGAAAATACTTACGCTGCTGTTGCCGCTGGCGGCGGTTGGCGGTTTTGTAACGCTCAATGCGTTAAAATCAGATAAAAAAGCTGCCGAGGCGGGCCTTACTTTGCCCAAGGGCTTTAACGCCACAATAATAGCCGACAACCTGGGCAGCGCACGCCACCTGGTGGTTACGCCGCAGCATGATATCTATATCCACATGGCCAGCACAAGCAAAACCAAGGGTATTTTGATGCTGCACGAAGAAAACGGAACTGCCACTTTAAAAAGCAGTTTTGCTGATTATGGCGGCACCGGCATAGCTATGAAAAATGGTTACTTATATGCATCATCAAAAAGCTCGGTTTTTCGTTATAAGCTGAACGCTAACAATCAGGTTATTGATCCCGATAATCCAGAAACTATTGTTCGCGGCTTGGTTGACAAACCCCACCACCAGCCTAAAGCCTTAACTTTAGATGATGCCGGTAACCTATATGTAAACATTGGTGCACCAAGCAATATTTGCGAAGAGTACGACAAAAAACGCACCGGCTGCCCTATTCTTGACTCAACCGCGGGTATCTGGCAGTTTAAGGCTAACGTACCCGATCAAACTTATAGTAAGGACTCGCACTTTGCCTGGGGATTACGCAACGTGGTAGGCCTTGCCTGGAACCAGCAGGATAATCAGTTATTTGTTATGCAGCATGGCCGCGATAATCTGCATATCTCTTTCCCTAAGTTATATACGGAACAACAATCGGCCGAACTACCGGCGGAGTGTATGTTTGCCCTGAAAAAAGGTGACAACGCAGGCTGGCCCTATGTTTACTACGACTGGCAAAAACATAAAAACATGGCGGGCCCTGAATATGGCGGTGACGGTGTAAAAACTGCCGACCCGAAATATATTAACCCCGTTGCAGCTTATCCCGGCCACTTAGCACCCGTTGGGTTATTATTTTATACCGGCAATCAATTTCCTGAGCGTTATAAAAATGGCGCATTTATAGCGTTTCATGGCTCATGGAACCGAGCACCGCTGCCGCAGGCCGGTTATTTTATAGTGTTTCAGCCATTTAAAAATGGGATGCCTGACGGTAAATGGGAAGTATTTGCCGACGGCTTTGCCGGTACTGCCGAACAGAAAGCATCGGGCGCCGCTGTGCATCGCCCGTGCGGGCTGGCACAAGGCCCGGACGGCTCGCTTTATGTTACCGATGATAACAAAGGAACCATTTATAAGATCACGTATAAAAAATAATCGCGTTAGCTAAAAACAGAAACCGCCCCGATAAACACCGGCGCGGTTTTGTTTTATGCGGCAATGTTTTGCTTTACCACCTCAATAACGAAATTGTTCTTTAATTCTTTTTCGGCCACCAACATGGCAAAATCGTCATAACGTACACCATTGTCAACGGGGTAAATAGTGTAACCTCGTTTATTGGCATCATAGTCACCTAACTCAAAAAGTTCGTCCTGCTGCTTGCCTTTGATCTTTGCACCACTAACCAGTTGGTACGCATCAAATATATTCTGGAAATTATTGTTTTTCATAGTGCTTTGGCTGTTGCAATAAGTTTGCCAAAGTTTTGGAAGGATTGAAACACCACTCTCCGATACGTCATCGTGAGGTACGTGCGTAACGATCCCTGACAAGGCGGGAATTGCGCTACCCAGAGATAACGTGGTGAATAAGTTGGAATACTAGGGTAAGACTAATGACCGATAAACTAATTAACCACCTTACCCAAACCAATCAAACAGATCATGCTGTTTTAGTTTCTTTTTGTGTTCAACATCAATGTCTTTAAGAATATGCCCCTCGCCCATTTGGATAATGCGGGTTCCAAAATTGTAGGCATCCTTAAGGTTATGGGTGATTAGAATTGTAGTCAGCTTGAATTGGGTAGTGAGCTTGTCGGCAATATTGATCACAATATCAGCCGATTTGGGGTCGAGTGCCGCTGTAGGTTCATCGAGCAGTAAGATCCTGCAATCGTCCATCACGCTCATGAGCAAGGTAAGGGCCTGCCGCTGTCCGCCTGATAAGGTGCCAATAGGCTGCTCCAGTTTGTTTTCCAGGTTCATGCCCAGTGTGGCTATCTTTTCCTTCACATCGCGTTTAAATGAGTCTGTAACGCCAATATTTAATCCTTTGGCTTTGGTGCGAATGGCAGCCAGTCGGAAGTTATCCAGTATGCTTAACTCAGATGCCGTCCCGCTTAGCGGATTCTGGAAAACGCGGGCAATCCATTTACTGCGCTGGTAATCGGCCAGTTTGGTAACATTATTACCGTCGATATTAATAGTTCCGGCCGATGGCATAATACTGCCTGATATCAGGTTTAGCAGCGTAGTTTTACCTGACCCGTTTGACCCGACAACAACCACAAACTCCTCGTTATTAATAGTTACATCAATACCATTTACCGCGTTAACCTGGTTGGTTTTGCCGCGGTTAAAGGTTTTATGGAGATTGGTTATTTGGATCATGGGATGAAAACCTGCCATTGCGAGCGTAGCGTGGCAATCGCGAACTTTGCAGCGTACGATTGCCACGTCGTTTCGCTCCTCGCAATGACAAGGTTGAAAATGTAATTATATACTTACCTTATCCTTAATATATTTTGCGCTTTGCGCGATGCTTACATAAGGGTCTATATTGATATAGTTTTCTTGCTCAACAATAAAGTGTTTAACACCACCTTGCTTAGCCTGGGCCAAAATTTTCACAAAATCAATGGTACCGCTGCCTATTTCGGTGTTCAGGTTATTGCGGGTTTTGTCCATGTCTTTAATGTGTACAAACTCATAACGGCCCGGGTGTTTGGCAAACAACTCCAGCGGGTCTTTGCCTGAACGCACTACCCAGTAAATATCCATTTCCATGGTTACTACTTTAGGGTCGGTATTATCAATAATGGTATCATAAAAAGTAGTGCCGTCAACCGGTTTCCATTCAAAGTTGTGGTTGTGGTAACCCAGTTTCAGGCCTGCCTTTTTGCAGATCTCGCCGGCTTTGTTTAGCTGATCGGCCACTTTTTTAAACTCGTCAATCGTTTTAATAAACTCGCCGTTTATCGACGGAACGATAATGTGGCTTTGGCCGGTTGCATGGGCAGCCTCAATATAGCTTTCCAGGTTCTCGGTTTTACCTGAACCAAAGAACTGGTTCATATCATAATGACCGCTGGCGGTGGTTAATCCGTTAGCTTTTAGCAGGTCGTTAAAGGCTTTTGGGTCCAATCCCCAGAAACCGGCTCCTTTGCTGTAGCCAAATGGCTCAACTTCTTTGTAACCAGCTTGGGCAACTTTAGCAATAACGCCTTTTACATCTTTAGGTAATTGGTCGCGCAAACTGTATAGTTGCAGGCCTACTTTTTTAACAGGTGCAGCTGTAAGCAATTGAGGCGCCAGCAAGGCTCCGGCCGATAGCAAACCCGCCTGCGCTATAAAGGTTCTTCTTGTTGTCATTTGTTAATGTTTATAGTTAGTTGGCTAAAATTAGTAATTACTGTTGACGAAGCCTATTAAAAGACATAAAAAAAGCGATGAGCTCAACACTCATCGCTTTGTAAAATTATTTAGTGAACTAAACTTCTATGCTTGTATTTGCCTTGCTTTTATCGTTAAAGAACAGGATAAATAATATCAACACCGCAGCGGCAATACCGGCAGGTATCAACCATATCATTTTCCAGTCATGAACGCCGCCTGCATTATAGGCATCAGATATTACACCGGCTACATAAAAGCCAATTAACATACCTATGCCATATGTTGCCAGAGTGATCATACCCTGAGCAGCGCTTTTGTATTGTGGGCCGGCTTTTGAATCTGTATAGATCTGCCCGGATACGAAGAAGAAGTCATAGCATACACCATGCAGTGCAATACCGATAATAAGCAGGAAGCTTAAATCGCTGCCGTTACCATAGGCAAACATGGCATAACGCGCAGCCCAGGCCAGCATACCTACCAGGATAGTCCATTTAAAACCAAATTTTTTGAAGAAAATAGGCAATGCTAAAATAAAAGCCGCCTCTGAAATTTGACCGATGGTCATTTTACCGGTCGGGTTATCAATTTTGATATCCGTTAAAAAGCTGCTGGCATTTTGGTAATAGAAAGCCAATGGAATACAGATCAGGATAGAGGCCAGGAAAAACACCAAAAAGTTTTTATCCTTTAATAGCTTAAGGGCATCTAAACCCAAAACCTGTGATATACTTACTTTTTCGCCCGATGTTTTTGGTGGTGTAGGCGGCAGGGTAAAGCTTATTAAGCCCAATATCAGCGCGGCTACCGAAGCCATAAGGAAAGTGTTTCTTAATAAACCTTGCGCTATGCCTTCGGGTGAATCCCAATGGAAAATATAGCTGATAGCCAGGCCCGCAGCTATCCAGCCAATGGTTCCCCAAACGCGGATAGCCGGAAAATCTTTTTCAGGGTCATTCATCTGGTTAAATGATACCGAGTTTACCAGTGCTAGTGTAGGCATGTACAAGATCATGTAGCCCAATATGTACGGAAAAAAGGCAGTAATATCAGCAGCTTTATAAGCCATGTACATCAATATGGCGCCGATGATATGCAGAACGGCCAGTATCCTCTCGGCGTTAAAATATCTGTCAGCAATTAAGCCGATGATAAACGGCGCTACAATTGCACCATAAGATTGCGTAGAAAATACTGAACCGGTTTGCGCACCGGTAGCGTGAAGCGTATTTCCGAGAAAAGGCCCCAGGGTAACAAACCATGATCCCCAGATGAAAAACTCAAGGAACATCATCACTGATAGTCTGATTTTAATAGTAGTATTCATTTATTTAATTTATAACTGGTTTATGGGCTAAAAATAGCAATATGATTGGTTGGTTAAAACTTCAACCGAATTATTTTAGTGCAACAAAAAAGCGACAGAGGGTATCTGTCGCTTTTTTTGTTGAATAATTGCGCTTATTACAGCTGTACCGCGGCAGCCATTTTTTTTGCACGACCGCGCATATAAATATTTAAGCCCAGGAAAGCAATGATCAACACACAAGGAAGAATCATAGTTGTGTGCAGTATCTGCGCACCGGCTAATGTTTCATTGCCTTGTGAACCTTTTACGATCTGATCATAATACGACCCCATGAACATGGTATAAATTGATACGCCAAGCATACCAACACCACCCATCAAATTCAAGCCTATTGCGCCGGTTTCAGGCATATTGGTATTCACAAAGCCTAACATCATAGGCCAGAAAAAACAAACTCCCGTACCAAATATGATTGCTCCTAAGAAAATAACATTGCCTGTACAGGTACTCAGTATATATAAGCCTAATGCCGCCAGAATGGCTGAAACAAACAAAACCGTTTGCGGCGTAAACTTTTTCAATATCGGCTTGGCAGACGCCCTGCCTAAAGCGATAACGCCATTTTCAAGCGTAAGCAGCAATAGTGCATTTGACGATACATTTTTAAGCAAAACATCTATCCACTGGCCGGTAAATAATTCTGTTATGCCCGTAGCTATCATGCAAATGAACATGAATATGAACAGAGGATTCAAGAGCGCTTTATACATCCCTTTTGAGCTAACCCCTGAAGCTACACGCTCTGTTACTGGAAAATCTAACTTAGAGAATAAATAACCGTAAACAAGTGTTGGAATAAGCATTACGCCTACCTGAAACTTCCAGTCTAAACCCAGCTTTTCAAATAAAATAACTATTAACGTGCCTATAACTATACCCATAGGAAACCACAAATGAAAATGGCTAAGCTTAGTAGCTTTACTATCAGGATATAATGTGGTTACCAGCGGGTTGCACGCTGCTTCAACCGTACCATTTGCAAGGCCTATACATAACGTAGATATATACAGCGTCCAAAAGCCCCCGGCAAAAACAGTGAGTAATATACCTGCTAAATGAAAAATAAATGCTACTACCAGCAATTTTTTCATTCCGATAATATCAACTACTATTCCGCCTATAACTACTGCTATCGGAAAGCCATAAAAAGCGGTTGCAGTAATAGCTCCCAGTTGTGCTTTGTCCAGTTGGAAGTCGACACCTAATTTGTTTAAGATTCCGGCACGGATACCAAAAGATAATGAGGTAACCAACAGGGACAGACAGCTGGCCCTGAACAGTTGTTCACGATTAATTTGCATTACTTTTTTGTTTAAGTTTATAATTGGTTTGCTAAATATAGCAATTGACCACAAAAATGCAAACTGTTAGTTATTAATAATTTAAATGGCCGGCCAAATTTGCGCAACCGATTGTCAAAAAAACAATCGTTAAACACAAATTTGACCGGCCATTATATAGGCGGCTATGCTTAGCTTATACCTAAAATGCGCTTATTAAACGCTTCGTCTGATCCTGCCGCAGCGAAATCATCAAATGCTTTTTCTGTTACGCGGATGATATGGTCTTTAATGAACACCGCACCTTCTTTCGCACCTTCTTCCGGATGTTTCAGGGCGCACTCCCACTCCATTACTGCCCACCCACCGAAATCATATTGCGCCATTTTGCTGAATACAGATTTAAAGTCAACCTGTCCGTCGCCCAATGAGCGGAAACGGCCGGCGCGCTCAACCCAGTTCTGGTAACCGCCGTAAACACCCTGCCTGCCGGTTGGGTTAAACTCGGCATCTTTAACGTGAAACGCTTTGATGCGCTCGTGGTAGATGTCGATATATTCCAGGTAATCCAGACACTGCAAAACAAAGTGCGATGGGTCATACAACAGGTTTGCGCGTTTGTGATTATTCACTTCTTTCAAAAACATCTCATAGCTGATACCGTCATGCAGGTCCTCGCCGGGATGAATTTCATAGCAAAGGTCGACACCGTTTTCGTCAAATACATCCAGTATCGGCAGCCAGCGTTTAGCCAGTTCTTTAAAACCGGTTTCAACCACGCCGGCAGGGCGCTGCGGCCATGGATATACCATTGGCCACAACAAGGCACCGCTAAACGTAGCATGTGCGTTTAGCCCCAGATTTTGCGATGCCTTAGCGGCATATTTTAATTGCTGCACAGCCCACTCCTGGCGTGCCTTCGGATTTTTATGAACCTGGGCCGGGGCAAAGGCATCAAACAACTCATCATAAACCGGGTTTACGGCTACCAACTGACCTTGCAAGTGAGTTGACAACTCGGTTATTTCCAACCCATGGCTGTTAACCAGGCCCTTTATCTCGTCGGCATAAGTTTTACTTTCCGCCGCTTTTTGTAAGTCGAAATAACTGGTTGCCCAGCTTGGAATCTGTACGCCTTTAAAGCCTAAACCGGCCGACCATTTACAGATAGCATCCAAAGTATTAAATGGCGCTTTATCGCCTAAAAACTGCGCTAAAAATATAGCGGGGCCCTTAATTGTTTTCATAGTATTAAACGTTGAATTTAGTCCACTTAATGTCTGATTTACCAGACTCAATTACATTTTCAATGAAAGCCATACCTCTCACACCTTCTTCAATACCAGGGTAATCCTGTGCCTCAGGCGATGCCTTAGTACCTTCAATTTGCGCATTAACACAAAGTGCGAAATTGTGATACAGGTTAGCAAATGCTTCCAGATATCCTTCAGGGTGACCGCCCGGCGTACGTGTATTGTGCGATGCATATGAGCTTACGTAGCCTGCTCCTGTACGCCAGATCTCCCAAGGCTGGTTAATGGGTTTAACAATCAATGTATTGGCGTCCCACTGCTGCCATTCAAGGCTGCCGGTTTCGCCATATACTCTGATCTTTACGTTATTTTCTTCGCCGGCAGCAATTTGGGTGGCAGTTAGTACTGCGCTGGCGCCGTTGTTTAGTTTGATCAATACCGCACCATCGTCATCCAGCTTGCGGCCTTCAACTACAATGTTTATATCGGCACAAAGCTGCGTTACTTCTAAGCCGGTCACATATTCCATCAGGTTGAAAGCGTGGGTGCCAATATCACCCATGGCACCGGCTATACCGCTTTTACCCGGGTCTGTACGCCATGAAGCTTGTTTGTTATCTTCGCTCTCTAAAGCTGTCGAAAGCCAGCCTTGCGGATACTCCACATATATTTTACGTACCTTACCAATTTTGCCAGCTTTAACCAATTGTTTGGCTTCTTTTACCATCGGGTAGCCTGTGTAGGTATGTGTCAGGCAGAAAAGCTTTCCACTTGATTTTACTACTTTTTCCAGTTCTTTAGCTTCGGCTAGTGAGAAGGTCATCGGCTTATCCAACACTACATGGAAACCATTCTCCAGTGCCATTTTAGTTGGGCCAAAGTGCATATGGTTTGGCGTTACAATGCTAATCACCTGCACACGCTCGCTTTCAGGCAATTGCTTTTCTTTTTCAATCAGTTCCTCGTACGAGGCGTATGACCTTTCGGGCGATAAGCCAAGCGCAGCACCGCTTGCTTTTGATTTTTCGGCATTGCTGCTAAATGCGCCGCAAACCAGTTCATAATCTCCATCAATACGGGCCGCTATACGGTGTACGGCGCCAATGAACGCACCTTGCCCGCCGCCTATCATTCCTAATCTTAGTTTCATAAGTTATTTTGTCAGCATTGTTAATTCATCAATCACCGGTAAACTACACGGCGCTTAATAAATTGGTTATTAGTTTATAGTGTTATAATTATTGGTCGTTTTAACAGGTAAACCTTATTCCAACCGGGGCGCACAGGCCCGCTTATCACAGGTTTATCAAACATAATAACTTTATCGTTAAAAAACCTAATGCTATAAAGATATTACGCAATCGATTGTAACTAACTACGTGCATCAAACAAACAGGCCCTCCGTGTTCGGGAGGGCCTGTTTTTATAAATGGGCGCAAATAGTTAAATCACTTTAGTAAGCAACTCTTTATCGGCTGTTTCAAAAGCTATGACACCGTCGTGTAAACTGGCTGTTTTACCGGCCTTATGCGGCTCATAATACTCCGCATAAAACTGGGCCTTGTTATCGCGATATGAACTAACGCAACCTATTAAACTCATGAATTTAATATAATACCAGGCACCGTCAACCTGCCAGGGCTTAAACCCCGAGCGGGCGCTATTAGGATACAGGTGATGATTATTATGCCACTCGCCGGCCACTATACCCGGCCAAACCTGGTTAATTGACATATCCTGGCGATTAAAATCGATACCTTCACGGCGCTTATCTTCACCCTTTCCGTGCCCCTCGTAATTAAACGTGCGCACACCTACGCCCCAAAAACCTGCAGCGCCAAATACGGCACATGCCAGCCCAAAGCCGCCCAGTAAATAACATACTGCAAACCAAAACCCCCAATTTAATAAAACACCGGTTACCGCATAAAATGGGTTTGCAAGTGTACCCCATTTCTGATATTTGGCATAAGTATTGGTTTTAACACCGGTATGTTGCATCAATTTTACGCAGCGCTCATAATCTTTCTGATTTAAATTACGGGCTATGGGCTGATGATTAACATCGGCCAAAAAACAATATAAAAAGCCCCCTGAGGCATTGTAAGGATCTCCGGGTTTATCAGACAAAGCATGGTGCACATGGTGCGATACCGCATAGATTTCTTCAGGAATCATTTTAAGCGTAAGGTTCTGCGTAAAAAACCGCCAAAAATCATTACTAAACTTATAGGCTCCATGCGTGCAATACCGGTGATGCCAGATAGTGCCATGCGTACCCATAATGATCATGCTGTACACAAACGCTACCAGTAACAGTTTAAATGAAAAGTATTTGAACAAAAAAATGAGTAATGCTGGCGCAAGCACGGCAATCATCATCCAGCTCATAAAGGAGAGCCAGTTCTTTTTGTCTTCAAATACGTTCAGTCTTGAAAAAAATTCTTTGAAAAGTTGTTTTGAAGTAGGCTTTGCCAGGTCACCATTCTCGTCCGTCCATCCGTAAGCAGGTGGTTCCAGCACATTTTGTATAAATGCCATTTAGTTTTTTAAAGGGGGATTTTTAAATAATTCAGATTTGTAATTTTGGTGTAATATATAAACAAAAATCTTGCTTTAATCTTTTTATTTAATTAATAACATCATCTTACTAATACAAACGTTAATTATTGATTAAAATTACCCGCTCGCCTGTCAATAATTTTTCGCAGTCATCAATCTCATCGGGCACGGCTATCTGATCCACCTCTTTTTTGTAGCTTTGTTTGATCTCTTTACGGCGTTTAGCCTCAATAAACCGGCGCACTTGGGTGCGGTTTTCCAGTATAAGGCCTGGAATTTGCGCTGGCTTATTATCGTCATCCTTAGCTACCATGGTGAAGTAACTAGTGTTGGTGTGGTTGATGACGTTTGTCTTCACATTTTCTGATATCACCCTAATGCCTACCACCAGCGAGGTATTGCCCACATAATTTACCGACGCCATTAGTGATACCAGCTCGCCCACCTCAACCGGCTGCAAAAAATCGACGGTATCAATAGAGGCTGTCACGCAATAGTTACCGGCATGCTTGGCCGCGCAAACGTAAGCCACCTTGTCCATTAGCGACAGCAAAATACCGCCATGTATTTTACCGCCAAAGTTGGAATACGACGGGATCATGAGCTCGGTGATGATGGTTTCAGAAAAGCTTACGGGTTTAAAAGACGAAGTATCGGGAGTTGCGGTCATGACGATCAATTATACCGCAATATAAAACATTACTTGCGTGCCTGTTTCATAAAACATAAATTGCCCTAAAATTATTGATTGTGAAAAACCTGCTGGCCTTTATTATCTTCTTCGCATTTGTACACAATTGCCTGGCACAAAAAGCCGTGGAAAAAAAAGATTACATCATTGACGATATCAGCGAGCGTTATCAGGCTACTGTTGACAGTAATAATGCAGAAACTAAAGTGGGCGCCTATACGGCAAACCGCGGCAAAAAAGTCGTCGCCAAAGGCCAATATCAAAATGGCAAACGCAGCGGCATATGGCATTTTTATAATTATGATGGCAAAGAAATGCAGCAGTACGACTACGATAACAGCAAGCTGCTGCTTGAAGCCCCAGAAACTGCACAATCAAACATTCACTATCGCATTGACTATACCCTAACCGACAAAGACAAGGTTAGCCAGCCTATAAAACCGGGCGGGCGTTATTTTGGATACCTGCCTTATGTAAAGCTGATGCGCAGGATACATGACCTGCGCGGCCTTGACCCTGATCAATACCTGGTTGTATTAAGACTTTTGGTTAGCCCGCTGGGCCGACTGGCAGATTGTACCGTCGAGCTTACTTACCGCACTACCGGCCAGACGGCCACCTATGTGGTTGATGCCGATGTTTTACCCGAAAGCGATAAACAATTTATCCCCGCTACTTTTAACGGGCAGGCGGTAGCCTCGCGCGTCGAGGTGCTTTGCCAGCCTGATGATGATGGGGAGATCAATATTTTGCAAGTGAAGTAATCTCATCCCTTCATGCCATTTCGACCAACGGGAGAAATCTATACATTTACATTTACGCTTTGATTTGCATGTGTATAGATCTCTCGCTTTGCTCGAGATGACGATGTTTTTTTTACCTTCTAAAACTCTCTCTTAAAAATTTGCAAAAAAGCCCCCACCATACCGGCAGGGGCTCCTATAAAAAATTTAATTTTCTTAGTGTTGATGATGACCATCCGGGCCGTGAGCGTGGCCGTGAGACAGTTCTTCGGCTGTTGCCGGACGAACATTGATGATCTTGCCTTTAAAATGCAGCGGCTGACCAGCCATTGGGTGGTTCAGGTCGACAATTACAGAATCTTCGGCAACTGATACTACCTGGCCCTGGAAATGATTACCCTGGTTATCCTGCAAAGGCAATATAGCGCCTACCTCTGGCAAGTCAGCTCCCTGGAACATATCGATGGGCAGGTTTGCAACTGCTTCTTCGTCGTGTTCGCCGTAAGCATCTTCGGCAGTCAGTTTAAAATCGTAAGTATCGTTAGTGGACAGTGTGCTCAGGTTTTCTTCAAACTTTGGCAGCATCTGGCCCACACCAAACAAAAAAGTTAATGGTTGCTCTTCGGTTGCGCTTTCTACCAAAGCTTCGGTGCCATCTGGCTGGTCAACGTACAGATCGTAAGTTAGTGACACTACATGTTGTGGTTCAATTTTCATTATTCTGGTTTTTGTTAAATATTGGCACCCATGAGTGCTTGCTTTATTGTTTAAGGTTTCAGACCTTAATTTGTTTTAGGGCGTCGGCTATGTTACCGCTGGGCAGTCCGCAGGTTTTATCTTTACACACAAATATTTGCGTGGCATTACTAAACTTATCCTTAAGCAAAGGTAAACTTCCTTTTGTACCGCCCAAGATAATTTTGTTGGGAATATAGTTTTTTTCCATGTTGATACGCAGGGCTTCTGCCTCATCGCCAACTATGGCTACTTCTGATGTCCCGAAAACTTCTTCCAACAGCAGCATAGCCCAATTGGAATAAGCCGAACCATATTTAGCCATATGCGGTATAATATTGCGCAGCTGCTGTTCAGAAATTTCAGCATACTGCTCATTGTCAAACAACAAACCCAGTTTATGCAGGTTGCGGGCCATTACCGAGTTTGACGACGGGATAACCCCATCCATAATTTCAGATTTACGGACGATGAGCAGTTCGTCATCGTCGGCAGTATAATAAAACATGCCGCTTACATCATCAAAATAATGGTCGATAGCGTTGTCGGCCAATTGTACCGCGTGATCGAGCCATTGCTCATCAAACGTTGTTTCATACAAGGCAATGAAAGCGTCGATAACATTAGCGTAATCATCCAGGAAAGCCTCTTTACCATTTTTACTATCATTAGCCGCATTGCGATATACCCGAATAATACGGCCATGATCAAACAGATTATCGATAATAAAACCGGCATTCTTTAAAGCCAACTGCAAATAATCAGGCTCATTAAAAGCGCGGTAAGCGTCGCACAGGCCTTTTAGCATTAACCCATTCCACGAAGCCAGTATTTTGTTATCCAACCCCGGCCTTATGCGTTTAGCGCGCACATCAAACAGTTTTTTGCGGGATGCCCGGATACTTTCCAGCATTTCATCGACAGAAATACCGATAGCTTCGGCCAGGTCGTTATCATTGCCGCGTTTAAACAAAATATTGGTTTTCTCCTCTTCCCAATTTCCTTCGTCGGTTATGTGGTAGTAAATGCAAAACAGCTCAGCTTCAATACCCAAAACCTGCTGGATTTCTTCTTTATCAAATGTATAAAACTTGCCCTCTACGCCTTCGCTATCTGCATCCAACGCCGAATAAAATCCGCCTTCAGGCGACAGTAATTCGCGTTCTGTAAATGCTATGATCTCATCCACAATCTGTTTGTAAAGCTCATCGGGCTGCCAGGTATAAGCCTCGGCATAAAGGCTTACCAGTTGGCCGTTATCATACAGCATCTTTTCAAAATGCGGCACATGCCACAGGCCATCAACAGAGTACCGCGCAAAGCCACCGCCCAGATGATCATAAATACCTCCCCCGGCCATTTTTTGCAGCGTGAGTTTAGCTAGGTCGGCAATATCATCGGCCTGCATTAAATGCGCATAGCGTATCAAAAATTGCCAGTTATTGGGCATCGGGAACTTAGGCGCCGTACCCAGGCCACCTTCGGTTTTATCAAAATACTTTTTCCAGTTATTGACGATTGTCAACAGGTATTCCTTTTTATATTCAGGCTGCGCCTGCACAAAAGCAATCGACTCATACTGGCGGATACCATCGGTTAAACGCCCGGCGTATTCTAATGCATCGTCAGGTTTTTGCTTGTAGTAATCGGCCAGGTTAAAGAGCAGGCTTGTCCAGTCGTTCTTTTTAAAATAGGTACCCGCATATATAGGCCGCTGGTCGGGCAGGCAAATACAGTTTAATGGCCAGCCACCGCGACCTGTAATTAATTGCACGGCGCTCATATAGATCTGGTCTACATCGGGGCGCTCTTCCCTATCCACCTTAATACAAACAAAATATTCATTCATTACAGCAGCCACCTGCTCGTCCTCAAAACTTTCATGCTCCATCACATGGCACCAATGGCAAGCCGAGTAACCAATGCTCACTATGATAAGCTTATTTTCATCGCGCGCCTTTTGTAAAGCCTCGGGCCCCCAGGGGTACCAGTCGACCGGGTTATTGGCGTGTTGTAATAGGTATGGTGATGTTGATTGGGATAGACGATTCATGGGCAGAGATTAGCTATTTTTATATCAACACCCAGCAAAAGTGGATGTTTGAAATTAGGGAAGTATTATAGGATCTTGACGATTGTCCCAAAAGCAGATGATAACTACGGTTGTATCATATATTCTGTACAACATTGAACAGTTCTTATGAAGAACACATTTTCTTATCTCCGTACGGTTGTCAGTGATAGGATAAATAAAAGGATTTAGAACAATTGCTTTAATGCTTTTCTCGACCTTAATTTCAAACTTACTTACAAAGTTACTACCCCACCTTTGACGAACTTGAGAAACGGTTGCCTCGTAGCTCTCTTCGGCTTTGGGGCTGACGATTAGCCCAAAGCTCATTTTTTTGAAAAATGTTTTTCCTTAAATTCCTCAAAAGATATCCCTTGCCCGTTTTCATATTGTTTCATACCTATCTCTACATCTTTCAAAACGTGAGCAGGTAGTTTATTTGATTGAGATTCAAAATTTACTTTTAATGCCTTAAGTACAGCTTTTACAGTCTTAAGCTGCTCGGCGCTTTCGGGATGTATCAGAATAGACTCCATATAAACAAAAATAGCAAATTCTATTTACGCTATGAACAAATACCTTTGCCAAAAATTACTTTCTTTCATTGCTCCCCTCCCCCCTTTTCACCACCATTATGCAATCACATATAATTTCGCTTTATTTGTTGTTTACTTTATTAACTGATTTAAATGCATTACTTTAAGAATTATGTGCTTTTAGCATGTGGCGTGCTTGCTGCTGCTTTTACGGCATCGGCACAAACGCCTGGCGATACTGCCAGATACAACCACTCCGATTTATTTGGCCCTATTACCTGGCCTACTACCAGCAACGGCACACGGTCGGCTGCCGGTAAACCAGGCCCTAATTATTGGCAAAACCGCGCCGATTATCTGATCCACGCTTCTCTGAACGAGGCCGCTAAGGATACCACTATAACCGGCGACGTTACTATAACTTACACCAACAACAGCCCTGACAATATGAACTATTTGTGGCTGATGCTGGACCAAAACCTGTTTCGCCCCGACTCGCGCGGCGCTGCGGTTACCCCGTTTACCGGCGACCGTTTTGACGTGAAAGGCTTTAGCCGCGGTGGTGTTAAGGTGGAGTCGGTAAGTGTGACTTACAAAGGCCAGACATATACCGTTACTCCCGTTATTACCGATGCCCGCATGCAGGTGCGCTTAAACCAGCCGCTGGGTGGAAAAGGCGACCAGATACAGGTGAAAGTAAACTATGCTTTCTCGATACCTTTTTATGGTGCCGACCGCATGGGCCGCAAGCAGTTTAAACAAGGTATGGTTTATGAAATTGCGCAATGGTATCCGCGCATGTGTGTTTATGACGATGCTGAAGGCTGGAACACCCTGCCTTACATGGGCTTGGGCGAATTTTACTGTGATTACGGCGATTACGATTACTACATTACCGCGCCGGCCAACATGGTTGTTGTTGGTTCGGGCGATTTGCAAAATGCCAGCGAGACGCTTACCCCTACCCAGCAAAAACGCTTAGACGAAGCGCGTAACAGCGATAAAACGGTAACCATTATTGCTGATAAAGAGGTTGGCAAACCGGCTACCCGTCCGTATAAGGGTAACCTTACCTGGCACTTTAAAATGGAGAACACCCGTGATGTATCATGGGCAGCCTCGACCGCGTTTATTTGGGATGCGGCTAAAGTTAACCTGCCTTCGGGTCGTAAATGTATCTCGCAGTCGGTTTACCCGGTTGAGAGTGCCGGGGTACATGCCTGGGGCCGCTCGACAGAGTATTTGAAAAACAGCATCGAGATATATTCGAAAGCTTATATAGAATATCCATGGAACTCGGCCGTTAACGTTTCGGGTGTGGCTTTAGGTATGGAGTACCCGGGTATTATTTTTTGCTTAAGCGGACTAAAAGACGGTGGCCTTTGGGGCGACGTTACGCACGAGATCGGCCACAACTGGTTTCCGATGATTGTGGGCAGCAACGAGCGTAAATACATGTGGCAGGATGAAGG
>Ga0153956_1001217_pt1 | contig 23697 bp, 17 predicted proteins | sample TSFL040MetaG_FD_104704 | JGI IMG/M metagenome (GOLD analysis project Ga0153956, IMG submission 104704) | Attine ant fungus gardens microbial communities from Florida, USA - TSFL040 MetaG | ecosystem: Host-associated > Fungi > Mycelium > Unclassified | place: USA: Florida, Wekiwa Springs... | reverse complement strand
GCTGACCACCGCCGGCGGCCTGCTGTTCACGGGCGACAACGAGAACAAGGCGTTCGCCGCCTACAGCGCCACCGACGGCAAGCCGCTGTGGCAGTCCCCGGCCCAGACCGCCGTGGTCGCCGGCCCCATCAGCTACCGCGTCGATGGCGAGCAGTACGTGGCCGTGGTCGCCGGCGGCAACGCCACCCCCGACGGCAATCCCAACTACTACGCGCCGAACTACTCCCGCCTGCTGGTGTACAAGCTCGGCGGCACGGCGACCCTGCCGCCGCCGGTGCCGGCACCCGCGCAGGTACTGAACCCGCCGCCGGCCTTCGGCACCCAGGCACAGCTCACCCACGGCGCGCAGCTGTATGACCGTTTCTGCGGCACCTGCCACGGCGCCGAGGTCCAGAGCCACGGCATGTTCCCGGACCTGCGTTACAGCGGTGCGCTGCAGAACGCGCAGGCCTTCCAGACCATCGTGCTGGGTGGGGCGCTGACGCAGAACGGCATGGTATCGTTCAAGTCGGCCCTGTCGCCGGCCGATGCTGAGGACGTCCGCGCCTACATCACGGCGCGCGCCATCTGGGCCCAGAGCCACAAGGACACCGTGTCTGCCGCGGTGCACTAATCCGGGCGTGGGCACCCGCCGGCCGCAAGCCAGCCGGCGGGTGCCCGAATATTGGTATTGTCGGGAGCATGAATACCCCGCTTAAGACCCTGCCCTCCAGCCTGCTGGATGACCTCGCGGCCAAGGCCGCCGCCAGCCCCCGCGGACGCGCCCACTACAACGTGCACGCTGCGGCGGAGGACCCCGTGCAGCGCTTTTTCGTGACCGCCAACCGCAATTCCTACTTCCGGCCGCACCGGCACCTGGCCCGCTCCGAGATGACCGTGGTGCTGCGCGGCCGTTTCGACCTGCTGCTGTTCGATGACGGCGGCAGCTTCCGCAGTCGCCACTCGGCAGGAGAGCACAGCGGCAACCTGGGCTTCGAGGTCCCGCGTGCCACCTGGCACACGCTGCTCGCGCTCGAGGATGGTTCCACCTTCCTGGAGGTCAAGCAGGGGCCGTACGATCCGGCCACGGCCGCGGAATTCGCCCCCTGGGCGCCGGCGGAGGGTGATGCGGCGGTGCCGGGATTCCTGGAGTACCTGCGCCAGTGCTGACCCTGTATCCGGCGGTGGCGGAGGACCAGGCGCCACACAGGCCGCTGTGGATCGACCTGCTGCGCCCCACACCCGAGGAAGAGCAGCTGGTGGAAGCCGAACACGGCATCCGCCTGCCCACGCATGCCCAGCTTTCGGAAATCGAAACCTCCAGCCGGCTGCGCGTGCAGGGCCGTACCCTCATCCTGTCCATGCCGCTGGGGATCCAGGATCACCGGGATGCGACCGAGGTGCTGCCGCTGGGCTTCCTGCTCACCCCCGACATCCTGGTCACCATCCGCTATTGTGACATCCACGCCTTTCCCGACGCCCGCGCGGAGCTGCCCGCCGACGGCGGCCAGATCACCAGCGCGGCGGTGTTCACCACCCTGCTGGAAAGCATGGTGGACTTTGGGGCGGACCGCCTGGAGCAGATCAGCGGGGCACTCGGCGGGGTGTCCCAGCGCATCTTCGGCTCCCCGGGCCATCCGGTGTCGGCGCGGCGGCGACTGACCCGCGCCCTGCACGAGCACCTGATCGTCATCGGCCAGACCGGTGAGCAGCTGTCCCGCATCCGCGAAAGCCTGCTGGGTCTGGCGCGCATCGCGGCCTTCACCTCCGAGACCGCCAGCGACTGGTTCAGTCCCGAGCTTGCGGTCAGGCTGAAGACCCTGCGGCATGATCTGGCCTCGCTCGCCGACTTTGAATCGCACCTGTCGAACAAGACGCAGTTCCTGCAGGATGCAACCCTGGGGTTCATCAACACCGAGCAGAACGACATCTTCAAGGTGCTGACCATCGCATCCGTGGTGGGCATACCACCCACCCTGATCGCCAGCATCTACGGCATGAACTTCCACAACATTCCAGAGTACGAGTGGCGCTACGGCTACCAGTACGGCCTGGGTGTGATCATCCTCAGCACCCTGCTGCCGATACTGTGGTTCAAGTGGCGCAAGTGGTGGTGAACCCGGAGGGGCGCGCCGTACTGCTGGTGGTCGCCGGCAACAAGATCGCCGATCTGCCGCCCGTGATCACCGCCCTGCGCCGGCACACCGGATTCGACGCCTTCCACGTGGTGTGCCCGCCTGATGCCGTATCCCGCGCGCAGGCGCTGCTGGCGGATGAAGGCGGCGTACGGGTGATCGACGAAGAAGCCGTCATCCCGGGTCTGAGCGCTGATTCGATGCCCGGGCACCTGCCGGCCGGGCTGCCTGGCGGCGGCCAGCGCCGCATCGGCTGCTGGTACTACCAGCAGTTCCTCAAGATGGGCTATGCCCGCTTCGCGCCGCAGCTTTCGCACTACCTGGTGTGGGACGGCGACACGGTGCCGCTGCGGCCGCTGTCATTCCAGCAGCAGGACTGCACGCTGCTGACCACCGCGCGCGAGTATCACCGCGACTACTTCCGGACCCTCGCGGCGCTGCTGCCACAGGTGCCGGTGCCCAGGGTTTCGCATATCAGCCAGCACATGCTGGTGCACACCGGTGACATGCAGGCACTGCTGGCGGAACTGTCCTCGCACGGCATGCCCTGGTGGCAGTTCATCCTGCGCGCCATGAACGGCCGCTCGGCGCAGCAGTTTTCCGAATTCGAGACCTATGCTGCGTACTGCCTGGCGCGCTGGCCGCAGCGCTATCGCGACGTGCGGCGGCGCTGGTTGCGCGCCGGCCGTTCTTACTTCCAGGCCGGGCTGACGCAGGCCTGCCTGGAGGAGCTCGCGACGTTGTATGACTTCGTCGCCTTTGAAGACTGGGACGACAGCGGCCGCCGGCGGCGGCGGGCCCTGCGGCGGGTGGCGAAGGAACGGCTGGCCGTGTGGATGGAACGGCGGCTGGGCCTGGCCTGGTACCCGGACTGACGGCGGCTGCGGGCCTAGGAGAAGCGCCCCAGTTCCGCGAGCACCTGCGGCCACACGCCGCTTTGCGGGTCGATCAGCGGGAAATGCCCCGCCCCCGGCAGCCACACCGCACGTGCCGCGGGATGGGCCGCCACATATGACCGGCTCAACTCCTGCGGTGCATAACCATCGGCATCCCCATGCATCAGGGTCACGGGCGCCGTCGACGCAGGCAGCCGGCAGGGATCCAGGTCCGGCCGCGACTGCGCGGCTTCACCCAGGAAGTCACGTACCGCGCCGCCATCGAGGTTCAGTTCATCCGCCCGCAGCAGGTCCGCCACTGGCGCCAGCGCCAGCGTCCCGGCCGGCGGCGCACCACCCGCGCCCGCCGCCACGCACAGCGCCAGATGCCCGCCAGCGGAGTGACCCGCGAGAATCACGCGACCCGTCATGCCGGTGAGTTCCGGCAGGCGTCGCACCGCCTGTCCGACATCGGCCAGCATGGCGTCGGGATCACCCGGTATGCGCGCATACTCCGGCACCGCCACCGTCCAGCCCGCCGCAGCCAGTGCCTGTGCCATCGGATGCAGGTGCAGGCGGTCGTATTGCGGCCGCCAGTAGCCTCCGTGGATCAGGATCACGAGCGGCCGTGCACCGCTGTCCGCGCGGAACACGTCGGCGATCTGCGCTTCACCGGCGCCAAACCGCACCAGCGCGTCTGGAGCACGCGCGGCCCGGGACAGAACGGAAAGGTCTTCGGTGGATGTGTCTGGCATGGCCCCATTGTCACCGGTTTTTGCCTGAGGAGAAACCCGCAAGGCGGGCCACAGCGTACGCCGGTCCAGTCCCAGGGTTTATGATCCCACCAGCCGCCCGTTCCATACCAAACATCCATACCAGGCGGATCAGGGAGCGTCTCATGAAAGGATTCGACCTCTTCGGCACAGTCCGCCCGCTGTGCCTGGCCGGCACCGCACTGCTGCTGGCCCTGTCCACGGCCGCGCGTGCCGACGGCCTGGGCGCCGGACTGCAGCAGCAGATCCGCGCCGCCACCTTCGAGGTCGTGCAACGCAAGCCCGAAGAAGGCACGGTGATCACCTATGAGAAACCCCTGCCGTTCGACCTGATCCCCTACCAGCAGCGCATCGACAGTTACCGCTCCATCGGTACGGCCTTCGCCATCGACGGACACCGTTTCGTGACCGCCGCGCACGTACTGGGCGCGGGGTTCGACAGCCAGTACGGGCCGCCCGCGCTGCGCGACGCCGCGGGCCACGTCTTCGACATCGCCCAGGTCATCAAATACTCGCAGGAACAGGACTTCGCGGTCGTCACCCTGAAGGACGTCCCGGACGTGGCACCGCTGCAACCCGGACCGAAGCCGGCGCTGAACGACCCCATCTATGCAGTGGGCAATGCGCTGGGCGAAGGGGTGGTGATCCGCGATGGCGTGTTTACCTCTGAAACACCGGAGGAGGAGAAAGGCCGCTGGCAGTGGCTGCGCTTCAGCGCGGCCGCCTCGCCCGGCAACAGCGGTGGGCCGCTCGTGGACGCGCAGGGCCGGCTGGTGGGCATCGTGCTGCGCAAAAGCGCCAACGAAAATCTCAACTACGCCGCGCCTTTCGGCCTCGTGACCGCCGCATCAGAAGCGCAAGGCACGCTTGGCACCCGCTCGGTCGTGCGCCTGCCGATGCTGGATGCCTCGGAGATGATCGACAGCCGCCACAGCACCCGCCTGCCGCAGTCCCTGACCGGGTTCTACGCGGCGCTTGCCGCCAACAGCGCCTCGGCGCTGGAGGCGGGCAACCGCACCCTGCTGGAACACAACGCGGCCCGGCTGTTTCCCGCAAGCCCGGGCTCGCAGGAAGAACTGCTGCGCGTCGCCTCCTCACCCCTGCCACGGCTGATCCACGAGACTGCCGACCGGCGCTGGGCGCTGGACGACTCCCAGACCAGCACCGTCCAGCTGCCCGCCAACGGCTTCGTCATCGGCGGTGGCGGCAGCATACGCCTGCGCGCGCCGGACAATGTCGCGTTGAAAGACCTCTACGGCGATTCAAAGTTGTACATGGACCTGCTGCTGCAGGGGGCGCTGCCGCTGCGGCGGCAGGTGGGTACGGACTCCGTGAAGGTCACCTCGCTGGGCAAGGCCGTGGAACACGAGAGCTACACCGACAGCTACGGCCGCGCCTGGCAGCTGCTGGCCTGGGCCATCCCCTTCAACGACACCTACATCATCAGCTTCAACCTGCCGAGCCCCGAAGGATATGCCTCACTGGTGTTCGCGATTCCCAGCATGGCCAGGCAGGCCATGATCAAGGAGACCGAACTGCTGCTCCCCTATTTCTACGTCACCCTGCACGGCTCCATCGAGCGCTGGCATGAATACCTCGCGCTGCCGGGCGTGCAGCCCGGGGCGCTGACGGCCCTGAACCTGAGCGTGGAGCCGGGCAGGCGCGTGCATCTGCACTCGAAGCGCTTTGAACTCGACGTGACCCCGGAACTGCAGTCGCTGGGCAAGACGGCCGAAATGTCGCTGAACTTCAGCTTCTTCCGGGATGGCGGCAGCGTGGTCTGGGACCTGGGCGGACTTAGCATCCAGGATCGCGCCGCCGACGGCAACGCCATCGGCCTGCTGCGTGCCGCGGCGCCCGGCGCGGACCTGCCGGAGAGCTTCCACACCAGTTGGAACAACCTCACCGCGGGCAACTATCCGTACAATGGCCGGCCGACGTCGAGCGACGGCACCACCCGCGTCAGCATCGCGGCCCCCGCCGCAGGCGTCGCGGCTGCGGACATCAAGGTGCTGTACGAACTCACCGCCTCGATCCCCGGAAGCTCGCCGGACCCGGGGCTCGACGCCAAGCTGGCGCGCTTCAAGGCCGGCTTCACGGCGCTGGAACATTAAGAACCTGCCGGCAAAGGACATCCCTGCAATGAAACGCATGATCGGCCTCCCTGTACTGCTTGGCGCACTGACGCTGCTGGCCGCGGGCCTGGCCCAGGCGCGACACCATCGCGACATCCGCGAGGGCGGCGTGCCCGGACAGTTCGACTACTACCTGCTGACACTTTCGTGGTCGCCGGCCTACTGCATACTGCATCCTCAGGATGGCGCCCAATGCCAGGGACGGGGCTACGGCTTCGTGCTGCATGGGCTGTGGCCGCAGTTCGACAACGGCGGCTACCCGCAGTTCTGCAGCGGGCAGCGCCTGCCGCGGGATGCCTTCGCACTGGGGGCGCGCATCTATCCCAGCCCGAAACTGGTGAACCACGAATGGGAACGCCACGGCACCTGCAGTGGCCTGGGTCCGGCGGGTTATTTCCAGGCCGCGGACCGCGCCCTGGCGGTGGTGAAGATCCCGCCGCTGCTCGAAGCACCGCGGGCGGACCTCACCATGACCGGGGGTCAGATCGAGGCCGCCTTCCGCGCCGCCAACCCGGACCTGCCGGCCAGTGCGCTGACAGTGGCCTGCGGTCGCGGTGAACTGTCGGAGGTGCGCGTCTGCCTGACACGGGATCTCAGGGCACGCGCCTGCGGCCGCGGCGTGCGCAGCAGCTGCCCGCCCTACCCGGTGCGGGTGCGCAGCGTGCGCTGAACGGCTTAACGGGCCCTTCACAATACTCCGGCAGGATGACGGGTTTTCCTGCTGGAGGGTCCTGCGTTGCTGCCACGCTGCATGGAGACGTGGCTCGCCTGGTCGATCAGGGCGGCCCTGGCAGGCCTGCTGATCGCCGCGGGCCCGGTGCGGGCTGCAACCGGGCCGTTGTCGCCCCTGGCACAACTGGGCCGGAGCATGTTCTTCGATCCCTCGCTGTCGGCCTCCGGCAAGCTGGCCTGCTCGACCTGTCACGACCCCCGATACGCCTACGGCCCGCCTCCCGGGCGTGCCATCGCCCTGGGTGGCCCGCACATGGACCGGCCGGGTACCTGGGCGATACCCTCGCTGCGCTACCTGCACGACGCACCGCGGTTCCAGCAGCAACACAAGTTCATGGACGGCGATGTGGGCCCGATTGGCGGGCTGATGTGGGACGGCCGTGCCGCCAGCCTCGAGGCTCAGGCCGGCATGCCGCTGCTGGCCGCCAACGAAATGGCCAATGCCAGCCCGGCCGACGTGGGCCGCAAGCTGGCGCTGGCGCCCTACGCACCTGAGTTCAAGGCGCTGTTCGGTGCCGTCATCTTCGATGACCCGCGCCAGGCCTTCGCCGCCGGACTGCGCGCCCTTGCGGCATTCCAGCAGACCCCCGCCGAGTTCTACCCGTACAGCAGCCGCTATGACGCCTACCTGCGCGGCGACATCGACCTTTCGGAACAGGAGGAGCGCGGTGCGAGCCTGTTCAAGGACCCGGCCAAGGGCAACTGCGCCAGCTGCCACCTGGGCACCAGCCGCGACGGCGTGCCGCCGCCCTTTACTGACTATGACTACGTCAACGTCGGCGTGCCGCGCAATCCGCGCCTGCCGGCCAACGCCGACCCCCGGCACTTCGACCTCGGCCTGTGCGGCCCGGACCGGCACGATCTTGCCCGGCACCACGAGTACTGCGGCTTTTTCCGCTCCCCCACGGTACGCAATACCGCCATCCGCGACGCCTTCTTCCACAACGGGGTATTCACCACCCTGCGCCAGGTGCTGCAGTTCTACAACGAACGCGACCTCGATCCCGGGAAGTTCTACTCCCGCAACCCCGACGGCAGCGTGCACCAGTACGACGACCTGCCACCCGGGTATCCCGATGACATCGATCATGATCCGCCGCTCGACCGCAAACCCGGCGCCACGCCCGCGCTCACCGATGCGGACATCGACGACATCATCGCCTTTCTCAACACCCTGACGGACGCGGACGTAGCCCGATGATTGCGGCGCTGCTGACGGGCGCCCTGGCACTGTCCGCGCCGGCTCCAACCCCGCAGGTCCAGGCCTGGCGGCTGTTCCTGGCGCTCAACCGGCCGGTGCCGATGGACCGCGCTGCCCCCCATGCGGGGCCGGTCCTTGCCTGGGAAACCTGGCCCACGGCCGCCGCGACCTTCCGCAGGGACGGCGCCGACCCGGGGACGTGGAACCGCAACCGCATCGGCACCGACCGCTTCGAAGGAATGGTGCCCGCGGGCCTGCCCAACCTGCGGCGTGTCCAGGCCGGCCGCATGGTGCCGGTGAGGGATCCGCTGGCCTCTGCCCGCCGCCTGGTCGAGGTGCGGCTGAACCCGGTTTCATACGATTTCATCCGCGGCCGGGGACTCTATACCGTGGACGGCCAGCGGCGGGCCGTGAACACGGGACGGGTCGCGTTCCCATGCGGGTCCCTGCAGTTGAAAGCCGGCTGGCGGCCCATCACCCGCCGGCAGCGGAACCGGTACTACACGATGACCCTGCGCCTGGCCGATGGCAGCGTACGCTGGTATGGCCTCGTGGCCTTGAATCTGGCATTCAAGACCCGCGCCGGGAACTGGCTCTGGGCCAGTTTTGAACACGCGGACCTGGCAAAGCGCGGGGAGCCGCCGGCGCAGGCCGGCCAGCCGGGCGGCACGCCGTGGCGGTATTACCGGTTGCGTGGCACCCAAACGGGCTTTGTGGATGCCGCGGGACAGGCGACCCGCCTGGGCAACGCCGAACTCGCATCAGGGCTGGGCGACAGCGCCTCGTGCATGACCTGTCATGCGCGCGCCACCATCGGCGTGCAGCCTGGAGCCGGACGGCTTGCGGTATTTGCTCCCGCCCCGCCGGGCATCCGGCGCGGCTACGTCGGCAGGCCGGATCCGGGCTGGTTCGGACACACCGATGCCCAGGGCCGGTGGCAGGCCAGGTTCGCACAGCTCGATTTCGTGTGGTCGCTGGCGCAGGCCGCCGTGCATGACGCCGGCGCAACCACACCCGCCACAGGAGACCCGCCATGACCTTGCACAAACCATCGCTGCTGGCCTGCGGCCTGTACGCCGCACTTTGCGCCACCCTGTGCCCGGCCGATGACCAGGAGCCACCCACCCGGGCGCCGGCACCGGCGGCTGCCGCCCCGGCCGCTGACCCTGCGGCGGGTGCGGTCCCCGTCAGGCACATCGTCGACACCGGCCAGGCCTCAGGCGGGCCGGGTGAACCGCGGTACAGCGTCAATGCCAGCTGGGTGATCGCCGGCTACAACGACGAGGAAGTCATCTACTCCATCATCATTGCCAACCAGGACTCGGGCATCATCCGTTGCACCACCGTGCTCAATGGCTCTTACCAGGAAAACGGCGCCCGCCATTCGGTTTCAGACCGCCAGAGCATCACGCTGTTTCCGGGCAGGCAGTCGAGCGCCGGCACCTGGGTGGGCATGGATCAGTCCGCCGGCGCCACCTACAAGGTCACCTGCCGGACCGTGCAGCAGGCGGCCCCGGCCGCGCAGCACTGATCGCGCCATCTTTCATCGCACTGAAACGCAACTGATACAAAGCCCGTTTAGCGTGGCTCCCCGCCGCTCCTGTCAGCAGCATTTCAAATTCCGAACCAGGGGAGAATCATGTCCAGATCTCAGTCGCGCCGGCTCGTGCGCGTTGCCGTTGCCGCACTGCTCACCAGCGTCACGCTCTCGGGCGCCACGCAGGCCCAGGGTTTCACAGGCTTTGGTTCGTCGCAGCAGGGCGACCATGACCGCGGTGGGCCGGGGCATGACACCGATCCGGTGGTGTTCAGCTTCGCCACCATGGGCGACAGCCGCACGGAAACCGCCAGTCCCGATCCGACCACCCTGCTTGAAGCCGGCACCCCCGGCAACGCCAGCAACGGCGCCACGCTCGGCACGCCCAGCGAATCCGGCAAGCCCAGCCTCACCGGCACGCTGCTGCCACAGGACAGCACCTACCTGACCAACACCAAGGCGCTGTCGCGCATCCTGCGCGGCATCCAGCGCCAGAAGCCGAACCTGCTGTTCTTCAACGGCGACATGATCTACGGCTATGGCCGGCCGGCGCTGCCCGCCGCCTGGGCCCACGGCCAGCTCAACTCGGCGACCACCGCCGAAACCGTGGCTCCGGATGCGCTGTTCGAGTACCGCCAGTACGCCTACTGGCGTGGCATCGTGGCACCGCTGTTCGAGACCGGCACCTACGTGGTGCCGGTGCCCGGCAACCACGAGACCCAGTGCAACCAGACCTCCCTGCCCTACAGTGCGAGCAATCCCAATCCGAACTGCGCCACCGGCAAGCACACCTATGCCGACAACGAGAACGCCTTCCGGGACAACATGGGTGACCTGATCGAGGACATCTACACCAACGAACGCTTCCAGGCGGTCAGCGGCGTCCCGGCGATCGTCTCCAATGGCTTCCCGGGCCTCGGTGCAGCCCCTGCGAGTTCGACCAACAACGGTCCGATCAGCAGTGATCAGACGGAGCTCAGCTACTCCTTCGACGTGGTGCTCAAGGAATCCCGCCAGCTGCTGCACTTCGTGGTGATCGACACGGACCCCGCCGGGTCCGATGCCACCGCCCCGGCCGACTGGCTGGCCGCCGACCTCGGGGCCGCCAGGACCCGGGCCTCAGCCAACCACCTGACGCCCAAGTACTTCGTGTTCGGCCACAAGCCGGCGTTCACCTACGGTTATGACGTGCCGGCGGTGGCCGGCACCCAGGGTCCGGCCTACGGCCCCAATGGACTCGACGCGGTCACCACCTCGGGAGCCAAGCGGACCTACAACTTCACCACCACCGCCACCTCGCTGACGATGGATGGCGTGACCGTCCAGAACACCCAGCAGATGCTGCTGGACACCAGGCCTCAGAGCCGCCAGACCCTGGCGTACTACCCGCTGGTGAACATGTTCTGGGCCGTGATCTCGCATTACAACGCGACGTACTTCTCCGGGCATGAGCACATCGTGCACATCGAACAGTTCCCGGACATCACGGGTGCCTCGAAGAACACCCCATACCAGGTGATCGTGGGCGCCGGCGGCTCGCCGTTCGATGCCGCGCTGGTGGGCACCTGCTCGGCGTCCTGCGCCGAACCGGTGCCGTTCACCAACTGGCAGGACCGCTACTACGGCTGGGCCACGGTGCAGGTGCACCGCAGCGGCAACGTGACCCTGCAGGTCCAGGGTTTCACGGACGGCGCGCAGTACAACGCCAGCAACGGGTTCATCAACAAGACCGGCGCCGAGCCCCCGACCCGGGTGCTGTACTCCGTGCCGCACCTGCAGTAAGCGGCTGGTGAAAAGCCCCGGGGCGGCGGCAGCGCAGGCCACGCTCCGGGGTGATGCCGATGACATCGCGTCTGAATCCGACCCGCCTGATTCCCTGGTGCCTTGCCGCGACCGGATTCGTCGTGGCATTCACCGTTTCCGCATGGCAGGGCCACCTGCTGTCGCGGCCGCAGCCGCGGACCGCCGCAGGCGCGGGGCCTGCGGCAATGGCCACGACCCATCGCCGGTTCCGGTCATCCGGGCTGCCAGCCACTGAAGCGGCGCCGCCGGAGGAGGCTGCCGCCCGGTTCATGCCACCGCCTGCCGGCGATCCGGCAGCACCCGCGCCCGATGCCGGTGAACAGGTCATCGACGACTCGCCGGTGGTGGACGATCTGCCGGAGCGGCCAGCTCCTGACCCGCAACCCGATTGACCCGCCCGGCTGCCCGGGCAGCAACTGCGGACGACACCCGCGACGGGCGCGTCCGCAGCCGTGCGGGGGTTCAGCCCAGCTGCGCCACGATGGCGTTGAACGTCGGGCTGGGGCGCATGGCAGCGGCGCACTTGCCGGCATCCGGGTGGTAGTAGCCGCCGATTTCCACAGGCTTGCCCTGCGCGCCGTTCAACTCGCCGACAATGCGGCCTTCCTCCCGGGTCAGCGCGGCCGCGATCGGCGCGAACTTCGCCGCCAGGGCGGCATCGGCGGTCTGCGCCGCCAGTGCCTGGGCCCAGTACAGTGCGAGGTAGAAGTGGCTGCCGCGGTTGTCCAGCTCGCCGGCGGCGCGCTGCGGCGACTTGTCGTTCTCCAGGAACTTGCCGTTGGCCTCGTCCAGCGCCTTGGCCAGGACCAGCGCGGTCCGGTTGTTGGTCTTCGACCCCAGGTCCTCGATCGACACCTGCAGCGCCAGGAATTCGCCCAGGGAGTCCCAGCGCAGGTGGTTCTCCTCCAGGAACTGCTGCACGTGCTTGGGGGCCGAACCACCGGCGCCCGTTTCGTACATGCCGCCGCCGGCCAGCAGCGGCACGATGGACAGCATCTTGGCGCTGGTGCCCAGCTCCAGGATCGGGAACAGGTCCGTCAGGTAGTCACGCAGCACGTTGCCGGTGACCGAGATGGTGTCCTGGCCGGCGCGTACGCGCTGCACGGTGGCCTTGCAGGCCTCGACCGGCGACAGGATGCGGATGTCCAGGCCGCTGGTGTCATGGTCCTTGAGATAAGTTCTGACCTTGGCGATCAGATTGCGGTCGTAGGCGCGCCGCTCGTCCAGCCAGAAGATGGCGGCCTGGCCGGTGGCACGGGCCCGGCCCACACCGAGCTTGACCCAGTCGCGGATGGGCAGGTCCTTGGTCTGGCACATGCGCCAGATGTCGCCCTGTTCCACGGTGTGCCGGGTCAGGACCTGGCCCGCATCATCGACCACCTGCACGGTGCCCGCGGCCGGCAGCTTGAAGGTCTTGTCGTGCGAGCCGTATTCCTCGGCGGCCTGCGCCATCAGGCCGACATTACTGACATTGCCCATGGTGGGAACGTCGTAGGCGCCGTGCGCCTTGCAGTCATCGATCACGGCCTGGTACACGCCGGCGTAGCAGCGGTCCGGGATCATGGCCTTCATGTCGTGCAGCTTGCCGTCCGGGCCCCACATTTTGCCGGAGGCGCGGATCGCCGCCGGCATGGAGGCGTCGATGATCACGTCCGAGGGCACGTGCAGGTTGGTGATGCCCTTGGCGGAATCCACCATGGCGAGCGGCGGGCGCACCTTGTACGTGGCGGCGAGATCCGCTTCCACCTGCGCCTTCCGGTCCGCCGGCAGTGACTGGATTTTCGCATAAGCATCGCCGATGCCGTTGTCCGCGTTCACTCCCAGTTGCGCGAACAGCGCGGCGTGCTTCGTGAACGCATCCTGGTAGTACACGGTGACGGCGTGGCCAAACATGATCGGATCCGAGACCTTCATCATGGTGGCCTTCAGGTGCAGCGACAGCAGCAGCCCCTTGGCCTTGGCGTCCGCGATCTGGGCCTCGTAAAAGGCCCGCAGTTTCGCAACCGACATGAAGGTCGAGGCGATGAGTTCGCCCGCCTGCACCTTGATGCCCTGCTTCAGCACGGTGACCTTGCCCGCGGCATCCGTGAACTCGATGCGCAGCGTGCCAGGCTTCGCGATCAGCGCGGACTGCTCGTTGGCGTAGAAGTCCCCGTCGTCCATGCTGACCACATGGGTCGGCGAGGCCGGGTCCCACTTCCCCATCGAATGCGGGTGCTTCTTCGCGTAGTTCTTCACCGCATTCGCCACGCGGCGGTCGGAATTGCCCTCGCGCAGTACGGGGTTGACCGCGCTGCCCGAAACCCTGGCGAAGCGCGCCTTGAGCTGCTTCTGCGCGTCGTCCTGCGGATCCTCGGGGTAATCCGGGATGGCGTAGCCCTGGGACTGCAGTTCCTTGATGGCGGCCTTCAACTGCGGCAGCGAGGCCGAGATGTTCGGCAGCTTGATGATGTTGGCTTGCGGTGTCAGGGTCAGGGCGCCCAGCTCGGCCAGGTCATCGGCCTGCTTCTGGGCAGGCGTCAGGTTGTCCGGGAAGTTGGCGATCACGCGGCCCGCGAGCGAGATGTCGCGGGTTTCGACCGTGATGCCGGCGCTGCGGGTGAAGGCCTGCACGATGGGCAGCAGCGAATACGTGGCGAGCGCGGGGGCCTCGTCGGTCAGGGTGTAGATGATCTTCGCGGTGGTCATGACGTCCTGCTGCATCAAAGCGTGGATTTGAGCGCACCAGTATACCCGCAAGGGGCCTCCGGACGGGGCTGATGCGACGGCTGCGGGGCCCACGGCGCCGGGTTCCCCGGGCACGGATGTCTCAGGCGGCGGCCCGCTCGGCGTCGCGCAGGCCGACCAGTCTCCGGGGCAGCAGCAACGTCATGGGGATGGCCAGCAGCGACAGGCCCGCATTGACCAGCGCCAGCTGGTGGAACCCCAGGTGCCAGTGATCCTGCACCACGGTGCCCAGCCAGTCCCCCCCGAAGGTGCCGAAATTCCGCACCGCCATCAGCAGCGCGAAACCCAGCGCCTCGCAGCCCCTCGGCGTCGCCTTCACCGCCAGATGCAGCATGGCGAGGTCGGCCAGCGTGTAGCCGAAGCCGTTGAGCACCGCGGTCACCCGGGCGAGATTCCAGTCCTGATAAAGCACGAAGGCGGCCTGGCCTGCCGCCCCCAGCGCGATGCAGCCGATGAGCAGCCAGCGCAGGGTGAAGCGCCGTGCCGCGAAGGCGCCATAAAGAAACGCCGCCAGCACGCCGAAACAGCCGGCGATGAACTGGATCGTGCCCTGCTGCTGCGTCGTCAGATGCAGCACGTTCTGCTCGAAATAGAACTGGGCCGTATTGGTGCCCGGGGCGAAATAGAACAGCAGGGCCACGCCCGCCGCCAGCCACAGCGAAGGCGCGCGCACGGCCGTCCCCAGGGTGGCACCGGCGGCCCTGAGTGCCTGCGCGGGGGCGCCCGGGGGCTGCGCCACCCGCGGCTCACGCAACAGCCACAGCGCCACCGGCACCGCCAGGAAGGCAATGGCGCCGCAGATCACGGCCGTCCAGGCAAAGGCGATGCCGGCCAGCAGGCCTGCCAGCGGCCCCGAAATCACGAAACCCGCCTGTTCAGTGACCGACCGCACCGAACTCAGGCGGCCGGCGCTGGCGCTGGCCTGCGCGGCTTCCACCATGTAGCCGCCCACCGCGGTAATGGCCGTCACCATGGCGATGTTGATCCCCAGGCACACCCAGAGGAACGGGCGGTAGTCTTGCGGGGTCGCGGCCAGCGCCCACCACGCCAGCGCCGACAGCAGGCCGAACACCAGCACGTAGCTGCGGCGGCGGGTGCCGAACAGCGGCACGGCATCCTGCACGATCCCCACCAGGGGCTTGAAGTACCAGGGCATGGTGGTCCAGAAGAAGAACGCCGCCGTGGCCTCGCTGCTGGCGCCCATGGCATTTTTCAGCAGGTTCTTCAGCGGGATGAGGCCCAGCACCTGGGTCTGTGGCAGCGAGGTTGCCAGCACCCCGACGACGACGACGATGGCGACAGGCAGGAACGCCCGGTCTGCTGCCTTGCTCACTGCGGCCTCATTCATGGCTTTAACTTAGCACGATGCGCGAGCGGGACGCCGTCAGGGTTCACACCAGGTGCTATTCTTGGGTGAAATACACAGGCGCGGCGGCCCACCGCCGCCCACGGGGGGACGAGCATGAGACTTCGCAGATCAGGCCTGGGGCTGGCAATGGCGGTGCTGTTGGCCGGGCCGGCGCTGGCACACCACTCCTTCGCCATGTTCGACCACGACCACCAGGTCAGACTCACGGGTACGGTCACCCACTTCAAGTGGGCCAATCCCCATGTCTACATCGACCTGGACGTTCCGGGCGACAGCGGTGACCCCAAGCACTACACCATCGAGTGCGCCAACCCCGGCATCCTCGATCGCTCGGGCTGGAAGTTCAACATGATCAAGGCGGGCGACAGGATCACCACCATCATCGCCCCGCTGCGCACCGGTGAACCGGGGGGCCTGCTCAAGCAGGTCACCCTGGCCGACGGCCGGCAATTCAACAACGGCGGCCCCGCGGGCGAGGCCAACATCAAATGAAGCACCCCTTGCGACAGGCAGTCCGCGCCGCCATCGCCACCGGCGCGCTGGCGGTGGCTGGCGGCGCTCCGGCCGCGCCAAACCTCACGGGCACCTGGGACCATGCGCCCGGGGTGAAACTCGATCCCCGCGTCACCTCGGCGATACAGGTGGCGACCCCGCCGCTGAAGCAGCCCTACCTGGGGCAATGGCTGGCGCAGCAACAGCAGGCCAAGGAGGCCGATGCACGTGGCCAGCCGCTGTTCAGCGGCTATACGCAGTGCCTGCCCGATGGCATGCCGGCCATGATGATGGCGATGTTCCCGATGGAGATTCTCCAGACCCCGGGACAGGTCACGATCATCCAGGAAGCCTACAACCAGACCCGCCGCATCTACCTGGGCGAGAAGCAGCTCGCCATCGATGACGCCGAACCCGGCTTCTGGGGCCACTCCGTCGGCCACTGGGAGGGCAACACCCTGGTGGTGAACACGGTCGGCATCAAGGAAGAGGTGCGCTTCCGCGGCGCGCCCCACAGCCCCGCCATGCAGATCGACGAGCGCATCCACCCGCTGCCCGGCGGCATGCTCCAGGACGACGTGGTCGTCACCGACCCTGAATACCTGACGATGCCGTGGAAATTCAGCTGGAAGTACGTGCGCAAGCCCGGCTACAAGATGCTGGAATACGTCTGCGAGTCCAACCGCGAGTACGAGGACCCGAAGACCGGCGGCGTACGCATGCGTCTCGACGATCCTGATTCGGCACCACAGCCACCGGCACAGCCCGCGCAGCGCTGAGACGCCGGCAGCGGACTCGAGGGCGGCCGTGACCGGCAGGTCCGGCTGTCCCGCACGACGATCTGTCACATTCGCCGGTCATACTTCCGCGGATCCCCCAAGGTCTCCCGGAATGACCCGTGCCAGTTGCAAGACCCCTGCTGCTGTTCGCTTTGATCCTGGCCGCCGCGGGTGTCCATGCCGCCACCGGACCCGCCTGTCCACGGCCGGACCCTGGTGGCGTGCTCACCGACGCCCCGGAACGGCGCAGCCACGCCGGGGTGCTGGAACTGACCCTCACCGAACGCAACGCCGTGGCGCCCGACGGCACCATGCGCTACTGCTTTATCGATGAGGCCGGGAACGAAGCCCCCACCCTGCGGGTGAAACCCGGCGACGAACTGGTCCTGCACCTGGTCAACGGCCTGGATGCCGGCGAAATCGATGCCGCTGCCATGCCAGCCAGGTCGGCGCACGGGACGCACCACCACATGGACATGCTCGCGCGCCGGCCTCATCCGCGGCCGGATGATCCCTGCCAGCGCGGTGCCATGGTGCCCTTTGCCACCAACCTGCACTTCCATGGTCTGACCCTGCCGCCGGTATGCCACCAGGACGAGGTGCTCAAGACCACGGTGCTGCCGGGGGACCCGCCGTTCGAATATCGCCTGCGCATCCCCGAGGACGAACCCCCGGGGCTTTACTGGTATCACCCGCACATCCACGGGTTCAGCACCCGGCATGTGCTGGGTGGTGCATCGGGCGCCCTCATCGTCGAAGGCATCGAGCGCTTCGATCCGCAGCTGCGGGGCCTGGCCGAGCGCGTGCTGGTGATCCGCGATCAGCCGCTGCTGCAACCCGGGACCACCGCGCCGTCCGCAGCCTCCGCTGCAGGCGCGGCCGCGGCCGGCAGCGCCAACCCGTTGGTGGACAGCGAAGGCGATGCGATCAACACCGGCACCGGGGGCGGCCAGCCGGCCCGGGACCTGTCGGTGAATTTCATGCCGGTGCCCTGGCCCGGGTACCCGCCAGCGAGCCTCACCTTGCGCCCGGGTGAGCACCAGCTGTGGCGGGTGCTGAACGCATCCTCAGTGACCTATCTCAACCTCGCGGTCATGACACGCAACGGCGCGCGCTTCCGGCCGCAGTGGCTCGGGGTCGTCGCCATCGACGGCGTGCCGCTCAACGCCGCCAACCGCCAGGCCCCGGGCCTGCAGTGGCGCAACAGCATCATCGTCTCGCCCGGGTCACGCGTGGAGTTCATCATGGTCGCACCCCCGGAAGGCACCAGCGCGGTGCTGGTGACGCGCGGCGTCGATACCGGCGCGGCGGGTGAAAACGACCCCGCGCGCCCGCTGGCCGACATCAGCACCCGGACCGATGCGACCGAACCGGCATCCGTCCTGCCACGCGACGCCCCGCCCCCACTCCCGCCGGCCCGCCCCTGGCTGGGGGACGTCCCGCCGGTGCGGGAACGCCATCTTTATTTCTCGGAAGACCCGCCGGACCCGGCCAATCCGGAGGCGGCCGGACACTTCTATCTCACTGTGGAAGGTCGGACCCCACGGGCCTTCGATCCCGCCAACGGCCCGGACATCGTGGTCCACCAGGGCGACGTGGAGGACTGGATCATCGAGAACCGCTCCCCCGAAGTGCACGCGTTCCATATCCACCAGCTGCACTTCCAGTTGCGCGAGTGGGCGGGCCTGATCGCGAACGAACCGTTCCTGCGCGACACCATCAACGTCCCCTACTGGACACCCGCCATGAAGGGCTATCCCGGCGTGCGGGTCAGGATGGATTTCCGCGATCCGTCACTGGTCGGAGACTTCGTCTACCACTGCCATCTGCTCGACCACGAGGACGCCGGCATGATGGGTCTGATCAGGGTTGAACCCGCCGCCCGGCACTAGCAGCCGCTCACGCAGGACGGCGACTTTCATCCGCCATTCACCGCAGCGTCATCGAACGGGTCTACTTTGCGCGGGTTCGCCAATCAAGAACCTGAAGGGAGAGTCCGCATGAAGCTCGTCAACACCACCGTCGCCAGCCTGCTGGCGCTGGCTGTAACCGCAACCGCCGGCGCCGCCGAAGGCCCCGCACCGACCGGGGTGCCGCATCTCGATCACGTGTTCCTGATCGTGATGGAGAACCACAGCTACGGCCAGATCATCGGCAACCCGGCCATGCCGTACATCAACGCCCAGATCGCCAAGGGGCAGGTGAACCTGGCTTCCAACTACTTCGCGGTGGGCCATCCCAGCCTGACCAACTACCTGGAACTGGTGGGCGGCTCCAACTTCGGCGTGCGCAGCGACAACAACCCGGACTGGCACAACCTCAGCTGCCAGCCCAACCTGGCCACCGGGCATGTCAATGCCGACGGCAGCAGCAACACCTTCGGCTACATCGTCGACCAGACGGCCATCTGCCCGATCTCAGGTTCAGGCACCGACGCAGCCACCGAGGCGGTGGACAACTGGAACGAGATCTCCGCCCCGATCTTCAACCTGCTGGCCAACATCGACGGCGTGAAGTCCGTGCCCGCGGTGAAGGGCACCTCGGGCAAGACCATCGCCGACCAGTTGGTGGAGCACGGCCTGTCCTGGAAGTCCTATCAGGAAAGCCTGCCGGTCACCGGCGCGGACCAGGTCAACAGCAGCAACGGCACTGCCACGGATTCCAGCTATGCCGCGCTGCAGGCCATCGCACCCGGCCTGCCGGCCAGCTCGGGTACCGGCCTGGTGGCGGACTACGCCGTCAAGCACAACCCGTTCGCCTACTTCGCCAGCGTGCAGGAAGGCCGCTATCCCGGCCACAGCCTGAAGAACACCGTCGGCTTCGATGGCCAGGGCGGGCTGTACGCCGACCTCGCCAGCGGCCATGTGCCGACCTTCTCGCTGATCGCGCCCAACCAGTGCGACGACCAGCACGGCCGCGGCAACGGCGATGCGTTCTGCCAGTACGATCCGGGTATCGCCAGCTACAGCGACCTCACCAACGGCACCCAGGTGGGCATGAGCCCGGGCCTGTCGGCGCAGGCCGATGTCACGCTGAACCGCATCGTGGGCGCCATCACCGCCTCGCCGGTCTGGCACCAGGGTCTCAACGCCATCGTGGTGGTGTGGGACGAGAACGACTACTCGGGCATCGACGGCAGCAGCGTCAGGCAGTTCGCCGCCGGCAACCTGAACAAGGTCGTGCTGACGGTCCAGACCAGCGGCCCGGTGGCCGGCGTGACCAGCAACAACTTCTACGACAGCTACTCGGTGCTCAAGTCGATCGAGGGTGGACTCGGCCTGCCCTGCCTGAACCACGCCTGCGACAAGGACGTGGCGGTGATGTCCGACCTGTTCAGCAGCGGCCGTGGCAACAACGGCAACGGCAACGGCAATGACGATCACGGTGGCGACCACGACCATCGTGGCAACGCCGGTCGTGACAACCAGAACGACCGCGACAACCACAACGGTTGGGGCCACTACTGACCTCGACGAGGGCCCGGCGCAACGCCGGGCCCTTTGCGGCCCCGCGCCCCGGCCCCGTCAGGCACGCGCCTGTTGCGGCGCCATGACCACCGCCAGCGGCTCCGGGCGGTGTATGTAGTACCCCTGCGCGAAGTCCACGCCGATGCGCGCCAGCGCGTCGAGCACCTGCGGCGTCTCGACCCATTCGGCCACTGTCTGGAAGCCGAGCACGTCGCCGATGCGCTGCACGGCCTCCACCAGCGCGAAGTCCACCGGGTCGTTGCGGATGTCGCGGATGAAACCGCCGTCGATCTTCACGAAATCAATGGGCAGGGCCTTGAGGTAGGCGAAGGACGCCATGCCACTGCCGAAATCATCCAGTGCGATCGGGCAGCCCAGCCCGCGCAGCCGCGCAAACAGCTCGGCGGCATTGCCCAGATTGCCGATGGCGGCGGTCTCGGTGAGTTCGAAACCCACATGCGCGGCGGCAATGCCGTGGGTCGCGAGACAGTCGGCGATATGGTCCGCCAGGCCGGGATCACTGACCGAGGTGGCCGACAGGTTGATCATGCAGGTGGGCAGCTCCACGCCGCGGGCCTGCAACGCGCCCAGCTCACTGCAGGCGTGTGTGATCACCCAGCGGTCGATGCGCGGCATCAGGCCATAGCGCTCGGCCGCTGGAATGAATCCCATCGGCGCCGCCGGCCGGCCGGCCGCATCAGCCAGGCGCAGCAGCAGTTCAAACCGGCGGGGCGGCGCCACCAGCGTGGCCTGCTGCGCGCGCGCGCCGATGGGCCGGATTTCCTGTGCCATCAACAGGAAGCCGTCCTGGTCGAGCGCCGTATGCAGCCGTTCCACCCAGTCCATTTCGCCGCGCATGGCCTGCAGCCGCTGGTCATCCGGCCGGTACAGGTGCACCCGGTTGCGACCGCTCTCCTTGGCCAGGTAGCAGGCGCGGTCCACGGCTGACAGCGCCTCCTCGACATTGAGCAGCGTGTCATCGAGGCTGGCCGCGCCGATGCTGGCGCTCACCGCGAACATGCGGTCCTTCCAATGGAAGCGCAGTTCGGCCACATCCGCGCGGATACGCTCGGCCAGCTGCAGCGCCTGGTCCGCCGGGCAGTCCGGCATCAGCGCGCCGAACTCATCGCCCCCCAGCCGCGCCAGCACGTCGCCCGAATCGCGCAGCCTGGCGCGGGCCAGCCACGCCACCTGTCGGATCAGTTCATCGCCGGCGGCGTGGCCGCAGGTGTCGTTCACCACCTTGATCTGGTCCAGGTCGAAATACAGCAGCGCGAACTCGATGCCGTCGCTGCGCCGCCGCTCGATGGCGTCACGCAGCCGGTTCTCGAACTCCATGCGGTTGTACAGCCCGGTGAGGGCATCATGCGTGGCCTGGTGGGACAGCCGCGCCGAGTATTCGGCCGCCACGCGCGCGCTGCGCCGCAGACCGGCGCGCGTGACCAGCAGGCTGACGCTCACCAGGAGCGCCGCGGACAGCGCCACCACCACGCCCAGCAGCAGCGCGGTCTGGCGCGCGACGTCATTCACGGTGACTGCGAACTCCGCCTCCAGCGGTACGATATGCGCATGCCGTGCCCGCACCTGCGCCAGCAGTGCGTCCACCTGGCGCCGGTCGGGGTTGCCGCGCGCAATCAGGTCGTGCAGCTGCCCGGCCAGTTGCTCCATGCGCACCACGTCGACGTCCCCCCGCGACCACAGGTCGACGACATGGGCAATCTGCGGCAGGGCGTGCGCCATGCTGAACAGCAACACCATGCTGGGGACGTCGGCGGGATGATTTTCGGCCAGTATCAGGTCGTGGCTGGCGGTCGCGAAATCACGCCGGGGCTGCTGCAGCGCCAGACGCGCGCTGCGCGCCCAGTCCAGGATGTCGAATTCCCGGCGCGCCCTGCGGTAATCGGCCTCCTGGCCGGAGCTGGCGTATTCCAGCAGGCTGATGGTCGCCTGGTGCTCCGCGTTGGAATACAGCCCCTCGCCATACCCGTAGGCCCGCAGCGACGACAGCATCCAGATGCTCGCCAGGGTAAGCGCCAGCAGGACCAGTGCGGTCAGCACCAGCGGCAGGGCAATGGAGAGGAAACCACGGTCAGCGGAACCGGTCGGATCCGGGCGGCCGGGCGTTGCCGGGGTCATTCCCCTACTCTAACATCCACCCCCCTGCCCCACCGCGCCGTGAACACGGCCTCCAGGAGGCATCGCGGTTCCGGCTGGAGCCAGGTAGCGACTTGATCCACAAGGGATTTCGCCCCGACCAACGCTCTTGAATTTCCCGTATAATGGGGGGTTCCATGCCGGCCCTACGGGCAGATGCCCCCGGCGCGACATACCTAACTTTCACGGAAAATCCTTAACATGGCCCGCACCACCGCCCTTGCCGATATCCGCAACATCGGCATCATCGCCCACGTAGACGCCGGTAAGACCACGACGACCGAGCGCATCCTGTACTACACCGGTCGCAAGCACACCATCGTGGACGTGCACGACACCAAGGACCTGAAGTCCTCGACCACGACGGACTACATGGAACAGGAACAGAAGCGTGGCATCACGATCCAGTCGGCCGCCGTGTCGGCGTTCTGGAAGGGCAAGAAGCTCAACGTCATCGACACCCCGGGACACGTGGACTTCACCATCGAAGTCAACCGCTCCCTGCGCGTGCTGGACGGCGCGGTGGTGGTATTCGACGGCGTCGCGGGCGTGGAGCCGCAGTCCGAGACCAACTGGCGCCTGGCGGACAACTACAAAGTGCCGCGTATCTGCTACGTGAACAAGATGGACCGCAGCGGCGCGGGCTTCCTGCGCTGCGTGGACATGATCAAGAAGCGCCTGGCCGCCCGCCCGCTGGTAGTGCACCTGCCGATCGGCTCCGAGGACAACTTCAAGGGCATGGTCGACCTGGTCGAGAACAAGGCCTACACCTGGGATTCGGACGACCGCGACGCCACCTGGGAAATCCACGAACTGACCGGCAACCTCGCCGACAAGTTCGGCATCACGGTACCGAGCGACCGCGCCATCCTCGATCTGGTGCCGAAGTACCGCAGCGAGCTGGTGGACACCTGCCTGGAGCAGGACGACGTCGCCATGGAAGCCTACCTCGAAGGCCAGGAGCCCACGCTCGAAACCCTGAAGAAGTGCATCCGCAAGGGCACGATCGGCGGCGCCTTCAACCCGGTGCTGTGCGGCTCGTCCTACAAGAACAAGGGCGTGCAGCAGATGCTGGACGCCGTGGTTGACTACCTCCCGGCCCCGACGGACGTCGCCGCCATCGCGACGGTGGACATGGACGGCAATCCGAACGGCGAGCGCAAGTGCTCGGACGACGAGCCGTTCTCGGCGCTGGCGTTCAAGGTCATCAACGACGCCTACGGCGCGCTGACCTTCGTGCGCGTCTACTCCGGCGTGCTGGCCAAGGGCGCCTCGGTGCAGAACTCGACCCGCGGCAAGCGCGAGAAAATCGGCCGCATGGTCGAGATGTTCGCCAAGGACGCCAACCCCATTGAAGAAGCCCGCGCCGGCGACATCATCGCGCTGGTTTCGCTGGCTGAAACCGAGACCGGCGACACCCTGTGCGACTCCGCCAATCCCGTGATCCTGGAGCGCATGCGCTTCCCGGAGCCCGTGATCAGCGTGTCCGTGCAGTCCAAGAACAAGGCCGACCAGGAGAAGTTCGGCAACGCGCTGGGC
>Ga0153956_1001216_pt1 | contig 23706 bp, 24 predicted proteins | sample TSFL040MetaG_FD_104704 | JGI IMG/M metagenome (GOLD analysis project Ga0153956, IMG submission 104704) | Attine ant fungus gardens microbial communities from Florida, USA - TSFL040 MetaG | ecosystem: Host-associated > Fungi > Mycelium > Unclassified | place: USA: Florida, Wekiwa Springs... | reverse complement strand
TCCTGCTCTACACGTCGGGATCCACCGCGAAGCCGAAGGGCATCGTCCACACCACTGGCGGTTATCTGACCCAGGTCACCGCCACTCACCGCATGGCCTTCGACCTGAAGGACGACGACGTGTACTGGTGCGCGGCCGATGTCGGCTGGGTCACCGGGCACTCCTACATCGTCTACGGGCCGCTGGCCAACGGAGCCACCTCGATCATGTACGAAGGCGCCCCCGACTTCCCCGCCCGGGACCGCTGGTGGGAGATCGTCGAGCGCTACGGGGTGAGCATCCTCTACACCGCCCCGACCGTGATCCGCTCCTTCATGAAATGGGGCGAGAGCCTGCCGGCCGCCCATGATCTTTCTTCGCTCAGGCTGCTCGGTTCGGTCGGCGAGCCGATCAATCCCAAGGCCTGGCTCTGGTACCACGAGCACATCGGGGGTGGCCGCTGCCCGATCATCGACACCTGGTGGCAGACCGAGACGGGAGCGATGATGATCTCTCCGCTGCCGGCCCTGACCACGACCAAGCCGGGCTCGGCCACGATCCCGCTGCCGGGGATCCGGGCGGCGATCTTCGACAACGACGGCGAAGAGATCGAGGAAGGCGGCGGCACCCTGGTCCTGACCCGCCCTTGGCCCTCGATGGCCCGGACCCTGTTCAAGGAGCCCGAGCGCTACATCAGTGCGTACTGGGACCGCTACGGCAAGGAGACCTACCTGGTCGGCGATGCCGCCCGTCGCGACGAGGACGGCTACTTCTGGGTGGTGGGCCGCATCGACGACGTGATCAACGTCTCCGGCCACCGGCTCTCGACGATGGAGATCGAGTCCTCGCTCGTCTCGCATCCCCATGTCGCCGAGGCCGCGGTGATCGGGGTGCCGGACGACGACACCGGCCAGGCGATCATCGCCTTCGCGATCCCCAATGACCAGGCTCCCCCGGGCCACGAGTTCACCGACGAGCTGCGCGAGCATGTGGCCGTGAGGATCGGCAAGCTCGCCCGGCCGAAGTCGATCTACTTCGCCGACGACCTGCCGAAGACCCGCTCCGGCAAGATCATGCGCCGCCTGCTCCGCGACATCGCCGACGGCAAGGAGCTCGGCGACGTCAGCACGCTGCGGGATCCGAGCGTGGTCAAGGAGCTCCAGACGCAGGTTTCGACCGGATAGCGCCCTATGCTGTGGCCGTGTCCGGTCCTTTGAGTCAATCTGATCCCCTGGTCGAGCTGCCGGGGAACGAGTCGCAGCCGATAGCCGGGTACGCGATCTTCTTCGTCGGGATCGCTCTGGTGGCCTACGGGATCACCTCGCTCTGGTTCGGCATGCGCGACGTCATGGACGTGGGCGGATACTGCGCCGACGGTGGCAGCGCCTACGTGATCCAGCAGCACTGCCCGGACAGCGCGGAGCTGCTGATCTTCACCGGGATCCCGGCCGGGATCATCGGCCTCTTCATCGCCATGTGGGGAGCCGCCAAGTCGGCCCGGGGCGCCATCACCCTGCTGCTGCTCGGCTGGCCGGCTCTGTTCATATCGCTGGGCTACAACTTCATCGATTACGCGATCAACCCACCGGAGAACATGGGTGGCGGGACCGCCGGCTGGTGGGTCTGCGGGGTGCTCTTCGCCCTGATGGGCCTACCCGCCCTGGCTGGAGTGCCATGGCTGGTGAAGGGCATCCAACCGGAACGACGGAACGCCATCCTGGGCGTCTTCGCACTCGCCTCGATCGCCGGCATCGTGCTTGGGATCCAGGTCGCAGGCTCGGTCGACTAGCCGCGGTCCTCTAAGGCCTCAGCAGGCGGCGGATCATCACCGCGAGGTGGAGGGCGAGGACGGTGTCCCCGTCCTTGAGGTCCACGTCGAGGATCTCCTCGATGCGGGAGAGCCGGTGGTACAGGGACTGCCGCTCGATCTCCAGCTCCGCGGCCGCCTCGGTCTTGCGGCCTCCGCTGTGGAGGTAGACCTCGAGCGTGTCGACCAGGTCCTTGCCGCGCTCGCCGGGCAGGTCGAGCAGCGGGCCCAGACGCTCGTCGCTGAACTGGATCAGCTCGGGCGTGCCCCGCATCGAAAGCAGCAGCTGGCCGATCTCCGTGCGGCTCGCGTCATGCCAGGCCCGAACCGGCCCGGCGGTCCCGGCCTCCGCCGCGAAACGGGCCTTGACCAAGGCCGAAGCCAGCTCTTCCCAGCCCCCGGCGGCCCCGCCGATAGCCAGCGCGACCGAATCGGGGTCGATCTCATGCCGAGCCAACACGCCGGCGAAGCGGCGGGCCAGACGCTCGCGGGAGGCGACATCGTCGGGCTCGGCCCCGCGGGTGCCGCGATCGAGCACCCCCAGGACGCAGTTGCCCCGCGAGCCGAGCAGGGCCGGACGGTCCGGTTCGGCCATCGCCGCCCTGATCGCCGGCAGCAGCGAGGCCCAGGCTTCCTCGTAGCCGACTCCCCGTTCGAGCGCATCGGGCCGCCACACCGCCGCAATCGGGACCAACTGGCCGTGGCGGCGCGGGAAACCCAGGGTCGAGGCCCGTCGGGCCGCCGATAGCGGCTCCATGAGGCCTGCCGCCAGCTCGAAGAGGAGATTGCCACGGGACCGGGCCCGAAGCTCCGCTTCCTCGCCGCCCCTCATCAGGCCCAGCCCGACGGCGACCGCGGCCCGATCCAGGGCGATCGGGGTGAAGCGGTCGAACTCCGAGTCGGTCTGCAGGGCTATCACCCTGCCCCAGTTGCGCCCCCGCACCGTCACCGGCACCGCGAGCGCCCCTTCGGCTTCGCCCGGTTCCCGGTCCGACCACTTGACCCCTGACCAGGTGTCGACCACCTCATCGTCCTGCCGGGTGACCGAGCCGAGGGCGACCAGCTCGCCGCGGGCGTCCTCGAGCACGAGCGGGTTGCCGATCCGCCTCGAGGCCTCGGCCAGCACCGCCTCGGCGCCTTCCCCTTCAAGCACCAGACGGTCGAGGCTGCGGTGGAGCTCCTCACCGCGCCGGGCCAGGGCATGGCCCGAGTCGAGCAGAGTTCCGTTGACGACTTCGGAGACCTCGACGAAACGGATCCCGCGCCGGAAGGCGACCATCGGGATCTTCCTCCGATCGGCTTCATCGACCAGGGCACGGGGTAGCTCACGGGCCCAGGCGAAACCCAGCTCGACCGCGATCCCCACCGCTCCTTCGGCCTCGAGGTCACGCACGAAACGGCGCTGGGCGGCAGCATCCTGACCGATCGACACACCGGTGGTGAGGATCATCTCGCCCCCGCGCAGCAGATCTGACACGTCGGGGACATCGAGGGGATGAACCCAGCGCACCTCGGCGTCCAGCCCTTCGCTTCCGGCCACCAACTCGGGCAGCCCGGCCTTGACGATCGGGAGCTCGATGAATTCGGCGACGGTCAGCGACTGCGAGGCCATGCCCCGAATCGTGCCAGACGCCAAGCCTCTAGCTGCGCTTCTTGCGCTTGCGGCGTCCGTCCTGCGGATCGATGCCGCCAAGACCGTCCGGGTCGAAGTCACCGATCGACGCCTCGGGGGAGGAAGGATCAACCTCTTCGGCCGAACCTTCGATCACGTCATCCTCACCATCTGTGCGGGGATCCCCCGGCTTCGGCCAAGGACGGGCCTCGCCGGCCGCCCAGGCCGGCGGACGGCCTCCGGGCACCCAGCCGGCCAGCAGCAGGCCCAAGTAGATGAACCAGATCAAGGTGAACAGGGTGAAGAAGGCGAAAACCGCCCCGAGCGCGATCCCCAGCGAGCCCCAGAAACGGGAAAGCAGTCCGGTGCGCATCGTCCACAAAGCGACATATATGACCGAGACGGTGAACCCGATCAAACCGACCAGGCCGAACACGGTCTCGAGCGGAGCCAAGGACGTATGGCCGCGCATATCCCGTGCTTCTTCGTCTTCGCAGTCGGTGGCGAAATCCTTGCGTTGGCTGTCGCTGACCGAGTTCTGATCGGCGACCTTGTCGCTGACGCACTTGTCGATCGATGCCTGATCGACGTCCTTGAAGTCATTCGAGGCCTGGATGATCGATCCGGCGCTGATCAGACTGCCGAGGCCGATCAGGAGCGGTGCGGCGATCATCGCGACGACCAGTGCGCTGCGAACCTGAGGGGCACGGGCCGCGGCCGCCTTCAGGAGGAAGACCAACGGAATCGCCAGCAAAGCCCAGCCGATGAACTGCCCGATGCTCGCGAGGATCAGGCTTGAGTGATCGCCCTCGATCTCGCGGAGGCGATCGGCCAGTCCGGTGGAAGAGTGAACCGCCGCCGACGAGTCACCGAAGGTGGCGAGGATGATCGCTACGCCCATCACCGAGGCGATGCCGGTGATCAGGGTCCAGCGCTTCTCGCGCTCGAGTATCTGGCTCTTGGAAATCATTCTTTGGGCCCGAGGGCCGGGCAAGCCTATCGGCAGGTCAGCCCGTGGGGCTTTCCTCCTGGGTCTCGTCTCGAACCGGGTAATACTCGTAATCGACCGGTTCGGCGATCCGCGAGATCTTCTCCCCGACCGCGAGCACCAGATCGAGCAGGGGCGAGACGGCGACTATCGCCGACTCGATCTTCTCACCGGTGGGGTCCGAGGAACTCACGGGTCAATACGCTACAGCGACCGTGGCAGTGAACCTCCCCCAAGTTCCCCTGGAAGCCGGCGCCGGACCGGAGAACCCTCCCTGCCCGGCCTGTGGCGAGCCGCTCTTCCCCTGGGTCGGCATGCCCGTGTCCTCCGGGATCGCCCATCGCTGCGAGGCCTGTGGGCTGGCGGTGCTGAGCCACGGCGAGAAATTCCACTTCCCCAAGCGGACCGGAGAAGAGGGTGGGTCGCCCGCCGAAAATCCCGGCTTCGATCCTGGCACCAGTGCGGATGCGCTGGCCGAGCTGGAAGTGGGTCGGGAAGAGGACGGGTCCTACCGGTTCGACAACCGGGCTTCGCTGGCCTGCTGGATCACCGGTGGAGCCTGGGTCGGGCTGGGCACCGACCAGCGCTACCGGTTCACTCCGCAGGCGGTGACCGATCTGATCGCGACCCGGGACCAGGTGGTGACCAAGACCCGTTGGCGACCGCTGCGCGGCATCGCGGTGATGTGGCAGTCGGGGGTGAACATGTTCACCTTCGGCCAGAACGTCGTGATGGGTGCGCTCGGCAAGGCCCACAAGGTCGAGGCGGATCGCCCCTGGAAGCGTGGGCTCGACTGGTTCATCTCGATCGCCGTGGCGATCCCGGCGATCATCGTCGCGGTTCCGTTCGAGCTGATCGCGGTGCTCTTCCGCCGGGGCTCCTCCGCCCGGGCCAAGGTCCAGGTCCTCTGACCAAGGGCGTCCCGTTCGCCGGGGCGCGGCTAGAAGGCGTGGCCAAAACTTTGTCCTCGGGACGTTTTGACCACACCTTCTAGGAGAGCAGATCGGGGATGGCCTCGATGCCGTCGCGGTTCGAGTGGATCATCTCGGCGCCGGGGACCCGGTCGGCGACCGTCTGCGCGGCCCGTTCGAGCAGGGGCGGGGTCGATGGCAGGATGACCACGGTGATCTCGGCTTCGAGACCGGCCAGTCGCACCGGGTCGAGCGGCCAGGCCGGCACGGCCGGGACTTCGACCAGAAAGGCCCGGGCAGCGGTCGGCCCCCGGTCCGCGTAGTCGCCGAAGCGCTGGGCGCCGATCCCGAGTGTCCGGAGCCCGCCGTTCAGATAGAGCTCGTAGGCGGCTTCCTCACCACCTTCGGCCGCGGCTGACCGGATCGCTTCGACATCGACCGACATGCCCTCGGTCGCGGCGCTGACGGCACCGAGGACCGGCGGTTCGATCAGGAAGGCACGATCGATCAGGTCCGGTTCGGCCAGCGCCATCTCGAGCGCCACCACCGCTCCGAAGCCGAGTCCGACCGCGGTCACCGGGCCGGTGTCCCGCTCACGCAGCAGGGCGGAGATCTCGATCGACTGCTCCGGAATCGAGGTGCGCCGATACTCGTCGACCGGAGCCGACTCGCCCCAACCGCGACGGTCAGGGGTGATCAACCGCCAGGACGTGCCCAGCGCCCCGACAGCCTCGTCGAAGACCGACGAGTCCATACCGGTGCCATGGAGCAGCAGGACCGGGGGGCCGTCGCCCCGGTCACCTGTGTGAAGTTCGCTCAGCGGAGTCCCTGGCGGGCTTCCCGGACCAGGGTCACGGCCTCAGGAAAGACGACGCGGATCGCGTCGCGGACCTGCATCGCCTGCTCGTCCGAGCTACCGGTCAGGTCGAGCCGGCCGATCGAGGCGACGGTCATGTCGACGGCCAGCTTGATCGCGTTGTCCGCCCATGCGACTTCCTGGGAGGACTGCATCTGGTCCGCCATCTCCTGCATCCGGGCGCGGAGCTCATCGGGATCACCAAACATGTTGAACGGGGAACCTTCCATGGAACCAATTTAGCGGTCCGGGGTCGTCGGTCTACCCACGATCTGCCTTGCTGGGCTTTTGCATGGATTCCGTCGCGCAATTGCCCGCCTCCGCGCGCCACCTATGCGCTGTTTCTCCCTAGCGTCGATTCATGACGGTTTCCAGGGCAAAGACGAACCGCGGGTCGGCCACGATCGAGCAGGTCGGGATCGTCCTCGTGGTCGCCGTGGCCTTCACGATCCTGGTCTGGGCCCAGCTCACGATCGAGGATCCGCCCGGGCACGGGCTGGGCATCAGGATCGCGAACCGGATCGCCTGCGGTCCCCGGGCGACCGGAGCCTGCCGACAGCATCCGGCCGTCTCCGCCTACGGCTGGGACGTCGCGCGGGCCGTCCGCTGGCTGGCTCCGGCCCCGTCGGCCCGGACCGGCCGGGACGGGACACTGCTGGCTCCGATCGACTTCCGTTACTGCCAGCGCCCCAGCTGCGCCGTCCCGGCCGGAGACGGCCGGTTGACCACCGCCAACCGTCGCCTGACTCTCTTCACCCAGGTCGAGCGGAGCACCGACGAGAGCTGGCGGATCACATATTGGTTCTACCGCCCCTCACTCGGCTGGCAGAGAGCCGAGCGCGTCGCCGGATCGGCGGAGATCGCGGCGGCCTCCGGGACGAGGCTGCGGCTCGAGGACAGCCCCCGGCTGGTCCCCCTGGAGATCCTGCCGGGAAGGAACCACTACGAGCTCCCGCGGGGAGACGAGCCGCCCTGGCGCTGGAAGGTCGAGCCGCACTACGACGGCTGGTCGGCCTGAACGGCGGGGAGCCGCCGGGCGCTCACCAGACGACCGAGTGCCGCTCCATCACCCCGGCCGCCGAAGACAGCTCGATGCCGTCGAGCCAGCCGGTGAAGGTCCCGAAGCGGTGAACGTAGTCCGAGCGGATCAGGATGAAGTTCTCATGCCGCTGACGTTCGGCCCCTTCGTACTCGAAGAGCAGGCCGGGCCCCTGGCCGGATTCGAACGAGACCGAGTCGAGCCCGTCGAACCGGACCGGAGCCGGCTCGGAGGGGCTCCCGTCAACCCATATCGCTCGTTCGCTGCCCGTCGGTGCGTCGTTTATCCCTTCGACCAGGTTCCAGCCGAGCGACCGGCCGTCGACCGCGACACCGATCCCGGCCGACCAGAACCAGTCGACGTGACGGGCGTGATAGCCGGCCGACTCGTCGTCGACGCCGAAACCGTCGATCTCGAAGGCCCGGCCCGCGGCCTCGATCCGGCCGGTCACCGGAACGCCGGCCCGCTTGCGGGTCCAGCCCCAGCCACGGCCGCTCGGGGCGAGGGCCTCCATCGGTTCGCCCTCGCCGAGATGAAGTGCCGCATTCACCTTGCCGGCGCGGATCTCGACCCGGGGGCCGTCCAGCACCACCTCGGCCCGTCCCGGCCTGAGGCTGGTGTGCTCGAAGACCCGGCCCTGGCCTCCTGCTGCGGTGCGGTCCCAGACCGACCAGAAGGTCTGGGTGAACAGCCCGATCCGGGCAACGCCCGCGCAGAGCATCACCTCATCACCGTAGAAGCCGACGTAACGCCAGCGTTTGCGCATCAGGCCCTTGTGGAAGAGGGGCTGACGAGCAGGCGGAATCGGCGCGGTGGGGATCGTGCCTGCCATTCCCGGCTACACTACTCGGCCGTGTCCGAAACCGCCGACAAAAACGTGACCGCCCCCGAGGCCACCTACGACCCCGCCGATGACGCGATGTGCTCGCGCGCCCGCGAGCGCTTCACGTCCGATCGCAACCGCCGCCTGCCGCGCCGGAAGAGCAAGACGGCGACCCTGCCGAACATGATCATCATCGGCGGGCTCAAGTGCGGCACCACGTCGATCCACCACTACCTCGGCCTTCACCCCGAGATCCACATGTCGAAGCCGAAGGAGCTCAACTTCTTCGCCGCCGAACAGAACTGGGACCTGGGCTTCGACTGGTATGAGAACCGCTTCGACAGCACGTTCAAGGTCAACGGCGAGTCCTCCCCGCATTACACGAACCGCCCCCGTTTCAACGGCGTCGCCGAGCGGATCCACAAGCACGTCCCCGACGCAAAGCTGATCTACATGGTCCGCGACCCGATCAAGCGCATCCTCTCCCATTGGGTCCACGCGACCGGCGCCGGCTACGAGACTCGCGAGTTCGTCGAGACGCTCTCGCTGCCCGACACCGCCTACATCCAGCGCTCGATGTACTGGATGCAGCTCCAGCCCTACCTCGAGTACTTCGGCAAGGACCAGATCGAGATCATCACCCAGGAGGATCTCGGCAAGAAGCGGGACGAGACGATGCGCCAGGCCTTCGGCTTCCTCGGCGTCGACGAGAACTTCACCTCCGAGCAGTGGGACCGTCAGTGGGAGAAGTCGTCGGCCAAGCACGACGACAAGTACCAGTTCATGGAGAAGCTGATCAAGCTCCCCGGGTTCCGCGCCTTCGACCGGAACTTCGACCGGCTGCCCGAGTCGATGCGCTGGATGGTCGAGAAGGTCGTCCACGACCCGGACAAGCCCCCGGCGCCCAAGCCGGAGATTCCGGACGACCTGATGGAGACCCTGAAGGACCGCTTCCGCGACGACGTCGCCGGCCTCAAGGAATGGGCCGGCCGCGACTTCGACGGCTGGCACGACTACTCCTGAGTAGACGCCCGCGCCCGCGGGTATTTTGAACCCATGCGCCGGCTGATCCCCGACCCCGGGCCGACCGACCTCGAGTCCGAGCTCGCGGCCTACCACCCGGTCGCCGGCCCATTTGAAGATCGGCCCCGGGTCGCAGTCAACATGGTCACCACGCTCGACGGCCGGGCCTCGCTCCAGGGCAACACCAAGGACATGGGCTCCGACGCGGACACCGAGCATCTCCTCGGCCTACGGACCCGCTTCGACGCGGTGATGATCGGTGGCGGCACGATGCGGGCGGAACGCTACGGCCGCATCATCTCCCGGCCGGAGTACCGCCGGAGCCGGCAGGAGCGCGGCCTGGAACCCGATGCCCTGGCGGTGATCATCAGCGGCGACCTCGACCTCCCGTTCGACGCCCCACTCTTCACCGACGGCAACGGGAGGGTGCTGATCTTCACCCGCAAGAAAAGCGCCCCGGAAACCGCGACGCCGATCGACCTCGTGACCGTGGACGGTCTGATCGACACCGCCGATGTGCTGGCTCACCTGCGACGCGCCGAGGGGGTCCGGGCGGTGCTCTGCGAGGGTGGCCCGCATCTTTTCGGCCAGCTGGTCGCCGGCGATCTGGTAGACGATCTCTTCCTGACCACCACTCCGATCGCCACGGGCGGCGACGCTCCCCACATCCTCGAAGCGAACCTGCCAGACGAGGCGAGGTTCGAACTGGCCACGCTCTCCGAGGCCGAGGGTGATCTCTTCGCGCGCTACCGTCGCATCTGAGCCGATTGCGGCTTTCTACGACAGTCACCGTCGTAGGCCCACCGCATCGCTTCACCGGGTAGTAGCTTCCCGGCCATGGATTTCGAAGCCGGTTCCGAAGTTGAAGGGCTCCTCGAGCGCGTCCGTTCTTTCATGGACGAGCACATCTATCCGCGCGAGGCGGAGCTCCACCAGGCACTCGACGATGAAGTGAAGGCCGGGGTCGCCTACCCGGTGGAGCTGGAGCAGATCCGGGAGAAGGCCAAGTCCGAAGGTCTCTGGAACCTCTTCCTCCCCGACGAGGAGTATGGGGCCGGCCTCAACAACTGGCAGTACGCCTTCCTCTGCGAGGAGATGGGCCGGAGCCCGCTGGTCGCCCCGATGGCCTTCAACTGCGCCGCTCCGGATACCGGCAACATGGAGATCCTGCTCGAGCACGGCTCGGACGAGCAGAAGGCGAAGTTCCTGGAACCGCTGATCGGGGGTGCGACCCGCAGCTGCTTCTCGATGACCGAGCCGGACACCGCCGGCTCCGACCCGACCGGGCTCGCCGCGAGGGCCGATCTCGACGACGGCGAGTGGGTGGTCAACGGCCACAAGTGGTTCACCTCCGGCGCGGTCGGCGCCGACTTCGCGATCGCCATGGTCAACACCGAGCAGAGCGAGAACCCCTACGCCAACGCTTCGATGATCATCGTGCCCATCGACACCCCCGGTTTCGACCTCGTCCGCCCGGTCCCGGTCATGGGCCACGACAAAGGCCCCGGCCACTGCGAGATCCGCTACGAGGACTGCCGGGTGCCGGAAGAGAACCTGCTCGGGGCCAGAGGAGCCGGCTTCGTGGTCGCCCAGGACCGGCTCGGCCCGGGCCGGATCCACCACTGCATGCGGGCGATCGGCACCGCCGAACGAGCACTCGAGCTGATGTGCCTGCGCGCCGCCGACCGTGAGGCCTTCGGCGGGCCGCTGGCCGAGAAGCAGTTCGTCCAGGACTTCATCGCCAAGTCGCGGATGGAGATCGATCAGGCCCGGCTGCTCTCCCTGAACGCCGCCTGGAAGATGGACACGATCGGCAAGCGGGCCGCCCGCCAGGAGATCTCGATGATCAAGGTGGTCGCCGCCAACATGGTCATGGACGTGCTCGACCGCGCCGTCCAGGTCCACGGCGCGCTCGGCATGACCGACGACACCCCGCTGTCCGCGATGTGGCGGTACAGCCGCATGCTGCGCCTCGCCGACGGCCCCGACGAGGTCCACAAGATGGTCATCGCCAGAAGGGAAGTCGGGCGTTTCCAGAAGAAACGCGCCGCCGCGGAAGCCTGACCCGCTCAGGCTTTCTTAAGACTCGCGGTCAAGCATTGGTCGGGACACCCGAGCAAAGGAGAACCGTGAGCACTCCCGACCCCCAAGAAAAACGTCGTACTATCGGCACGAAGAGCCGCAAGGTCGCCTGCGTGGCGACCTTGACCGCGGCCGGCCTCAGCTTCGCCCTCGTCCCGAGCACGGGCGCGTCATCCCAGAAGTCGCCGAAGGCGCCGTCGGCCAGGACCGGTCAGACCGCCAAGCAGGATCGGGAGGAAAGCTAGGAGATGCGCTCTCCGTACTGGCTTCGTCCATTTCTTCATTGATTCAGACGCTCGACCGGGCGAACCGACCCTTGGTCGGTATGTTCTTGTGGGGGATTCCCCAGACATGAGCACATACCGAAAGGGGACTGATCGTGAACGCGATCAAGAAACACCTGAGCTTTGCGAACGTGATGGCGAGCATCGCCGTCTTCTTGGCCCTGGGCGGCAGCGCCTGGGCCGTGGCCAAGAACAGCGTCGGCACGAAGCAGCTGAAGAACAACGCCGTCACCACCAAGAAGATCAAGAACAACGCCGTCACCGCCAAGAAGATCAAGGACAACCAGATCACCACGGCCAAGATCAGCAACGGGGCGGTGACCGGAGACAAGGTCAACCTCGCCACCCTCGGCAAGGTACCCGCGGCCGCGACCGCGGACACGGCGACTTCCGCCGGCAGCGCCGGGACGGCCGGCGCCCTTGACGGCCAGGAGAACGTGTTCCTGAAGATGAGCGGCGGCCAGACCGCCACGGTGGCGCAGAACGGTTCGGTCTCGATCGTCGCCGAATGCATCAAGGACGACGACGGCGGCGACTACATCTACCTCTACGGCCAGACGACCCAGGACGGCGCGGTCATGTCAGGCGACTCCGACTTCAACGGCGGGGACAGCCCAGCCGCCTTCTTGAACGTGGGCACCGCCAAGGACGACCGCTTTTTCGTATCCGCTGGAAAAAGCACCGGGGTGACCGGCGTGGATGCCGACATCGACTCCGGTTTCGTCCTCGGCCCGGACGGCAAGATGATCACGGTCAACAGCGAAGGTTTGGCCCTCGGCCTGAACTACCTCGGTGCGGACTGCATCGTCGCCGGAGTCTTCAACAAGCTCAGCAGCCAGTAACCCCGACCCGGGACGCTGCTCCAGAATCCGCGAAGCACCACGGAATGGTCCTGGGGGCGAACACCCACCGTATTTGTGGGTGTCCGCCCCCGGAACCCGTGGTGCACGGTGTGGGTACTGCGTCGTCCGCGCATGCGGGCTAGCCGGCGCGTTCGATCGCCTCGGCTGCCTGGCCGGCCAGGAGGTCGATCGTGGCCTGTGAGCGTTCGACCACGTCGCCGATGTCCTCGCCGTACTGGCCGGCTGCGAAACGGGCCAGGACGCCTTCGGCGATGATCGCCAGCTTCCAGAACCCGAGCCCCACGAAGTAATCGAGCTTCGAGATGTCGCGGCCGGTCAGTTCGGCGTAGAGGTCAGCCAGCTCGGCTCGTTTGGGAAAGCCGGGCTCGACTGTGGCGGGGTTGATCAGCGGGATCTCGTCGTCACCCGACTCACGCCAGTAGACCATCAGCAGCCCGAGGTCGGCCATCGGTTCGCCGATCGTGCATAGCTCCCAGTCGACCACCGCCGCAACCTCTCCGGTCGGGCTGTAGATCACGTTGTCAAGCCGGTAGTCGCCGTGCACGAGCGAGACCGAGGACTGCGGCGGAGCCAGTTCCACCAGCCGCGAGTGGACCTCTTCGACCAGCGGCAGCTCACGGGTCTTCGACTTCTCCCACTGGCCGGACCAGCGCTTCAGCTGGCGCTGAACGTAGCCGTCGTGACGGCCGAGGTCGGAAAGGCCGACTTCACCGACGTCAACCGAATGGATCCGGGCCATCGTCTCGATCAAACCTTCGCCGAGCCGGCGCCGCTGCTCCTCGGAGGGGAAAGCCGCCGCCTGCTCGGGGCCGCGGATCACGGGGCCCTCGACGAACTCCATGACGTAGAACGGCGCTCCGGTCACTTCCGGGTCTTCGCAGTAGCCGACCACCGGCGGCACCGGCACCTCGGTCCCGGCCAGGGCGGAAACGACCCGCACCTCGCGCCCCATGTCATGCGCGGAGCCGAGCGTCTCGCCCAGTGGCGGCCGCCGGAGCACCCACCTTGCCCCGGACTGGTCGGTGACCAGGTAGGTGAGGTTCGACATGCCGCCGTGGATCTTCTCGTAGTCGAGCGGGGGCTCGAGATCGCTCACCCGCTCGCGGAACCATTCTTCGAGGGGGCCATGCGAAATTCCATCGGTTTGGGAATTCATATGAACAGGAACACTACGAGGGACTGGTCAACGGTGACTACAGCTACCCTGCCTGCATGGGGGTCACAGAGGGGATACCGAGCAACGACGCCGGGCTGCTGAGACGTTCACTCGACGGCATGCCCGCGGGGTTGATCACGTTGGACGAGAACGACGTGGTGCTGCAGGCGAACGCCGCCGCCATCGAGGAGGTTCCCTCGCTGGCGGTGGGCGAGCCGTTCAGGGCCGCGCTCGAGAAGATCACTCACGTCGAGATGATCGACCGCCTGATGATCAGGCGCGAAGTCGCGACTTTTCCGGGCGCCCCCGACGGGCCCGAGTATCACTGGATGGTCTGGGGCGAGCGCAATTCCCGTGGCGAGATCGTGATCACGTACTGGGACACCGACTGGAACGACGTCATGAACGAACGGCGGGCAGCCTTCACGATGGCCTCCTCGCATGAGCTCCGCGGCCCCCTGACGACGCTCAGGGGATTCTCGGAGATCCTCAACATGGACACCTCCAACCTGACCCCGGAGCAGGCCGAGGCCGCCGAGATAATCGAGCTCACGGCCCGTCACCTGACGATCTTGGTCGATGACGTGTTCGACCTGAGCCGCAACAGCTTCGGCGAGCTGCGGCTCAACCTCTCCGAGATCGATCTGACCGAGATCGTCGAATCGGCCGTCTCCACGCTTCGCGCCGGAATCGAAGCGAGGGATCAGGTACTGCTCTGCGAGCTCGAAGCGGGGCTCCCGGCGATCACCGCCGACGAGGCGCGAGCCACCCAGATGGTCTCCAACCTGATCAACAATGCCTCGATCCACAATCCGGCGGGCACGACCATCGCGGTCAAGGCCTCGGCGGCGGACGGTCAGATCGCGGTCTCGGTCACTGACGACGGCAACGGCCTCCCCTTCGAGGACCCCAACGATGCCTTCCGCAGCTTCCGGCGGGGCATCGACGCGACCGGCGGCGACCGGACGGGATCCGGGATCGGGCTCTCGATCACCAAGCGCCTGATCCAACTCCACCGGGGCGAGGTCACCGTCGAATCGAGCCCCGGCGCCGGATCCTGCTTCACCCTGCTGTTCCCGATCGACCGCGAAACCGCGCTGACGCCCGGAGAACCGGGCCCGGTTTGAGCCGGATCCTCGTAATCGAAGACTCCCCGGCCATCGCCCTGCTGCTGCGGCGCCGTCTCGAGATGGCGGGGCATGCGGTCGACTTGATGCCGAACGGGATCCTCGGGCTGGGAAGGCTCGACGCGGCGATGCTGCCGGACCTGGTGCTGGCCGACGTGATGATGCCCGGGCTCGACGGCCTGGCGACCCTGCGCCAGATCCGCATCCGGCACCCCGATGTGCCGGTCGTCCTGGTCACCGGCCAGCAACTCACCCCCGAGCAGAGAGAGGAAGCCGACGCCGTCTTCGCAAAGCCGATCGAGTTCGACGCCCTACTGGCAGCTATCGACCGCTTGACATCCGAGTGAGCCACGGCGCAGACCGGACGACGTGGTTAATTCTTGGCGATCTCCACCCGGATGCCGGAACCCTTGAGCCGGGTGCCGTCGAGGTACTCAACCGTCCGCTCGGCCACGTCACCGTCGACCTCGACGAAGGAGAAGCGCTCCAGGACCCGCACGTCGGATACCTGATCGTCGGTCAGCACCGCACCCTCGCGAAGCGCCCAGCGGAGATCCTCTTCCGTGATCCCGGACCGGGACCCGCGGTTGACGAAGAGCTTGACCGCGCCTTCGGAAGTCTCGGGGATGTCGTCGCTTGCTTCGGCGCCGTCGTCTCCCCGCTCGTCGAGCGGCATCTCGGCCGCTGTTTCGAGCTCCTCTGCTTCCTCGACCGCCTCGGCCGGCTGATCGTCGAGCGACGCCGGCGTCTCGCCACGGCGCTTGCGGCGCGGCGGCCGGGCGTGCTCGAGCCGGTCCTCGGGCTTTTCCCACTCGGAGATGGACGCCTTGACATCGGACTTGATCTGCTCGAGGTCGCGTTTCTGATCCGGTGTGATGAAGGTGATCGCGCGACCGGTGCGGCCCGCCCGGCCGGTCCGGCCGATCCGGTGGACGTAGGTCTCTGAGCTGTTCGGGATGTCGTAGTTGATGACATGGGTCACGTGATCCACGTCGAGGCCGCGGGCCGCGATGTCGGTCGCCACCAGCAGCTTGCAGCGATGGTTCTTGAAGGCCAGCATCACACCGTCCCGGACGCCCTGGCTGAGATCGCCGTGGAGAGCCTTGACGTCGAGGCCGCGGTTCTTGAGGTCGCGCTCCAAGCGGGCGCAGCCGAGCTTGGTGCGGCAGAAGAGAATCGCCTGCTCGGGATCCTCGGCCTTGAGCACGTCGATCAGCTTGTCGACCTTGGCCCGCCCCGGAACTTCGACGTAGGCCTGCTCGATCGCGTCGACGGTCAACGTCTTCGGAGTGATCGAGATCGTGACCGGGTCGTACATGAAGGTGTCGGCCAGGCGCTTGATCGGCGGCGGCATGGTGGCCGAGAAGAGCGCGGTCTGACGGCCGGACGGGCACATTCGCAGGATCCGTTCCACGTCCTCGATGAAACCGAGGTCGAGCATCTCGTCGGCCTCGTCGAGGACCACGAACCGGGCCGCGGTGAGGACCAGCGAGCGACGCGAGATCAGGTCCTTCATGCGCCCGACCGTCGCGACCACCACATGTGCGCCGGAACGGAGCTGGGCCTGCTGGCTGCGGATCGGGGCGCCGCCGAAGACGGCGACGATCTCGATGTCCAGATGTTCGGCGTACGAGCGCAGCGCCTGGGTGACCTGGATGCAGAGCTCACGGGTCGGGGTGAGGACTATCGCCTGCACCTCGTCGTTGCCGGGATCGAGGTACTGCAGCATGGGCAGGCCGAAGGCCGCCGTCTTGCCGGTACCGGTCTGCGCCTGCCCGATCACGTCGTGACCGGCCAGCAGCTCCGGGATCGCCTCGGCCTGGATCGGGCTCGGCTTCTCGAAGCCGATCTCGTCGATCGCCTGTTGGATCTCCGGGCTCAGGCCCAGGTCCTTGAAAAGTTTCTCTTCTTGTTCTGTCTGTTCTGTCATCTGGTTGGGTCGAGCAGCAGTTTGCCGACTGTCTTTCGCGCGGCGATGTCTTCGTGGACCTGGCGCACCTCGGAGAGACCGAAAGTTCCGCTCACCACCGGCTCGAGCTCACCTCTCGCCGTTGCCTTGAAGACCCGGTCGATCGATTCGCCGGCGAGGTCCGGTCGGGCCAGCAGATGCATGAGCCAGAAGCCCGAAACGTCAAGGCTACTTTTGAGAAGTTTGCCAGTCCTGATCTCATTCTGCTCGCGGGTTGCGATTCCGACCACCACCATCCGGCCGAACGGGCCCAAAGTTTGGAGCAGTTGCTCGAATGATTTGCCGCCCGCCATCTCGAGCACGACGTCGACCGGACCACCGGCCGCCTCCTTCACTTCTTCGCCCAGATCGGGGCTGCGCGAGTCGACCACGGCGTCTGCGCCCAGCTCGAGAACCAGCTTCTGCTTCTCCTCGCCGGAAGCCAGGCCGACGATCCGCCCCGCCCCCATCGAGCGGGCGAGCTGGACGGCCAGAGATCCGGTGCCACCGGCCGCCGCGCCGACCACCACCGTCTCACCCGGTCGCAACCGGCCGTTGATCGAAAGCACGCCGTCGGCGGTCACTCCCTGGATCAGTACGCCGGCCGCCTGCTCGTCGCTTATCTCGTCCGGGACCGGTACCAGCTGCGCCTCTGGGACGGCGATCTTCTCGGCGTAGGCGCCGTTCGGGACCACGGCGGCGACCCGCCGGCCGTCGCCGGTCGCTCCGACGAACTCGATCCCCGGAACCAACGGCAATTGCTGCCGGGCCACGTATTGGTCGTTGGTGATGTGGGTGTCGGAGAAATTCACCCCGACCCTGCTGACCGCGACCAGGGCCTCGCCCGCAGCCAGAACCGGATCGGGCAGCTCGACGAGGTTCATCACCTCTGGCCCGCCGAACTCCTCGATCTGGATCGCCTTCACAAAGCAATCCTCTCACGCCGGTGGGTACGATCCCCGCCATGTCTCTGACCGTAGTCGGATCGATCGCCTTCGACGCGGTCGCTACCCCGTTTGGCGAGCGCGAGCGCATGCTCGGCGGCTCCGCAGTCCATTTTTCGCTCGCGGCGAGCTTCTTCACCGAAGTCCGCGTGGTCGGGCCGGTCGGTGACGACTTCACCCAGACCGAGCTCGACGTGCTGGAGAACCGGGGGGTGATCACCGAGGACATCGAACGGGTCAGCGGCGAGACCTTCTTCTGGAAGGGCCACTACGAATACGACCTGAACACGGCCCACACCGACGACACGAGGCTCAACGTGTTCGGTGACTTCGAGCCGAAGCTCTCGAAGGCCTCCACCGGGGCCGACATGCTCTTTCTGGCCAACATCCAGCCCGACCTCCAGCGCCAGGTCCGGGCCCAGTGCGGCGCGGCCGGCTTCGTCGGTCTCGACACGATGAACCTCTGGATCGACACTGCCAAGGAATCGCTCGAGCAGGCGATCTCCGAGGTCGACTGCGTGCTGATCAACGACGCCGAGATCCGCCAGTTCACCGGTGAGCCGAATCTCGCCCGGGCCGCGGCCGCGGTCCTCGCGATGGGCCCGCATGCCGTGATCGCCAAGCAGGGCGAGTACGGAGCGTCCCTGTTCACCCCGGGTGGATTCTTCGCCCTGCCGGGATTCCCGCTCGAAGACGTCAGGGATCCGACCGGTGCCGGCGACTCCTTCGCCGGCGGCTTCCTCGGCTACCTCGATGGCGAGGGCGGGGAGATCACCCCGGAGGCCCTGCGCACCGCGATGGGATACGGCACCGTCCTCGCCTCGTACAACGTGGAGGAATTCGGCACCGAGCGGGTCGGCCGCCTGACCCGGGACGAGATCGAGGCCCGCCTCGTGGCGCTCCGGTCGATGACCGACTTCACCCCTCCCGGCAGCTGACCCCATGGCGCCCGTTCAACAGACCGGGCGCATAGGAGCTTTCGACGGACTGCGGGCCTATGCCCTGCTCGCGGTCGTCACCATGCATATCTTCGGGATCGCCGGGGTGATCGCGGTCGGTAAGGACGACGCGATCAGCCATCTGCTTTGGATCGTCTTCGGCAACACGATCGATCTCTTCTTCGTGATCAGCGGATTCCTGCTCTTCTTGCCGGTCCTGCGCCGCGGATCCCTGAAGGGCGGGACCGCTCATTTCTATGCCCGTCGATTGGCGCGGATCCAGCCCGAATACTGGGTCTGCCTGATCGTGCTGGTCCTGATGATCACCTTCATACCGGTCGATTTCACGCCGCCGGCCCCGACCGTCGGTGAGTTCCTCATCCACGTCTTCGATCTGCAGACCGCGGTCCGGCTGGTGGATCCCGACTTCTATGTCGGCTTCTGGATCGACGGCGCCCTGTGGATGATCCCGGTGCTGGTCGGCCTCTATCTGGCTTTCCCTTTCCTGGCCCGCCTGATGCTGCACCGCCCGTGGCTGGCCCTGCTCTTGGCTCTGGTGGTGACCGTGGGCTGGAAGCTCGCCGCGCACGATCTGCCCGGCCTGTTCTCATGGCTGGCCGGCGGCCAGGCCACCCGGGAGCAGCTCCTGATCATCGCGGTCGAGCAGTCGCCCTCATTCGCCTGGTCTTTCGGCGTCGGCATGATCGTCGCCATCCTCTACGGCCGCTCCGAGGCCAATCCCGAAACGGTGTGGCGGACCCGGGTGCTGCCCTCGGCCTTCGCGGTCGCGACTCTGGTCTGGATCCTGATCGGGATCAGGTTCTCGCACGAAGCGATGTTGACCACGACCGGTCTCGACGGGTCGAGCATGGGCCGGACCCTGATCGTGCCCAATCTGGTCGGAACGGCCTGCCGCGGAGTTCTCGTGCTGACCGTCGCGCTCGGGCCGGCCTGGCTTTCCCGGATGTTCGACAACGGCTTCGCCTCGGTAGGGGCGAAGCTCAGCTATGGCATCTACCTGATCCACCTGCCGATCGCCTTCTACGCCGGCCAGATCCTGCACGTGCCGGAGAAGGGCGGCCTCGGAAGCGTCCTCGCCTGGATCGTGGTGATCGTCCCTCCAAGCGCCCTCTACGCGTGGATATCGCACCGCTACATAGGTCGACCGACAATCGAATGGGTGGAGAAACGTCTGGCCAGGCAAGCGAACTGAGATACTGGTTCGGACAGAGATAAGAGATAAGGATTCGAGGAGAAGCATGTCGACCGAACAGCAGACCGAAGCGCCCGCCGCCGGGGAAGACGGGAGCGGAGTAGCCGCCGTAAGCGACACCCTCACGGTCACCGACAACCGGACCGGTCGCACCTACGAGCTGCCGATCGAAGACGACACGATCAAGGCGCTCGACCTGCGCCAGATCAAGGTCCACGAAGACGACTTCGGGATGATGTCCTTCGACCCGGCATTCACCAACACGGCCTCCTGCCGTTCGGCGATCACCTACATCGACGGTGAAGCCGGGATCCTCCAGCACCGCGGCATCCCGATCGAGCAGCTCTGCGAGCACTCGACCTACCTCGAGGTCGCCTATCTGCTGGTCTTCGGTGACCTTCCCACCCGTCCGCAGCTCGAGGCCTGGGTCCACGACGTCACCCACCACACCTTCGTCCACGAGGACATCAAGAAGTTCCTCTCCGGCTTCCGTTACGACGCGCATCCGATGGGCATGCTGCTCGCCTCGACCGGGGCCCTCTCGACCTTTTACCCGGACTCGAACCAGATCAACGACCCGGTCGAGCGTTACCTGGCGACGATTCGCCTGATCGCCAAGATGCCGACCCTGGCGGCCTTCGCGTACCGCCACAACATGGGCCTGCCGTATGTCTACCCGGACAACGACCTCTCCTACCCGGAGAACTTCCTCTCGATGCTGTTCAAGATGACCGAGGCGAAGTACGAGCCGGATCCCCGCTTGGCCAAGGCCATCGACGTCCTCTTCATCCTGCATGCCGATCACGAGCAGAACTGCTCGACCAGCGCGGTCCGCGGAGTCGGCTCATCCGACGTCGACCCGTACTCGGCGGTCGCCGCCGGCATCGCCGCCCTCTACGGCCGTCTGCATGGCGGCGCCAACGAGGCCGTGCTGCAGATGCTGCGCCGCATCGAGACGGTCGACAACATCCCCTCCTTCCTCGAAGCGGTCAAGAACCGCGAAGAGAAGCTGATGGGCTTCGGCCATCGGGTCTATAAGAACTACGACCCGCGGGCCCGGATCATCAAGAGCCACGCCGACGAGGTCTTCGAAGCCACCGAGTACAACCCGCTGGTCGAGCTCGCGACCGAGCTCGAGAAGCAGGCCCTCGACGACGAGTACTTCACCTCGCGCAAGCTCTACCCGAACGTCGACTTCTACTCGGGGATCATCTACGAGGCGCTCAAGATCCCACCCGGAATGTTCACGGTGATCTTCGCGATCGCCCGGACCGCCGGCTGGATCGCCCAGTGGCTCGAGATGACCGAGGATCCGGACAAGAAGATCGCCCGTCCGCGGCAGATCTACACCGGTGCCCGTGAAGCCGATTACGTGCCGATCGGCGAGCGGACCGGCGACGACCGGATCTCCGGTCCCGCCACCCGTCCTTCTTGATCCAGACCCGACCCGACTGACCTCCGGCGATCCCGTCCTGTGGCGAACTGGAAGCTGACCGTCCGACACGGCTCAGATGTCAGCCGTCAGAGCTTCGACGATCTCGACGAGGCTCTGGCCGCGACCCGGGCGGCGGCCGACGAGGTGATCGACGAAGGGCCCCTCAGAGCCGTCTCCGCGATCCGTGACTACGAGCCCGGCCAACTGGTCAACGCGCGGATCGAGATCAGCGGCAAGGGCCTGCTGCGCCCACCCACCGCCGGCATCGACATCCAGGGCGATCTCTCGGTCATTCCCTACGCCGGAGGGGTCAGAAGGCAGACCCTGGAGGGGTCGACGATCCCCGAAGCGATCAGATCGGTGAAAATGTTCCTCAGCTCATGACTGAGACCACCAAACAGAAGATCCCCAAAGGCTCCTACGCCGCCGGACGCCGGGTCACCCTCCCCGAGGGCGCCGAACAACCGATCTCGGTTTTCATCAACGGCGTCCCCCAGGCGGAAGGCACCGATTACGTCCTGCGCGGCAACGAGATCCTCTTCACCCGCGAGATCGTCAAAGAGACCAAGTCGGGAAAGAAGAAGCTGGTCATGCTGATCGGCGTGATCGGCTTCTACAACAAGAACGAGACGATCGACGTCCAGTTCCAGCGGGACGGCAAGACCGAGCTCGCCGGCGACCTCCCGGTCTTCGAGTAGGTCCGGCCCGGGACCGCATCCCGGAACCTCCTGAAATCACCAGCTATAAAAGAGCCCCGGCCTTTCGGTCGGGGCTCTTTCATTCCCTTGCAGGTCGGGTCGTGGACTCAGCGTCGCCCGACCTTCACTACTTTCCTGGTCCCTCCAGAAACGTTGAGCAACGCCTTCCGGGCCTTGCCCTTCTTGAGGATCTTCCGGCCTGCGGCGGTCAGCTTCAGCTTGACCTTCTTCGTGCCGGCCTTGCCGACGAAGTACCGCTTCGAAGCCAGGACGGTGCCCTTGCGGTATTTCTTGCCACCGACCTTGATCTTCTTCAGGGTCGAGAGCTTCGCCGTGCCGCCACAGGCAGCCGAGCACTTCAGGGTTATCCCCACTCCACCGGCCGAGTAGGTCACACCCTTGCCGACGATCGTCCGGGTGACCGGATTGTCGACCGAAGGCTTGCCGTGGCCGTTGTAGACGGGACCCTGACCGGGGTCGCCAAGGGTGGCGGTCACGGTCACCGACGACTCGTTGTTGCCCGGGTCCGTGTCATTGCTGCTCGCCACGTCGGCCGTGTTGATGATCTCGTTCGATTCACCGCCCACGACCACGCCGCCGGTGCGGTCACCGAGGCAGAGCAGGCTGTAGCGGACGTTCAGCGGATGATCGGTCGGGTTGTAGACCTTGAAGGCCCGGGTGACCGGACGCGGGTCATTGCCGAGCGACACGAGGCCGTCGTCGAGGTCCCAGCCACCGACGATGCCCTTGCTGCCGTCCGGGCAGATCAGCTGAACCTCGTTGACCTGTCCGGGCTGGATGGTCTGCTCGGTCCAAATCCGCTGGAACGAGAGGTTGTGGCTGTGACCGTCGCTGTAGGCGAGGGCCTGGCTGAGGCAGCGGATCGAGAAGACGACATCGTCGCCGTGCTCGGCGGAGTCCGTCTTGTAGACGAACTTCCAGCCGTTGCCCTCGGGCTGCGAGTAGACCAGCAGGCCGGCGGCATCAGCGATGAATCCGGGCTGGATCGCGTTGGTGCCGGCCGGGCACTCCAGAACAGCGGAGTTGTCGCCGTTGTCCAGCGCCACGGTCTTGATCACCGGGTCCGAGACCTTGAGGTAGTGACCGGTGGTGTCCGGGCTGGTGGTCTCGCGGATGCAGACCGCGAAGATCTTCGCCTGAGCGCGGCCGGTCGCGGTGTTCTTCACCGTGCCCTGCCAGGTGCCGTTGTCCACAGCACGCGACTCGAGCACCTCGGGGGCGGTCCAGTCCCCGGTTCCCTGATCGATGTGGTCGATCCGGACCGAGCCGTCGGAGACGAAGAAGCCACTCGGGCAGACGGCCTGGATGGTCTTGGTCTCGCCCGGGTTCAGATCGATCTGGGTCTCGACCTTCTGGACGTCGACGCCGTGGGTGCCGTCGGTGGTCACCGGGGTCCAGGGGTCGATGGTCACCTTCACCTTGAGCGCGGCCACCTCGCCGGGGGCGAGATCACCGATGTCGCAGGTGACCTTGCCGTTCGACTGGGTGCAGGGCGCGTCGACGGAGACGAAGGTGACGCCGTCCGGCAGCTGGTCGGTGACGACAACGTGGCTGGCGTCGCCCGGACCGTTGTTCTTGACGGTCAGGGTGTAGGTGACGGTGTCACCGGCCACCGGGTTCGGATTGTCGACGGTCTTGACGATCTCGACGTCGGCATCCTTCTTGACCGGCGTCTCGGTGGTCGACTTGTCGTTGTCCGGGTTCGGGTCGATGGCGTCGCTCTGCCCGATCGCGACCGTGTTGACGAACGTCCCGGTCCGCTGGTCGAGCAGCACGTCGACCGTCAGGTTCTCCGACTGCCCGTCGGTCAGGTCGCCGATGCTCCACACCCGCGTCGCCACGTCGAACGTGCCCTGCGACGGGTCCGAGCCGGTGATGTCCGCCGCGATCGGGATGGGGTCGACCGCCGTCACGTCGTGCGCCGTGTTCGGGCCGTGGTTGGTGACCCTGATCGTGTAG
>Ga0153956_1001215_pt1 | contig 23743 bp, 26 predicted proteins | sample TSFL040MetaG_FD_104704 | JGI IMG/M metagenome (GOLD analysis project Ga0153956, IMG submission 104704) | Attine ant fungus gardens microbial communities from Florida, USA - TSFL040 MetaG | ecosystem: Host-associated > Fungi > Mycelium > Unclassified | place: USA: Florida, Wekiwa Springs... | reverse complement strand
CAAGCGCATGGGGCTTAAGGAGTTGATCAACCTCTCCACCAATCAGATCGCGACACGCACGACACTGGTGTCGGTTGCCACGGCGCTTACCATGGTCCCGCTGGCGCTATTCGGCGGCCCGGCGCTGCGCGACTTCTCCGGCTCGATCCTGTTCGGCATCCTGGTGGGTACGTTCTCATCCACCTACGTTGCTGCCGCGCTTCTGCTCTATCTCCCCGCGCCCGCCGGAACGGTGCGCGGTGAAGAGACGGCCAAAGCCTGATCCTTAGAACGGGTTGTAGGTCTGCTCGCGGGTGAAGGTGACGTAGCCCGCGTTCACACCCGCGCGCAGCCCCACGCCTGAACGCATCGGCGCCAGTGTGATGCCGTTGGCGCGCATGTAATTCACACCCAATCCCGCGACGAGATAGAAGCTGCCATCGACGCCGGGGAATTTCTGAAACAGTCGGTCGGGACTGTGCAGGTTGTAGACCAGCACGAACATCTTCGAGGCGTTGCCGCCGAAGTCCCAGCCGACGCTCGGTCCCTGCCAATAGACGCGGATCGGATCGGCGCCTTTGCGGATCAGCCAGCCTTGTCCGTAACGCAGCCCGACAACGATTGCGCCGGCGCCTTCGTCACCGGTGATGTAGGCATCGGGGAGGCCGTAATCGGAAAAGACTTTCTGCACGCCCTTGGCCATCGCTTCAGTGGTGACGCCGAAGAAATTGGCGCCTGCCTGCACGATCTCGTTCTGGCTGAAGCTGTCGCCTTCATGGCCTTCGACGCGCGGCGGGGGGCGATCGTCCTGTGCGCAAACGGGCGCTGCCAGGGCGAAAATGGCAAATGCCGCGGCGAGGGCTGGCAAAATGCGGCGCACGATCATGAACTTCTCCCGGAAATAGGCGCAAATCGGTGGTGGGGGATGGTTGACGCCCATCATGACAATTCCAAGGCGGAACAATCGTTCCACAAGGCCTTTTCCGTGCGGCTTGGCGTCCCCATCTATCAGGCGCAGATTCACTCCGCGCCAGATTCGCGCGAGGGCTTGGGGAGAGGGTTTGATGGACGGTGCAACGCTTTTCGTCCTTGCGGTTCTTTTTCTCGCGCTTGTCACGATATTTGCCGGCGTCAAATCGGTGCCGCAGGGCCGCGAATGGACGGTGGAGCGCTTTGGCCGCTTCACGCGCGTCCTGAAGCCGGGCCTTAATCTGATCGTTCCGTATTTCGATCGCATCGGCCGCAAGCTTTCGGTCATGGAAGAAGTGCTGCCGATTCCAAGCCAGGTCGTCATCACGCGCGACAATGCCACCGTCACCGCCGATGCGATCGCCTTCTATCAAGTCGTGGATGCCGCGAAGGCGGCGTATGAAGTCGCGAACCTGCAAGCCGGCATCACAAATCTTTGCCTCACCAACGCGCGTACCGTCATCGGCGCGATGGATCTGGATGAAGTGTTGTCCAAGCGCGACGAGATCAATCAGCGCCTGCTTAGCGTGGTCGATAGTGCGACCAGCCCATGGGGTGTGAAGGTCACGCGCATCGAGATCAAGGATCTGTCGCCGCCGACCGATATCACCGAAGCGATGGCGCGTCAGATGAAAGCCGAGCGTTATCGCCGTGCGGAAGTCACGCAAGCGGATGGTGAAAAGCAGGGCGCCATTTTGCGCGCGGAAGGCGCCAAGCAATCGGCCATCCTGCAAGCCGAAGGCCGCAAGGAAGCGGCGTTCCGCGATGCCGAAGCGCGCGAGCGTCTGGCTGCCGCCGAAGCGAAAGCGACGCAGCTTGTTTCAGACGCGGTGGAGTCGGGTAGCACCAATGCGCTGAACTACTTCCTCGGCCAGAAATATGTCGATGCCTTCGCGCAGCTCGCGAACGGCCCGAACCAGAAATTCGTGATCTTGCCGATGGAGGCGGCGGGGCTGCTCGGCTCCATCGCTGGCATTGCCGAATTGACGAAAGAAGCCATCGCGCAGCAGGTCACACAGGCGGGTGCCGCGCCGCCACGTACGGCACCGCGCTCCGGTTCGGTCCCGGCCGCGGGAACGACACCGCCGCCCGCAGGGCCGGGCCGTCCGGCAGGGACGTGACGCGATGCAAGCGCTGACCGACTTCCTGAACAACCAGCCCGCCTGGCATTGGTGGGCGCTGGGCGCGCTGCTGCTTGCGCTGGAGATCGCGAGCACCACGCAATATCTGCTCTGGCCCGGCATCGCCGCGCTTCTTGTCGGCGTGTTGAAATTCGCCGTGCCGTCGCTCGACGGAAGGCTGGCGGTATTCCTCTTCGCCGTGGTCGCGGTTGTCGCGACGGTGGTGTGGAAACGCTCGAAACTGGGCCGCGCGGAGCGCACCTCGCATCACAATCTCAACGATCGCAGTGCCCAATATGTGGGCCGTCACGTTCTGGCGCTGGACGATTTTCATGGTGACCGCGGCGCGGTGCGCGTCGATGACAGCCGCTGGAATGCCCATACCAGCGATGGCTCCAGTCCGAACAAAGGCGACACGCTGATCGTCACCGGCGCGGATGGGGCAATATTGCACGTTAAGGCGGCGTAACATTCATGCCGCCGGCGGGTTATAATCTCGCCATGACAAACTCTTCCGAAACATCGTCCCGCAAACTCGGCCCGGGCGGCTGGTTCGCCATCATTGTGCTTTTGGGTTTTCTGGCGGCGGCTATCGCTTATGCCGTGCACGCCTGGAACGCGATGAGCGGCGTCGGCATCTCGCCGCTGGGCTGGCTGTTCATGGGGATGGGCATCTTCTTCACCATCCTCGTCGGCGGCGGATTGATGGCGTTGGTCTTCTATTCCAGCCGCCACGATTACGATCAGTAGTTACGCGCCGCGCGCCACGAAGAATTGGTTGGCGAAATCTTCGCCGCTCTTGCCATAGATAAAGGGCGAGCCGTCGATGCGTGTCACGCTGCCGCCTGCTGCAGCGAGCACGGCATGTCCCGCCGCCGTATCCCATTCCATCGTACGGCCGTGGCGCGGATAAATATCCGCTTCGCCCGTCGCGACGAGACAGAACTTCAAGGACGATCCCGCGCTGAGGAAGTCCTTGATCTTGTAGTGTTCGAGATATTCCTCGGTTTTGGAATCGCGATGGCTACGGCTGGCCACCGCAATCATTCCGTCGGCGGGCGCTTTGCGCACATGGATCGCATGCGATGCGTCGCAGGCGAATGTCGCGCCCGGCGGCATCGGCACTTCCCATGCGCCGCCCGGCGTCTCACCCAGCCAGAGACGGCCCTTCGCCGGCGCATAGACAACGCCGCGCACCGGTTTGCCGTCCACGATCTCGGCGATGTTCACGGTGAACTCGCCATTGCGGTTGATGAACTCCTTGGTGCCGTCGAGGGGATCGACCAGAAAGAAGCGCGCGCCGATCTTCTGGATATGTCCGCTGGCGACCTGTTCTTCCGCGATCACGGCCACGTCGGGGGCAATCCGTTTCAGCTCGGCCAAGATGAACGCCTCGGCGTCCTCGTCCGCAGCCGTCACCGGCGAGAAGTCTTCCTTCTTGCGGGTTTCGCCAGCGCCCGCCGCGTAGTGCCGCATGACGATCTCTCCTGCCTTCGCCGCGATATCGGCCAGGGCACAGGCAAAAGAAGAGGGTGCGGCGGTTGAAGCCATATTAAGCATTCCTTAATAGCGGTCTAAGTAAGTAACCGAATGCAAACCATTACAGCCGCCCGGGAGCAAGCGTCCATGAACGATCTGGAATTCGCCGCCATGCTGGTGAGCCGGGTGTGCCACGATCTTGTCAGTCCGGTCGGCGCCGTCGTCAACGGGCTGGAAGTGCTCGAAGACGAACGGGATGCAGGTATGCGCGCCGATGCGCTGAAGCTTGTCGCTTCGAGCGCCGAACAGGCCGCAGCCCGTTTGCAATTCGCGCGCGTCGCATTCGGCGCGGCGGGCTCTGCCGGCGCGGAGCTGGATCTCAATGAAGTCGGCCGTGTCGTAAAAGGCCTTGTGAATGGCGGCAAAGTCGAAGTCGAATGGGCGGCAGCGCCGCTCAATTGGCCCAAGGATTGGGCGAAGCTGCTGATGAACGCCACGCTTCTGGCCGTCGATAGTCTGCCGCGCGGGGGCCAGGTGAAAGTGGAAACCTCGGCCAATCCCACGGCTCCCGGTTTCACGGTGCGTGCGACGGGAACCAATGCGCGCCTTCTGGAAGAAGTTGAAAAGGCCGCTTTGGGTGAGCCGTCGGTCGCACTCGATGGCCGTTCGATCCAAGCCTATCTCACCCACAAGTTGGCGCGCGGCGTGAACGCCGGGCTGACCTTGTCGGCGCGCGAGGGCGTGGTCGAACTCGTTGCCGGTTAGTTAAGAGCGTAGGGGCTTCCTTCAACTTCAATTTACCGTTGTTCTCTAGAATTCGCGCGGATTCGGTTGTGGACCGCGCGCATGAAGCATTGCCTTGTCGTGGATGAAAGTCGGGTGATCCGGAAAGTCGTCTGCCATCTTCTCGAAGAGATGAAATTCTACGCAGAGGAAGCTGCGGAAAGCGCTTCCGCGCTGGAGACTTGCCGCGCGCAGATGCCCGATGTGGTCCTCGTCAATCTCGGCAATGCGGGCAACATGGAATTGGTGCGCGCGATCCGCCGCAACGCCAGTGCGAAGCGTCCCGTCATCATCGGCACCATGACGGAGCATGATGTCGGCCATATCCGCGAAGCGCTCAGCGCCGGTGCCGACGACTATGTCCTCAAGCCGTTCGATGGCGATTCTCTGAAAGAGAAATTCGCGCAGACCGGTCTGATGTGAGGAGCCGTTCTTGAACGCCGCTGATTTCGCCTATCTCGCCGATCTTTTGAAACGCCGCGCCGGATTCCATCTGTCGCCGAACAAGACCCATCTGGCCACCAGCCGCCTTGCGCCTGTCGCGCGGCGTTACGGCTTTCGCAAGACCGACGAGCTTTTCGCCGAGCTTCGCGATGCGCCGGAAGATCTCGCCCGCGCCGTGACCGACGCGATGATGATCAACGAGTCGTCCTTCTTTCGCGACAAATCCTGTTTCGACCACTTCCGCGGTGTGATCCTGCCGTCGCTTCTAAGTGCGCGCGCCGCGAGCCGGCGGCTGCGCATCTGGTGCGCCGCGGCCTCCACCGGGCAGGAAGCCTATTCATTGGCGATGATCCTGGACGAGGCGAAGATCGCCAAGGATTGGCGCATCGATCTGATCGCATCGGATATCAGCGGCTTTGCCATCGCCCGGGCTGTCGAAGGCCGTTACTCGCAATATGAAGTGCAGCGCGGCCTGCCGGCGCAGACTTTGGTGCGCTACTTCGCACAGGACGGCGATCAGTGGCGCATCTCCGAACGCATCCGGCGCATGGTGAACTTCCGCACCTTCAATCTGCTGGATTCTTACGGCTGGCTGGGTGAGGTCGATGTCATCTATTGCCGCAACGCCTTTTTATATTTTGAACCGCTCGCCAAACGCGCCTGCCTCAAGGCCTTTGCGAGCGTCCTCGCGCCGGACGGTTATCTCGCGCTGGGCGCTTCCGAAACCATGGAAGGCGCTAGTACCGCCTTCGTGCCGGACGATGCGTCCGTGCGCGGCGTCTATCGCAAGGCGCGCCACGCGATCCGGCCGATAGCGCTCGCGAGTTGATCCCGCGAACGCCACCGGCCGTCACATTCTACTGATTGAAGCGAATGCCCGCGAACACGGTACGGCCCGGCGCGCCATAGCCGATCAGCGGCTCATAGTGCTCGGCAAACACATTATCCACGCGCCCATACAGGCTCCATTGGTCGAAGCTGTATTGACCGAAGAGGTTGAAGAGCGTGCGGCTGCCGTTCGTGAACGCCGTCACCGGCACGGTACTGGTGTCGTATTGATCGATCTGCTTACCGACATAATTGACGCTTGCGCCCACGGACCAGTTTGACGGCGCCCATGTCAGAGTCGCGCTCGCATTGTTGCGCGGCCGGCGATTGAGCTGCAGACCGGTGTCGAGGTTCTTGCTGTCGAGATTGGTATAGCTCGCCGCCATACTAACCGTATCGGTGATGTTGCCGCCCAGCTCGACTTCAAAGCCGTGCACGCGCGCGCGCCCGACATTGTCGTAGTAACCGAAAGGCCGCGTCGCGCAGATGGCCGGCGGTGTGGCCGGTGGCGTCGGCGCACAATCCGGCGTCACGAAGTCGATCAGGTTGGTCGTGCGGCGTTGGAAGTAGGTGACCGACGCGCGAGCCCGCCCATCGAGGAACATCTGCGCCAGGCCCGTTTCCCAACCGTGGGCTTTCTCGGGGGCCAATGTGTCCTGTCCGTATTGCGAGAACAGTTGATACAGCGAAGGCGCCTTGAAGCCGTCGCCGTAATTGGCATGCAGTGTCGTCGTATTGGTGATCTGCCATGCGCCCGCGAATTTCAGCGAGGTGTGCGACCCGAAGCGCGAATGATGATCGTAGCGCACGCCACCCGTCAGTGTCAGGACATCGAACAACGTCTTCTGATACTGACCGTAGAAGCTGTAGATCGTGGCGTGACCGCGATCGCTGCTGAACGTGCCGACATTGGTGAAGGTCGTGCGCTCATCTTCCGCGCCAAAGACAAGCTGATCGTCGGGTGAGATATCGACCGATCCCTGATATTCGAAGCGCGTCGCTTTGCCTTTGTCCTGCGCGTCGCGCATGTGCACGCCGAAGTCGAAGAAAGAATCGAAGAATTCCCGATTGCTGTCGGAGTGCATCACGGCCAAGCGGTTGTGGAATTTCCCGCCCAGCAGATCGAGATTCAACCCCGCATAGCCCGCGAAGAACTTGTTGGTGTTGTAGGCCGCCGAATCCAGCGTGAGGAACGGTGGGAAAAAGAGCGAATTGTCGTCGAAGTCGCTCTTGGCGTCGGTGTAATAACTGCGCAGATCCAAACTGATCGCATCGCTGAAATGCACGCGCACATTTCCAGTCAGTCCCAGGTTGCGGTATCCGTCGGTTTCCGGATTGCCGTTGCGCTTGTCCGCCGCCGAGATTCCATTGCTGTGCATGAAATTCGCGGCCGCGCCGTAGTCCACCGCACCGGCTGTTCCCGTCGCCGCGGCGTTCAGATGATACGTGTCTTCGGATCCGCCTTCTGCGCTCGCCGCCAGATTGAACGGCGAATCGCCGCCGCGCTTGGAGAAGATGTCGATCACCCCGCCGATCGCATCGCTGCCATAAAGCGTGGATTGCGGTCCGCGCAGAATCTCGACGCGGTCGATGTTGTTGACCAGCACATCGCCCAGGATCGCGCCGTCGTCGGTGCCGCTGGGATCGTTGATCCGAACGCCATCTATAAGTACGAGCGTCTGGCCGGTGTCCGCACCGCGGATGCTCACTGCAGATGGCTGTCCGATGCCGCCATTCTGGTTGACGACGACGCCGGGCGTAAGCACCAGCGCGTCCGTCAAGCTTACGGTTTGCAAATTCCGCAGCGTGGTCGAATCCAGAACGGATACCGATTCACCTGTTTTGGCTCGCGGTTGTTCGGTGCGTGTCGCCGAAACGACCACCGTCTCCACGTCATCAGCCAAAGCGGGAAGTGAGGTACTGGCGAACAGAATCGCCGTCAGAATAGTGAGGGAAGGCCTGCGCATGATTTTCTCCTGGTTTGACTTCCAGGAGCCGGCGCGCGGGACGTATGACGTACGTGCGAGAAATTTTTATGCACAACAAGCCCCGCGACAGCGACTCCAACATGTCGCCGCGACGGTTTCCCCCGCAGTCCCCAGCCATCCCCGACCGGAAACAGGACGACGGTGCGAGGCAGGTCTCCTGGCTTCCGGCTCAATCGCTTTCGCCCGCCTTCCCAAGGCGTTAGATGCCTCAGTGGTATTTGGACGACCGCTTGCCGGTCACAGTTGCGGGGGCAGCCGCGGTTTTGAACCGCGTTCCCTTGAATCCCTTGCGGGAACCTCACGCCTTCTCAAACGCTAATGCTCGGGTCGGTCGCCGTCAATTTGACGTCATCGTCACGCAGATTTTGTGGAGTGCTCTGTATTATCACAAGTTTTTGAAAATCGCCGTCGCAGCAAAGCCCGTTTCTCTGCGGAAGGTTCGAATGCTGGAACGATTCGCCGCATATCGAAATTCGGCCAAATTGCGCGAGAAAATAGGAGATGAAGCTTTCGTACCCGGAAATCCCGCGCGTGGACATTTCGATACACTCAGGCGGGGATTTACCAATCGAAACGCTAGACCGGGCCGCGAAGCATGACTACGATGTGTCAAAAGAACACCAAGAATGCGTGCCGTGACCCGCGGTACAAGGGGAGGGGTTGTGCAAGCCTGGTTTTCAATCACCGGGCCCGGCGTGATGACGCCGGGTCGCATTACGATTGGTTAGTGTAGGTCAATGGAACAACCACAACACGATTTAAGGCCGTTTCAGACACAGGCCGCACCACGCCGCTTCGTGGCGTTCGGTGCCGCTGTCGTTCTTCAAGTGGTCGTCATTTACGCGCTGGCAAGTGGTCTCGCCTCGCAGATGATCGAAAAACTTCCGGACGACATCAAAACAGACATCGTCAAGGAAAAGCCGCCGGAGACTCCGAAGACGCCGCCGCCGCCGCCGCCAGAGATGGTGAAGCCGCCGCCGCCGTTCATTCCGCCGCCGGATATCGTCATCGCGAATGATGCGCCGACGAATGCGATCACCGCAGTGACCAATCAGGTCGCGCCGCCGCCGAAGCCGGCCATCGCGCAAGCGACGCTCGCGCGAAGCCGCAACAACGACTGCGCGTCGAGCTCTTATCCGGCGCTCGCGGTACGTCTCAATCATGAAGGTGCGACGACAGTTACGGTGCATATCACCGCCGATGGATCGGTCTCGAGCGCAGACGTCGCGGCCTCGAGCGGATTCCCCGAGTTGGATGAAGCGGCGACGAAGTGCGTGCAGAATCACTGGCACTTCTCGCCCGCCACGCAGAACGGTTCGCCGGTTGAATCGACAAAGCAGTACCGGATTGTCTGGAAATTGAGAGGATGAGACCGCGCCCGTGAACGGGCCGGTGCGTTTGGGTTATCTAATTTTACGGAGTGTTGAAGACATGATCTCGAAGAAACTGGCGATCGCTGCTGCTGTCGCCCTCCTGGCCGGACTGAGCTTCGGCCCGGCATCCGCGCAGAACAACCAGCCGCCGGCTCCTGCCATGGCGACTCCGGGCGGTGCGCCGGATCAGACCGCAGCCCCGGCCGGCGACCAGACGGCGGCGCCTGCCGCCGACCAGACGGCTGCACCTGCCGCGGCAGCTCCGGCTCCCGCAACGCCGCCGCCGGCCGCCGCTCCGGCGACGACCGAACAGGCCAACCCGTATGGTCTGAACCAGCTCTGGGTCAAAGGTGACTTCGTCATTCGCGGCGTCATCGTGCTGCTGGCGATCATGTCGATCGGCACCTGGTACATCTTCTTCGTGAAGTTCTGGGAACAGAGCCGCATGCTCAGCCAGGCCAACCAGGTCGAGAAGCGCTTCTGGGCGTCGAACAACCTCAATGAAGGTATCGACAAGCTCGCCAAGAACAGCGTGTTCCGCACATTGGCGGAAAGCGGCGTGCGCGCCGCGTCCGGTCAGGGCACGGGCCTCGTGAACCTCAACGACTGGATCGGCATGTCGCTGAACCGCCAGCTCGAAGAGATCAATGCCAAGCTGCAGGGCGGTATCGCGTTCCTGGCGTCCGTCGGTTCAACATCGCCGTTCGTCGGTCTGTTCGGCACGGTGTGGGGCATTCTGAACGCGCTCGTCGCCATCGGCGTCGCCGGTCAGGCCTCGATCGACAAAGTGGCCGGTCCGGTCGGTGAAGCGCTCATCTCCACAGCCATCGGTCTTGCCGTGGCCGTTCCGGCGGTGCTGCTCTACAACTTCCTCGTTCGCCGCAACAAGGTCATCAACGAGAAGCTCCGCAGCTTCGCCAGCGATCTTCAGACCTACCTCGTCACCAAGGGCAAATAATAACTCGTACGTCTTGGAGTAGCCCTTATGTCGATGAACGTCAGCTCACCGGATCATGACGACGCCGAACTGAACAACACCATCAACACCACACCGCTGGTGGACGTGATGCTGGTGTTGCTCATCATCTTCCTCATCACCGTTCCGGTGGTGTTGAAGCAGGTGCCCGTCCAACTTCCGAATGCGCGCAACATCGCGACGCAGACGAAGCCGGAGAATATCGTTCTGGCCGTGGACAAGGACGGCAATGCCTACTGGAACAACCAACTGGTCGCGGACAACAACGAGATCATCCGCCGGTTGGAAGAGAAGGCCGTGGTGAAGCCGCAGCCCGAAGTGCACATCCGTGGCGACAAGGATGCGCGTTTCCAGGACGTCGGCCGTCTTGTCTACGATTGCCAGCGCGCGGGTATTCAGAAGGTCGGGTTCTTGACCGAGCCGCAAGCCAACACGGCTCAATAGTCCCGCGTATTTCATAAAGAAGGATAAGGTATCGCGTCATGGCAATGAATGTCGGCAACGAAAGCGGCGAAGGCGAGGTGATGGTGGAAATGAACACCACGCCGCTCATCGACGTGATGCTCGTTCTCCTCGTCATGCTCATCATCACCATTCCGATCCAGACGCATGCCGTGAAACTCGACATGCCGCCGCCGAACCCGCATCCGCCGCTGAATCCGCCTGTGGTGGTGGACATCAATGTGGACTTCGACGGCACGATCTACTGGAACAACACGCCTGTGAGCATGGCCACCCTGGACGGCTATCTGTATCAGGAAGGCCAGAAGGATCCGCAGGATCAGGATGAAATCCATATCACCGCCAACCGCCTCGCCAAGTACGACACTGTCGCTAAAGTGATGGCCAATGCGCAGCGTCGCGGCGCGGTGAAGATGGGAATCGTCAATACCAACGCCTATGTCGAATAATAAGTGAGGGGTGCCCGCGGGGAACGATACCGTGAGCACGGTGCGTTATCCTGCGACCTGTGAATGAGGAAAATCATGGTTTCGCAGCAATTTCGGGCCCTCGCTGTCGGCCTTCTTCTGACAACTGCCAGCGTCGCCGTAGGTTCTCTGGCGATGACGACCACCGCGGAAGCGGCGGCGCGCCCTGCCGTCGGCAAGCTTCTTCAGCAAGCCATCGACCTGGCCAAGAGCGGTAGCACCAGCGCCGCGAACGCCAAGATCTCGCAGGCTGAGGCGGTTGGCGGTTTGACGCCTGGCGATCAGGCGGCGATCGCGCAGGTGAAATCTTTCGTCGCCGCGAAATCGGGCTCCGGTGCGACGGGCTCCAAGGCGAAGTTCGCTGCCGATTATAACGCCGGCCGCTATCAGCAGGTTGTCGGTCCCGATGCGGACGAACTGCGCAAGGCGGGACAGTATGACGGTCAGGCGCAACTTATCGTGGCGCAGGCCTATTATCTGATGGGCAACTACCCGCAGGCGATCCGCCTCTTGAGCGGCATGAGCGGCGACACAGCGCAGGGCTTGCTGATGTCGGCGGCTGCCAAGTCGGGCGACACGGTTGCCGAACAGAAAGCCGCTGAGCGTCTCATCCTCAACGGCCAGCCGAAATACTGGACCTACATGCTGGCCGGTGCCGACGCGACGCGCGGCCTGAAGGACCACCAGACACTCGATATCGCGCGCCTGCGCCTGCTGACCGGCAACATGCGCAATGCCGAAGACTATCAGCTCGCCGCCGAACTCGCGATCCAGTTCGGCCTGCCGACGGAAGCCGCGGCGATCGCCAAGAAGGGCGTCGACGCCAAGCTGCTCACCGATGCGCGCTCACAGCGTCTTGTCGGCTTGGCGCAGGCCAACGCCGCGAAGGATGTCGCCAACCTTGCCAAGACCACCCAAGCCGCGAATGCCTCCAAGAATGGCGATCTGCTGGTGAAGCTGGGCGAAGACCTTACAGGCATGGGCAAGGCGCAGGACGCGGTCAACGCGATCCAGTCCGGCATCAAGAAGGGCGTGACGGACTCCAACGATGCGCAAATGCGCCTCGGCCAGGCCTATCTCGCCGCGGGCCAGAAGGCCGATGCGGTAAAGGCGTTCAACGCCGTGAAGGGCGATCCCAAGGCCGAGATGGTGGCGCATGTCTGGTCGCTCTACGCGCGCACCGGCGGCTCTATGCAGACAGCCGCCCCCGCACCCGAGAAGCCGGGCAAGAAGAGGAAATAACGCGCAACGCGTCATCGTATGCAAAAGGCCGCCGGATCACCCGGCGGCCTTTTTGTTTGCTCTCCGATCGTCAGCGGCTTGCGTTCTGGCCGCGCTGCGCCGCTACAACGGAAACAAGATAGGCGCGCGCATCTATATCCGGCGGCGAAGCAACACCTTTGCCCGGACCGGGCGTTCGCAACTCGTCCAGCGTGAAATCCATCTGCGCGTCATAGGTGCGGTCGATCTGATTGCGCAGATTCTGCTCGGCCCCATACCAGGCCTGTTTCACGGCGCCATCGCGGCAGGTGGAAAGTTCCACGGCGTCGGTCGCGCCCCAGCGCCGCTCGATGCAGTGATAGGGATCGAACGACATCCGGAAGAGCCGGCGTCGTGCATCGTCATAGCCCAGGATCACCTGCGATCCGTCAGTGCGGGTGTAGGTGACGTGGCACTTCGCGGCTTCCTGATCGTAGATGGCGATCATATCGGCGACGAGTGCGTTTCCCCGATAGACAAGCTTGGGATCGTTCTTCCGGTACATGGTGACAAAACGCTGTGCCTCGTCGCGCAACTCCTTGAAGGCGGTTTTCAGCCGCGCATCGCGAGACGGCGTGGAGTAGGTCTCCCAATCGCCATCGGTGCCGTAGATGTTGGCGGGCAAACGACCGGGCTGCGCGCGGTTCTGCAGGCCCGCCGCAATGGCAAGATCGACGGCTTCGCCGCGGTAATGCAGATCGGCGCAATTCGAATCCACCAGATCGTGGATTTCCTTCACCGGATCGAATTGCAGCCTGCCGCCGGCGAGTGTGGCGCGCACGAAATCGTAATAGTCGAGATATTCGCCGTTGAGCTTGAACCCGCCGATACCCCATTCGGAATCGCTTGGCGGGCGCGGGCCATTGCCGAAATATTGCTCGTCGGAGAAATCCGCGATCTGGGCATTTCGCGGCAGAACGATATGCCCACCGATGTAGACGCCATCGGCACGGCGCGTGGCGTTCTGCAGAACGGCGGAACGCCAGTTCTTGAAGCCTGCGCCCATGCCCGGCCGTGAACGCACGAAGCGGATGTCGTAAAAGCCCCGCGTCATGGAATTGTCCGGATGTGCGTCCACATAGTTGATGCGGCCGTCCGGATCGACGCGATACACGGTGGCCACATGGCCATTGGGGTCGTAGATCAGCGTGCCGGGGCGAATGGATTTGGATGTGATGGCGGGCGAATAGAGATCCGGCACCGGATCGTCGAGATCCGGATGCATGCGATAGGTTGCCGACGAAATCTGATCGCGCAATTCGTCCAGCAATTCGTAGCCGGACATGGCGCCGCTCAGAACGTCCTTGCGTTCGACAACTTCATTGCCGTTTTTCGAATAGCGAATGTCGCGCGCATGGCCGCGCGGCGTCACCGCGCTGACATAGGAGAACGGCAGGCCGTGTTTCCACGCGTAATAGGCGCGCAAGACATAAGGCAGGTCGGCGCAATCGGCCCTGAAATAGATTCCCGGTGGATCGCTGGCGCGGAACGGATTTCCGGCGGAATGCAGGCAGTCATTCACCGTGCGGCAGTTGGTTTCTCCCAGTCCCGCCACAAACTCGCCGAAACCGCGTTCGTCGGATTCCGTCCAGCGATCGTAGCGGATGAGATAAGTGCCGGCGCTGTAGCCTTCGACAATGGTTTGCGGCGCCGGCGGTGTCGTCGTTACGACGGAAGGCGCGATCTGTGGATGGCGCAAAAGGTCAGGCTGCGGCATCTGATCTGCCGCTCCCAGAAGCGTGGCCGTGAACGCGGCAAAACCAAGCGCCGCGGCGAGCTTACGCACTTGTGCCCCTCGCATGCCCATCAACGGCGACGGTAAAGCGCCCCTGTGACAGGTCAAGCATGCGCGGCCAGCTTAACCATGCTAAGCCAGCAGCGTGCTCTTTTCGCCATATCGCCTGCGCGCCACAGATCCACGGAATGCTCTCACCCGCCGAACTCGAAGCCCTGATGCTCAGCCTGCGCATTTCCGCCGTCGCGGTTTTGTGTGCGCTGCCCATCGCCATAGCGCTTGCCGCCTTGCTCGCGCACCGGCGCTTTCCCGGAAAAGCAATCATCGATGGCGCGCTGCATTTGCCGATGGTGCTGCCGCCGGTGGTTGTGGGCTATCTGCTGCTCATCACCTTGGGTACGCGTGCGCCGGCAGGCGCGTGGTTGCTGCAGCATCTGGGAATCCAGTTTGCATTTTCATGGACCGGCGCCGCGCTGGCGGCGGGCATCATCACCTTTCCTTTTCAGTTTCGCGCCATCCGACTTTCTATCGAGGCGATCGATTCCGGCATCGGCGATGCAGCGCGAACCTTGGGCGCCGGTACGTTCGACCGCTTCGTGAATCTCACGCTTCCGCTGGCGCTTCCCGGCATCATCGCAGGTGCGATCACCGCTTTCGCGGCTTGTCTTGGTGAGTTCGGCGCGATCATCACTTTTGTCTCCAACATCCCCGGCGAAACACGCACTCTGCCGCTCGCAATCTACAGTGCGCTGCAATCGCCCGGCGGCGAAGCGGAAGCGGCGCGGCTGTCGCTTCTCGCCATCGGGCTGGCGCTCATCGGCGTGACGCTCGCGGAGTTTGCCGATCGCCGCGTGCGGGTGTTTGCCGGACGATGAGCATTTCGGCCCGCATCCGGCACGATTTCGGCAGCTTCCGGCTCGACGCGGATTTCGCCATCGACAAACCCGGCATCGCCGCGCTGTTCGGTCCGTCGGGATCCGGCAAGACCAGCATCGTCAACGCCATCGCCGGATTGCTGCGGCCATCGCAAGGCAGCATCGTCATCGGCGGCGAGACCGTGCTCGATACTCAGACGCATATCTTTGTCCCGCCGCGTCTGCGCCGCATCGGATATGTGTTTCAAGATGCTCGCTTGTTCCCGCATATGAGCGTGGAGAACAATCTTCGCTTCGGCTGGCGGCGCGCACCGATCCGGGCGGATGAATCCGAATTCGAACGGATCGTTTCATTGCTCGGGCTCGAAACATTGCTGGCGCGGCGCCCGGCGAAACTTTCCGGCGGAGAGAAGAGCCGCGTCGCGCTGGGGCGGGCGCTTTTATCATCGCCGCGTGTCCTGCTGCTGGATGAGCCGCTGGCGGCGCTCGATGCCGCGCGCAAGGCGGAGATATTCCCCTATCTCGAAAGGTTACGCGACGAAGCCAGGTTGCCGATGCTCTATGTCAGCCATTCGCTGGATGAAGTCGCCCGCCTTGCCGACAATGTCATTGTTCTCAAGGAGGGGCGCGTCGTTGCGCAAGGCCCGGTGTTCGACATGCTGGCCGATCTCGATCTTTCAGCGCACACCGGCACGCCATCTTTCGGTGCGGTCATCGATACGCGCGTGGCCGCCCATCACAGCGCCGATGGCTTGAGCGTTCTGGCGTTCGACGGGGGAGAGTTGATCGTGCCCTTGCTGAATCGCGCAATCGGCGAGCGTCTGCGCGTGCGCATCCGCGCGGAAGATGTGATGCTGGCCACCGAAGAGCCGCGTACGATCAGCGCCAACAATATCTTGCTCTGCAGCGTGACGGCAATTCGCGAGACTGGCACTGCCCATGCCGACGTTCAGTTGCTTTGCGGTCAGGCGCGGTTTGTGTCGCGCATCACGCAAGCGTCCGCCAGGCGTCTTGGGCTGAAACCGGCTATGCCCGTGTTTGCCATTGCAAAATCGGTGATTGTCGATCCGCAGGCGCAGCCGGTTGCCGATTGACACGATCTTCCGCCATGCTGGCACCAGCCAATATGGGGGACGCTATGCCGCTTATTCCTTATGCCGATATCGCTGCTCTGCCGGAGAAAGCGAGGGAGGCCTATGACCGCCTGCCGCGCAAGCTCAACATCTTCCGCATGTGGGCGAACGCGCCGGAGATGTTCACCTCAGGGCTGCGCTTTGGCGGCAATATTCTGGGGCGGCAGAAATTGCGCGCGGATCTGCGCGAGTTGATCATCCTGCTGGTCGCGCGCCTGGAACGCGGCGAATATGAGTGGGTTCAGCATGTGCCCATCGCCGAGCATGCGGGCTGCCGCAAAGACCAGATCGCGGCGCTGGAAGCGGCGCGGATCGATGGCGAAGAGTTCAACGCGAAAGAGAAAGCGATGCTGAAGCTCTCGCAGGAAGTGATCCGCGACGTGCGCGCCGCTGAGGGGACGGTCGCGGAAGCGAAAAAGCATTTCTCGCCGCAAGAGATCGTGGAGATCATCATCACCTGCGGGTTCTATATGACGATGGCGCGGCTTACCGAAACCACGCGCGTCGATGTCGACGGGCCGGGCGGTGCGGCGGTGCTGGACGGAATCGCGAAACGCTAGCTGGCGCGGAAAACGAAGCGCTTGGATAGCGTGAAGTTGAAGATGAGCCCCGCCAAGGTCCCGAAGGCGAGCGCGATATAGGGGCTGTTCAATGGCTCCGGCGCGAAGGTTACGAGCGCGGCATACACCGCATAGTTCACAATGAACCCGATGGCATTCGCCAGAACGAATTTGATCCACTCTTCCACCATGGCCCGGATTCCGCTCGCGGCATCTTCGCGGAACGTCAGAAGCCGGTTGCCGCCCCAGGTGAAAGTCACGGTGACGAGGAAGGCGAAAATGCCGCCCAGATAGGGATCGAATTTCAGGAAGTGAATGGCGACATACAGGACCGCCTCATTCACGAAAAAGCCGATGCCGCCGACAATCGCAAAGCGCAGGAATTGCGAAGCCTCAAGACGCTGCAAAAGCATCACGGCTTCTTCAGTCCCTGCGGCCCGGTGATGGCGAGATAGGAGAGGCGTTTCAATTCCCAGCGCCCGCGCGTGACGGTGTCGAGGATCAGCCCACTGAACAGCGACAGGAATGCCAGCAGCATCATGGCAACCGCCAAAACGGCGGTCGGCAAGCGCGGCACATAACCGGTTTCTACGAACTCCAGCACCACCGGGATGCCGAGGATCAGCGACAGCACCGCGAAGATCGCGAACAATGCGCCGAAGAACACGAAGGGCCGCTCCTCGCGCACCAGCGAAATGATCGTGAAGAGGATTTTGAAGCCGTCGCGATAGGTGCTGAGCTTGCTCACGGAGCCGGCAGGGCGTTCCTTGTACTTCGTGTCCACTTCGATCATGGGCATCATCAGGCGCACGGCATGGACCGTCAGTTCCGTCTCGATGGCGAAGCCGGTTGAAATCACCGGGAAGCTTTTGACGAAGCGGCGCGACATGATGCGATAGCCGGTCAGCATGTCTTTCAGATGCACGTTGAACATCAGCGCCGTCAGGCCGGTCAGCAGCTTGTTGCCCAGAACATGACCCGGACGATAGGCGTCCTTGGCGGTCGCAATGCGGCGGCCGGAGACGATATCGTAGCCGTCGCTCAGAAGCGTCTGCACCAGCGCGGGCGCAACGGAGGCATCGTAGGTGTCGTCACCGTCGGTCAGCACATATACGTCGGCTTCGATGTCGGCGAACATGCGGCGCACGACATGGCCTTTGCCCTGCCTGGGTTCGCTACGCACGATGGCGCCGGCCTCTTTGGCTCGTGCGATGGTCTGATCCTTGGAATTGTTGTCGTACACATAAATGTCCGCCATCGGCAGCGCGGCGCGGAAGTCGGCGACCGTTTGCGCGATGGCCGCTTCTTCATTGTAGCAAGGGATGAGAACGGCAATCCGGGGAGGCGTTTCGCTCATGGCTTTTTGTCCGTCAGACGTTCTACCGGGCAGAATTTATAAGGGCCGCCGAGATTGGCCTTGATTTCCTGACATGCAGGGTAGCGCATCGCGAAGCCATAGTCTTCCAGCGCTTCGGCGGCGCGGCCGATCTCATACTCTTCGGCGATGAGATAGATGTCGCCCTTGTAACGTTGTACGCGCGCTTTCGTGGAGGCGGTCAGCCGCGAACCGTCCAGTGGCGTGATCATCCAGCCATCGATGCGCAGGACCGGGATTTGATGCGGCAGCGAAGGGATGAGGTAGCCCATCGGCGCCTCACCGGCCATCAGGATCAGCGTGTGGTTGGGGTTCTCGATGGGCGGGATTTTCACCTGCACATAAGGATCGTTGACCGGCGCGCGCTCCAGCCAGCCGGGCCGCGTGCAGGCCATGGCGATCACACCCAGCACGCCCAAAGCCGTGAGTTGTACATAACGCGAGAGCGGCCAAAGCCCGATCGCGCAAACGACGACCAGAGGTGCGAGCATTTCCAGCGCGAGGATGTAGCGATAGATCGCGAAAATGCTGATCCAGGCGATGTAGGTGACGGCAGCGAACGCGAAGATCGGCGCGGCCGCCGCCGGATCGACAAGCGGCTCGCGCTTGCGCTTGGTGAAAAGCAGAACGGGAATGGTCGCCAATCCCAGGATATAGGCGAGCACAACGCGGATGTCGGAATAAGCCAGATCGTCGGCCACACGCCAATCCAGCGTGAACAGCAGCGGGTAGAGAAGGCGATGCTGCCATGTCGTTGGGATGAACCGCAGGTCGCGATACGACGCGTCGAGCGCCAACGGTGAGTCGAAATATTGATTGAAATAGGGAAACAGCGGATTGCCGGTGAGGTGCTCCATCGCCAGCCACCAATGGCCGGACATCAGCGCCACGCCCGCGACACCGGCAATGCCGCCGGCCAGAAGCCGCGTGCAGCGATGTTTCCAGTCACCGCGAACGACCAGAAGCGCAGCGGCGAAGCCTAAAGCGTAAGGCCCCTGTGGCAGCTTCAATCCCACGGCGCTGCCGGTGATGAATCCGGCGATGGCCGCGAGGACCACGCCGCGAACCAGCGTTCCGTTGGCCAGCGCATCGCGGTTGGCGACGACAATCGCCAGTCCGGTGAGCGTGAACACGCTCATGATGTTGTCGTAGTACGTCGTGCCCGCGAGTCCGAGCGTGAGGCCGCCGGTCATGCAAAGCAGCGTCAGAATGTAAATGAGCGTCTGCTTGTGTTCGCTGTCGCGCAGCGTGGAGCGCGCCATCACGTATAGCGGAATGACATTCGATCCCTGCACCGCGCCCAGCACGCCAAGCGCGACCCAGGCAGGCACATGCGTTGCCAAGAGGTAGAACGGAATGTCGAGCGTCGGATTGTAGAACGTCGCCTGATGCGCCACCGCGATGTCGAAGCCGAGGCGGTGGTTCAGATAGGCGTAAGGGATGTACCAGTGATAATTCCGGAAATCCCAGGACGTGTCCTTGCCCAATGAGATGACGAGGATCGCCCAGCCCAAAATTACCGCGCCAAGGAAAAGGGTCTCCTGCGGCGCGAGCCATCTGGCGCGGTCGGTGGGGCGGGGCGAGGTCATGGACTGGGACGAACCGATTGGGGCGGCCTTTCTTACTTGGGGCTTCTTGCGCCCGCAACGCGGCCCTTCGTAGGAGGCAATCGGGGCATTTAAGGGGCCGGGCCGCCGTCCCCTGCGGCAGGATCGGTGCTCGGGTCAGGGCAGGTTGGCGAGGAACTGCTCGGTGCAGGCGCGCCATGAGCGGGCCAGCGCGAACGCGCGGGCATCCTCGCGCGGGATCTCCAAGGCCCGCAGACAGGCTGCCCGCAGATCGGCATCGAGCGCGCCGCAGGATGCATCGCCGATGACGTCCAGCGGGCCTTGCACCGGATAAGCGGCAACCGGCACGCCGCAAGCCAATGCTTCCAGGATGACCAGACCGAATGTGTCCGTCTTGCTGGGAAACACGAATACGTCGCTGGCCGCGTAATGCCGCACCAGCTCTTCGCCGGTCTTCGGTCCCAGGAATTTCGCGTCGGGATATTTCTTTTCCAATGTCGCGCGCGCCGGCCCGTCGCCGACGATCACTTTGGTGCCGGGAAGATCAAGCGCGAGAAACGCTTCCAGATTCTTTTCGACCGCCACGCGGCCCACGGAGAGCCAGATCGGTTTGGGGAAAGGCAGCGTCGCATCGGTGATAGGCCGGAACTGTTCGACGTCCACGCCGCGCGACCAGATTTTCAGATTGTGGAAACCGTGCCTTTCCATCTCCTGCAACAGCGACGGCGTCGCCACCATCATCGCTTTCGCGGGGCCGTGAAACCAGCGCAGGAAGGAATAAACAAGCCCGATCGGAACGAATGGAAAGCGCGCTTTCACATATTCGGGAAAGCGCGTGTGAAACGATGTCGTGAACGGGATTTTGCGTTTCACGCAGATGGCGCGCGCCGAAAGGCCCAGCGTGCCTTCGGTGGCGATGTGGATCGCCGTCGGCTGGAAGTCCGCGATCATCTTCTCCAGGCTTTTGCGCGGAAAGATCGCGAGCCGGATTTCCTTGTAGGTCGGCATCGCGATGGTGAAGCGGCCTTCCGGCGTCGCGTAGCGCACGTCATGGCCGAGCGCCTGCAGATCTTCGCCGAGGATCTCCATGGTGCGGACGACGCCGTTCACCTGCGGTTTCCACGCATCGGTGACGATCATCACGCGCTCGTGCCGAAGCTCGATCGGGAGCGCGCGGGTCAATTCTTCAGGCTGGGACGGCCAGTCCTTCTGCGGGTTCGGGGACGAAAGCTGGCGCGGGCTCGGCTTGCGAAGGTGCCCAGTGGAGAATCTCCAGATGTCCGCAGGCATCTTCGGTGAGGGCGGTGCAGCTTTCAACCCAGTCGCCATCGTTGGTGTAGAGGATGCCGTCGATGTCCCGGATCGCCGCGTGATGAATATGACCGCACACGACGCCGTCGAGACCGCGCGTGCGCGCCTCTTCGACAACGGCATTCTCGAAACGGCAGATATATTCGACCGCATTCTTCACCTTGTTCTTCAGGTAAGCGGATAGCGACCAATAGGGCAGGCCAAACGCTTTGCGGATCGCCGCGCAGACCTCGTTCAGCTCGAGCGCGCGCGTGTAGGCCCAGTCGCCGAGGAAGGCGAGCCAGCGCGCATAGGCGATCACGCCATCGAACTGGTCGCCGTGCAGAACCAGAAGCCTGCGGCCATCGGCGGTTTCATGCACCGTCTCGCGCATCAGCTCGACGCCGGCGATCTCGCGGCCGCAATAGTCGCGCAGCACTTCGTCGTGATTGCCCGGCACATAGATGACGCGCGTGCCGGTGTCGATTTTGTGCAGGATCTCTTCCAGTACCCGGTTGTGCGCGTCGGGCCAGAACCAGCGATGTTTCAGGCGCCAGCCGTCCACGATGTCGCCGACGAGGTAGAGCGTGCGGCAGTTGTTGTGCGCCAGGAAATCGGCCAGCGCTTCGGCCTTGCATCCCCGGGTGCCCAGATGGGTGTCGGAGATGAAGATCGTCCGGTGCTGGCGCGTGCGATGTGCCGGCGTAGGGGCCGTGCTGCGCGCGCGCCGTGCGGGAAGAGGAAAGGGAAGCGGTGAGTTGCCACGCAACGCGGCAGAACCTCCGGTGAGGTCTCGTGCCCAGGCATTTGCAGCCATGTCGGTCTCCGAATCAGTGGAAGGCCTATGGCACCCAGATGCCCGTCATTCGCGACGGTGCTGTTGCAATGCGGTAATCCTTTCGTGAATCTGGCTCGAAAGTGCTTGAAATCGTTAATTTATGCCGCATTGCACAAAATCTGGGCCGCACAATGCCTCTTAATCTAGCTATCGGAATTTATTAGTATTTTCGCGATTTCCGCGACGGAACCTGCTTGGCATTTCCTTTTTGGGCTGCCATATTGCTGCAACGCGGCATGACGCTCTTCAGCGAATTGCCGTGGCCCTTTCTGGGCGTTTCCTCCCTGAACTTGGCCGCTCCTTTGGGAGCGGCCTTTTTTCTGAGGGCCTCTTCACGAAGCTTTGCGGTTGACGGGCGCGCAAGAGCGCCGCAACGATGCGCCATTCCTCTTCTGCCAAAGGATTGCACTGTGAAATACGAGATCGACTATACGTTTGTGGCCAAGGGTGCCTCGAAAGCTGAAGAAATCGGCACCTCCGCGGATTTGGTTCTTGGCGACGAGGCGGGCTTCGGCCTGATCCCGAATGTCGGCGACTACATCGACATTCCGCGCAGCCGCATGGGCGAGCGCGAAAACTATCGCGGCAAGGTTGCGCGCCGCTTGTTCCGCCATGTGCTGGGCTATTGCTACATCCGCATCGTGGTCGAGGAAGTGGATGAGGCGACCTGGATGCAACAGTTCAGCTAGGATTGCTTTTCTGGAATTTGCGAAAAGCCGCCGGTTCATCCGGCGGCTTTTTTCATTCCGCCGCCATAGCGCGGCTTCCGGCGGGGCGCAGCAGGGCGGGATCGATCGCCGTCAGTTCACGCAGTGTGTCGCCGATGCGCTGAGTAACACGCTCGAAGCGTGCATTGGGTTCGATGCGTTCTTCGTCCAGATAGAGCGCGCGGTTCACCTCGATCTGCAATGCGTGATGGCCGAGCATGGGCCGCCCATAGAGATGCGTGGAATAGCCGCCGGCATAAGGTGTGTTGCGCGCCACGGTGAATCCGCAATGCTCGAAATCATGCTCGGCGCGGCGCATCAGCGCGTGCGCTGCCGCCATGCCATAGCGATCGCCCAGCACGATGTCGGGAATGGCCGCCGCGGACGGCATCGAATGGCAATCGATCAGCACCGCGCAGCCGAAGCGCACGCGCGTTTCTTCCAGCATCTTCGCCAGCATCGTGTGATAGGGCCGATAAAGGCGCGACAAGCGCTCTTCGGCTTCGCGCGCGGCGAGTTTGGTACGATAGATTTCCGCGCCGTCGCGCACGATGCGCGGGATGACGCCAAGTCCTGCATTCACGCGCGTTCCCGGTGGATCGACCGGGACGGTAAGTGTGCCTTCGAACATCGCCGGATCGAGTTCGCTCGGCGCGCGGTTCGCATCGAGATAGGCACGCGGAAAACGCGCTGCGATCATCGGTGCGCCAAGTTCAACGGCGCTCGCGAAGAGTTCATCCACGAAAGCGTCTTCAGACCGGCGCAAGCCCAGCGCGCTCAATCGGCTCGCGGTGGTGAAACTCCGGGGATAGACGCGGCCGGAATGGGGGGAAGCGAAGACAAAAGGCACCAACTGGCGCGGCGGCAAAACGAGGTCGAAGCCGCGCGCATGCAGGCTTTCCAGCGCGAGATCGCCTCCGCTGTCCTCCCCCATCTGCGCGCCGGATACCGTCATTTGCTGCCGAGTCTCAAAACCTGCCGCGCAAGTGGATCATTCCGGCGCCCCTCCGATCAACCCTTTGCAGACCGTGGTAAGCCGCGCGTTAACCCACATTTACGGCCCGCCGGTTATAGGCTTTATTCCGGGGGAGGGGATCCATGACCATGGCGCATATTCTGCTGGCGGAAGACGACGAGTCGCTTCGGCGATTCCTCGCGGCTGCGCTGGTGAAAGCGGGCCATACCGTCACCGATTTCGGCGACGGCGATGAGGCTTATGCCTGCTTGCAGGGCGTACGCTTCGATCTTCTGCTCACCGATATCGTCATGCCCGGCATGGACGGCATCGAACTGGCCAAGCGCGCCGCCGAAATGGATAGCGCACTCAAGATCATGTTCATCACCGGCTTTGCCGCGGTGGCGCTGCATCCATCTTCGCAAGCGCCCAAACAGGCGAAGGTTCTTTCCAAGCCTTTCCACCTGCGCGAGATCGTGCAGGAAGTGGAGCGCATGATCGCGGCCTGATTGGAACACAAAGTTCCATACAACTTCCCGTAAAGCGCCGCCCAAAAACCCGGTAATCGCCACATTTCT
>Ga0153956_1001214_pt1 | contig 23764 bp, 21 predicted proteins | sample TSFL040MetaG_FD_104704 | JGI IMG/M metagenome (GOLD analysis project Ga0153956, IMG submission 104704) | Attine ant fungus gardens microbial communities from Florida, USA - TSFL040 MetaG | ecosystem: Host-associated > Fungi > Mycelium > Unclassified | place: USA: Florida, Wekiwa Springs... | reverse complement strand
AGCAACGGATCGCTCTATGCTTATCTCACCGGCTCCGCGCATGTGTTCATCGACATCTTCCACGTCGCGCCGCAGAACTTCGGCTGGTTCTTCGGCATCAACGCGGTGGGGCTGATCGGCACCGCGCAGATCGCCGCCCGTCTTGTTCATGGGCGCTTGCCCGAAGCGATCATGGTGAAAGCCCAGCTTGCGCATGTCGCGGCTGGTGCGTTGCTCGTCGCCGTCTCGCTCACCGGTCTCGGCGGTGTGTTCGGCCTCGGCGGGGCGCTGTTCCTATTCCTGTCGTTCAACGGCGCGATCAATCCGATGGGCACAGGCGCGGCCATGCGCCACTACGGCGTGAATGCGGGCATGGCGAGCGCGTTGCTGGGCTCGCTGAGTTTCGTCGTCGGCTTCGGCGTGTCGCTGGTGATGGGTGCGTTCAACGCGGCCACACCACTGCCACTCGCCGCCGTGATGGCGAGTTGCGCGTTGGCAGGCCTGTCGCTGCATCTCGTTCTGAGACCCCAAGACGCGCTGCAATCCTAATCACCTCCCCCTTGTGGGGAGGTCGGAGAGCGAAGCGATCCGGGTGGGGGGACCGGTGCATGCTGCTCCCCCCACCCGAAAAATTCTTCGCTTCGCTCGAATTTGTTCGACCTCCCCACAAGGGGGAGGTGATGCGTGGTCAGATGGTGAACCCGCTATTGAGGAACGGAAGCGTGCGGACGCGTTTGCCCGTCGCCGCGAAGATCGCATTTGCCAGCGCGGGCGCGACGGGCGGCACAGGCGGTTCGCCGACGCCGCCAGCTTCCGCGCCCGGCGTCTCCATCACCAGCACTTCGATCTGTGGAATCTCTTTCAGCTGCAGCACGGGATAGACGTCGAAATTCGTCTGCTCCGCGCGGCCATCCTTCAAGGTGATCTGTTCGCGCAGCGCCGCGGACAATCCCATGATAATGCCGCCTTCCGCCTGCGCCTTGATCTGGCCCGGATTGATCGCAAGGCCCGGATCGATGGCGCAGCACACTTTGTGCAAGGTGATCTTGTTCTGCTTGTCCACCGACAGTTCGGTGACATGCGCCACCGCCGTGCCCCAACTGTGCTGGTTGAAGAAGGCGATGCCTTGATGATGACCCGCGGGCGCGTTGCCCCAATCGGCCATCAGCGCCGCGGCATTCAGCACCCGCAGTCCACGCGTATCCTTCGCCAGCAATGTGCGGCGATAGGCGAGTGGATCCAGCCCTTCGCCATGCGCGATCTCATCTACCAGGCTTTCGATGAAGAAGATGGTGATGCCCGGATCGACCGAGCGCCAGGAGCCGACGGGAAATTGCAGCCTGGTATTCTTCTGCCGCAGCACGACATCGCCGAACGGATAATTCCACGCAATGCCGCCCAGTGCGCGGTCGTTCGAGGTGGCGCCGGTATAATCCAGTGCGCGGATCGTCTTGTCGTCATTCAGCACCGCGCGCAGCTTGCAGAGACTCGCGGGACGATAGACGTCATGCGTCATGTCTTCTTCGCGCGTCCAGATCAGCTTCACCGGCACGCCGCCCAGCGCCTTGCTCGCTTTCGCCGCGACGATTCCATAATCGGTTTCCAGCCTGCGCCCGAAACCGCCGCCCACATGCGTCAGATGCACCGTCACGGCATCCTTGGGCAGCGAGAATTCCTTCACCAGCGCATCGCGCATATCGCCGGGCACCTGTGTCGAAACCCACATCTCGCAAGAGGTGTCGGTCACACGCGCCGTCGCGTTCATCGGCTCCATCGGCGAATGCGACAGAAGCTGCACGCCATAGTCGGCTTCGTAGATCTTCGCGCCGCTCGCGAGTGCGGCATTGACCGCGGCGACTGTCTTCGCCTTGTCCTTGCCGGGCAGCACGACGACAGACGAATCCGCTGCACCGATCTGCGCGCGTAGCACGTTGAGCGCCGCGTCATGCGATGCGATGGCATCCGCCGGCTTCGTCCATTGTGGAGACAGCGCATCCAGACCTTTCTTCGCGGCATGGAAGCTTGTCGCTGCTACGATCACGGCATTGTCGAATTTGACGACGTGCTTCACGCCCTTCACCGTGAGCGCAGGCTTCTCATCAACGCCCGCAAGCTTGCCGCCGAAGAACGGGCATTGCGCCAGGGTGGCGGTCAGCATGCCCGGCACCTTCACGTCGATTCCATAGATCGCTTCGCCGGTCACTTTCTGCGGAATGTCGAGACGCGGAATCGGCTTGCCGATCAGCTTGCGGTCCTTGCGCTCTTTCAGATCGACGTCGTTGGGAAACGCCATGTGTACCGCTTTGGCCACCAGCGATCCGTAAGTCCGCTTCATCTTGCCGTCAGGGCTGTAGACGATGCCGTTCTCCGCCCAGCAATCGTCGCGGTCCACGCCCCAATGCTGCGCCGCCGCTGCGATGAGCAGATGCTTCGCCGTCGCGCCTGCTTTGGCGAACATCTCGAACTGGCCGTGAATGGAACTGGAGCCGCCGGTGTAATAGCCGTAGCCATCCTTGATGATGTAGCGGTCGATGACCGGCGCCATCTCCACGCGCACCTTGCTCCAATCCGCGTCGAGTTCATCAGCCACGATCTGCGCCAAGCCGGTTTGCGCACCTTGTCCGATGTCGCTGGCGTTCACGCGGATGGTGGTGATGCCGTCCGGCGCGATGGCGATCCACATGGTGAGTTCATCGCTGGGTGGCGCGGTCTTGCGCGAACACCCGGCGATGCCAAGCATCAACCCCGCGCCCGCGGCGCTGCCGGTGATGAGAAAAATGCGGCGCGAGATCGTCATGGCAGGTTGGGCCTGGTGCGAAGCTGCAGTACGAACGCGATAACCGCCAGCGCCGCCGTGATCGCATGGCCGATCTCCCAGCGCAGGCGATAATCGGACCAGTTTGCCGGCATCATTGTCGGTGTCCAATGATTGAGCGCTGCGTTCACCGGATCGTTGAACAGGAAGAAGCTGGCCAGCATCGCCACATAACAGACGATGACAACGAGATAGATGTTGCTCGCATGCCGGTCCGGCCGCGCGCGGGCAAATAGCGCGAAAGCGAGGATGAGGCAGATGATCTCGATCGGTCCGAACACCGCGCCCCAGCCGCGATAAAGATTCTGCTGAATGCCCAGCCACAGCGGCCCCGGCAAGGTGAGCTTAGAGATCATCTCCAGCACATGCGCCATCGGCGCCGTCGTGGCGAGAAAAGCAAACACAAGCGAGACATTGCGCAGGATCATGACCGTTCCTTGTGCGCGAGCATCGCGCAAAGAACGCGGGCCATGCAATCAACTCGCGGTGAGGCTAGCGGGTATAAGTGCCCGATTTCGCGGTTTCGATGGCGGCGCGGAAGGCGATGGGGTCGGCAATATCCGGGATCTCCACAAAATCCACACCCGATCCTTCGATGCGCAGATGGCCGTAGCCGAGGATCCGCCCCCAGAAACTCTGCTCCACTTTCACGCCTTCGATGTTCGGCAGCGCGATTTCATAGGTCTTGAGCGACACGAGCCCTGTCTTCTCCACAAAGCGATGCGTCGTCACGCCGATCTCGGTCGTCCATTTCTTCAGCATCATCGAAATGAAGATGACGATGCCGATGATGAAGATGCCCAGGAAGATCAGCGCCAGCAGCGCCTTGAACATATACCACCAGTGAAAACGCGCGCGCATGACAAGCGTCTCGCCCTGGCCGAGCGACTGTTCGATATAGGACATGAACCCCTCCGGAATCGTCGAAGTTTATATAGACATGCGTGGAGGATTTCGCGGGGTCAGCGCTGAATTTCCACCCTCCCCTTGAGGGAGGGTCGGAGAGCGAAGCGATCCGGGGAGGGGTCGTAGCCCGATGCCGGACCCCTCCCCGAAATTTGCTACGCAAATTGTCGGCCCTCCCTCAAGGGGAGGGCGGAGTATCACCCTTTGCAATTGTTCCGCTTCAGCTCCACGCGGCGGTTCTTGAAACGGTTGGCGTCGGTGGTGTTGGGCACCAGCGGCTTGGTGTCACCATAGCCGTGCGTGGTGAGCCTTTTGGCGTCCACGCCATGTGAGACCAGCCACGCCTTCACCGCATCGGCGCGCGCTTGCGACAGCTTCATGTTGTAGTCGCTCTTGCCGACATTGTCGGTGTGGCCGCCGATCTCGCCGCTATAGCTGGGATCGTTCTTGAACAACGCCAGCACCTGACTCAGCACCGGTTCGGAATCGGGCCGCAAGGTTGCTTTGTTGAAATCGAAATTCACGCCATAGACCTCCAACGTACAGGTCTTGGGTGCGGGCCCGCCGACTTCCGCGGTGATGAGATTGTAGGAGGTGGTGGAATCGGCGCTGCCGCTGCCATGGGCATAGAGGTACCACATGTCGCCCACGGGCGTTTTCTGCGTCAGCACCGCGTTGAACACATCGTTCGGATCGCTGACGAGCTTCGCGCCGATCTTCTGCAGCGCGGCGACATAATTGTTCTTTACCACCAGCGCCGTCGGATTCTTCTTGTCATCCGTCAGCGTGTAGGTGTTCGCCATGTAGCGGCCTGCGAAGGTCTTCTTGCCGGACGGCAGATCCACGGTGAAGGCGTTGATGTCGAGATAGCCGCACTCCGACAGTTTGAAATAGTCGAACTGCTTCTTCAGCCACGGTGGATTGGCGCATGCCTTGCCACCGGTCATCGGCGCGGTCACCGCTTGCGCGATCACCTCCTGTTGCATTGCCGCGATGTCGAGGGTCGTCAGCGTGTAGCTGCCGGTGGAATCTTCATTGCCGCTGCCATGGCTATAGACGATCCACTCTTCGCCTTGTGGTGTCTTGCGATGGAGCGTGGCGTTGTAACCGTCGCCGGGATCCGATTGGAGCGTCGCACCGCTCTTCGTCGCCGCATCGACATAGAATTTGCGCACCTCGGCGGCCTTGTGATCCGGCGCGCCGTCTTTCAGCGTGTAGGTGACATCCATCTGCTTGCCGCCGACGGTCTGCGCGCCTTTGGCGAGGTCCAGATCCAGCTTCGCGAAGTCATGTTTCTCGCAGGCGCTGATTTCATATCCTGCCAGGCGCGCTGTGGCCCAAGCCGGGTCCTTGCAGCCATCCGCATCCGCCGCGAACGCCTGCGACGCCGCGCAAACGCCGGCGAATCCCAAAATCAAAGCAAAACGATGCATGACGATTGCCCCCAATCCAGCGGGGCGCAATCTAGCCGAAGACTAGGGCTGCCGAAACGTGGATGCGCGTTTGGCTGTGATCGCTATTCCCGATGATCCGGCAGCAGCACTTCGCGCAAACCCTTGTGGTTGGGCTTGGAGACGACGCCTTCTGCTTCCATCCGTTCGATCACGCGGGCGGCGCGGTTGTAGCCGATCTCGAGGCGCCGTTGGATGTAGGAGATGGTCGCCTTGCGGTCGCGCGCCACGATGGCGAGGGCCTTGTCGTACGTATCGTCGCCCGATGAACTGTTGCCGCCCATCATGCCATAGGAATCGTCGGCTTCCTCGTCCGGCTCTTCGGTGACTTCATCCAGATATTCCGGTGCACCCTGGCTCTTCAGGAATTTCACCACGTCTTCGACTTCGTGGTCGGTGACGAACGGGCCATGGATGCGGCGGATGCGGCCGCCCGTCATCATGTGCAGCATGTCGCCCTGGCCGAGCAGTTGCTCCGCGCCCTGTTCGCCCAGAATCGTGCGGCTGTCGATCTTGCTGGTGACCTGGAAGGAGATGCGCGTCGGGAAGTTTGCCTTGATGGTGCCGGTGATGACGTCCACCGACGGGCGCTGCGTTGCCGCGATCAAATGGATACCCGCCGCGCGCGCCATCTGCGCAAGGCGTTGCACTGCGCCCTCGATTTCCTTGCCGCTGATCATCATCAGGTCGGCCACTTCGTCGACCACCAGCACGATGTACGGCATCGGCTCCAGTTCGAGCATTTCGTCTTCATAAATCGGCTTGCCGGTTTCGCGGTCGAAGCCGGTCTGCACGGTGCGCTTAAGCTGCTCGCCTTTGTCCTTGGCTTTGCGCACGCGCTCGTTGAATGCTTCCACGCCGCGCACGCCCAGCTTGGACATCTTGCGATAGCGTTCTTCCATTTCGCGCACGGCCCATTTGAGCGCGACAACGGCCTTGCGCGGATCGGTGACGACCGGCGAGAGCAGATGCGGAATGCCGTCATAGACGGAGAGTTCGAGCATCTTCGGATCGATCATGATGAGGCGGCACAATTCCGGCGGCATGCGATAGAGCAGCGACAGGATCATGGTGTTGAGACCGACCGACTTGCCCGAACCGGTGGTGCCGGCGATCAGCAAATGCGGCATCTTGGCCAGATCGGCCATCACTGGTTCGCCGCCGATGGTCTTGCCGAGCGCCAAGGTGAGCGGCGCGCGCGCCTTCTCGAAATCGTTGGAAGACAGAAGCTCGCGCAGATAGACGGTTTCGCGATGCTGGTTCGGCAATTCGATGCCGATCACGTTGCGGCCCGGAATGGTTGCGATACGCGCGGCCACCGCGCTCATCGAACGCGCCACGTCGTCGGAAAGCGAGATCACGCGCGACGATTTCACGCCCGCCGCCGGTTCGAATTCATACAAGGTCACCACCGGACCGGGGCGCACGGCATGGATGCGTCCGCGCACGCCGAAGTCGGACAGCACCGCTTCCAGCATGCGCGCATTTTCTTCCAGCGCTTCGTCGGTGATGTCGGAATTGTCTGTCATGCGCACCGGCTCGGCGAGCAGGCCCAGCGACGGTAGCTGATACTCGCTGCTCACCAATGCCAGCGAAGGCTGCTTGGTCGGCTTGAGCGGCGCGGCTTTCTTCGGCTCCTCGCGCTTCACGCGCACCGCGGATTTGCGTTCGCTGATGCCTGTATCGACGCCCGGCACCGCCGCGACCGGCTCGGGCCGGATCTTCAGCTCATAGCCGTCGTCTTCGTCTTCATCCTCGTCGTCGTAATCGTGATCGTCGTCATCATCGTCATTGTGATGGTCGTAGGATTTCGGACGGCTGTCGCGCAGTTCCTGCACCGCGCCCATCGTGCGGCCATGCGCCCACAGGAAGAAGGCGGGAATGTTCGCGATGCCGCGCATGAAGCGGAAGAAGTGAATGCCCGTCGCCAAGAAGGCCAGCGGCAAGCCGGTCAGCAGCAACAACAGCGGCAGCGCCGTGGCCAGCCAATGTGCGTCGTAGAAATTCGCGGCATGGGCGGAAAGCCCCGCCACCGCAAGTCCGATCAATCCACCGGCGCTCGTCGTCGGCAGAGAGGCGGGGCCATTCACGAGTCCGAGACCCGCGGCCACAAAAAGCGTGCCGAGAAACCATGCGAAGGCGCGCCACAAGGCGTAAGACAAATGCTTGCCCGTCATCGCGCGCACGCCCCAGAACGCAGGCGGGGCGAGGAAGGCGAGAGCGGCAATACCGAATGTCTGCAACAACAAATCCGCCGCCGTCGCGCCGAAACCGCCCAGAAGATTGGTCGGCGCCGCGCCGGTCGCGTTGTTGATGCTGCCGTCGGCGGAATTGTACGTCGCCAGCGCGATCAGCGCCGCGACAGAACCCAGAAACAGGAGCAGCCCCGCGCCGCGCAGCGCCACCACCGAGAGTGCGCGGCCCAGTTTCATCCGCGCATCCGTCATCGCATCGGCAAAAGCCGCTTTGCGCGTCCGTGGCTGATACACGCCCATCGCCCGCCGTGACGCGCCCATCAGTCTGCCCCGCTCAGAATTTCACCCATCCTTTGGAGTGCCGTCCGAATGGTTGACAAATCGCTAACGAGCGCCACCCGGAGGAAGGAAAAGCCAGGGTTTGACTGGGGTTTTCCGGTTAGGATTTCCCTACCCATATAGGCGCCGGGCAGGGTGCGGATGCCCCCTTCGCGCCACAGCTTGAGCGCCGCCTTCTCGCCGTCGCCGACATCCAGCCAGAGGAAGAACCCGCCTTCGGGCATGCGGAACCCGGCATGGTTGCCGATCACGCGCCGCGCTTCTTCGAACCGCTCTTTGTAAGTCTGCCGGTTGGCGCCGACATGCGCCTCATCGCGCCACGCTGCGGCGCTCGCTGCCAGGATCGGCATCGGCACCTGCGGACCCGCGTAATTGCGCCATTGGCGGAACGTCGCCATGAGCTTCGCATCGCCCGCGACGATACCCGACCGCAGCCCCGGCAGCGCCGAGCGCTTCGACAGTGAGTGGAACGTGAGCAGCCGCGAGAAATCCCCCGTCATCGCATAACGCGCGGTGAGTGCGCCGACGGGCTTCTTGCCGAAATAGATGTCGGCGTAGCACTCGTCCGAGAACACCGTGAATTCATATTGATCGGCGAGCGCGAAGAGTTTGCGCCAATAGGCTTCATCCGCCACCGCGCCTTCGGGGTTGGAAGGCGAGCAGATGTAAACCGCGACGGTGCGTTCCAGCGTCGCCTTCGGCAGCGAGGCATAGTCCGGCAGGAAGTTCGTCGCCGCCGTCGCGGGCACGAACACCGGCTCCGCGCCGCATCCCAATATCGCCGCCGAATAGGCCTGATAGAACGGATTGGGCAGCAGGATGACGGGCCGCGCGCCCGCTTTGCTTTCCGGCGTCACGATGTAAGGCGCCAGGAAAAGCCCTTCGCGCGTGCCGTTCAGCGGCAGCACATGTTTTTCGGGATCGATGGAATTTTCTGGCAGTTCGAACCGCCGCTGCACCCACGATGCGGCGGCCTCGCGCCAATCCTTCGTGCCGTTTACCGCCGGATATTCGCCGAACTCGCCGGCATGTTTGTTCAGCGCTTCCATCACGAAAGCCGGTGGCGTTCCGCGCGGATCGCCCACGGCGAGGCTCACCACCGGCGCGCCGGGCTTTTCGCTGTCGAGCAGCGTGGACAACATGGCGAAGGAAGAGGGCGGCAAAGCCGCCAGACGGCCGGGAAGCATGGTCACGCGTCCTTGTGAGAAGCGTGAATCCTAACCGTCTCGCGAGTCCGGCGTCCATTGCCAAAACTGCAATGGACGCCGTCTTCAAAGGCTAGAAGTGGTAGGCAACCGCCACGCGCAGCGCGCTGTTGCGCGCGCCAATGCTGCGGTCGTTCCATTCGGGCGCTTCGCCCGCATAGGTGGTGTGGCCGAAATCCTCGAACAGATATTCGGCGCGCAGCGTGACGTGTTCGGCGATCGGCGTTTCCATGCCGAGGCCCAGGTTGAAGCCGGACAGTGTCTTCTTGCGCGAGAAGTTGAAGACGTCCGGTGTCGTGGGATGCGCGGCGTCGTAGCAAAGCCCGACCAGCGACAGCTTGGTATCGGCGAAGGAGTATCCGCCCGCCGCGTAGAACAGCGTGTCGCCGCTCGTCCAGCCGATGCGCGCACGCAGGCGCCCGCTCATGTCGGTCTTCAGATGGTTGAGCGTGGTGAAGCTGTCATGCGCGGAGGTGAAGCAGCCATCGACCTTGGTGCAGGCCGTAACGCTGGAGGTGCCGTTGCCCGTGGTCAGGTCGCCTTCAAGGCCATAGACCATGTTGCCGCTCTGCCAGTTGAAGCCGAGAACGCCGCCGCCCGCGAAAGAGGTGTGCTTATGATGGTCTTGCAGCAGCACGTCGTTCATATCGCCCGGAAGCGCGAAATGCGTATTGCCGAAATTCACATCGGCGATCGCGCCCGCATAGAAGCCACCCCAGTCATAGGTGGTGTCGGCGAAAGCCGCCGTGGACGACAATAGAAGAGATGCCGCCGCGAGCGGCAGCCAATATTTGGTTTGCATAAAAGGATTCCCCAGTAAGACGATGAAGGCGTCCGGCCCCGACCGGATCAGGCGCCGTCGTTACTCCCGCGCACGACATGATTCCAGTTAAACTTGCAGCCAGAATTGGCCACCCCCTGTTGCCGGGCCCGCCGTCAGGTCAGGTTCTTGCGGTACTGCAGAAAGCCGGATTTGTCCGCGATGGTGTCGTAGAGCTTCATCGCCGTGGCATTGGTTTCATGCGTCATCCAATAGACGCGCGCGGCACCCGCATCCTTCGCGCGGGCATAAACCGCTTCGATCAGCGCACGGCCCACGCCTTTGCCACGCAACCCGTTCTCAGTGAACAGATCCTGCAGATAGCAGACCGGCGCCATCAGCGAGGTCGAGCGATGATAGAGATAGTGCACGATCCCGACGATGCGCCCGTCCATTTCCGCCACCAGAATGTGGATCGGCTCATAAGGATCGAACACACGATCCCACAAGGTCGCTGTGATCTTCGCATCCGGCTCGCGCTCGTAGAAGCGCGTGTAACCGTCCCACAGCGGCTCCCATTGCCGGAAATCATCCTTGCGCGCCTCGCGCACTTTAATCTTTGTCATGCCGTCCTCCCATCGCTTTCGTAACAGAGTGTCAGCTTGGAGGAAGCGCTCCGAACGCAATGGCGTCATGTCTGCACGATTTGTTGCGGCTCCTTTCTTCCCATTCTCTCAACCGTCATGGCCGGGCTTGTCCCGGCCATCCATGGACACGGGATGAGGGCCTCTGGAAAATGGATGGCCGCCACGAGGGCGGCCATGACGAACGTGGAAAATGGAATTTCAACTTCAACAAAAAGAAAGGGCGCGTCCTGTGCGAGACGCGCCCCAAGTTCAGGGAGGAAACGCTGACGCTGTTTAGCCGTGCACGGTCTCTCCGTGCAGGTTGATGTCGAGGCCTTCGATTTCGACTTCACGCGACACGCGCAGGCCGATGACCAGATCGATGGCTTTCAGGATGATGAAGGTGAGGACCGCGCAGTAAATGAACGTCGCCGCCACATCGTAGAACTGGATCAGCATCTGGTGGCCGTTGCCGTCGAAGATCCATCCCTTGCCAGCGCTGTTGATGGAATTCTTCGCCAGCGCCCCGGTCATCAGCGCGCCCAGCGCACCGCCCACGCCATGCACGCCCCACGCATCGAGCGCGTCGTCATAGCCCAGCCACTTCTTCACCCACACGGCGGAGACGTAACAAACCAGACCGGCGGCGATGCCGATGATGAGCGCACCTTGCGCATCCACGAAGCCCGATGCGGGCGTGATGGCGACAAGCCCCGCCACCGCACCCGAGATCATGCCCAGCACCGAGGGCTTCTTGGCGACGATCCATTCGATGCCCGCCCAGGCACAGGCCGCCGCCGCGGTTGCGATCTGCGTCGCCGCCGCCGCCATGCCAGCGTTCACATTCGCGCTCACCGCCGAACCGGCGTTGAAACCGAACCAGCCGACCCACAGCAGCGAAGCGCCGATGACGGACAGCACCAGATTGTGCGGCGCCATGTCCGTCGAGCCGAGGCCCACGCGCTTGCCCAGCACAAGACAGGTGACGAGCGCCGCGGTGCCGGCGTTCAGATGCACGACGGAGCCGCCCGCGTAATCCAGCGCGCCCATCGAGCCGAGCCAGCCGCCGCCCCACACCCAATGCGCGATCGGGCAATAGACGAGGATCAGCCACAGCGACATGAACCACATGAAGGCGGAGAATTTCATGCGATCCGCCAGCGCGCCCGCGATCAGCGCGGGCGTGATGATGGCGAAGGTCATCTGGAAGAACATGTAAACGGATTCCGGAATCGTCGCCGCCAGCGGGTTCACCGCGTTCAACCCCATATTGCCCAGCAGGAACTGGTTGAAGCTGCCGATGAACTGGTTGGTGGATGCGTTCGCGTTCGGCGTGAGCGCGATGCTGTAGCCGACCACCATCCACAACACGGTGATGATGCAGGTAGCGCCGAAACTTTGCGCCAGCGTGGCGAGCACGTTCTTCTTGCGCACCATGCCGCCATAGAACAGCGCGAGGCCGGGAATGGTCATCATCAGCACCAGCGCCGATGAGGTGAGCATCCAGGCGGTGTCGCCGGAATCGATCTTCGGTGCGGCGGCGAAAGCGGGTGTGGCGAGAAGTGTCGTGCAAGCCGCAACAAGCGCCGTCGCAAATCTCCACCCTCCCCTTGAGGGAGGGTCGAAATTCGCACTTCGCGAATTTCGGGGAGGGGTCAAAGCGCGGCGCCTAGACCCCTCCCCGAAAAATTCGCGCGCGTACGCTGTCGCTACGCGCCGCTTGAATTTTGTCGGCCCTCCCTCAAGGGGAGGGCGGGACACGGAACAGCTCTCTTCGATATTCATTCTCTTCCCCTTCGTATGTTCGAAATTCACAGCGCGTCGCCGTCGGTTTCGCCGGTGCGGATGCGCACGACGGCTTCCAGCGGCGTGACGAAAATCTTGCCGTCGCCGATCTGTCCGGTTTTTGCCTTGGAGGAGATCGCCTCGATCACCGCCTCGGTCATTTCCGATTTCACGGCGATTTCGAGTTTGATCTTGGGCAGGAAATTCACGGCGTATTCCGCGCCGCGATAGATCTCCGTGTGCCCTTTCTGCCGGCCGTAGCCTTTGACCTCGGTCACGGTCATGCCTTGCACGCCGGTGGCCGACAGTGCTTCGCGCACGTCATCCAGCCGGAATGGCTTGATGATGGCGGTGATGAGCTTCATCGCTGGTCCCCCTTGCCCTTGATTGCCGTTAAGACTTTCTCAAGAAGCGTGCCAATTGGGTGCGATGCGGTAAGGTATTGAAATAGTTTGAGTATTTATAAAATTGCCGCGTGATAACCTCCAAAACTCCGGCAAAACTGCAAAAAAATTAGGCAGGAAGCATGAGATGCATAAATTTCAGCCGCGGAAGGGCGCTTGGAAGAAACTTTCTTCGCCAGCCTTGCAGGCGACTGTGTGTTCACTATATGTTCCAGTTCGCTCCTCCAGTCCGTTGAACGGCGGGAAGCGGGAAGCGGGGAGAGGGGAGGGGGTAACGCAAAACGTGAAAACGACTGCTGCTTCCTCCCTGCGACCACAAGATCTGGTGTTTGTGCAAATTCCGACGATGGAAAATCGACATTCAATTCGCCATCGCTAGATTGCCGTCCATGAGCAGACAGACGGATGTGGTCATCGGCGGCGGCGGCATGGTGGGCGCGACGCTCGCATTGGCGCTGGCCCAAGGCGGATTGAACGTGATCGTGGTCGATCCGGTGCCCCCGGCAGCGGCGACCGACGCGAAATTCGACGGCCGGGTTTCCGCGCTATCCTATTCCAGCCAGCGCATGTTCGAAGCCTTGGGCGTGTGGCCGAAGCTGGAAAAGGACGCGCAGCCGATCAAGGACATCCTGGTGACCGATGCCCCTCTGGGCGGCGCGCCATCACCCTTCTCGCTGCATTTCGATTCCGAAGAGATCGGCCGCCCGATGGGCGCTATCGCGGAGAACCGCTACATCCGCCGCATGTTGTTCGACGCGATGGATGCGCAAAAGAACATCACCCTCATCGCGCCCGCCGCGATGACGGGCTTGGAAGAAGATGGCGGAAAGATCGTCGCGTCGCTCTCGAACGGCGAAACAATTTCCGCAGCGGTTGCCGTCGCCGCCGATGGACGCGAGTCGCCGATGCGCGATGAGATGGGATTGGGCGTGATCGGCTGGTCCTATCCGCAAATGGGCATCGTCGCCACCGTCGAGCACGAGAAGCCGCACGAAGGTGTGGCCTATGAGCACTTCCTGCCGTCGGGCCCGTTCGCGATTTTGCCGATGACGGGCAACAGATCTTCGCTGGTGTGGACGGAGAAAGACACGCTGGCGCCGGTGATGATGAAACTGCCGGAAGATGAGTTCAACGCCGAGATCGCCAAGCGTTTCGGCGATCATCTGGGCGCCACGAAAGCGGCCGGCCCGCGCTGGTCCTATCCGCTGAAATTCCATCTGGCGCGCAGCTTCGTGAAACCGCGCTTCGCCTTGTGTGGCGACAGCGCGCACGGAATTCACCCGATCGCCGGACAAGGTTTGAATCTCGGTTTGAAGGATGCTGCGGCTTTGGCGGAGACCTTATTGGATACAGCACGCCTTGGCCTCGATATCGGCACGCTGGATGTGTTGAAGCGTTATGAGCGTTGGCGCCGGTTCGATTCCTTCACCCTCGCCGCCGCGACCGATGGATTGAATCGCCTGTTCTCCAACGACATCGCGCCGCTGCGCATCGCGCGCGATCTGGGATTGGGAATTGTCGATGGTATCGCGCCGCTGCGTCGCTTCTTCATGCGCCACGCTGGCGGCGACATCGGCAAGCTGCCGCGCCTGTTGAAAGGCGAAGCGGCCTAGTTCAAGCGATCCTTGCCGCGGTGGGCGAGGGCTGCGGGAAGCTCGCGATAAAATCCGCGCGCGATATCGCCGATCTTCTGGGCACGCGCTTTCTCCGCCTCCCAGCGCGTCGCGAAACGTTCGCCTTCGAAGACATAACGCGTCACCGATGACGCGGTGCGCGTGTCGAGTTCGGTGATCTCCGAAACGTCCTCGACCTGTTCTTCGGCGGTGCCCAGCGTGTGCCGGAAATGGGCGAGCTGGTCGTTCCGGTCGGTCTGCTCCTGCCGGATGCGGGCGACATTGGCGGCATCGAACCGGCGCAGCCACGCCAGAATGCGCGGCCAGAACCGCAGCAGGATGATGGCAGCCAGCAGGACGATGGCGGTGGTGACGAGGCGGCTCATGGCCCAATTATATAGGCGCTAAACCGCGCCATGCACCCCATGGCCGCGCTTGAGATAGTCCTCGCTGCGCATCTCCACCAGCCGCGAGGCCGTCCGGCGAAACGCCTCTGCCCCGTCGCCCGCGGGATATAGCGCCTCGGGCGGCGCGGCGGCGGAGCAGATCAGCTTCACCCCGTCGTCATAAAGGGTATCGATCAGAAGGGTGAAGCGCCGCGCCTCGTTCCGCATCGTCTCGTTCATCTGGGGAATGTGGTCGATGAGGACGGTGTGGAAGTGCCGGGCGATCTCCAGATAGTCCGGCGCCGCCAAGGCCCGGACACACAGATCGTCAAAGCCGAAACGGGCGACATGCTTGGCCGCCTGCGGCACGATCAGCTTACGCCCCAGTATCGTCAGCGTCTTGGTATCGCCGCGCGGCAGATCGGTGAGCCGAAGCCACGCCGCATCCATCTTGGCATCGGCTTCGGGGCCGAGCGGCGTGATGTAGACATCCAGTCCACTCATCCGCTGCAGGCGATAGTCATGCGTGCCGTTGAGTTCGAGAACGTCGAGCTTCTCATCGATCAGCACGATGAAGGGCAAGAAGAGCTGGCGGTTGAGCCCGCCCTCGTAGAGCCGGTCCGGTTCGGTGTTCGATGTCGCCACGATTACCACGCCGCGATCGAAAAGCTGCTGGAACAGGCGGCCCAGGATCATCGCATCGGCGACATCGGTGACCTGGAATTCGTCGAAGCAGAACAGCGTCGCTTTTTCGGCAATGGCTTTGGCGACTGGCGGGATGGGATCGGGATGCTCGCCGCGTTCGCGCTCTTCATGGATGTGTGCATGTACATCCACCATGAAGGCGTTGAAGTGAACGCGCTGCTTCTTCTCGATCGGTGCCAATTCGAAGAACAGATCCATCAGCATGGATTTGCCGCGGCCGACATCGCCCCAGATATAAAGCCCGGGCGGCGCGGGTTTGGGCGAGAAGAAGAGGCTTCGACGGCCGGGCGTGTAGTCCTTCAGCGCATTCGCCAGTTCCTGAAGGCGTCTGACAGCCGCCTCCTGCGCGGCATCCGGCTTTATCTCTCCGGACGCCAAACCGGCGCGGTATCGGTCGATCAGTGTGTTGGGCATCACTTTCGCGGCAGGATCGCCCAATAGTCGAAATCGAGGATGACGTTTTCGGGATAATCCCCGTCCGCGCCTTTGTCGGGAAACTCCGCGCAAGGCAGGTTCTTGGTCGCGACAAGCCGCAACCGCAGGGCGCCGCAATCCTTGCGGATTTCGGCTTTGTCGAGCACTTCGCTCCACGCGAACACGGTGTCGCCGGCAAACAGCGGGTTCACATGTCGCCCGCCATTGATCGCCGCGATGGAGACCGCGTTGGCAAGACCGTTGAACGAAAGCGCGCGGGCCAGCGAGATCACATGACCGCCATAGATCAGCCGGCGTCCGAAGCGGCCTTTGCCTTCGCTGAACTGGTTGAAGTGAACCTTGGCGGTGTTCTGGTAAAGCCGCGTCGCCAGCATGTGGTCGGATTCCTCGACCGTCATGCCGTCGACGTGATCGATCTTCTCGCCTACGGCATAATCGCCCCAGAAATACGGACTTCCGGACGCCGCGGAATCGAATTGGGCAAAATCGGCCAGTGGCACGGGGAGCGCCTCGGCAGCCACCGCGTTCGCCAGTTTCGGCACCGATGACTCGGCAACAGCAGTGTTCGCGTCGCGTTTGCGCACCATCACCCAGCGCACATAGGTCAGAACCTTGTTGCCGCCTTCATCGAAGCCATCCGTGCGGACATAGACGACGCCGGTCTGCTTGTTCGAATTCTCTTTGAGACCGATCACTTCGGAAGCCGCCGATAGCGTCGTTCCCGGATAGACCGGCTTCAGGAAACGGCCTTCCGCGTAACCAAGATTGGCGACGGCGTTGAGCGAAATGTCCGGAACGGTCTTGCCGAAAACCGTGTGGAAGACGAGCAGATCGTCGATGGGTGCGCCGGGCAGGCCGAGTGGCCCCGCAAACGCATCCGCCGATTGCAGGGCGAAGCGCGAGCCATAGAGCGCGGTATAAAGCGAAACATCGCCTTCGGTCAGTGTGCGCGGCGTGGCGTGAACAAGTTTCTGTCCGAGGCGGAAATCCTCGAAGAAATTGCCGGGGTTTGTTTTGTTGCTCATAGATCTTGCTGCGTGGCTATCGCGTTCGCCATAGCCACGGTCTGCCGCGCGATCTCCGCGTGAAGAAGTTCGACCATCCGGCCATCCAGCGATATCGCGCCTTTGCCCTTGTTCTCCGGCAGATCAAAAGCGGCGATGATCTTCTGCGCTGCTTCCACCTCCGCTTTCGAAGGCGCGAAAACATCGTTGCAAGGTTCGATCTGCGAAGGATGGATTAGCGTCTTGCCGTCAAAGCCATAGCTCTTGGCCTGTTTGCAGGATTCCAAAAAGCCGTCCGCGTTCTGGATGTCGTTGTAGACACCGTCAATGACCGTCAAGCCGTAGGCCCGCGCGGCGGCAACCGAAATACCCAGCGCCGCGGAAAGATTGGCGCGATCGGGCGTATGCGTGCCGCGGAATTCCTTGATGAGATCGTTGGTGCCCATCACGAAGCAGCGCAGCCGCCCGCCGGCGCCGGCGATCTGTCCGGCATTCAGTATCGCCATCGGTGTTTCCATCATGGCCCAGATGGCGACCGAGCGTTCCGGATCGTGGCCGGAGAAACGCTCTTCGATGGCCTGCAGATCGGATGCGGAAGACACTTTGGGCACCAGCACAGCATCGGGCTTCGCCGCGATCGCGGCGGACAAATCTTCTTCGCCCCATTGCGTCCAAAGCCCGTTCACACGGATGACCATCTCGCGCTTACCGAAACCGCCGGCTTTGACCGCATCGCAAACCTGCTTGCGCGCGAGTTCCTTGGATTCCGGCGCGACGGCATCTTCGAGATCGAGGATGAGTGTGTCGGCCGCCAGCGAACGCGCCTTTTCGATGGCGCGGGCGTTCGATCCCGGCATGTAAAGCACCGACCGGCGCGGACGGATTGCGGTCATGGAAATCCCCGAAGAACCTGCCAGAGACCTAGCAATTGCGGGCTATTTGCGGAAGCCCTTGGCATATTCCGCCACGTCGGGCTGGTTGAGGAAACGTTCGCTCCAGCGCTTCATCACCTTGGCCATGTGCTCGGGTGCGACACCAAGCTGCGCCTGCGCGACACCGCCATTGACGCTCTCGTGGTACTCGGCAATCAGCCCGTCTCTCAGTACGAAGCGGCTGACACCGTCGATAACCACCTTGCGGTCTTTGAACGCCGCGATGGTGGAGACAAAGCGGGATAGCGATCGCGCGTAACCGAGATCGCCCTTCACGACCGGATCGAAGAACGTCCAGTCGTAATCCGCCGCATCGCGGTGGAAGAGATTCTCCAGCATGTCCGCAATGGAATCTCGGCCCCGATGTGGACCATAGATATAGTCGAAATAGGTGCCGTCTTCCGTGAAGCACGCGGCAAGTGCTTTGCCATCGCCGGCAGTCGCCGCGGCGCCGAAGCGCGCGACGAGTGCCGCGAAGTCGTCTTGCGTCACGCCGCTTTCTTCAGAAGCTTGCGATTCATCAGCACTTCGGCGATCTGCACCGCATTCGTCGCCGCGCCTTTGCGCAGATTGTCGGAAACGACCCACATGTCGAGACCATTGTCGACCGTCGGGTCTTTGCGGATGCGCGAGACATAGACTGCATCTTCACCGGCGATTTCCACCGGTGTGACGTATCCGCCGTCCTCACGCTTATCGACGACGAGAATGCCTGGCGACGCGCGCAAGATTTCGCGCGCCTTTGCGGCTGTGATCGGATTTTCGAATTCAATGTTCACGGCTTCGGAATGGCCGATGAACACCGGCACGCGCACCACGGTGCAGGTAAGCCGGATATCCGGATCCAGGATTTTCTGCGTCTCAGCCATCATCTTGAATTCTTCGGTGGTGTAACCGCTATCGAGATAAGTGCCGCCCTGCGGGATCACGTTGAAGGCGATCCGCTTGGGATAAATCTTGGGTTCGATGGGATCGGTCACGAATACCGCGCGGGTCTGCGTGAACAGCTCGTCCATTGCCTCCTTGCCGGTACCGGACACGGATTGATAGGTCGAAACCACCACGCGCTTGATGGTCGCCGCATCGTGCAGCGGCTTGAGCGCCACCACCAGCTGGATCGTCGAGCAATTCGGGTTGGCGATGATGCCTTTCTTCACGTCCATCAACGCGTCGGCGTTCACTTCCGGCACGACCAGCGGAACGTCGCGGTCCATGCGCCACGCAGAAGAATTGTCGATGACCAGCGCGCCTTGGGCCGCGGCTTTGGGCGACCACTCTTTCGAGACGTTGCCGCCGGCGCTCATCAGGACGATGTCTGTGCCTTTGAAGTCGTAGTAATCGAGCGCTTTTACCTTCAGCGCCTTGTCGCCAAAGAAGACGTCCTTGCCCACCGAGCGCGTGGAGGCGAGCGCCACCACTTCGGAGACGGGAAATTGACGTTCGGAGAGGACGTTCAACATCTCTCGTCCGACATTGCCGGTCGCGCCGACAACGGCGACCTTGTACGACATGGCAGTTCTTCCTTCGGCTAGAAACCCGCAATTTCGCGCGTGCAGCAAATCATTACGCCATGCGGGTGCGGCGGAAAAGAGGCTGATGGGTCAAGCCGGAAAAGAGCGCCAATGCAGCACGGGCATAGGTTCAGCGAAGCGCGATAATCCGGCTCTTCCGAAGCGTTTCGATCTCCTCGGTGCCGAGGCCAAGGATTTGGGAAAGAATCTCGCTCGTATGCTGACCCAGCAGCGGCGGCGCGTTTCGGTATTCCGGCGGTGTCTTTTCGAGCTTTAACGGACTTGCCACCAGATCCAGATTTCCGCTTCCCGCGTGCGGCATGGAAATCGTCAGCGCGCGCGCTTGCGCCTGCGGATCGGCGAAGACTTGGTCGACACGGTTAATCGGCCCGCAGGGAACGTTTGCGGCTTCAAGCGTTGCGATCCATTCAACATTGCCGCGTGTGGTGAAAATCTGCCTGAGCTGCGCGACCAGTTCTTCGCGATGGCCAACCCGTTCGGCATTCGTCGCATAACGCGGATCGCTAGCCAGATGCTCCAATCCGGCCGCTTTGCAGAAGCGCCGAAACTGCCCGTCATTGGCGATCGCCAGAATGAGATGGCCATCCGCGGTCGCGAACACCTGGTAAGGCACGATATTGGGATGGGCATTGCCCATGCGTCCCGGCACCATGCCGCCCGAAAGATAATTCATCGCCTGATTGGCGAGCCCGGCCACCTGGCAATCGAACAGCGCTATGTCGATGGCCTGCCCTTCGCCTGTGCGTGCCTGATGGATCAGCGCGGCTTGTATGGCGTTGGCTGTATAGAGTCCGGTTACGAGATCGGAAATCGCCACGCCCACTTTCATGGGCTCCGCTCCCGGTGCGCCGTCGGGCAGGCCGGTGATGCTCATCAGTCCGGCCATGCCCTGGATCAGGTAGTCGTAACCGGCTTTGTCCTTATATGGACCCGTGTGACCGAAGCCGGTAAGCGAGCAATAGATCAGCGCTGGGTTCTCGGCCTTGAGGGTTTCGTAGTCGAGACCATATTTAGCAAGCGTTCCAGTCTTGAAGTTTTCGACCACGACATGCGCGCGGCGCGCCAGCCTGCGAACGAGCGCTGCGCCTTCCGGCTTGGCGAAATCGATCGCCACCGACTTCTTGTTGCGGTTGGCCGTCAGAAAATATGTGGCGTCGCCACGCTCGCCATCGCGGCCTTGCAGAAAAGGAGGCCCGAAGGCACGGGTCTCGTCGCCTTCACCGGGCTTTTCGACCTTGATCACTTCGGCGCCGAGATCGCCGAGGATCTGGGTCGCGAAAGGCGCAGCCAGCACCCGGCTCAGATCCAGCACACGAATATGCGATAGCGCGCCCATAGGCCCTCCGATGGCGGCGACCTAATCAGCAGGGTTGGCGCGAGGCAAACAAAAAGGGCGAGCCTCGCGGCTCGCCCTTTTCTCGCGACGGCTTTTGGGGGGCTGTCAGCCGCCGAGATCGATGACCGCGCGCCGGTTTTGCGGCTCGCGAACATTGGGACCGGTCGCGACCAGAGGATCGTGGAAGCTCTTTCCGACAGTGCTGATTTCACCAGCGTTCATTCCGTCAGCAACCATCTGGTCTTTTACGGCTGACGCGCGCCGTTCAGACAAGGCCTGATTGTAACTGTCGGACCCCACCGTATCGGTATGACCGGTAACGAGAATGCGCACGGCCTGCGATTGCTGCGCTGTCCGTACGGCCTCGCCAACAACACTTACGGCCTCGGGCGTCAGGTTCGATTTGTTGAAATCGAAGAAGACAATGAAGGTTTTAACCGGCGCGGGTGGCGGCGGAGGAGGCGGGGGCGGTGGTGGAGGGGGCGGCGGTTCTTGCGCAATGCGCTCTTCACCGGCGTCCGGATACCAGCGGAAGCCTGCCATTACGACATGCTCAGTCAGGTTATGATTCCTCAGCGGTGCCGCAATATTGTCGTTCGAACCGGCACGCAGATCGCGATAGTGATAGTCAATGTAGAGATCGAGATTGCGTGAGGCTTCATATGTCAGCCCGCCAATTCCCTGCCACATGAATTTGGTGCCGCTGCCGGTGCTGAAATGGCCCGCGCCGAAGGGATTGTCGAATTTGATGCGATCGCTTCCGATACCGGCGCCGGCGCCGATCGAAAATCGAACGCGCGGCAGCACGTGCACATCATAAAGCGCGTTGATCATTGCAGAACGCGTTTCCGAATGCCCGCTGGAGGGTAGATCCAGTCCGCCGGTCGTGAAATCGCTCGTACTATGGCGGTCCCAGGCCGTTTCGAACTCGATCCGGAATGGCGCGTTGAATTTATAGCCAACCGTTCCGGCGACGATCGCCGAATCTTTTGCTTTGAGTTTTCCGTCGATCCCAGAGCCAACGAGTGTCGGATCTTTCAGATGATCCCAACCCGCGCCCAGTCCCAAGTACCAGCCATCCGCGGCAAACGCTGGTGAAACGAAAAGTGCCGCAACGCCGGCGAGCATGATTGTACGCAACGTCATGAAAACCTCCTGACACACGGAGGGATGCCCCCCCGGCCGCGCGCTTTCTTTCAGCCGCGGCACAGAGCTAACGGTGTGAGTGCGCTAAGGTTTCCGCATTGCAGCGTGTTTAGGCACCACCGTTGCACAGATGCCGGTCTTGAAAATTGCGTGAAAGATGAGAAGGCTGGCAACGATCCTGGCGCGGACTTGCGAAAGCATTCCTTCGGGATGCCTCCCGTCGCTGTCAGATCTAGTTCCCGTGATGGGAACAAGGGCGGATGCTCCGTATAAGTTGTATTGAACGGTTTGGCAGGAGCGCTGGCCGCTTCGGAACTTAACGATATCACCTTGGAAAGAGTCGCGAGCCATTTCATGTGATGCTATGGTCCGCGCCGCAGCGAGACATGTGGGTGTTCGAATGGGTGTCATGGTGAAAGCGGGCGCGCTCTCGCTTGCCGGAATTCTTGTGGCCAGCAATGCATTGGCCGCCTCTTCCGGCAAATGTGCCAAGGCGGACGAAGTCACGGCCATCCAGGTCGCGGCGGTCCAGCAGGAACTGATGGTTGCGGCATTGACTTGCGATCAGATCACAAATTTCAACGCCTTCCAGACGGGCTATGGACCGGAGCTGCGGACGTCTGACGAGACGCTACACAAGATGTTCAAACGGATATTTGGCGCCAGACAGGGTGAGGCTGAGTTTCATGCGTTCAAGACCCGCATGGCCAATGATTCGTCCATCCGCTCTATTCACGACAATCAGGGGTACTGCCACGAGGCTGCGACCGTATTTGCGTCTGCTTTGGCTCCTGCCAAGCCGACCCTGGCTGCATTTGTTTCCGGGGTGACCGTTCAGGAGCAAAGCCCGGTCAACAGCTGCGATATACGTGTGGCTTCAGCGCTTCCCGGTTTGGCTGGTGCTAGCGGGGCGTCCTTCTCCTACATTCTGCCCAAGCCGAAGCCTATGGTGGACGGCGTGACAGCCCCTGCAGCGACTCAAGCCCAGTAGATAGAGACCATATAGACAAAAGCCCCGGTGGCGTTCCGCCCCGGGGCTTTTGCTTGTCTGACGCAAGCTTGATTCGGCACGTCGCCAATCGCTTGAGCGTCCCCGGATTTGCAGCGTTGAGCGTGGCACAAAAAGAAAGGGCGGACCGAAGCCCGCCCTTTCCATTTCTTAATTCAGGGAGCGATTACGTACCGCTACCTTCACCGAGCTGGATCACAGCGCGGCGGTTCTGAGGCTCGCGAACGTTCGGGCCGGTCGGAACCAGCGGATCGTCGAAGCTCTTGCCAACCGTCGAGATGCCGGCGCCGTCGATGCCCTGAGCAACCAAGCCATCCTTCACAGCAGCAGCGCGGCGCTCAGAGAGAGCCTGGTTGTAGCTGTGCGAGCCGACCGTGTCGGTGTGACCCGTCACGAGGATCTTGACCATGCCCGTGGACTTCGCCGTCGAAGCAGCCTGCGCCACTACCGACTGTGCTTCCGCGGTCAGGTTCGACTTGTTGAAGTCGAAGAAGACGATGAACGTCTTCACCGGCGGGGGCGGCGGCGGCGGAGGCGGCGGCGGCGGCGGGGGAGGCGGCGGCGGGGCCGATTCCAGATACCAACGAACGCCGATCATCGCGACCTGCTCGTTCATGTCACGCGCGCGCGCGTCATACAGAACGAAGCTCGTGCCGTAGTCTTTATTCACGCTGATCGAGCGATAACGGTAATCCAACGTCAGGTCGAGGTTATCCGTCACGGAGTAAGAGAAACCTCCGATGAACTGATACATGAACCCGCTGTGCTTGCCGGTCAGGTAGGTGAACGGCGCGAGCGACGTCTGAACATTCGCACGGCCGATGCCGGCGCCAGCGCCGAGGCTCAGGTCCCAGCGGTCGGAGAGCGGAATGTCCCAGATCACGTTGGCCATGTCGGAGAGAATGCTGACATGACCGTCGAAGGGACCCTTCACGTCATGGCGGTCATATCCGATTTCGTTTTCAAGGCGAATGTGGTTGCCGAAGCGATAGCCGAACGTACCGGCGATCAGCGCAGCGGTGTCGGTATCCGTCTTGAAGCGGGTGCTCGCCGGACCCGTGAAGGTCTGCTCGAAGCTGCCCATGCGGTCCCAGCCGACGCCCAGACCGAGATACCAACCAGTGGCATCACTCGCGACTGCCGGCGCGCTCAGCGCCATCGCCGCAACGCCCGCCAGGGCGATCATTCGAATTTTCATTTT
>Ga0153956_1001213_pt1 | contig 23778 bp, 21 predicted proteins | sample TSFL040MetaG_FD_104704 | JGI IMG/M metagenome (GOLD analysis project Ga0153956, IMG submission 104704) | Attine ant fungus gardens microbial communities from Florida, USA - TSFL040 MetaG | ecosystem: Host-associated > Fungi > Mycelium > Unclassified | place: USA: Florida, Wekiwa Springs... | reverse complement strand
GTCTGGGCCTGCAAGAACTACGACGGCGACGTGCAGTCCGACACCGTGGCGCAGGGCTACGGCTCGCTCGGCCTGATGACCTCCGTGCTGCTGACGCCGGACGGACAGGTGGTGGAAGCAGAAGCCGCCCACGGCACCGTGACCCGCCACTACCGCGAGCACCAGAAGGGCAAGGAAACCTCGACCAACTCGATCGCGTCGATCTTCGCCTGGACGCAAGGGTTGGCCCACCGCGCCAAGCTCGACAACAACACGGAACTGGCCAAGTTCGCCAAGACGCTGGAGAAGGTCTGCGTCGACACCGTCGAGTCGGGCTTCATGACCAAGGATCTGGCGCTGCTGGTCGGCCCCGACCAGAAGTGGCTGTCCACCACGGGCTTCCTCGACAAGGTCGCGGAAAACCTGACCAAAGCGATGGCGAACTGACATGGCCGCCTTGCCGGAAGCCATCAAAGCTGACGGCGAGGCGATCGTGTTGACCCTGCACGCGCAAGGCGCACAGGTTTACGAAGCCAAGGCTGACGATACCGGCAAGCTCGCATGGGTCCTGCGCGAGCCGACCGCAACATTGCTGCTCGACGGGATAACCGTCGGGCGGCACTACGCAGGCCCAACCTGGGAATTGACCGACGGCAGCGCCATCACCGGCAAACCTGTCGCGAACACGCCCGGAGCCACCGACAAAGACATTCCGTGGCTGAAGATCGAAGTGATCTCCCGACGCGGCAGCGGGCAACTTTCCGACGTCACGACGGTCCAACGGATCAATACAAGAGGTGGCAAACCGGACGCGCCCTGCACGACGGCTGGCGCATTCCTGAGCGTCGGCTATGCGACGGATTACGTGTTTTTGACGAAGACCTGATCGCTCTCAGAGAGCGAGCGGCGGCATCTCCGCCCCGCCGATCTGTGCGATCATCGCCTTGGCGATCTCATGCTCGCCCATAATGACCGAATTCGCGCCGTGATGCTTGAGGTGGGTGATCTCCTCCTCAGAATGCGCCCGCGCGATGATCGGCAGCGCCGTGCTGATGGCGCGGGCCTTGGCCACGATCTGCCCACCCTCGAATGCATCCGGAATGGCGACAAGCAAGCCGCGCGCGACGTCGAGATTGGCCGCCTGCAGCATGCCCGCGGCTGCCGCATTGCCGCTGATGACCTCGACGCCCTCCTGCCGCAACCGCTCGATCGCGCCGGGGTTGTCCTCGATCACCAGAAAGGGCGCATTCGCCGCGCGCAATGCCTTACCGACCACGCTGCCGACCCGGCCATAACCGACCAGAACGACATGGTTCGAAAGCCTGGTGACGGGCAATTCGACGCGCGGCGCCGCCGGTTTCTCGTCCGGCGGCAATGGCGGCGCATCCTTTTTCTCCGCTAGCATGCGGTCGAGCAACGCGAACCACAGCGGGTTGAACATGATGGTGATAATCGATCCCGCGAGTACGAGGTCGCGCCCGCGCTCCGTCATCAACGACAGGCTAATGCCGAGGCTCACCAGAATGAACGAGAACTCTCCGATCTGCGCCAAACTCGCCGAGATCGTCAGCGCCGTCGATTTGGAATAGCCGAACACCCGCACGATACCATAGGCCGCGAGCGACTTGCCGAACAGGATGATGAACAGCGTCGCCAGAAGCGGCAGAGGCTCCTTCACGATGATCGACGGATCGAACAGCATGCCCACGGAGACGAAGAACAGCACCGCGAACGCATCACGCAACGGCAGCGTCTCGCTGGCAGCGCGCTGGCTGAGTTCGGATTCGCTCAGGATCATTCCGGCGAAAAAAGCCCCCAGCGCAAACGAGACATCGAACAGGATCGCCGCGCCGAAGGCGACACCCAGCGAAATCGCAAACACCGCAAGGCGGAACAGTTCGCGCGAGCCCGTATGTGCGACGTAATGTAAAAGCGCCGGGATGACACGGCGGCCGACCAGCAGCATCAGCACGACGAAAGCCGCGACCTTGCCGAGCGTCAACATCAGCGGCCAGACCAGCGACGCCATGTCCATATCGCCCGCCGAGTGCCCCTTCATCAGCCCCGCCAGCGGCGGCAAAAGGACCAAAGTGAGGACCATCGCGAGGTCCTCCACGATCAGCCAGCCGACCGCGATGCGGCCGCGCTCGGTATCGATCAGCCGCCGTTCCTGCATCGCGCGCAACAGCACGACGGTCGAAGCCGTGGACAGCGCGATGCCGAACATGATGCCCTTGTCGCTGCTCCAGCCGAGCAGCCAGCCGAACCCCCAGCCCATCACCGTGGCGGCCGATATCTGCACCATTGCGCCGGGCAGCGCGATGGCCCGCACCGACCACAAATCCTTCAGCGAGAAATGCAGCCCGACGCCGAACATCAAAAGGATGATGCCGAGTTCCGCAAGCTCATGGGCGATGCCCTGATCCGCGACATAGCCCGGCGTGAACGGTCCCATCGCCACGCCCGCAAGCAGATAACCCACCAGCGGCGAGATGCGGATGCGCTGGACCAACGCGCCGAAGACGAAAGCCAGCACAAGACCGACGACGATCGTGGAAATCAGAGGCGTGTTGTGATGCATGGCGCATTTTGTCGCGACGGGGACGCGTGCACCAGATATTTATCAGCTACCCATCGCCGCATTCGTCCGCGGCGATGAATAAAACATTTCGTACATCGGAACGGAGTGGCGCGGAACGCCGCGTTACGCAGCGCTCACCGCGGCTTCGATCGCCTTCAGTGCCGCATCGGCCTTCGAGCCATCCGGCCCGCCTGCCTGCGCCATGTCCGGCTTGCCGCCGCCGCCCTTGCCGCCCAGAACTTCACTCGCCTTGCGCACGAGATCGACCGCGGAAAAGCGCGAAGTCAGATCAGGCGTCACGCCGACGACGACGCTGGCCTTGCCGTCCTCGCTGGTCGCCACCAACGCCACGACGCCGGAGCCGATCTGCTTCTTGCCTTGATCGGCGAGACTCTTGAGATCCTTGACCTCGACACCTTGTACCGTGCGGGCGAGCAGCTTCACGTCGCCGACGTTGCGCACGTCGGCCGCCGCAGCCGATCCACCGGCGCCGCCACCGCCGCCCATCGCAAGCTTCTTACGTGCGTCGGACAGATCGCGTTCGAGCTTCTTGCGTTCCTCGATCAGCGCCGCGACGCGCGACGGCATGTCGTCGAGCGTCGTTTTCAATTCCGCCGCCGCCGCCTTCGCTATCTGGATGCTGTGATTGGCGGCCTGCCGCGCGGCACGGCCGGTCAGTGCCTCGATGCGGCGCACGCCGGAGGCCACCGCGCTCTCCCCGCTAATCGAAACGAAGCCGATATCGCCGGTGCGCTTCACATGCGTGCCACCGCACAGTTCGACCGACCAGCCGAGCGCGTTGCCGCTCCCTTGTCCCATCGACACGACGCGAACCTCGTCGCCATATTTCTCGCCGAACAACGCCCGCGCGCCGGAGGAGCGCGCGTCCTCGATGCCCATCAGGCGCGTCGTCACCTCGCCGTTCTCCAACACGATGTCGTTGGCGATATCCTCGATGCGGCTCAATTCGTCAGGCGTGATCGGCTTGGTGTGCGCGAAGTCGAAGCGCAGCCGCTCCGGCGACACCAGCGAACCACGCTGGGCGATATGATCGCCGAGCACCTGACGCAGCGCCTCATGCAGAAGATGCGTCGCGGAATGATTGGCGCGGATCGCGCTGCGACGCGCGTGTTCGACTTCCAATTGCAGCGCCGCGCCCTTCTTCAGGGTACCCTGTTCGAGCTGGCCGATATGGACGAACAGATCGCCCGCCTTCTTCTGCGTGTCGGTGACGCGGAAACGCACGCCGCCCTCGCCGGTGAGCACGCCGGTGTCGCCGACCTGGCCACCGGATTCGCCATAGAACGGCGTCTGGTTCAGCACCAGGGACGCAGTGTCGCCCGCCCTCAGACTATCGACGCTCGCGCCATCCTTGACCAACGCGGTGACGACGCCCTCGGCGATCTCGGTGTCGTAGCCCAGGAATTCCGTTGCGCCGAGTTCCTCGCGCAGTGGAAACCAGATCTTCTCGGCGGCGGTGTCGCCCGAGCCGGCCCACGAGGCGCGCGCCTTGGCCTTCTGGCGCTCCATCGCATCGGTGAAGGACGCAAGATCGACGCCGATGCCGCGGTTGCGCAGCGCGTCCTGCGTCAGATCCAGCGGGAAGCCGTAAGTATCGTACAGCGTGAACGCGGTCTCGCCGTCGAACATGTCGCCCTTGTGCAGCGACGCGCTCTTTTCATCGAGAATGGCGAGGCCGCGATCAAGCGTCTTGCGAAAGCGGGTTTCCTCCAGCTTCAGCGTTTCCTCGATCAGCGCCTCGGCGCGCACGAGTTCCGGGTACGCCTGCCCCATCTCGCGCACCAGCGCCCAGACGAGGCGATGCATCAGCGGGTCCTTCGCGCCCAGCAACTGCGCATGGCGCATCGCGCGGCGCATGATCCGGCGCAGCACGTAGCCACGTCCCTCGTTCGAGGGCAGCACGCCGTCGGCGATCAGGAACGACGAGGCGCGCAGATGATCGGCGATCACGCGCAACGAGGCCTTCTGCGCGCCGTGCGGATCGGCGCCGGTTAAATCGGAAATGGCGCGGATCAGCGCCACGAACAGGTCGATGTCGTAATTGTCGTGCTTGCCCTGCAGCACGGCTGCAATGCGCTCCAGCCCCATGCCGGTGTCGATCGAAGGATGCGGCAGCGGGTTGCGGTTGCCCGGCGCGATCTGCTCGAACTGCATGAAAACGAGATTCCAGATCTCGATGAAGCGGTCTCCGTCTTCATCCGGAGAACCCGGAGGGCCGCCCGGCACCTTGTCGCCATGGTCGAAGAAGATTTCCGAGCACGGCCCGCAGGGACCGGTATCGCCCATCTGCCAGAAATTGTCGGAGGTCGCGATGCGGACGATTTTCGATTCAGGCAGGCCCGCGATCTTCTTCCACAGACCGAACGCCTCGTCGTCCTCGGCGTAAACCGTGACCAGCAGGCGGTCCTTGGGAAGCGCGAAATCCTTGGTGATCAGATTCCAGGCCAGTTCGATCGCGCGATCCTTGAAGTAGTTGCCAAACGAGAAATTGCCCAGCATCTCGAAGAAAGTGTGGTGGCGGGCGGTATAGCCGACATTGTCGAGATCGTTGTGCTTGCCGCCTGCGCGGACGCATTTCTGCGAGGTGGTGGCCCGCTGATAGGGACGCTTCTCAAGCCCCGTGAACACGTTCTTGAACTGCACCATGCCCGCATTGGTGAACATCAAGGTCGGGTCGTTGCGGGGGACCAGAGGCGAGGACGGGACGATTTCGTGCCCATTCTTCGCGAAAAAGTCGAGGAAGCCAGATCTGATCTCGTTAACGCCGCTCATCATGATGTATCCGCAGCCGCGCCCGGTCACGGCCGGGCGGCCGCGCGGCGACACCGGCTGAATGTAAAGGGGTGGTGTCTGCGCCCCTTGTATCTAGGCGGTCTGGCGCTGTCCAGAAAGGCCCAAGCAGGCGGGGACACGGACGGCGAGCCGTGCCCCGCAAACAAGGGCTAGAAAACGGCCGGGACGTACATTTCCGGCGGAATCGGCCCGCGCAGATAGTCGGGATTGCGGGCCCGCGGCGGCAGCACCACCGGCTGATGGGCCACCTCCCCATACGGAATCCGGCTCAGCAGATGCGAGATGCAGTTGAGGCGGGCGCGCTTCTTGTCCACCGCGTCCACGATCCACCAGGGCGAATCGGGCAGATGGGTGCGCTCCAGCATGGTTTCCTTGGCCTTGGTGTAAAGCTCCCAGCGGGTGCGGGCCTCGACATCCATCGGGCTCAGCTTCCACTGCTTGAGCGGATCGTGGATACGCATGTTGAAGCGGAATTCCTGCTCCTCGTCGGTGATCGAAAACCAGTATTTGAGCAGGATGGTATCCGAGCGGATCAACATGCGCTCGAATTCAGGCACCGACTGGAAGAATTCCTGATACTGCGCCTCGTTGCAGAATCCCATCACGCGCTCGACGCCGGCGCGGTTGTACCAGGACCGGTCGAACAGCACGATTTCGCCGCCGGCGGGCAGATGCGACACATAGCGCTGGAAATACCATTGCGTGCGCTCGCGCTCGTTCGGCGCGGGAAGTGCTGCGACACGGCAGACGCGCGGATTGAGCCGCTGGGTGATGCGCTTGATGACGCCGCCCTTGCCCGCCGAATCGCGCCCCTCGAACAGGATGACGACCTTCTTTTTTTCGTGCTGGACCCAGTCCTGCAATTTGACCAACTCGGTCTGCAGGCGAAGCAGCTCCTTGAAATAAACCTTGCGGTCGAGCGCGGGATATTTGGAATAGTCCCGCGCATGATCGACGAGCCCGTCGAGCCGGTCGTCGTCAAGCTCAAGTTCCAGTTCTTCGTCGAGGCTGTCCGCCATGTCCTGATGGATACGCGCGCGCAGCGCAGCGTCGTCGGTCTGGATGTTTTCGCTCATGCGCGCTCTCTCCTCGCAGGGCTGGTGCCGGAGACGGACCTTTGCAATGCTCCTGTTACATTGATGTGACATGACTGTTCCGAGCCGGTGAAGTGTGCCGTTGAAAGCTGGCACGCCGCGTTGACAGTCCCGGAATCCCATGTTTTGCTTTGCGATATGACGACCCGCACACCGGGAGAGACCAGCCGCTTTGCAATCACAAGCGGACGGCGCCGAAGGAGCAACCGCCCCGGAAACTCTCAGGCAAAAGGACCGTGTGAGGGACGATACATCTGGAAAGAGATACGGCCGGTGACGGCGCGGTATCCGCCGACGGGATAATACTCTCAGGCACAGCGACAGGTGGGGCTTCGGCAGGTTTTCGGGACATCCGTCCCGGCACCCACAGGAGCACCAATGTCCGAGTCAGCGTCCGAGCTTTCCGTCTCCACCTCCCTCAAGCACGTCCCCCTCCATGCCCTGCATCTGAGTTGCGGGGGCAAGATGGTGCCGTTCGCGGGTTATGAGATGCCGGTGCAATACGCCGCCGGCGTTTTGAAGGAGCACCTCCACACCCGTAGCGCAGCCGGACTGTTCGACGTCTCGCATATGGGCCAGATCCGGCTCCGGCCGAAATCGGGCCGGGTCGAGGATGCGGCGACCGCGCTGGAACGTCTCGTTCCGCAGGACATTCTTGGCATCGCGCCCGGCCGTCAACGCTACGCGCTGTTCACCAATGATGACGGCGGCATCCTCGACGACCTGATGGTGGCGAATTTCGGCGACGATCTATTCCTGGTCGTCAACGCCGCCTGCAAGGACGCCGACGAGGCGCATCTGCGCGAATATCTTTCCGACACCTGCGACATCATTCCCCTGCCCGACCGCGCACTGATCGCGCTGCAAGGCCCGAAAGCCGTGGACGTGCTGGCCAAGTTCGATGCCGGTATCTCGGCCATGCGGTTCATGGACTCGGGCCCGCGCAGCCTGCTCGACATCCCCTGCTTCGTCTCGCGCTCCGGCTATACCGGCGAGGATGGCTTTGAGATTTCAATCCCCGCCGCCGATGCCGAACGGCTGGTGACGGCGCTGCTGGCGGACCCCGCGGTGCTACCTATCGGCCTCGGCGCGCGCGACAGCCTGCGCCTCGAAGCCGGGCTTTGCCTCTATGGCCACGACATCGACACCACCACGACGCCGATCGAAGCGGCGCTCGAATGGTCGATCCAGAAAGCGCGCCGCAAGGGCGGCGCGCGCGAAGGCGGCTTTCCCGGCGCCAACACCATTTTGCGGCAACTGGAAGAAGGCGCGCCGCGCCGCCGCGTCGGCCTCAAAGCGGAAGGCCGTGCCCCCGTGCGCGAAGGCGCGCCGCTGTTCGCCGATGACTCCTCCGCCAACAAGATCGGCAAGGTCACATCGGGCGGCTTCGGCCCGAGCGTCAACGGCCCTGTGGCGATGGGCTACGTGCCGACACCGCTGGCGACGCCCGGCACCACGCTGACCGCCGAACTGCGCGGGCAACGCCTGCCGATACGGACCGCCAAACTGCCTTTCGTCGCTCCGACCTATCAACGCTGAGAAAATCCAGAGGAAACCCATGACCACGCTTTTCACTTCCGATCATGAATGGCTCCAGATCGACGGCGATACCGCCACCATCGGCATCACTGACTTCGCGCAAAACCAGCTCGGCGACGTGGTGTTCGTCGAACTGCCAAAGACTGGCCGCAGCCTGAAGAAAGCTGAGACGGCCGCGACCGTCGAGAGCGTGAAGGCGGCCTCCGACGTTTACGCGCCGGTGTCCGGCGAAGTCATCGAATCCAACGACGCGCTGGCCGCCGATCCCTCCCTGATCAATTCCGATCCGCAGGGCAAGGCATGGTTCTTCAGGCTGAAGCTCGCCGACACAAGCGAGCTGGACGGCCTGATGGATGAAGCCGCCTACAAGGCGCAGACGGAATAACGAAACATCGTCATTGCGAGCGAAGCGACGCAATCCAGAGCAGTAAAGAGACAGACTGGATTGCTTCGGAGCTCTCGTTCCTCGCAATGACAATTTTAGATTCTCCTAGCCAGGGAGCCTTCCATGACCGCGCATCGTCCATCGAACGAACCCGCGACCACCTTCGCCCGCCGCCACATCGGCCCCTCGCCGCGCGACTGTGAGGCGATGCTGGAGACCGTCGGCGCCTCAAACCTCGATGCGCTGATGAGGGAGACGCTGCCCGCGGGCATCCGGCTCGACCGCTCGCTCGATTTGGAGCCCGCGCTGAGCGAAGCCGATGCGCTGGCGCACATGCGCGAACTCGCCGCGAAAAATCAGGTTTTCACCTCGCTGATCGGGCAAGGCTATTCCGGCACGCTGCTGCCCAACGTGATCCTGCGCAACATTCTTGAAAACCCCGCGTGGTACACGGCCTACACGCCGTATCAGCCGGAGATCAGTCAGGGTCGGCTGGAAGCACTGTTCAACTTCCAGACCATGATCTGCGACCTGACCGGGCTCGACGTCGCCAACGCCTCGCTTTTGGACGAAGCAACCGCGGCCGCCGAAGCGATGGCGCTGGCGGAACGCTCGTCGTCGGTGAAGACCAAGGCTTTCTTCATTGACCGCAACGTGCATCCGCAGACACTGGCGGTGCTGCGCACCCGCGCCGAACCGCTCGGCTGGACGCTGATCGTGGGCGATCCCGCGCGCGATCTCGACGGCGCGGACGTGTTCGGCGCGCTGTTTCAGTATCCCGGCACGGACGGTGCGATCCGCGATGTCCGTCCCGCCATCGCGGCGCTGCATGCGAAAGGCGGCATCGCCATCGTCGCCGCTGACGTCCTGGCGCTGACCCTGCTCGCCTCGCCCGGTGAACTCGGCGCCGACATCGCCATCGGCTCGACACAACGCTTCGGCGTGCCGATGGGCTATGGCGGGCCACATGCCGCCTACATGGCGGTGAGGGATGCGCTCAAGCGCGCGATCCCCGGCCGCCTCGTCGGCCTGTCGGTGGATTCGCGCGGTGCGCCCGCCTATCGCCTCGCGTTGCAGACGCGCGAGCAGCACATTCGCCGCGAGAAGGCGACATCCAACATCTGCACCGCGCAGGTTCTGCTCGCGATCATCTCCTCGATGTACGCGGTCTATCACGGCCCCGAGGGCCTGGCGCATATCGCGCGCACCGTGCACCGTCGCGCGTCGGCGCTTGCGGCCGGACTGCGGCAGCTCGGCTTTACGCCCACGAGCGAGACGTTCTTCGACACCGTCACGGTCAAGGCGGAAGGCGCGCAGCGGGCCGACATCCTCTCGCGCGCGGACGCCGAGCGCCTGAACCTTCGGATCGGCAAGACCGAGATCGGCATCGCGCTGGATGAAACCACCACGCCCGCCATCGTCGAGGCTGTGTGGCGCACGTTCGGCGGCGCGCTCGACTACGCGCAAGTGGAGCGTGACGCGACCGGCGCACTGCCGGACACCCTCCTACGCGGCGGCGCATTGCTGGCACATCCGGTGTTCCACGCCTATCGCTCGGAAACGGAATTGCTGCGCTACATGCGCAAGCTCTCCGACCGCGACCTCGCGCTCGACCGCGCCATGATCCCGCTCGGCTCCTGCACCATGAAGCTGAACGCGACCACGGAAATGATTCCGCTGACATGGCCGGAATTCGGCAACATCCATCCGTTCGCGCCGTCAGCACAGGCCGCGGGCTACCACGCGCTATTCGCGCGGCTGGAACGATGGCTCGCGGAGATCACCGGCTACGACGCCGTGTCGCTGCAACCGAATTCCGGCGCGCAGGGCGAATATGCGGGCCTGCTCGCGATCCGCGCCTATCACGCCTCGCGCGGCGACGCGAAGCGCGACGTCTGCCTGATCCCCGCCTCCGCGCACGGCACCAATCCGGCATCCGCCAGCATGGCGGGCATGAAGGTGGTGGTGGTGGCCTGCGACACGCACGGCAATGTCGATGTGGAGGATCTGCGCAAGAAGGCCGAGGCGCACAAGGATACGCTCGCCGCGATTATGATCACCTACCCGTCCACCCACGGCGTCTTCGAGGAAGCGATCCGCGAAATCTGCGATATCGTCCATGCGCATGGCGGACAGGTCTATCTCGACGGCGCCAACCTCAACGCGCAGGTCGGGCTCGCCCGCCCCGGCGATTACGGCTCCGACGTGAGCCACCTCAATTTGCACAAGACCTTCTGTATTCCGCATGGCGGCGGCGGACCCGGCATGGGACCGATCGGCGTGAAGAAGCACCTCGCGCCGTTCCTGCCGCCGGTGAATGTGGCGGAAGGCGCGGTGAGCGCCGCGCCCTACGGTTCGGCCTCGATCCTCGTCATCTCCTATCTCTACATCCTGATGATGGGTGCCGACGGACTGCGCCGCGCCACCGAAGTGGCGATCCTCAACGCCAACTACATCGCCCGGCAGCTCGATGCACATTTTCCGGTGCTCTACCGCAACCACAACGGCCGCGTCGCGCATGAGTGCATCGTCGATCCGCGCCCGCTGAAAGCGGCCTGCGGCGTCACCGTCGACGACATTGCCAAGCGGCTGATCGACTACGGCTTCCACGCGCCGACCATGAGCTTCCCGGTGCCCGGCACGCTGATGATCGAGCCGACCGAATCCGAATCGAAGGCCGAACTGGACCGGTTCTGCGACGCGATGATCGCGATCCGCCGCGAGATCACCGAGGTGGAGGACGGCAAATTCCCGATCGAGGCTTCGCCGCTGCGCTACGCGCCGCATACCGTGCACGACATCGCCGACGACAACTGGCAGCGGCCTTATGCACGCACGCAGGGTTGTTTCCCCGACGGCAGCCCGCGGCAGGACAAATATTGGTCGCCGGTCGGCCGCGTCGACAATGTCTATGGCGACCGCAACCTCGTGTGCTCCTGCCCGCCGGTCAGCGATTACGCGCAGGCGGCGGAGTAGTCGTCCACGAAATCCTTCTCGTCGTTCCAGCAAAAACGGGAGCCCAGAATCTTCTCTCATGCAAAGAAAGACTGGGTCCCCGCCAGAACCTGTCATCGGACGGCGCCATCGCGCGGCGAAGACGCGCGTGAACGCACTTATGGCATCGATCCGTTCGCGGGGACGATATCATTCTCGTTCCATCGCAAAACAAAACGGGCCCTGAGGATGTCGGCAACTCAACATCCGCAGCGCCCGCCTTGCCTTCCGAAGCGCGATGGTATCCGGACAAGGATTCCCGTCTTGTCCGCACCGCGCGAGACCTGAAAGCTCAAGTCCCGGAATAAATTTCTTTGCACGAGATACGCCTTCCACGCTCCCGCACAGGACCGGCGATCAATCCTCAGCCTCCTCGTCGTCCTCGCTCTCCTTCGGACCCGCGAGGATCTGTTCAGCGATCAGGCCCGAATTCTGCCGGATCGCGGCCTCGATCTTCGCCACCATGTCCGGGTTGTCGCGCAGGAACGACTTGGAATTCTCGCGGCCCTGGCCGAGCCGCTGGCTGTCATAGGAGAACCAGGCGCCGGACTTCTCGACGATGCCGGCCTTGACGCCGAGGTCGAGGATTTCGCCCATCTTGGAGACGCCCTCGCCGTACATGATATCGAATTCGACCTGCTTGAACGGCGGCGCGAGCTTGTTCTTCACCACCTTGACGCGGGTGGAGTTGCCGATCACCTCATCGCGCTCCTTGATCGCGCCGATACGGCGGATGTCGAGGCGAACGGAAGCATAGAATTTCAGGGCGTTGCCGCCGGTGGTGGTTTCCGGCGAACCGTACATCACACCGATCTTCATGCGGATCTGGTTGATGAAGATCACCATGGTGTTGGACTTGTTAATGGAGGCGGTGAGCTTGCGCAGCGCCTGGCTCATCAACCGGGCTTGAAGGCCCGGCAACGCGTCGCCCATCTCGCCCTCGAGTTCGGCACGCGGCACCAGAGCGGCGACCGAATCGATGATCAGCACGTCCACCGCGCCGGAGCGCACCAGCGTGTCGGCGATCTCGAGCGCCTGCTCGCCATGGTCGGGCTGGGAAATCAGCAATTCATCGACATTGACGCCGAGCTTGCGGGCATAGACCGGATCGAGCGCGTGTTCAGCGTCGATGAAAGCGCAGGTACCGCCCTTCTTTTGGGCTTCGGCCACTGTGTGCAGTGCCAGCGTGGTCTTGCCGGAGGATTCCGGGCCGTAAATCTCGACGATACGCCCCTTCGGCAGGCCGCCGACGCCGAGCGCGATGTCGAGCCCGAGCGAGCCCGACGAAATTACCTCGATATCCATGGAGCGGTCGGCCTTGCCGAGCCGCATCACCGAGCCTTTGCCGAACTGGCGCTCGATCTGTGACAGGGCGGCCGTCAGGGCCTTGGTCTTGTCCATCGACGTTCCTTCAACGATACGCAGGGCGGCTGGGGCCATAGGGGTCACTCCTTATGTACGGGATTCGCCGGCCGGACAAACGGGCTTCCCTGAAGCGGCGGACCGGAATCGCTGAAAACGTCCGATGACATGAATGTACCCTATTTGTTTCTTGTTCGCAATATGTTCTTTCCCAGAATGATCTTCTCCCGGGGACAATGCCGTTTCCTCACACCGATAAATCATTGCCTGCAACCGCAAAAATCCGCCGGACTAGGCGCATCCGCACCACACCCGGCACCATAGTCCTAAACCCAATGTGGCGCGCGACGATCCAGCTTGACCGTTTCGTCACGCCATCGTCCGCACCAGATGCATCGCGGCAACCAGAGCACCGACCGACAGCACCGCCGAGCCGATCATGTAGGCCGCGGTGGCGGCAAATTCGCCGCGCTCGATCAGGTAGAACGTATCCAGCGAGAAGGTCGAGAACGTGGTGTAGCCGCCGCAAATGCCGACGGTGAGAAATATCCGCGTGGCCTGCGGCAAATTCCATCGCGTCGCGAACAGGCCCGCAAGGAGCCCCATCACGAACGAGCCGGTGATGTTGATAATCAGCGTCCCCCACGGAAAATCCGTGCCGAACAGCCTGCCCGCGCCGATACCCACGAGATAGCGCATCACTGAACCCAACGCGCCGCCCACAGCCACCGCCAGAATAAAAATCCAGTTCACCTGTCTCTTCCTCTCATCCATTCGGCCATGCTGTCGGCAAGCCGAATACCATCAACGGCACGATCAACTGCGTATCCGCTCCCAGCAGATACGCAGCGATCGCCACGGCCCAAAACAAGCCTGCTGTCCAAAGGGCGATGGCAAGAGAGTGAGGAAGCCTTGAACGGGACAATCCCGAACGCGAAGATGTCTCACGAGGCGGCCCGGCCATTGTCACGCACCCTTCCCCGGGTGCATCGCTGGGAGGAATCATTCCTACCGACGCGAAAGCGCCCGGTAGGAGTCATCAGCCGCAAGCCATGAGTCATAGGTCATGAGTCTTGCGGCGGTTATCGGGGAAACCCCATCCCCATCAATGTCCCGGAAGGTTAGCGGCTGCGATCGGCCGAGGCAAGCATAGTGGCAAGCGGCATTACTGCACGGCGTCGCGGATTCTCTCGTAGCTGCCGTTCAGCGCCGAGCCGAGGCCATTGACCGCCGCCAGGATGACGATCGAAAGTCCCGCCGCGATCAAGGCATACTCGATCGAGGTCACGCCGGACCGGTCCAGAAGGAAGCGCTTTAAGGCTCTCATGGACAGCACCCTAGCGGCCATCCCTCAAGGCCCGGTAAATAAGACAGGGCAATTTTACCGGATTTTGCGAGGAAAACGGCCTCTCCCCAAGCGGAAGAGGCCTGTTCGGAAAGGGCTTGTCCGGGCACGCTTTTCTGAAGATGGGCTGGAAGCCACCACCGCGCTAGAACGCAGGCACCGCGCGGACCACCCGCCCGGCCTGCGTCGCCATCCCGTACATGTCGCCGAACAGATAGATCGCGCATCCGAGCGCGATCATCACCGCGACGATGGCGAGAAGCTGCAGATCGACCTCATCGAGGCCACCCTTATCGAAGCCGCTCCTGAAGTGAAGATGCATCGCTCCCTCCATCGGACGCGATCCCTGCTTCGCAACACTCCTAATCCTATCACGATCGCGCTTAACGCACGATGGGGATGATATGCCTCAGCACGTTTTCAACGCCATGGATGCCATGGTGGCGGCGATGCCGCCGCGTCTTGCGCGCAGGCTCATCCCGCGTATCCGCGTTGCTCGCCTGCTGCTGAGCGGCCGAACGATCCGGGCCGATGGCCTCGAACTGCGCCTTCTGCTCGTCGCTCAGCGTGCCGTAGAAATCGTTCAGCGCCGCATGCACCGATTTGACGGCGCCGAGCAGCGCATCGAGGCGCTCGCCCGCCGCCGCAAGCCGCGCGGGCGGCGTCAGCGCGGTGGAGGGGCTGCAGGTCGATTTCAACGAATCCGCGGCCTTGAAGGTCGCATCCTGCAATGCCGTCAGTTTCGCCTTCTGCTCATCATTGGGTTGCAGACGCTTGTTGATTTCGTCGGTCGGCCACGCCACCGCGTCCGACAACGAGGCGATGCCGCAGCTTCCATCGGCGGCCGAGGCCGTCTCCTCGCCGCGTGGCTTCCCGCGCGGCGACAGCGAGGTAAGCTTCGCCTTCTGGTCGTCGTTGAGCAGTCCGTAGAATTTCTCCATCGCCGGCTGAATGATGCCGATGGCGGACTTCATCGCCTCGATGCGCTGCTCCATCGCGGCGAGACGCGCCGGCGCCGTCAGGGCCAGCTCGCTCGGGCAGGCGGCGCGGATCGTCTCCGCCGCCTTCACGGAAGCATTGCCAAGCTCGTCGAGAGCCGCACGCTGTTCGTCGTTGGGCGCAAGCGCCTGCTGGATCTTGTCGATCGGCAAGCCCGCGATGTCACCGTTGTCGGCGCCGCACAGGCTCGCCAACTGGTTGTCGTCATCGTTCGCCGGGGGCTGAGCGGCGGCCTGCGACGTGTTCGAACCGGCAGCCGGTGCTCCGCTTCGGGGGGCAGGCAGGTAACCGCTCAGGGAATCGTAACCGTAGGGCGAGAACAATCCGGCATAGATGTCACCATAGCCGTAGTCCCAGAACGCCGGACCGTCGTCATAACCCCACAGGCCGTAATCGTAGACGTCATAATAGGCGAACGGCCAGAACAGCGGCCCGACCCAGCCGTAACCGCCGTGGTGATGACGCCACCAGCCGTGATGACCATGCCCATGCCGCCAGCCCGCAGTGGCCGCGGCGGACACCAGCGCCGCGCGCGCGGCGGGATTGCGCAACGCATTGCGGTTGTGGAGCGCGCCCTTGACCGAGCGCGAGTGCATCGCATGCCGCACCGCGTTCGCACGCCGCGATTGAGCGCGAGTCGTATTCACGCGCGCCGCGCGATTGGCATTGGCCGTGATGCCGTTACGCCGAGACGCAGCCTGAGACGACACATTGCGCGATCCGCGGTTCGCCGTGCGGCCAGCGCGCCGGCCCGAACGCGTCGCATGCGGCCTCGCGAATGAGCGCGATCCGCTGAAATGACGACCGCCTCCACGGAATTGACGTGCACCGCCGAAATGACGGCCTCCCCCGGCACGCGCGCCACCAAATCGCGCGCCGCCGCCATGGAAAGCACGGCCTCCGCCGAAATGCGCACCGCCACCGCCCATGTGAAAGCCGCCGCCATGTCCACCGCCGCCACCACGCGGACGCGCATCGGAATTGATGGACAACGCCGCCAGAAAAGCCGCCGCTATCACCGCGATTTTAAGGAAATGCCGCATGACTTCGCGCCTCGCATCAGAAAATCATATGCAAACACTCAATGTCCGGCGCGCAGAATGGTTCCATCGCAGCCGCGCGCTATTGTCACGGTGAGGCTTGTCCGTTTGCTTCGTTTGCACGATGCGCTGGCATGCCAACTCTCTCCCGGAATCGTGAGAGCGGATTCCGGCGTTTTCTCGCAACTAACGCTTTTATGACTCGCGTTTTGAAATCGCGAGCTCATACTCGCGGCATCACCGTTTATAACTGCGGTGACCGAGAGATCATTGAGCTCCCGCCCTGTCATCAGTTTGCTTTATGGGGAGACGCTCGCATGAACGACCATATCACCATCACGCCACTGAACTGGAAAACGCTGGTCGCGCAAGCCCGCGCGGAGGCGGATGTGACGCCCGCAGGCCACGACCGCGACAGGATTCTGGAGCGCGCGGCCCAGCTCGAAATGTCGGCTCATATCGAAGGCTGGTTGAATGCCTCCGACCTGCGCCCGCCAGTCGGGCGCTGACGCTTCGTCGGACAGGATGAAGAAAAGCCTCGCTGCGAGTCCCGAATCCGAAGCTCTCCTCGCTAAACGGTCTGCTCCGGGGCAAACCTCCGAACCATCATGCTAGCGAGCGGCCTTCGAAGCACTTCTGGCTTTATGACCCGCCTTTGGCGCGTGCGTTTCGGATGAACGCACGCTCGCCCAGGGATCGTTGTTCGCTTTCTCGGTCGGCACCGTGGCCTGGGCATCCCGCGCCGCTTTTTCGAGCTTATCCTGCCGCGCCTTCTCTTCCGGTGACATCTGCTTGCCACCGCCAAATTGGATGCCCGGCATCGGCACGCCCTGCGCCACCGCAGGCACGTTCGGCAAGGCAATCAGCGCGGCCACCAAGCCAGCCACGAAATAATCCCGTCTTTTCATGGACGAACTCTCCAGTTTCGGAGGCGTTTATAACAAAATCGGCAGCAAGGGTCCAAGCCGATCTCCGCGCCCGCCAAGCCCTTGCGGCGCAATCGTTTCCAGCCCCACCGTCCATCCGTGGTTAAAAAGCGGCTAAACCGAGGACGCGAATTTGGAGCATTGCTCCAAGCCTAAATTGAAGTCTCCCCGCTAGGGTCCGCAGACCGCCCACGCAATCATGTTGCCGCGCGAGGCGCCGGGGATTTCGGACGTGACCGACACCATTCATGCCGCCTCTGCCGCAGGCCGGGCCCGCTCGCCGGATTCGACGAATGTCGCCGCGCGCGAACCTGCGCAGCCGCATGACAATGCCCGTGCAATTCCCCTGACCGCCATTTCCCTTCCCGCCTGGCAAGCTCTCGCCGAACGAGCAGCCGAGCCGAATGCCTGCTATCTCCCCGAATGGGAATTGGCGGTGAACGCCTTCTCCTCCGGCCGCACCAATGCCAAGGCACTAAACGCTTACGCAAACAGCGGCGAGATGATCGGCCTGATACCGATGGTGTCCGCGCTGCGCGCCTATCAATTGCCGCTGCCCGCTTACGTGACGGCGGACGCCTTTCCTCCACTCGGCACCATTCTGATCGACCGCGACCAGGCCGATGAGGCGGTCAGCGGCCTGATGCGCCAGGCGCGCGGAAACGGGGCGCGCGCGCTGATCCTGCGCGACACTCCGATTGAGGGCGAGGTCATGCAGGCCTTCACCCGCGTGCTCGCATGGAGCGGCCTGCGCCCGATCGTTCTGAAAACCCACAACCGCGCGCTGCTCGACGCCACGCGCGACGCCGACGAATTGCTGCACGAGGCGCTCGGCTCGAAAAAACTGAAGGAGCTACGCCGCCAGCGCAACCGGCTCGGCGATTCCGGCGAGGTCGCCTATCGCATAGCCTCCACTCCTGACGAGATCATTCCGGCGCTGGAAGTTTTCCTCGAGCTCGAAGCCAGCGGCTGGAAAGGCAAGCGCGGCACCGCGCTCTTGCAGAACGAAGGCCATCTCTCCTTCATCCGCCGCGCCATGCACGACATGGCGGCCGCCGGACATGGCCAGATCATTTCGCTTCATGCCGGTGCAACGCCGGTGGCGGCCGCTATCGTGCTGCGCCACCTCGACCGCGCGATCTATTTCAAGCTCGGCGTCAACGAGCGCTTCGCCAGATATTCGCCCGGCGTGCTGATGACGCTCGACCTGACACGGCAGATGTGCGCCGATCCGGCGATCGCCTCGGTCGATTCCGTCGCCGATGCCAACCACTCCATGATCGACCCGATCTGGCGCGGGCGTCTCGCCGTCGGCGACATCCTGATCCCGCTCCACCGCAACGATCCATTCGTCCCGCTCATCCGTGGCGCGCTGGCCTTGCGCCGCGCCGCGATGGTGCCCGCGCGCAAGGCGGTGCACCTCATTCGACGCATAAAGGAGAAACGCTCATGAACGCCGTCTCTCACGTCGCTCCGGTGATTACCGCCTCGAACGATTCACTGACCCGCGACTTTCCGCTGAAGCCGTTCGCGATCCGTCACATGCTGGCCGGACACCCGTTGCTGACGATGCCGCGCATCGCGAAGCTTGCCTCGGACATGCCGCGCGACCTGATCGAATACAATTCAGGCGCAGCCGACATCAGCCAGGACCCGGACAAGGTGCAGTCCGTGAACCTCGATCCGGTCGAAGTCGTCAACCGCATCGAAACCGCAGGCGCATGGATGGTGCTGAAGCGAATCGAGAAGATGCCGGAATATCGCGCGCTCCTCGAAGACACCCTGCTTTCGGTCGCTCGCGCGCGCGGCTTCAAAAGTCTGGACGAGGCCGGCTTCTCTCAGATCGAGGGCTTCCTGTTCGTCTCCTCGCCGAACTCGACCACGCCGTTCCATCTCGACGGCGAAGATAATTTCTTCGTGCAGATCCACGGCGACAAGACCTTCGCCATTTTCGACAACCGCGACGGCTCGATCGCCGACAACGCGCAGGTCGAATACTGCACCACCAGGCACCGCAACGTGCCTTACAATGACGGCTTCAAGCCGCGCGGCGTGGAATATCATCTGAACGGCGGCGACGGCTGCTACGTGCCCTACCAGTGGCCGCACTGGGTCAAGACGGCGGACTCATATTCGATCTCTCTGGCGGTCACCTGGAAGACGCCGGAGGTCCGCCGCCTGAACGATCTTCATACGTTCAATTCGATGCTGCGCCGGCTGGGCCTGCCGCAATCCGCGCCCGGACAAAATCCGGGCCGGGACGCCATCAAGCTCGCGATCTTCCGCACCATTCGCGGCTGCGTCGAACCGCTGCGCAAATCCGAGACCATGCGCCGCGTGCTTCGCCGCATCGCGCTCGGAAAGAACGCGAACTACTACCTGAAGGCCTGATGGTCACACGCCGGGACCGCAACGATCCCGGGATACCGTGCAAGCACGGCAGCCGCGCCTCAAGCGCCGACGCTGCCGTCCCGAAGCGATGTGTTGCGCGAAACACGTGCCGAGCTATTCACGCGTAAACCGGGACGCGCCCCGCTGCTGGCAGCCCGTGCGTAGTCCGCCGTCCGGCGGTCTGACGGGCGCGCCGTCTTCTTGGCAGCCTTGACCTTGGAAGTCTTGGCTTTTGAAGTCTTGGCTTTTGAAGTTTTGCCGTTGGCAGCCTTGCCTTTGCTTGACTTAACCTTCTCGGCCCTGCCCTTCGCGGATTTTTTGGCCGCCTTCTTCTGCGCTTTCAGCTTGTCCTTCGCCTTTTCGGCGCGAGCCTCGGCGCGCTTCTTCGCCCGCTTCTTCTCGCAGGCATCGCACCTGCATCCGATCGGCTTCAGGTACTCCTTGAAGTACTCGGTGCCGTAATCGTAGTTGATCTCGTCGCCTGGCGCGATGTTCTTGATCGCGCGAATGACGACCTTGCGCTTGTGGACGTTGACGTCGGATTCCGCGTTCGGCTTGCAGGCATGGTTGATGTAGCGGGCGATATTCTTGCGAACCGAGCCGTCGATGGTCCAGCGCTTGCTGATCTGGAACAGGTACTTGTTCTCGACCGCGTCATCCTTCTTCTTCCGGCAGTCCAGCATCGGGCCGATGTAGCGGATGATCTTGGCACCCTTCTTGATCGGCTTGGTGGCAAACAGACCGAGACCGGTCTTGGCGCGTCCGATACGATAGGGCTTCTTCGAGGAAATCTCAGGCATGACCGACCACAGGATGGAGTACGCCGCTTAGTAGAGCGATTCCGGCCAGAATGTCATGCTTTTCGGCGCATTCCATATGACAACAGCCCGGCCATCCCCGGTTATCTCGCGGTTTCGCTGTTACCGCCCCTATTCCGCAGGCTGAGGGGCGGCGACAGACCGGCGCCACAACGTGGCAAGGCTCAGGACGACCGCGCAACAGGCCGCCAGCGCGATGATCGCGACCATCGGCAAGGCCGTGCCGTCGAAGAACAGGCTCGAAATCGCGATCACCATGCCACCGGTGACCATTTGCAGGGTCCCGGCCAGCGAGGCGGCGATCCCGGCAATCGGCCCATGGTCTTCCAGCGCGAGCACCATGGTGGAGGGAATGACCAGGCCGAGACAGCTGAACGCGAGGAACAGAAACACCATCATCATCGGCAGACTGTCGATGCCCGATGCCATCAGGCCGAACAGAACGACGATGAAGGCCGCATAAGCTGCCGTTGCCGCCATCACCACCCGCGCCATGCCGAAGCGCTTGCCAAAGGTCGCGGCGAATTGCGACGCACCGATGAAGCCGAAGGCGTTCAGCGAGAAACAGAAGCTGTACTGCGTCGGCGTCAGGCCGAAATGATCGATATAGACGAACGAGGAGTTGGCGAGGAACGAAAAGAAACTCGACATGCCGCAGGCGCCGATGAAGACGAGGCCCATGAAGTGCAGGTTCGTCAGCAGCGCGCCAAAGCCGCGAAGCACGCTTCCGGCGCTGGCCTTGATCCGCTGATGCGGCTGCCGCGTCTCCGGCAGGAAAGCCAGAATCAAAACGAAGGCCAGCACCGCCGCGACGGCGACCGCAAAAAACACCGCACGCCAGCCGAAGGGAACGATCAGCGCGCTGCCCGTCAGCGGCGCCAGAATCGGCGACACGCTGAACACCAGCATCACGAGCGACATCAGGCGGGTGGCTTCATGGCCAGTGTGAAGATCGCGGATGATGGCGCGCGGAATCACCATCGGAGCCGCGGCACCGAGCCCCTGCACCACGCGCATCGCGATCAGCCAATGGATGCTCGGCGCGAAGGCGCATCCGATCGAACCAATGATGAACAGCGTCAGCCCGAAATACAGCGGCGGCTTGCGCCCCACCATGTCCGAGACCGGGCCATAGACGATCTGGCAAATGCCGAACGACAGGAAAAACACCATCAGCGTCGCCTGCGTCGACGCCGTCGTGGTCTTCAGGCCGCTCGCGATCGAGGGCAGCGCCGGCAGATACATGTCGATCGCGAACGGACCGACGGCCGACAACAGACCCAGGACGATGGCATTTCTGGCGTAGCGCGATGACACGGATAAATCTTTCCTCGCGACCTCCGCGACAGCGGAAATCACGTCACATTGAATCGAAGTGGGATGAACGCCGGCCGCTTGCGCGACATCGACAGGCCGCATCTAGCTCATATCGGCGCCATTCCCAAGGGATAGCCACACGCGATGACGATTTATTGACCGTCATATGCCTTTTGCAGACCTGCAATGTCGAGCTTTGCCATGCTCATCATCGCCGTCATCACCCGGTCGGTCGATACCGAATCTCCACTGAGCAGTTTCGGAAAAATCCGTGGCGCGATCTGCCACGCAACCCCGTATTTGTCCGTCAGCCAGCCGCAGGCCATGGTCTGACCGCCTGCGCCGAGCCTGTCCCAATAATCGTCGATCTCTTTCTGCGTGTCGCACAGCGCCACCAGTGAGGTCGCCGGGCTGAACTGGAATTGCGGATTGCCATTGAGCGCAAGCACGCGCTGGCCGTCGAGCAAGGCGGTCGCGGAGATTACCGCGCCTTTCGAGAACGGCCCCACCTCTCCCGCGCGATGCACGTTGTCCATGCTCGAATTGCGGATGATGGAGACATAGTGCTGCAACGCCTCCTCGGCTTCCGACTTGAACCACAGGCAGGGAAATAGGCTGGACATTTACTGCACTCCCTTACACGCCACTTGCGGATATTTGTCCGGCGTATTCGGCCAAACGATCGAAAGTCGAATTCCAGCCCTCGCCGTGCCCGTCGCGATCGCCGATGGCATGGAACGGCGACTGATGCAGCGTCATCAGGGTCTTCCCATCCCGGTCCTCGAAGGTGACGCTGACCAGCGTTTCGATATGCGGGTGTTCGAGAAAACGGTTCTGTTCCCATGTGAAAGTGAACACCAGCTTCGACGGCGGCACGATCTCCCGGAAGACACCGCGCTGCCAGATCTCGATGCCATCCTCCACCGACTTCAGGCAATTGCGCCACTTGCCGCCGACGCGCAAATCCATATGCATTTCGATGGCCGGGTGATGGGTCGGCCCCCACCAGTTCATCGCATGCTTCGGATCGGTCCAGAGCTTGAACACGAGTTCGCGCGGCGCGTTGAACGTGCGGGTGACGACAAGCTCGCGTTCAGCAACAGGGAGCGGATTGGTTGAGGCGGGCATCGGCATTTTACCCTCGCCGATTACATTTTCTTTTCGCAGTTAATCATCCAGTTGGTGCCGAACTTGTCGACGAGTGCACCGAACCGCTGCGCCCAGAACGTTTCCCCGATCGGCATGCCAACCGATTGCGCGCCTTCGGAGAGCTCCTTGAAAATGCGATCCGCTTCTTCTGGCTTTTCGACGTTGATGCTGACGTCGAAACCCTGCGGCTTGTTGTAGCGGCCGGGTCCGGCATCGGAGGCCATGATGACCTGATCGCCGACCGACATGCGGGCATGCATGATATGATTGGCGAATTCCGCCGGAAACTTTTCATCACCCGGCATGTCCTTATACTGCAACATCGCTTCGATCTTGCCGCCGAGCACCTTCGCATAGAATTTGACTGCTTCTTCGCAGGTTCCGTCAAAAAACAGATAGGGATTGATCTTCATGGGCAATTCCTCCGGTTTTTGCTGGCTGCAATGTGCAGCCCCGTTACGTCACTTTTGTGTCGCGAGATAACTCTCAAGCTGGTCGAAGGTGCCGCCGAACCCCTGCTGCATGGAGCCGAACATGCCTTCAAAGAAGGCGCATTCCTCGGCGGTCGCACGGACCGGCTGGCCGCGCAATTCGAGCCGCGTCCTGCCGCCTTCGTCATGGAACGTCACGACGTTGCGGATTTCCTTCGGCCAGCTTTCGCTGAACGGCGCGCGGGTGATGTCGCCCGCTTCATTGGAGAACGAATTGACGAAGACGATGCGCTCTAGCTTCACCACTTCCTCGTAGTGGAAGATGCCCCACCATTTGCTGCCGTCCGCCATGCCCATCGAATAATGGAATGTGCCGCCGGCGGAGACGTCGAGTTCCTCGACCTCGATGGCGCAGCCTTTCGGCCCCCACCATTCCTCCAGCGCCTCGCGTTCCGTCCATGCCTTCCACACCATCTCGCGCGGCGCATTGAAGACCCGGGCCCGGCGCTGGAAGGGCTCACGCCTCGAACGAGATGAGAGCTTGCGAGCAGCCGTCATTGAGCGGCTCGCAAGCGGATGGTCGCCCGAGCAGATCGCCGGCCGGTTGGAGCGCG
>Ga0153956_1001212_pt1 | contig 23783 bp, 20 predicted proteins | sample TSFL040MetaG_FD_104704 | JGI IMG/M metagenome (GOLD analysis project Ga0153956, IMG submission 104704) | Attine ant fungus gardens microbial communities from Florida, USA - TSFL040 MetaG | ecosystem: Host-associated > Fungi > Mycelium > Unclassified | place: USA: Florida, Wekiwa Springs... | reverse complement strand
TGGCCTGGCTAGAAGAGTTCAACGACGCCAGATAACCAGCAATGACGGGCATATTTTTAGTTAGTTAAGCTAACTAACCTTTTGGTTAGCGGTCAGGTGCATCGGCTGCTTCAACCTCAAGCGGCTGCATATCCGCAGGCGCGGCTGGCTTCTTTCTGCGCAAGACCACATTCGGCAGGGAAGATCGCGTAAGCAGCAAAATCCCAACAGCCACGGCAAACCAAAGTGCAGAACCCACCGCCAGCCGTACGAGATTCGCAACGTGCCCTGTGCCCAGATGCAGATGACCAAGCACTTCAGATGCCGCAAAACCCGCTGAAATTGCGGCGAAGAGCGACTTCGCAAGTTCACCCCATTCAAGCCCCGCAACCGGCACCATGCCTTTGCGATTAAGCAATACGGCCAGCGAAATCATGTGGGCCGCAATGCCAATATCCGAAGCAACCACCAGTCCCGGAATACCGAAGCTCTTAAAAAGCCCGGCATAGATCGGCAGCGAAACGATGGTGACCACCGTGCCCGAAATCATTGGCGTAAGCGTGTTGCCCGCGGCATAAAAGGCGCGCGCATACAGGTTCTGCGAAGCCCAGCACATCATGGACAAGCAGAACAATACAAACAGATGTGCGGCAGCAAGAGCGTCCGCTGCGTTGAATCGTCCACCCCGCAGTGTAACGTCGACGATAGGGCCAGCCAAGGCAATCATCGCCGACGACAGCAACAGGCTGACGGCGAGTAGTCGCGATACTCCTCGATTCACCGCACTCTGAAATGCCTCACGATCGCCACGTGCCCATAGCGATGCAAAGAAAGGCAGAGATGCCGCGCCTGCCGCGGGTCCAATCATGTTCATGGGCGCGTTGAATAACTGCCGCGAGTAGTTCATCAGCGCAACAGCACCTGGTACTTCGCTGGCAAAGTAGCTGCGAATCCACGGATCGAGCGTAACCAGCGACTGGCCAAGCATCAGAGGCAAGCTTAATCGCACCCATTCATGCAATATCGGATGCTTCAAATCATAAGAAGGAACCCAGCGCATACCGATGGTGCGAGCACCGATAAAGTTGATGAGAAAGAAGCCGAAGAATGCGCCCGTAACCGCGCCGATGGCCAACGACATTACTCCGAAACGTGCATGTAGAAAGAGCGCGCCGAGGATAATGCCGCCGTTATACAGCAGTGGTTGCAATGCCTGATAGGTAAAGATCTTGCGTGCGAGCAGTCGCGATCCGAAAACACCACCAGCCAGCAACAGCAGGGGATTCAGCATCATGATGCGAGTCATGCGCACGCACAGTGCAGCTGTCTGCGGAGACTCGAAATTATGAAATTTGTAACGCACATACAGCGGCGCGAAAGTGATTGCCAGAATAGCAGCCGCGGCCAGCACCGAGAGCATTACGTTCAGGATATTTGAGAGTGCAACGTCGCCTTCTTCATCGCGGCCATCTGCTTCGAATTGCGCCAGCAGCTTGATGAATGTGATGGAAGCTACACCACCGATCAACAGGGAGTAAATGGTGTCAGGCAGTTCAAAGGCTGCGGTATAGGCATCGACCTCTGGCCCCGCGCCAAAGAGATGCGCAATCAGTTTGCCGCGCACCAGCCCTAACAGGCCGCTGAGCATTGTAGACGCCATCAGCAGCAACGATGCGCTGAATACAGACGTGCTGCGACCGCCCTGCAACTTTTTCAAAATACCCTGAGATGACAAAGTCTGACTCAAACCGATTCCATTCTAGTGCAGAGTGAAAGCTCCAGAAGGATCGAGGTACATGAGTAGGAACCGAAAGCTGACGTTCCTGCATGTAGCATGGTGGAACGGTTCCGGGTATATGGATTCGGCCGCTGCGTGCCAAAAGCAGTGACCCCGCCGCATGGTTGGGGAACGCTGGAGCTTCGCCATTCAACAGCTAGAGTACCGCTATGTTTTCGGAAGAGCAGGGCTTCAGCCTTGCCCTTCCGAAAACAATCAACCAGGCGCGTTTGCGAAAAGAAAAGCCCGGCTCCATGCCGGACTTTTTCTTTGTGCTGTAGGAGCCGTTAGGAAATTCATAGCGCAAGATTACAAACAGTCGCTCAGCCTATCTCTTCTGTGCAACAACGATGCGTTCGATGCCTTGCAGATCACTTACCCAATGCACATTCTCCCAATCTTTCAGGAGATCGACGGTGATAGAGCTACGTCCCGCGGTTTCCATCAGCAGCCATCCGCCGGAGATCAGCGAGGCAGCAGCCTCGGGAACCAGGCGACGCAAAAGATCATGACCGTCTTCGCCGCCGAAGAGAGCAAGGTGCGGTTCGTAGTTGCGCACCTCCGCATGCAGGGTGTCTTTTTCTGGAAGCGGAATGTACGGCGGATTGGAAACGATCAAATCAAACTGCTCGTCCTTTACCGCAGCCAACAGATCCGATTGCAGAATGCGCGTGCGGCTGATGGTGCCAAGCTGCGCCGCGTTGTCCTGCGCCACGGCAAGCGCTTCCGGCGAGATATCCAGTGCGGCAATCAGGCTCTGCGGATATTCCAGCGCCAGCGTAATGCCGAGGACACCGCTGCCTGTGCCCACGTCCGCAATCTTTAATGGCGCAGTGCGATCGCTGAGGAGACGCAGCACCTCTTCCACAATGTGTTCCGTCTCGGGACGGGGAATCAGAACATCGGGTGACACAATGAAATCGCGGCCAAAGAACTCCTGCGATCCGCGCAGATGCTGGATTGGTACGGCGGCACGACGCTGCGCCAGCATCCCCTGAAATGCGCCAGCTTCTTCTTCGCACAGTGCACGCTCCGGCGCTGCAAGCATCTGCGTGCGTGTTAGCCCTGTGGCGATCTCAAGCAGTTGCTGCGCATCGCGTGCGGCGTGCTCACGAAGATCGTCGCGCATGGAAAGACGCATGGTACCGAAGCGCAGAGCTTCTGCAACAGTGCAGCCTTTAATCTTCAACGGCTCATGCGGACTCAGAGTTTCTTCAGCAGACATCAGGCCGCAACCTCGGCTTCCGCCTTCAGGCGTTCGCTGGTGTCGTGCGCTATCAACGCGTCGATGATGGGCTGTAACTTGCCTTCCATCACATACTCAAGCTGGTGCAGCGTGAGTCCGATGCGGTGATCCGTAAGGCGATTCTGCGGGAAGTTATAGGTGCGGATCTTTTCGCTGCGATCGCCCGAACCCACCTGCGATTTCCGCGCGCTGGCCTGTGCCGCGTGCTGCTTCTCCATCTCTACTTCGTACAAGCGCGAACGCAGAACACGCATGGCCTTTTCGCGATTCTTGATCTGCGATTTTTCATCCTGGCAACTCACCACAGTGTTCGTGGGCAAGTGCGTAATGCGGATGGCGGAGTACGTTGTGTTCACGCTCTGTCCGCCGGGACCGGAAGAACAGAAGGTGTCGATGCGCAGGTCCTTCTGCTCGATCTTCACGTCGACTTCTTCCGCCTCAGGCAGAACCGCAACCGTAATAGCCGAGGTGTGAACGCGGCCCTGCGTCTCCGTTGCGGGCACGCGCTGCACACGATGGACACCGCTCTCATACTTCAACGACGAGTAGACGCGGTCGCCTTCGATCATGGCCGTAACGTCTTTCAATCCACCCACGGTGGATTCGGTTTCGCTGAGCACCTCAACCTTCCAGCGCTGCTGTTCCGCGTATCGCAGATACATACGGAAGACCTCGGCGGCAAAGAGCGAGGCCTCGTCGCCGCCCGTGGCTGCGCGAATCTCCAGTACCACATTCTTCTCGTCGTTCGGGTCCTTGGGCAGCAGCATGATCTTTAGCTGCTCTTCTATTTCAGGCAGACGACCTTCCAATGCAGTAAGTTCATCCTGCGCCATGGCTTTCAGGTCGGGGTCACTTTCGTTGAGCATCAGCTTCGCATCTTCAATGCCCGACTTCACACTGCGATACTCGCGGAAGCGCTCGATTACGGGTTCCATGTCGCGATGTTGCTTGGCGGTCTTTTGAAAACGCTGCTGGTCGGTTACAAGTGCCGGATCGGCAAGGTCTTTTTCGAGTTCCTTGAAGCGTTCTTCAAGCTGTTCCAGCCGATCAAACATGGCAGTTTTTCTCCTCCTGCAAGAAAGGGCAGGGAATTGCAAAAGTAATGGGGATCAGAAACAATCGCGGGAAATGCAATACAGCCGCAATGTGGCGTAGCTAGGCAAAGCCCAGACGCGAGGCGGCATGTCGAGAATCATGAACCGGATTCGAATAAACGCAGCGCATTGCCTTATCTGATGATATCGCGGCACAGTACGATGCGAACGCGGCATTTTGCAGGCACTCGCAAACCAGAAGAGAAGCTAAAGTGCGCGCACCAGCCGTACCGGCAGCGAGAACAGCGCCGACAGCAGCTCCAGCACGCCATCCACCGCAACACCGACAATGCGAAACGGCAGCAGCAGCAACCAGACGAACGGATACATCACCAGCGCCAGTAACGCCAGCGGCCAGCAAAGAACAAACAGGATGCAGAAGAGCAGAAGTTTGAACATATCTCGACCGGCCTCTCCTCAATAAGAGCTACACCAGGAGATACGCCGAAAACCTGAAAAGGTTCCCACAGAGTATTGTCTTTTTTACGCCAGTAGCCCACATCGGTCTATGACAAAAACCACATTGTTTTGGCTGGGAAAGTTCACGTTTTGTATTTTGAATTTCTCGGGTTGTACCTTATAATGGAGCCATGACGTTTCGCTCCTTTGCAGACTGTTGTTTCCTCTGTCGCTAAGTCCTGAGCGTTCGTCCCCTCCTGCCTTCATTCCACTTATATTGCTTGCGCAATCAAAGGAACTATCCGTGTATTTTGTCTTTCCAACCTCGTGTTGTCGCTAACCTGCGCACTTCTTCGCGTACCCTTTCGCGTGAATACAGGAATCAGCAACCAAAAGGAAATGACTCATGTCCTCGCCCCATCGCGTCTTCACAACTTTAGCTGTCACTGCAACCCTGCTCTCGCCTGTGTATGCACAGGTGGTAGGTAGCACCGTACATGGCACCGTCACCGATCCATCCGGAGCCGCTGTCAGCGGAGCCATCGTCATCGTTCGTAACGACGACACCGGCACCGAACGGCGACTAACTACCGACAACGCAGGACGTTACGCCGCACCTTCCGTTGCCGTTGGCACTTACACAATTACTATAAGTGCCGCAGGATTTACAGCGGAAAAGCATGCGGGAGTTTCACTCACTGTGGGGCAGGCAATCCAGTTCGACGTACATCTGAAGATTGCTTCCGAGGAGCAACAGGTTAGCGTTACGGATTCCACTCCGAATGTAAATTTGTCGAACGAACAGGTTTCAGGATTAGTCAGCGAACGCCAGGTAAAAGAGCTCCCCCTGAACGGACGCAGTTACGACCAACTTATTACGCTGAACCCGGCGACTGTGAATTACACCTCGCAACGCTCAGGTTCTGTGGGTACCTCGAACTCATCTGTCGGCAATATGTTTTCCGTTTCGGGCCGTCGCCCACAGGACAATCTCTACTTACTCAACGGTGTGGAATATACAGGCGCTTCACTAATCAATGTGACCCCGGGTGGAACCAGTGGGCAGCTACTCGGTGTGGAAGCGGTGCGTGAATTCAATGTTGTGGCCGATACCTACGGGGCTAGTTATGGCAAACGACAAGGTGCACAGATCAGCATCGTAACTGCCTCGGGTACAAACCGCGTTCACGGATCGGTTTATGAGTTTCTACGTAACTCCGCACTCGACGCAAGAAACTACTTCGACCAGGCAAAGAAACCCGGCTTTCAACGCAATAACTACGGTGCCTCCCTCGGTGGCCCCATTCGCAAAGACAAGGTATTTATTTTTGGTAACTACGAAGGTTATCGTCAGAATCTTGGACTCAGCGATGTAACCCTGGTGCCGAATGCGGCATCGCGTGCAGCGGCTGCGCCTTCTGTGCGTCCACTGTTAAACCTGTGGCCTGTAGCCAATGGGCCAGACATAGGTTCCGGCATCGCGCTGGCATATTCCACACCCGTACAACATATCCGCGAAGACTTCGGCACTGTGCGCGCTGACGCAAACCTGTCGGTCAACGACCTGCTGTTCGGCGTGTATACCGTGGATGATTCCACGGCACATACGCCAACGCAGAATCCTTACTCGCTTATCGACGAAGCTCTGCGCGAGCAGGTGTTGAGCCTGCAGGAGCAACACGTCTTCTCACCGCGATTACTGAATACTGCACGATTTGGTTTTTCGCGCGCGAGCTTCTACTTCATGGGGTCGGTTCCGGACGATGTGGCTAACGTTGCAGGAACCTTTATTCCCAGCAGACCGATTGGCGCTGTTGTAATTGCAGGATCGACGGCATCGAATGGCTCTTCGCAGATTACCGGTGCGGGGGCAAACGTAGGTTCGAATAACTCTATTGCGCGTAGCCTGTTTACCTTCGACGACCATATTTATCTAACTCTGGGTAACCACACGCTGGAGGCTGGTGGATGGTTACAGCGGCTGCAATCGAATGACAACCTGGCGCAGAACCAGTTCGGACAGGCCAGCTTCGCCTCACTTACAACCTTTCTTACCGGCAACATAAAAACCTTTACCGTTGTACCTTCACCTACGGAGCTTGGGTGGCGTTCGTGGTTTGGTGCCGGTTACATAGAAGACACATGGAAGCCTGTTCCGCAGCTAGAACTAAGTGGCGGTTTTCGTTTTGAAAGCACGAATGGATTTAATGAATCCAAGGGACGCGCAGGCGTCTATACCTTCACCAACGGAACGATCAACACAACGCCGATTGTTGGAGCGCAGGGACTACCAGTCAATCGCGCAAAGTTTTTACCCGAGCCACGTGCAGGGCTGGCATGGAATGTATTCGGCAATGGAAAAACCGCTGTGCGCGCAGGTTTCGGCATGCATCGCTCACTGCTCGACAACCTTGATTACAGGCTGGATCAGGCCGCACCATACAACACCACGCTCTCTTACAGCGGCACTACGGTTGCCAATCCGACATCGGGCGCTCCGGGACTTATCTCGCCCTCGAATATACAGACCGATATACAAACGCCTACGGTCGTGGCCTATTCGCTGCGCATCGAACAGCAGCTTGCGGCGAACCTGTCACTTACTGTTGGTTACATAGGCTCGCACGGCTACCACCAGATACTCTCCGAAAACCAGAATGAACCCGCTTCGATTACATGCAACAATAACTGCCCCACCGGCGTAGCCAATGGCATACTGTATTACCCGACTACGGTGCGTGCAAACCCTGCTGTAGCGAATACAACTTCGTGGGTTTCGCAGGGAACGAGTAACTACAACGGCTTTGTAGTCGATGCAAAGCGGTCCTTCGCGAATGGCTTGCAATTCCGCGGCGTATATACCTTCAGCAAAAACCTGGATAATGGTTCGGCATGGAACACCAGTGTTTCCGCAAATACTCCGGCCTTTGTTTCTTACCCTAAGAATCCTGCGCTGGATTATGGCCCTGCGGCCACGGATGTTCGCCACCTGGCAGCTTTTAATGGTATGTATAACCTGCCGTTCGGCCAGGGCCACTTACTCTTATCCAACGCTGGCAAAGTAAGCGAGCACTTAGTCAGCGGATGGACTGTAAGTACCATTCTTACGTTGCAGAGCGGCCTACCCTTTACGCCACAGCTTGGATACAATCCAACCGGCTCCGGAGATACACGTAACCCTGTAAGGCCGAATCTCAATCCGGACTTTCGCGGCAGGTTAATCAATCACGGTTCAACCGCACAGCGTGTGGCGCAGTACTTCAACCCTGCTGCATTTACGGCCCCGGCGTATGGCACTGTCGGCAACCTGGGACGCGACACATTAAATTCGCCAGGCTATTCGGATTGGGATCTCTCGCTGCAAAAAATAACTCCAATCGGTAAACACGCTACCGCGCAGTTTCGCGTAGAGAGCTTTAACCTGTTAAATCACACCAACCTGCTGGGGCCGAATCCCGTGATCTATTCCTCGGGGCCATCGCAGGGAACGGCAGCACAACAGACAGCACCTGTAGTCGCAAGCACCACCGCCGGACTTATTACCGCCGCAGCAACCTCACGACAGCTTCAATTTAGTCTGAAGCTGGCTTTTTAGTTTTAGTGGGGATGTAAGTCTGGATTTTAACTGTCATAAGTTGTCTACGAAACCAGAGCAACCGCAAAGTAGGTGAGTTTTTACAGAATGATCTACGAAAGCATACGACAGGGTTGACATTCCATCCTGCCAACAACATCGCGAAGTTGGATTATTTTTTTCACTTCAATAATTCAGATTCGATCTGCACTTCACTCCGCCAGTTAGCATTTCTTCTGAAGGTATCGTTGAAACCACATCTGTGAGTGCCGTTTTCCTATGAAGAAAACGGCACTCACAGGATTTAGCGAACCGTAGTTTCAGAGGAAATGCTCTAGCATGGGTAGTGGAGGGGCGATGAAGATCGGTTTGATCGGCTATGGCTTTATGGGCGGCGCGCATGCGGCTGCCATGAAGCAGATTCCCGGTGTTGCACTTGCTGCCGTTGCTTCGCGCACGCGGCCTTCGGCGGATGGCCCGGTGCGCGGCAACCTTGATCTGAAGGCAGAACAGTTGGCGGAATCGGTCTTCTGGACGCCCGATTGGCGCGAGGTGGTGGACGATCCATCGATCGACGCAATCGACATCTGTCTGCCCACGCCGATGCATCGCGAGGTAACAGAACGTGCCCTGCGCAACGGCAAGCATGTTCTTTGCGAAAAGCCGATGGCCGCTACGCTGGAAGATTGCAACGCGTTGTTGCAGGAAGCGAAAGCTGCGGGTAAGGTCTTCATGATTGCGCATGTATTGCGCTGGATGCAGCCGTATCCGCTTGCCTTACAGTTTGTGCGCGAGCAGGGCGATGTTCGTCGCGCTACGCTGCGCCGCAGCACCGGCTATCCGCACTGGAGCGAATGGCTGCGCGATAACAAGGTGAGCGGCGGTGCCATTCTCGATCTGCTCTGCCACGATCTTGACCAGGTGTTGCAGTGGTTCGGCACGCCGCAGAGCGTGTCGGCTATGAGCATGGGCGAAGTGGACACCATGCGCGCGCAGCTTCGCTATGCCGACGGCAAAGAGATTACAGTCGAAGGCGGATGGCTTGCGCCGGAGACGCCGTTTGCCGCGAGCTTTTCCATCGAGGCAACAGATGCGTCGCTGCACTTTGCCGACAACAAGCTGACCGCAACACGCAACGACGCAACCGAAGAGATCAAGTTCGCTGAAAACGACGCGTATCACGACGAGATTGCATACTTCGTGGAGTGCTGCCGGACCGGCTCCGCGCCTACGCTGTGTACACCGGAAGATTCTGCCAGCGCGGTGAAGCTGGCGTTGCTTCTACAGCACTCACGGAACGAGAACGGAAAGGAACTGGCATGGCAATAGCTCCCATGGAACTTGGACTGATCTTCTGGGCTGAGAAAGACCCTGCAACGCATCTTGCGTACCTGAAGAGCTTTGGACTAAATGTGTGCCAGATCGGCGTGGCTCCTTCATTGAACTGCGAAGCAACCGTGGATGCATGGAAGCAGGCGATTGCCAACGCTGGCGTTTCGGTCTTCGGTTCGGCCGTGGCCTACGAGGGCGAGGACTACGCCAATCTGGAAAAGGTGCATGAAACGGTGGGTTTCACCGCTCCGGGTTATGCGGCGGAACGTATTGCGCGCACGCGCGAGGCTTCGAAGTTTACCGCAGCTCTGGGTAGCAAGGCGCTCTCGTGTCACATTGGTTTTATTCCGGAAGAACAGGCGCATCCGCTGTACACGGAACTAGTGGGCATTGCGCGAGAGCTGTGCGATATCTGCGCGGCCAACGGGCAAGATTTTGTACTGGAAACAGGACAGGAGAGCGCGGAGACGCTGCTCGGATTTCTAGCCGCGGTGCAGCGCTCGAATATCCGCGTGAACTTCGATCCGGCGAATATGGTGCTGTACGGATCGGGCGACCCGCTGACGGCGCTCGATCTTTTGCAGAAGAATGTGCTCTCGGTGCACTGCAAGGACGGCACTTCTCCTAAAGCCTTGGGAGAGTTAGGCAAGGAGGTTGCCCTGGGCGATGGCGAGGTGAACTTTCCCGGATTCCTGGCTGCATTGAAGGCGATGGGCTACACCGGTCCGCTGATTATCGAGCGCGAAGAGCCGAACGAGGCACAACGCGAAGCCGATATTCGCCTGGCAGTTACGCGGCTTGACCAGTGGAAGCAGGCGCTCTCTTAAACGGTACTTGTTGTTTTAAAAGGCCCTGCCTCGTTAGGGATTTCATAAAGGCAACGGCTTCAGCCGGGCCGTAAAGTGTTGCAGGATCGGGCGCTTCTGCCGTTGAGGGAATGTATTGATGCCTCGATACTTCCCTCGGGCACTGAAGCCCCAATGCTTCGGAACGTATACGGCAGGGCTGAAGCCCCGCCCTTCCGAAAACAAAACGCGGATATGCGGAGAGCTTTTATAGATCGACGTTTACTTTCAGGCTGGCGCATAAATGGGCTGGCATGTAATACTGCGGGACGATTTTCCCTGAAGTATACGTTTACCAGTCTATTTGGAGAGAGATACATGTTCAGGAAATTGTCTGCACTTGCGCTGGCTGCCGCTGTCAGCACTACCTGCCACGCACAGGCTACGCTGGCGATTGAGGCCGATAAACCGGTGCATCCTGTCAGCCCCATGCTCTACGGCTTGATGACGGAAGAGATTAACTACTCCTATGACGGCGGCCTGTACGCGGAGATGGTGCGCAACCGCACCTTTAACCATTCCTGGAGCGGCTTTCAACACTGGACACTGGACAACGCCGGAGACTCGTCGGCAACGATGAAGGCTGTGGACAACGACGGTCCGTCCGAGGTGCTGAACCACAGCGTTCGCGTGGACATTGCGAATGCAACCAACACCGCGCAGGCAGGCGTGCGCAACGACGGCTGGTGGGGCATGATGCTCAGGCCCAACACGGAGTACACCGGCTCGCTTTATGTGCGCGGCGATATCGGCAGCATGGTCGTGTCGCTGGTGAACAGCACCACCGGCCACGTAGCGGCAACAACCACGGTGGAAGGCATTACCGGCGACTGGAAGCAGCTACGCTTCACCCTGCACACGGGCACAGCCCTGCAGCCAGGCGCGGGCAATCATCTGTTGCTGAGTTTCACCAGGCCGGGCAGCGTGCAGATGCAGCTTGTATCGCTGTTTCCGCCGACCTACAAGAATCGTGCGAACGGCAATCGCAGCGACCTGATGGAGATGATGGCCAACATGCATCCGAAGTTTCTTCGTTTGCCGGGCGGCAACTATCTTGAAGGCGACACGATTCAGGATCGCTTTGACTGGAAGAGCACGCTTGGCCCGCTGGTCGATCGACCTACGCACAAGGGTACGTGGAGTTACCAGTCCAGCGATGGTTTAGGCATTCTTGAATTTCTGGAGTGGACCGAAGACCTGAACATTGAGCCGGTGCTCGCAGTGTATGCGGGATATTCGTTGAAGGGTGACCACATTACGCCCGGCCCCGGTCTGAAACCCTACGTAGACGACGCGCTGGACGAGATTGAATTTGTTACCGGCGACACCTCGACCAAGTGGGGCGCGGTGCGTGCCAGGCTGGGGCATCCTCAGCCTTTCCCACTTCACTATGTCGAGGTGGGCAACGAGGACATGTTCGATAAATCGGGCAGCTACTCGGCGCGTTTCACGCAGTTCATCAAGGCGATTCATGCGAAGTATCCTTCGCTGAAGGTGATTGCCACGGACGTGATCAAGAACGGCACGCAACCCGATCTTGTGGACGACCACTACTACAAGACTGCCGAAGAGTTTTATGGCATGGTGAACCACTACGACTCGATGCCGCGAACCGGCCCGAAGATTTTTGTCGGTGAATGGGCCACACGCGAAGGCTCTCCGACGACGAACCTGGGCGCGGCACTGGCCGATGCCGCATGGATGACGGGCATGGAGCGTAACAGCGACCTGATTGAGATGTCGTCATACGCTCCACTGTTTGTGAACGTAAACCCCGGCGGCATGCAGTGGGAGAGCGACCTGATCGGTTACGACGCGACGAAGAGTTATGGCTCGCCGTCGTACTATGTGCAGAGCATGTTTGCGCAGTATCTCGGCACAGAGGTGTCGCAGAGCACGCTGAGCGGCGGTGTGCACACGCGCTTCTTCACCTCGGTCACGCGCGATCCGGCGAAGGGCGAACTGTATGTGAAGCTGGTCAATGGTTCATCGGAACCGCAGGGTATCGATATCAAGGTGAGCGGTGTGAATGTGGCTGCGAATGGAACGCTCGTCACACTGAAGGGAGATGCGCGAACGGCCACCAATACCATTGCTGATCCGGAACGCATTACACCGCAAACGCTGAAGGTACGCGCCTCCGCCAACGTGCATCACACCGTGCCGCCACTCAGCGTGCAGGTATTGGTGCTTCCGGCAAAGTAAAAAATGCAGTTCACAGAGCGGACGACAGCCATCCTCTTTTCTCTTTAAGCAGGGGCTTGTTGTCGCCCATAAACTCTGTACGTCCAATGTGTAACCTGTTGTGGATGCTCTGTACTGCCCAGCATATGCGGTCGTACAGACTGTCGCACGACACAGGAATTTGCCGGGACTGGTAGAATCAGACTTTGTTTTCCGGGGCTTTGTTCCCGTGCGGCGTGGCCTGTCCTCGCTCCCAGATTTTTATTGCATTGATTGGAAGCACCGCTATGCTCGACATTACGAAGAAGCTCGCAGAAGAGATTAAAGTGCTCGAATATGAGCTGACGACGGAGCTGCCCGCCGAGATTAAGAAGGCCGTGGCGCTGGGAGACCTGAGCGAAAACGCCGAATACCACATGGCCAAACAGCGGCAGGAGTTTGTGAATGCCCGTCTTGGCCAGTTGAAGAAGCGCATGGCCGAGCTGTCGCTGGTGAACCTGGCGAACATTCCCGCGGACAAGGTTGGGTTTGGTTCCACCGTGGTGGTGTACGACACCGCGAAAGACGAAGAGATTACCTACAAGCTGGTGACCAGCGAAGAGAGCGATGTAACCCAGGGGCTGATCAGCACCACATCGCCCATCGGCAAGGCACTCGTCGGCAGGAAGGTTGGCGACGAAACCACCGTGGTTACACCGAGTGGCAAACGCGAACTTGAGATTCTGAAGCTGACCACCATTCACGATGCAGCCTGATATTTTCAGGCTGCGCGGTAACTGTTTTTATTGAGCGTTCTCGCAGAATAGAAACTCACCTTATTAGCATGCAGAATGCGTGCTAATAAGGTAGGTTCTCGTTTTCAGGCCGGTACTGCACGGCGAAGCGAGCCTTCTGTGCGGGGGGTGGGTCTATCTCCGAGCCGCAATTCGCCCAGGAAGGCCGCGAGCGGCTACACTGGTTATAGTATTTCTCGCTAAGGTGTAGGCTTGCCACTATAGTTTGCGCCGTTTTCTCTCAAAGAAAACGGCATTCGCAGATGCCACCTGAAACCACAGTATTGCGAGAAATGCTCTAAGGAAACGAATAGAAGCATGAGTGCTCGATTCACCTGGACCAGCGCCTTTGGCAAGGGCAGCGGATGGCTGCTGCAAAAGATTGTCAACGGCTTGGCGTTGTCAAAAATATCGCCGAACACGCTGACTTTTATTGGTCTGATCATCAATATTGTGGCGGCGTTTTTCTTTGGCTATGCACGCGGAGAAAATGCGCACCGCATGTTCTTTTATGCGGGCCTCATCCTGATTGGCGCGGGACTGTTCGATATGGTGGATGGCCGCGTGGCGCGGCTGACCAACCAGGTCTCGGTCTTCGGCGCGTTTTTCGACTCCGTGATCGACCGCTACTCCGACGTAGCCATCTTCTTCGGCCTGCTGGTGTACTACGCTCGCGGCAACCGCTTTGTATACGTGGTGCTGGTGGCGTTCGTGATGACCACATCGCTGATGGTGAGCTACACGCGTGCACGCGCAGAGGCGCTGATCGGGTCGTGCAAGGTGGGCTTCATGGAACGGCCGGAGCGCATTGTTCTGGTGATCCTGGGCGCTCTGTGCGATACGTGGGGCGTTATGGCTCCGGCGCTGTGGGTGCTGGCGGTATTGAGCACGATAACGGTTATCCACCGCATTCGTTACACATATCTGGAGACAGAACGCCGCAAGCTGAGGCCTGCCGCATAGACTTTGCTTTTCGTTCAGTCTGCCCAGCAGATTCGCAGTAACAGCTCGTCCAAAATCATGTGGCCGGATTGGTCTGCGCTCTGCGCGTACACTTTGAAGAAGGGGCACGCAACAATGGTTTTTGTACTGGATAACTACGACTCGTTCACCTATAACCTGGTGCAGTACATGGGCGAATTGGGTGCGGAGATTGTGATTCGTCGCAACGACGAACTGACACCCGCCGAAATTGAGGCGCTGAACCCTGACCACATCGTGATCTCGCCCGGTCCTTGCACGCCGCATGAGGCGGGTGTTTCCATCGACCTGATCCGCCACTACGCTGAAAAGGGCAAACACACGCGCGGTCGCAAGACGCCGATCCTGGGCGTATGCCTTGGGCATCAGGCACTGGGCGCGGCCTTTGGTGGCAACGTAGTTCGCGCCGCACGGCTGATGCACGGTAAGACCAGCACAGTGCACCACGACGGTCGCAAACTCTTCAAGGGCATTGAGCAGGACATGGTCTGCACGCGCTATCACTCGCTGGTGGTAAGCCCTGAAGGTCTGCCGGAAGAGCTGGAGATCACCGCCCGCACGCAGGATCCTGAAGGCGAAGTGATCATGGGTCTGCGTCACCGCGAACTGCCGATTGAAGGCGTGCAGTTCCACCCGGAGAGCGTACTGACGAAAAACGGCAAGCAGCTGATCGAAAACTTCCTCAAGATGTAACTCACTCCATGCGACGCGCTCTTCTTTCCGCTGCTATTTTTTTCTTCGCGCTGCAGGCGCCTGCGCAGACATCGCTGGGTTCAGTGAAGACACAGGGCAACGAGGTCAGTGGACTGGTTACGGTAAGCAACGGCACTGCCGTCATTGGCAACGCGGCCTCGGTTGCGGCGGGTATACAACCGGCAGAGGTTGCGTTGAAGCGGGGCGGAACCTTGGTGGTGTGCACCGGATCTGCGGCGCACCTGTCGCAGTCTTCCATGAGCGTGGCGAGACCACCGATGCTGCTGGCGCTGGATCGCGGCACCATGGAAGTCCGCATGAACGCGGAGAAAACAGATGGCATTCTCACGCCCGACCTGCGCTTTGAATTATCGGGTGCGGCACCGCTCGATCTGCGCATACGCGTGGTGCCCAACGGCGATACCTGCGTGGACAACGCCGGCAAGGACGCGCCGATGCTCCACGTTACAGAGACCTTCGGCGATGCAACGTATTTCATTCGCCCCGGCCAGCGCGTGCTGTTTGAACACGGCAGTCTGCGCGAGGTGGTGGACCACGAAAGCTCAAGCTGCGGCTGTCCTAAACCGGATGCGCTGGTGCTTGCAGGCAAAGGCAGACTCGGTGATGGCAAGGTGCCGGATCATCCATTTCCTGAGGCAGTAAGCCAGGGCCTGCAACAGCCCGAAGCTCCCCAATCCGCGCCTGTAGGTGAGACGCATACGCGCGTGAACAGCACACTGCGCTACGACGGCACAACCAACACCGCTTCCGGCCCACCGGGACAAAGCACCTCAGGCGATTCGCTTGCCGCAGCAGTGCAGCCACCCGCACCTTCCGCGCAGGACATTCACATGGCTGAGTCGCGTCCGCCCGAAAAAGGGCCGAACCCCTTTCGAGCGATCGGGCACTTCTTCCGCAAACTCTTCGGTGTACACGATTAGCGAGAACGCTCTGGGCGCATTCACTCGCAGAGATATCCGCGCACGCTACAATCAGGCTATGGGGATTTTGCGGCTTTTCGCGCACACACCAGCCCCACAAGATCAGCAACACGTTAGGAGTTTTCACCATGGCGATTCCCGCCACACAGATGCGCCCCGGCATGGTCATCAAGCACAACGACAAGCTGCACTCGGTCTTCTCGGTCGAGCACCGCACGCCCGGCAACCTCCGCGCCTTCATCCAGGCCAAGCTGCGCAACCTGGAGTCGGGTGCCATGTTCGAGCACCGCTTCCGCTCCGGCGACGCGATTGACCGCGTGATCGTGGACGAAGTGCAGATGGAGTTCCTATACCAGGACGGCGAAGAGTACATCTTCATGGACATGAGCAACTACGAACAGACTCCGCTCTCGCGCGAGATCCTGGGCGATGCCGTGGATTACATGCTGCCGAACATCAAGGTCGACATCAGCTTCATCGAAGGCAAGCCCGTGGGCGTGGAACTGCCCAACGTGGTCGAGATGACTGTGGTGGAGACAGAGCCGGGCATCAAGTCGGCAACGGCTTCGTCGGTCACCAAGCCCGCCAAGACCGAGACTGGCCTGGTGGTGCAGGTGCCGCCGTTCATCAACGAAGGCGAGAAGATCCGCATCGACACAGCCGAAGGCGCATACATGAGCCGCGCATAATCGGCTAAACAAAGGCAGGCAGAAAGGCTACGCAATATGCGTAGCCTTTCTGCTTTGTGGTTTACTGCGTCTAAGGTTCAGGCGATAATCATGCGCAGTTTTGCTCTTTCAACGGCACTGGCATTCTCAGTCACTTCGATATCGTTGTGTTCGCAGGAGCCTGCGCCTGCATCGCAACAGGCTGCACAGAAGAAGACTCCGCCGGGAGGCGAGCCTGTGGAGTGGATGGCGGTTTCGATTCATCCCACTGATCCGTCCAAGGCGGATAACTGGTCAGCCAACGATCAGCCCAACGGTATTACATTGCGCGGCTCGCCGATCTCGGCACTCATCTCGCAGGCGTATGGCTTTGGCATTATGCCCATGCGTGACGAAGAAATGGAGGGCCTGCCGGAGTGGGCTAAATCCAACAAATACGACATTGAGGCACGCGTATCGCCCGAAGATGCCCCGGCCTTTCACAAGATATCGAACCTCTCAACCGCGGACCTGATTGTTGCGTATGCAGCACGCAAGTACACAGGCGAGATGCTGATGGAGCAGCAGTTGCTCACCGACCGCTTCCACTTCAAAGCGCACTGGGAGACACGCGAGCGCAATGTGTATCAACTGGTTGTGGCAAAGAATGGTTCGCTGTTGAAGACAGCGGCTGATCCAGAACATGGAAGCGCGTCAGTTTCGTCCGGCACGATGTCAGGCAAAGGTGTGCCGGTTGTCTTTCTGGCAAATCTTCTGCAACTGCCTGCCGAACGCAAGGTCATCGACAGGACCGAACTTACCGGGGCCTACGATTTTGAACTGCACTTTGCGCCAATAAATCTGAAGGCTGGCAGCGAAACCAGTAACGATCCCGATTTCTTCTCTGCCGTACAGCAGCAGCTTGGATTGAAACTACAAGCCGCGAAGATGCCGATTCCTGTGCTGATTGTCGAGCACATCGATCTGCCCACGCCGAACTAAAGGTAGCAGGATGTTAGTGCAAAGCCTTCGTATAGTGCTCGGTGTTTTTGAAAGAGCAGGGCTGAAGCCCGGCCCTTTCAAAAACTATCCGTAAGAGGCGCGCTACACCTTCGCTATAGCATTTCGAATGTGTCGATACACCTGTTACAGGCGATTTCTTTTTATCCGTTGGGGCGCGATACGATCATGCGTTCGTTGAAGGTGCGATAGAAGTTGTCGTAGTCACCGTTCTTTTCCGCGAAACGCAACGGTTTTACGCGATCGATGATGACCTCGTTTGCATCCGGCTGCTCGTTCAGGATGGCGAAGGTGTCGCGCAGGTAATCGGCCAGCGGCATAGCGATAGGGTCGTTCTTCTGGCGCTCGCCCATGAGTTCGGTCTGCACATAGGGCGGCACAATTTCGATCACCTGCACGTTGGTGCCGTTCAACTGGAAGCGCAGCGACTGCGTGTAGCTGTGGATGGCGGCCTTGGTGGCGCAGTAGGTCGGTGTCATGGCCAGCGGCAGATATGCAAGACCGCTGGTTACGGTGAGCACCGTTGCCCTGGGCTGTGTGAGCAGGTGCGGCAGCAGCGCGGAGTTCAAGCGGATAGGGCCAAGCAGATTGGTGGCGATCGTTGCTTCAGCCACTTCGGTGTTGCCTTCGGTTACGCTTTCGTTGCGCATGATGCCTGCGTTGTGCATTACGGCGTTCAAGGTGGGATATTTCTGGATCAGGTTCTTTGCGAATTCCTGGATGGCTTCGGCGTTGTCTGCGTCGAATGTTTCCGCGTGCATGCCGGGGTTGGCTGCAACAACTTCGTCGAGCACGCTCTTGCGGCGTCCGGCGATGATGACCTGGCTGCCGGCCTTGTGAAATGCCTCGGCAAAACCGCGTCCAATGCCGCTGCCGCCACCTGTAATGAGAATGGTATTGCCTGTGATCTGCATGTTTTTCTCCATCCGATTGGATGAGAGAAACGCCCAGATGTTTCAACGGTGAAGGAAATTTAACATCGCTGCGTGATCTGGCGTTTAGCTCGCCTATATGTCGATACGGCCAGAATTTTGTGCCACCGACTACGCGAAGGGAAAGTCGTCCCACAGGCGCAGTTCGGCTTCGGCTGGTTGCTGTTCCACCGTGCTCGTGGTGTTGAAGAGCATGGTGGGGCGCTGGGTTGTATCCCATTCGGTCCATGCGGGCAGGCCGTCGGCTGCCGGTGTGTTGCCGAGGATGAACGCGATCCACGCAGCGTGCATCTGCTGCGAAAGTACGTGCGCCGACTTCGGTTCGCTTTCGGCAAGATGCTTGAAGACGTAGCCGAGGTCGTAGGAGTGGTAGCTCTCGCCCTTGTATTCGCCTGCGGCTGCGGTTGCGTCCAGCCGGTAGAACCACGTTGGGCCACCGCCACCGCGTTTATGTGCCTGTGCCACGCGCATGCTCGGCATCCAGTATTCCTCCGCAGTCAGGGCGCGGATGTTGCGTTGGTAGAACGGCATGTCAGGATAGATCTTTGCATAGCCGGGATAGACACTGTTGAACTGTGCCAGCGTGCTGTTGCCCAGGTTCTTTTGCCGGATCGGTTCCCATGCGCGTTTGCCGAGGAAAGACGCGCTTTCGTCGCGGCAGGTGCCGATGAGCAGACGTTTGCCGCGTGCCGAGCCACCGGTGATAGCGGCCAGGGCGCGGTTGGGCAGCATCGATCCACCGCTCTGCATACGCAGAGGAAAGTTGGCAGGCCATGCTTCTGTCATGGCTTCCTGCGCGGCGATCAACGCAGCAGGCGATAGTGCGAGAATGTCCGCGGGCTTGCGCGATGTGAGTTGCGCAAGGAAGGCTTCGGTTACGCGATGCGATCCTTCGGTGTCGAGAATGCGTTCGCCGCCACCGCTCTCCGAGATCATCGACGAAAACAGCGGACGCGCTTCTGCAACGCCCATCAGTGCCGCTGTGATTTTCGCACCGGCGGATTGGCCTCCAATGGTGACACGCGCAGGATCGCCGCCAAAGGCGCTGATATTCTGCTGCACCCATTCGAGCGCGAGGATCACATCGCGTAGACCGTTGTTGGCTGATTCGGTGTAGGCATCGCCCAGTACAGGCGACCAGTCGAGAAAGCCGAAGGCGCCAAGCCGATATGCAACCGTGACCATCACAATGCCGCTGGCGGCGAAGACTTCACCGCGCACATCCACGGGGCTGCCGCCGGTGTAACCGCCGCCGTGAATCCACACAAACACAGGCAGCGGCTGGTCCACTTTTGCAGGTGTGTAGATGTTTAGGTAAAGACTGTCTTCGCTGATGTTGGTATGGTGCGGCTGGTATGAACTGGCGGCGAAATGCGTAGCGTCCAGCACACCGTCCCACGGCTTGGCTGCGAGTGATGGAAGAAAACGTCGTGGACCAACAGGAGGTTGTGCGAACGGCACACCGCGAAAGATATGCAGACCATCCTTCGCTTCACCGCGCAGTGTGCCGAGTTGTGTCTTGACCAGCGGAGCGTCTGTTGTTGCTGTCTGTGCAAACGATGTACGGATGGAAAGAGCGGTCGTGGTAAGTGCTGCATGCTGAAGAAACTGCCGACGTGTCCACTGGGTCGTGCTCATCCGTACCTCGCTTTGCTTGCATTGAACTTTGTTTTTTGCGTCTTCATTGCGTGAAGACGCAAAGATTTCGTGCAGGAAATCAGGCGCGGTAACGCACCTGGCCATCCAGCAGCGTGAACTTTACGCGGCCCTGCATGGGCGCGCCGTGAAAGGGTGTGTTGCGCGACATGGAGCGCGTTGTCTGCGCGTCGTAGTTCCACTGCTCGTTCGCGTTGACGACAACAATGTCGGCCAGCGCACCATCGCGCAGCACGCCCAGGTCGTAGCCAAGCTCGCGCAGACGCAGCATCCGCGCGGGTGCAGAGGTCATCAGCGCAAGTACATCGATCAGTTTCATGCCGTGTTCGTGATGCAGGATACGCAGCGACGCACCGAGCGAAGTTTCAAGGCCGGTAATGCCGTTGAGCGCGCGTTCAAACTCCACGTTCTTTTCCCAGTGCGCGTGCGGTGCGTGATCGGTCGCGATGATATCGACCGTACCGTCAAGCACCGCAGCGATGCACGCATCCACATCTTCGCGCGAACGCAGCGGCGGGTTCATTTTGAAGTGTGTATCGTAACGCTGCGAACGCTGTGCCGGATCACCTTCAATGGCTGCGTCGGTGAATGTAACGTGGTGCGGTGCCACCTCGCAGGTCACGTGCAGGCCGCGCTTTTTTGCATTGCGAATGGCATGCAATGCGCGTGCCGTGGAGACATGCTGCACATGCAGATGCGGACGGAGTTTTGTTTCGTGCTCAATCTCTTCGAGCAGGCGAATGTCGCGTTCCACGATGCTCGATTCGGCTTCGATTGGCATGCCGCGCAGGCCCAGGCGAAATGCCACGGGACCAAAGTTCATGCTGGCTCCAACAGTCATGCGCGTGTCTTCGGCATGCTGCGAGATGGGCAGGTTCAGCTTTGCGGCTTCGGTAAGTGCGCGCTTCATCACGTCGTCTGCGAGCACGGGTTTGCCATCGTCGGTGAATCCCAGGGCACCTGCTTCGGCGAGTGCGGCGTAGTCCGTAAGTTCGCCGCCCATGCTGCCAAACGTTGCGGCTGGCATGGTGAACACACGCGCAGACGGGTTGCGGTCGTGGCTCTGCACAAAGCGCAGCAGTTGTACGGAATCGGTCACAGGCGTTGTATTCGGCATCGCTACGACAGTGGTAACGCCGCCTGCGATGGCGGCCTGCGTGCCGGTGGCGATGGTCTCCTTGTGTGTCTGGCCGGGTTCGCGCAGATGCACGTGTGCGTCGATGATACCCGGTGCAACAATGCAGCCGGTGCAGTCAATAATCTCCGCACCAATGTTGGCGGCGATGCTGTCCATCTCGCCTGGCCGCTGCGAGTAGTTCAACTCCTGAATGCGGTTGTCCTTGATGAGCAGGTCGCCCATGTCGTCGATGCCGCTTGCCGGATCGATCAGGCGTCCGCCGCGAAGAAGAATGGCGCTCATGCTGTCACCTCGCTTGGTGTCTCGTTTTTTGTTGAGGTGAGTGCGCGATGGAGCAGCGCCATGCGCACAGCAAGCCCGTTCGTCACCTGCTGTTCAATGACCGACTGCTGGCCATCGGCAACGGCGGAGTCAATCTCAAGCCCGCGCACCATGGGGCCGGGATGCATAACTAAAGCTTTAGGAGCATGCTTGCGCAGACGCTGTTCGTTCAGTTGATATCCGGCGATGTACTCGGCTGTGTCGATGTCGAGACCGGCAAGACGTTCGCGCTGAATGCGCAGCATCATGGCCACGTCGGCGTGCGCCAGTGCACGTTCGAAGTTCCGTTCAATCTCCACGCCGTGAGTCAGGTCGAGTGCTTGCTCCGGACAAAGTTCGGGTGGGCCGCAGAGAATCACGCGCGCGCCCAGCTTCGGCAATAGGATGGCGTTGGAACGAGCCACGCGCGAGTGGCGGATATCGCCGGTGATGACAACAGTTTTTCCGGCGAGCGTCTTCTCGTCCATGGTCTGCGGCAGTGCAAGCCGTTGCAGCATGGTGCGCAGGTCGAGCAGCGCCTGCGAAGGATGCTCATGCATGCCGTCGCCCGCGTTCAGAACAGGCAAGCCGGTGGAACGCGCAAGCACTTCAGGAGCACCCGAATAGTTGGAGCGCAGAATAATGCACTCCGCACCCAGCGCGCGCAGGGTAAGGCCGGTGTCGTGCAGGCTTTCGCCCTTTTCAATGGAAGAGGATTTGTCGCTGACCAGCGTGGTTATGGCGCCAAGCGACTTGGCGGCAAGCTCGAAGCTGGTGCGTGTGCGTGTGCTGGATTCGTAGAAGAGCAGCGCTACTTTCCGTCCGTCAAGATGCGTTACGCGCTGGCGGTGCGACTCGCGTTCGAGCGAAGAGGCAAGCCCGAAGAGTTGCGTGATGCCAGAGAGCGAAATGTCATGGATGGACGTGAGTGAGCCGGGATGCGGTGTTGTCTTTGTGCGGAGAAGGCTCATGGATAAGGTCTCTTCGCGATGCTATAGCATTTTTCGCGAAGGCGTGGGGGGACTGACTCTGACAGGCACACCAGAGACTATGAATCAGAATTTCTATTGGGGGAGGAATACGGAGAGAGGAGTTGCAGCGGCCGAGGGAGGCCATTGAGTTCGGCCGCTGCAAAGGTTGGGGGATTCTTCAAACTCGTTTCTTTAGAGCTTGAAGATGGAGTTATCGAAGCTGGTCTTTGGCGGGGGTGCATCCTCGTCGATCTTGATGGGAGCGAACGGGCGTGGATGGTTCGGGTCAGGGTCCGCTTCAGCATGATGCTTGCCGGATGTGACCGAATGCAGTCCATCGTGTTTGCCGATGCGGCGAGAAAGATGGTTGTGATTGGACGAATTGTGCGAGAGAAAGCTCATGACCTTGTACCTCCTAACGTGTCTTCAACAGATACGCCAAGAGAGATGATCGTCTGGAGCGGGTCCAGGTGGGGAAGGACACGAGAGCGGCACTGGTGCCGGGGTCGCGCCCAGCCCAGAAGGGCGGGCTGAAGGCGAATTTCACCTCCCGCCGAGAGGGTACACCTCTCCCCCAGGAATGAGCAAGAGTGTTTTTTCGCCTCCTGCCGAAATTTCTCGTATGCCTACAGGATGTAGCGGCTCAGATCCTGGTTTTTCACGATACCGGCCACCTGCTGGCGTACATATTCGCGGTCAATCAGCACAACGCGGTCGGTGCCGTTCTCGCTCTTCCGCTCCAGAACCGGCAGCGGATGGGCATTTTCGGGCTGCGCGGTGCCTCGCGGCTGCTGCACGGTGCTGGGTTCAATCTGGGCAATTACACCGTTTTCCGCGGGTTTTGCGTTCTTGATCAGGTCGGGCGCCTGGAAGCTGATCTCGTCCAGAACGCGTTCCATGATGGTGTGCAGGCGGCGAGCGCCAATGTTTTCTGTAGTTTCGTTCACACTGAAGGCGAAGGTTGCCATCTCTTCCAGCGCTTCGGGCTGGAATTCGAGATTGAGTCCTTCGGTTTCAAGCAGCGCGATGGACTGCTTTACCAACGACGAACGCGGCTCGGTGAGGATGCGGATGAAGTCGTCCACCGTCAGCGATTGCAGTTCCACGCGGATGGGGAAACGACCCTGCAACTCCGGAATCAGGTCGCTGGGTTTGGAGACGTGGAAGGCTCCGGCGGCGATGAACAGGATGTGGTCGGTGGAGACGAAACCGTACTTGGTGTTGACGGTGGTGCCTTCGATGATGGGCAGGATGTCGCGCTGCACACCTTCGCGGCTTACGTCGGGGCCGTGGCCACCCTC
>Ga0153956_1001211_pt1 | contig 23791 bp, 17 predicted proteins | sample TSFL040MetaG_FD_104704 | JGI IMG/M metagenome (GOLD analysis project Ga0153956, IMG submission 104704) | Attine ant fungus gardens microbial communities from Florida, USA - TSFL040 MetaG | ecosystem: Host-associated > Fungi > Mycelium > Unclassified | place: USA: Florida, Wekiwa Springs... | reverse complement strand
GTGAAGCGGACTTCTGAACCTGAACCACACGAGAATCATAAACTTGCTAGTGTCCCTTTAATTCCGAAGTTCGCATCAAAGGTCGCCGCAAGGACATGCGAACTTCGGAATCGGGACACTAGGATGGCTCCGGCGGCCGGCATCGAACGGCCCGTCAGGTATGCAGCTCTCGTTCTGTCATTTGCCGGACGGTCCGTCGTGCGGCTGGTGCGGCCACCCTCGCATTCACGGCGTGCTGAGGCCGCGCGACGGCTGGCCTTGCATGGGCTGTTGATGATGACAGCGGGCGCCGTGGTCATCGTCGCATTGATGTACGGGCTGGATGAACGCGAGATCGGCCTGATGCCGCCGCGAGGCGCTTCCGGTCTCTGGCCGCTGCGCGTCCTCACCGATTTCGGAAAATCCGAATACGTCCTTTGGGCGCTTGCAACAATCCTAGCGGTTGTCGCGGTGATTTCACCGCGGTTCAAAAGCACGGCGCGCATCCTGTTGATCGGGGCGGGGACGCGGGTTCAGTTCCTGTTTCTGGCCGTCGCAATTCCGGTTCTCGCAGGCGACATCATCAAGGGTATCGTCGGACGGGGGCGGCCGTTCGTCGGTGGCGATGCCAATGCCTTCAATTTCTCGCACTTCGCCTGGACGTCGGCTTATGCGAGTTTTCCGTCGGGGCACGCGATCACCAGTTGCGCACTTGCCTTCGCGGTTGCCGCGCTCTGGCCGCGGATGAGGGGCGCTGTCGCGGTCTACGCTCTCCTGATTGTGGCGACGCGCCTGGTTCTGTTGGCGCATCATCCGAGCGACGTCGTGGCCGGCGGGCTGCTGGGGGTCGTCGGCGCCATGTTCGTGCGCTATTGGTTTGCCGCCCGACGTTTGTGCTTTTCGATCGACGGCTCCGGCGCCGTGAAGCCGCTACCGGGGCCTTCGCTGGAACAGCTCAAAAAGGTTGCCCGTGGCGCTTCCGCACCATAAGAAGCGGACGCCGCGACCCCAGCCGGGCGCGGTTCTGATCAGCGGACCAATCGGACGATGAACGACGACAAGTCAGCCACCAGCGCGGCAGCGCCGACGGTCTCCATTGTTGTACCCGTACGCAATGAAGCGGACAACGTGGCGCCGCTTATCGGCGAGATCGCGGCTGCGCTCGATGGCCGATGGGCATACGAGATCATCTACGTCAATGACGGATCGACGGATGCGACTGCCGATCGGCTGGCCGCGCTCATGACCGAGTACGGGAACCTGCGTCAGGTCCGCCACGAGGCATCTTCGGGACAATCGGCGGCGGTTCGGACGGGGGTGCGCGCGGCGCGGGGTATGATCGTGGCGACGCTGGACGGCGACGGTCAAAACAATCCCGCGTTCTTGCCGGACCTGATCGCGGCGATCGAAAGTAGCGGCGGCCGTACCGGACTTGCCGCCGGCCAGCGCGTCGGCCGCAAGGATACCGGATTCAAGAAATTCCAGTCGCGGACGGCGAACAGGGTGCGAAGCTGGGTGCTCAGCGACGGCACGCGCGACACCGGCTGTGGACTAAAGGCCTTTCCGCGCGAGGTATTTCTGTCGCTGCCGTATTTCGACGGCCTGCACCGGTTTCTTCCGGCGCTCGTGCGGCGGGAAGGTTTTGACATTGCCTACGTCGACGTGATCGACCGTCCCCGGCATTCCGGCGTATCGAACTACGGGTTCTTCGATCGTCTGTGGATCGGAATCATGGACCTCGCCGGTGTGTGGTGGCTGATCCGCCGGAAAAGGTCGATGCCGGTTGCAACCGAGGTAATGCGTCATGACTGAAACCATCGGCATGTTGGCGAACTACCTTCATGAGGTGTTCGTGGTCAAATTCGATGGCTGGGTCGTCCTCGGCTTTGCCGCGCAGGGGCTCTTTACCATGCGCTTTATCGTGCAATGGATCGCATCCGAGCGCGCGCGTAAAAGCGTGATGCCGGTGGCATTCTGGTTCTTCTCGATCGGTGGTGGAACTCTTTTGCTGCTCTATGCGCTGTATCGGCGCGACCCCGTGTTTATCGCGGGCCAGGCGCTCGGACTGGTTGTCTATCTGCGAAACGTCTATTTCATCGTGCTCAACGGACGTCAGTCGTCGACCTGAGGCCACCCGTGCCCGGCCATGGCGTTTTCGAGCGAAGCGGATACCGGTTCGCGTGAAGAAAACGCGTCAAATCAAAATCATGGAGCCCCGCTTCTGATTCCATCGGAAGCGGAAAGGCTTCAGTGTGCGGACGGATGCGCCGGCGCGGGGATTCCGATCAGGGCGCTTTCTCCCTGCCGCAAGGCCGGAAGCTCGCCGGCGGCGTCAAGAACAGGATACGCGACGGAGCAGATGTGCGAATGAATCCGCCTGAGATCGCGAAGAACATCGAGATGGAGCGATGTCGTCTCGATGGTCTCGGGACGCCCCTCGCGCAGGCGTTCCAGGTGGCGTTCGGTCGCCGCGAGTTCGAGATTGCGCAACGCGACTTTCTCCGCGATCAAGCGGCGAGCCTCGTTGACATCGCCGGACATGAAGACCCCGAACGCGATACGAAGCGAATCCGCCGTTCGCTTGTGAAATGTCGATAATTCGCTGGCGCCTTCGGGCGAGAACTGGAAGCGGCGTTTGATCTTCTTTGTCGCGAGCTCGCTCAGATTCTTGTCGATGATATCGCCGATGTGCTCGAGGTTGATGGCGAATGCGATGATCTCCATGGCTCGGTGACCTTCGCGTTCGTCGAGGCTGCCGCGGGTCAGCTTCGTGACGTACAGCTTGATCGCCTCGTCGAGGCTGTCGACGCTATTGTCCATACGGGAGACCTGATCGACCAGAGATCGGTCGTTCGTCATCATCGCGGCCATCACGTTGCGAAGCATGGTCTCGACGAGATCGCCCATATGCAGGGTCTCGCGGGCTGCATCGGCGAGCGCGAGAGAAGGGGTTTCCAGCGCGCTGGAGTCCAGGTAGCGGGCGCGGGACGGATCGGCGTCCATTACTTTTTTGGGTAGAAATCGCTCAAGCAACCCGGCGATCCCGTCAAGCAGGCCGATAAAGATGACCGCCGTGAAGATATTGAATGCGACGTGAAATTCGGCCGTCGCTTTTGCAAGGTCGGGCTGCCAGTGCCCAAGCATGGCCGCGGCAGGATGCAGGAACGGGGCAACGAGCAGGACGCCGACCAGCCGGTTGAGCAGGTTGCCGACCGGGAGGCGGTAGCTCGCCGGGTCGTCCCGGCGGGCGCCTTCGACGATCGGATTGATGGCGCTACCGACATTGGCTCCCAGCACAAGAGCCAGCGCTGCGGGCAGTCCTATGAATTGCGAGTAGGCCAGCGACATGACGAGAAGCACGGTTGCGACGCTGGAGTGAACGGCCCAGGTGACGATGGCGCCGATGACGATGCACAGAACGGGATCAGCCGTGATCGTGTCGAGCAGGATACGCATGCTGGGTGCGTTCTCGGCGGGCGCGAGCGAGTTGAGCAGGATATGCAGCGCGAGCAACATCAGCCCAAGGCCGATGAAAACCCGGCCGATGTCCTTGATGCGCGAGCGAGCGCCGGCGCGGAACGCCGTCAGGCCGATGATGAAGAAAATAGGTGCGATCGCGGAGATATTGAACGACAGAACCTGAACGATGAGGGTGGTTCCGACGTTCGCACCAAGCATGATCGCGAGCGCAGGGACCAGGCCGACCAGTCCTTCAGCCGCGAACGAACTCGTGATCAGGCCGGTCGCGGTGCTGCTCTGGAGCAACGCCGTCAACCCGAGCCCCGCGCCGAAGGCCGCAAAGCGATTGTTGAGGGCCTTGCTCAGGAAGCGGCGCAGGTCAGGGCCGAAGGCGCGCAGGATTCCGCTGTGGACCATGTGAAGGCCCCACAGCAGCAAGGCGACGCCGCCCATCAGATCCAGCAGTACGATGCTTCCCATGAGTGCTCATCGACGGATTTGAGTCGAACGCTAACGCTACCGCCAAACAACGACGGATCAATGCTTTTATTGGCTTCGCGACCCGCAAAGCTCCGATTTGGCCAACTCGGGCGTCCTAAGCGACCCGCGAGGAGGCGGCCGCATTGAGGGCGGCAAATCCGCGGGCGAGGTCGGCCTTCAGATCGTCGAGGCTTTCGAGCCCGATGTGAAGGCGCAATGTCGGCCCGCCCGGCGCCCAGGTCGTCGCCGTGCGATAGTCCGTGCAATCGAAGGGAATGATGAGGCTTTCATAGCCGCCCCACGAATACCCCATGCCGAAGAGTGTGACGGTATCGAGCAGTGCGTCGACGGCTTCTTTTGGCACGGGTTTGAGGACGATGCTGAATAGTCCCGATGCGCCGGTGAAGTCCCGCTTCCAGATCGCGTGGCCGGGATCGCTTGTGAGCGCGGGATGAAGAACTCTCGCCACCTCAGGGCGCGCCATGAGCCATTGCGCCATGTCGATCGCGGCCTGCTGGTGATGCGCGAGCCGGACGGCGAGCGTCCGCAATCCTCGCAAGGCCAGAAAGACGTCGTCGGGGCCGGCGCAGACACCAAGAAGTCTGATGGTTTCGGCGAGCGCGGGCCAGGTTTTGGCGTTGGCCGATATGGTCCCGAACATGATGTCGGAATGGCCGCCAATATATTTGGTCGCGGCCTGGATGCTGATGTCCACGCCCTGCTCGAGCGCCCGGCGAAACAAAGGGGTCGCCCATGTATTGTCGTCGATGACCAGCGCGCCGCGCTCATGCGCGGCCGCCGCGATTGCAGGAATGTCGGGCATCTCGAAGGATTGCGAGCCCGGCGCTTCGACCATCACCGCGCGCGTGTTGGATCGAAAGTGGCTGACGATGCGCGCGCCGATCGTGGGATCGAAATAGGTGGCTTCGACCCCGTAACGCGCCAGCAGCCCGTTGCAGAAATTTCGCGTGGGACGGTACGCATTATCGCAGATCAGGATGTGGTCGCCGGCCTTCAGCACCGACAGAAGAGCGGTTGAGATCGCAGACAGTCCGGAGGGAACGAGTCCCACGCCGGCACATTGCGGGCCTTCCAGCGCCATCAACGCATCCTGCAAGGCGCGGGTGGTCGGCGTGCCGTGCCGTCCATACTGGAATTCCCCGCGATGGGCATGCAGGTCATCGGCGGTCGGATACAGCACGGTCGAGCCGCGCACGACGGGCGGATTGACAAACCCCTTTTGGGCCTCGGTGTCCCGGCCGGAAACAACCAGCCGGGTTTCTGCCTGGAGCGATCGTTCGTTGCCGCCTGGGAACTTCATGGACCTGCCGCTGCAAAAAGGAGGCATTTGCCGCGGTTGCGGCTGCCCCGATACCTGCCGGACGCGCGATCCGGAGCATTTTCACCAATAACAGGAGGGGGAAGAGCCCCGTCAACCCCTTGACCCGGCCCTCCAGTCGTTCTGTGATGGAAACCAACTGTCTAGTCGCCGCATGTTGAGGGGCCTGCCGCGAACTTCGAGCCGTCATCCACCTCGGCTGATTGACGACATCAGCCGGCTGCGGATGGAGATCGGATCGATAGGAGGATCCCAACTGAGCGTCTGTACGGCAACGATTTAACAATTCTCAGATGTCCCCGAAAGGCATTGTCATGAAACGCGTACTTGCTGTTGCTTTCGCTCTCACCGTGGGTCTCTCGTTGCAGCCGGCCTCCGCACAAGACGCAAAGGGAAAGACCACGCTCGAAACGGTCAAGGCGCGAGGCATGCTCTCGTGCGGCGTCAGCCAGGGATTGCCCGGATTTTCTGCACCCGACGACAAGGGCAACTGGACCGGCATCGACGTGGACGTCTGCCGGGCAGTCGCGGCGGTGGTGTTCAATGACCCGTCCAAGGTCAAGTTTGTTCCGCTGTCGGCCAAGGACCGGTTCATTGCCTTGCAGTCCGGCGAAATCGACGTGCTGTCACGCAACACGACATGGACGATTTCGCGCGATACCTCGCTCGGCGCAAACTTCACCGGTGTGACCTATTACGACGGGCAGGGTTTTCTGGTCAGGAAGTCGCTCAAGGTGAACTCGGCGCTGGAACTGAACAGCGCGTCTGTATGCGTTCAGACGGGAACCACGACCGAGCAAAACCTCGCCGATTACTTCAAGAGCAACAAGATGAAGTACGAGGTGATTGCCTTCAGCACCGCCGACGAAACCGTCAAGGCCTACGAATCGGGCCGATGCGACGTGTTCACGTCGGACGTTTCCCAGCTTTACGCCGAGCGCCTGAAGCTCTCGAATCCCGCCGATCACGCGGTCTTGCCGGAGGTCATCTCGAAGGAGCCGCTGGGGCCGATGGTCCGTCACGGTGACGATCAATGGTTCGACATCGTCAAGTGGACTCTGTTTGCGATGATCAATGCCGAAGAACTCGGGATTACGCAGAAGAACGTCGACGAGATGGCCAAGTCGGACAAGCCGGAACTGAAGCGCGTCTTCGGCACCGACGGCAATCTCGGCGAGCAGCTTGGCGTGACCAAAGATTGGGTGACGCGCATCGTCAAGGCCGTCGGCAACTATGGCGAATCGTTCGATCGCAACGTCGGCGCCGGCTCGAAGCTCGGGATCGCGCGCGGGCTCAACAAACTCTGGAACAAGGGCGGCGTTCAGTACGCGCCGCCGATCCGCTAGCGCCCACGCTTGAAAACGGCGATGGCCGCAGAGTCCCGAAAACCGCCGCCGCAGTTTCTCTTCAAACTGCGGCGCGCGCTTGGCGGTCGGGCAGGTTGGAGCGGGCTCGCGCTTCAGATCCTGTTCGTCGCCGTATTGGCGTGGATCAGCTACGAAATCGTATCCAACGCTCGCGGGAATCTGGAGACGCAGCATATTGCGTCCGGCTTCGGTTTCATGTCGCAGACGGCTGGCTTCGGGGTCAGCCAGACCCTGATTCCGTATTCGGAAAGCGACACCTATACGCGCGTGTTCATGATCGGCCTCCTCAACACGCTGTTGGTGGCCGCTGTCGGCATTTTCTTTGCAACGATCATCGGCTTTCTTGTTGCGCTTGGCCGGTTGTCGCCGAACTGGCTGATATCGCGTATTGCCGGTGGATACGTCGAACTGATCCGGAATCTGCCGCTGCTGTTCCAAATTCTGTTCTGGTATCTTGCCGTGCTTGCTACGCTGCCAAATCCGAGACAGAGCGTATCGATTTTCGGCAGCTTCTTTCTCAGCAATCGCGGTCTGGTTATCCCGAAGCCGATCGGGCACGACGGATTTGCCGCGTGCGCCACCGCAATCGTAATTGCGATCGCAGCTTGCCTGTTGTTGCGCAGCTATTCCCGGCGTGCGCTGTTCCAGAGCGGTCGCGTGATCGTTATCTGGCCCTATGTTCTCGGCCTTCTGATCGGTCTTCCGCTGATCTCCACGCTGATTTTTGGCATTCCGCTCACTTTTGAGATTCCGGTCCTGCGAGGATTTAACTTTGCCGGCGGCTCGCGCGTCATTCCCGAATTTGTCGCACTCACTCTGGCGCTTTCGACCTACACGGCCGCGTTCATCGCCGAGGTCGTTCGCGCCGGAATCCTCTCGGTTCACAAGGGGCAGATGGAAGCAGGAGCGTCGCTTGGACTATCGCGCGGCGCGACGCTGCGATTGATCGTGGTGCCGCAGGCGATGCGCGTGATTCTGCCGCCGCTGACCAATCAGTATCTCAACCTTACCAAGAATTCGTCGCTGGCCGTCGGTATCGGATACCCGGACCTGTTCTCGGTGTTTGCCGGCACGACACTCAGCCAGACCGGGCAGGCCATTGAAATCATCGCAATCACGATGGGCGTGTACCTGCTGATTTCGCTGGTGACGAGCGCGATCATGAGCTTCTACGGCTGGCGCATCGGACGGAGTCAGGGCGTATGACCGATCAGCCCATACCGGCGTTCGTTCGCGCCGACCTGGTTCCGGAACGACCCGCGCCGATCAAGACCACCGGCTTTGTGGGTTTCCTGCGGACCCGGCTGTTCAATTCGCCGACCAACGCATTGCTGACCATCGTGGGAGCATTGCTGTTGTGGTTCGTCATCGTTCCCGCGATCCGGTTTCTGCTGGTCGATGCAGTCTGGGAGGGCAAGGACCGAACGTCCTGTCTGGCCGAGAACGCCGGTCATGCCGTGGGAGCCTGCTGGCCGTTCGTCGGAGCCAAGATCAATCAGTTCATCTATGGCTTTTATCCCGAGCCCGAGCGGTGGCGGGTGAACCTGACGTTCCTGCTGGCCGCCGTGTTGCTGCTGCCGTTGCTGATTCCGCGGTTGCCCGCCAAGAGTCTCAACGCGGGCCTGTTCTTTTTCGCGTTTCCCATCGTAGCATTTTTTCTGCTGCATGGCGGCGGCATCGGCGGTTTCGGCGTTAGCTGGATCGTCGGTTTTCTGTCGGGATTTGCCGATAGCGTCGGCAACGCCGGGCGGCAGCTTGCCGCGCTCGGCGATACCAGCAAATTCGGTGCGGTGGCGTGGCTAGCCGGAAATGCCATTGCGTTGATCGGTGACGCGCTGACTCTCGTGGTGTGGCCGCTGGTCTGGCTGCGCGACCGGCTTCAGAACTCCGGCCAGCCGGTCTGGTACGATGTCGCGTGCACGGCCGTGCTTGTTTCGGGGCTGCTGTTTTTGCTGAACGGTGCCTTCCGCGCGGGCTGGCGCGCGCTGTTCTTGAGCCTCGCGATCTTTGCCGGCGCTGGCGTCGTGATCGCGGTGATGCAGCTCGATCGCGGCGGGTTGCCGGTGGTCGATACCCGGCTCTGGGGCGGTCTGCTGGTGACGCTGGTCGTATCGGTCACCGGGATCGTCACATCGATGCCCGTCGGCATCGCGCTGGCGCTGGGCCGCCGTGCCACCATTCCGCTGATCCGGGTGTTTTCCGTCGCCTTCATCGAATTCTGGCGCGGCGTTCCCTTGATTACGGTGCTGTTTTTCGCGACCTACATGCTGCCGCTTTTCTTGCCCGGAAACTTCACGGTCGACGGGCTGGTCCGGGTTCTGATCGGCATTGCGTTGTTCACCGGCGCCTACAATGCAGAGGTTATTCGTGGCGGCCTCGCCGCAATCCCGCGCGGGCAGGGTGAGGCGGCGAGCGCGCTCGGCCTGTCGTATTGGAAGACGACCGGGCTGGTCGTGATGCCGCAGGCGTTGCGGCATGTCATTCCGGGACTGGTCAATAGTTTCATCGCGCTGTTCAAGGACACCTCGCTGGTTTCGATTGTCGCGCTGTTCGACCTGCTCGGTAGTTTGCGCGCTTCGTTCGCAGATCCGACATGGGCGACACCGACCACGCTGTTCACGGGTTTCGCGTTCACGGGCCTAATCTATTTCGTGTTCTGCTTCAGCATGTCCCGATATTCGCTGTTCGTCGAACATCGGCTGAACGCACACCGGCGGACTTGAGACGGGGTTATCATGACTGACGCAAATGCCATCGTTTCAATTGCCGGCCTCAACAAATGGTACGGCAACTTCCACGTGCTGCGAGATATCGGCCTCGACGTGGCGCGCGGCGAGCGTATCGTGATTTGCGGGCCGTCGGGTTCGGGCAAGTCGACGCTGATCCGCTGCATCAACGCGCTGGAGGAATTTCAGGAAGGCCGGATTGTTGTCGACGGAATCGAGCTCGGCCCCAATCTTCGACGTGTCGAGGAGATTCGCCGCGAAGTTGGAATGGTTTTCCAGAGCTTCAATCTATTTCCCCACCTGACCGTGCTCGAAAACTGCACGCTGGCCCCGATCTGGGTTCGCAACATCCCGAAGAAGGATGCCGAGGCGGCGGCAATGAAGTTCCTCGAGCGTGTCAAGATTCCCCATCAGGCCAACAAATATCCCGGCCAGATGTCGGGCGGTCAGCAGCAGCGCGTCGCGATCGCGCGCGCGCTCACCATGAATCCGAAGATCATGCTGTTCGACGAGCCGACGTCGGCCCTTGACCCTGAGATGGTCAAGGAGGTGCTGGACACCATGGTGGATCTGGCCAAGGAAGGCATGACCATGCTCGTGGTCACGCATGAAATGGGATTTGCCCGCGAGGTTGCCAACCGCATCGTGTTCATGGATGCGGGACAGATCATCGAATCCAATACGCCGGCCAATTTTTTCGCCCATCCGCAGCATCCGCGGAGCCAGCTCTTCCTGAGCCAGATCCTGCGCTGACCGGCGGACGTTAGACCGGAGCGAACGGAACCGACACGGTGCTCCGCTTCTCGAGCCAATGCGGCACCGGAAGGTTCTTGGACCGCATGAAGTCCGGATTGAACAGTTTGGACTGATAGCGATTGCCGGAGTCGCACAGGATGGTCACGATCGTATGGCCGGGTCCGAGCTGTCGGGCGAGCCGGATGGCGCCTGCGACGTTCACGCCCGTCGAGCCGCCAAGGCACAGGCCTTCATGCTCGAGAAGCTCATAGATCACCTTCACGGCTTCCTCGTCCGGAATCAGAAAGGCGTCGTCGACGTTCGCGGTCTCGATGACCGGCGTGACGCGGCCGAGCCCGATGCCTTCCGTGATGGAGTCGCCCGGCGTCGATTTGGCCTGACCATGCTTGAACCATTCGTACATCGCGGCACCGTGCGGGTCGGCGCAGGCGATCGTGATGCCCTTGTTTTTCTCCTTCAGGTATCGGCTGGTGCCGGCGAGCGTGCCGCCGGTGCCAACCGCGCTGATGAAGCCGTCGACCTTGCCGCCGGTCTGTTCCCAGATCTCGGGGCCAGTGGATTCGTAATGCGCCTTGGCGTTGTCGAGATTGTTCCACTGATCGCCGAACAGGACGCCGTTCGGCTCGGTCTTGCGAAGCTGGTCGGCCAGCCGCCGACCGATATGCTGAAAATTGTTCGGATTGGAAAAGGGCAGGACAGGCACCTCGACGAGCTCAGCGCCGCACAGCCGCAGCATGTCCTTCTTTTCCTGGCTCTGCGTGTTCGGAATGACGATGATCGTGCGATATCCGCGTGCGCTTGCGACCACGGCAAGGCCGATGCCGGTGTTGCCGGCGGTCGATTCCACCACGAGCCCGCCGGGCTTGAGCTCGCCGCGCTTCTCGGCTTCGAGGATCATCCATTTGCCGGCGCGATCCTTGACCGACTGACCTGGATTCATGAACTCGGCTTTGCCGAGGATGGTGCATCCCGTTATTTCCGAGGCGTGCCGCAATTTGATGAGCGGCGTATTGCCGATCGCTTCGATGACGTCGTTATTGAGTTTCATGGGATGTAAAATCTTGTCAGCGGTTGCGGGTCTGGCCGCAACCCTAATTGAGAGGCGTGGGAGGCACAAGGGAACGACGTGAAGCCGCTGCGGTGCCTGGCGCGCCGTGCTATCGGCCCTTGGCGAAAATCACTTGCCGGACGTCGATATTTCCGGAGCGGAAACCGGCTTCGCAGTAGGCGAGGTAGTACTCCCACAATCTGCGAAAGCGATCGTCGAAGCCCATGGGAATCAGTCCGGGCCATGCGGCGCGAAAATTGTTTCTCCACGTCGCGAGCGTCTTGGCATAGTCCTGCCCGAAGATGCGCTCACGAATGACCGGGACGCCGAACCGCTCGCCGAGCGTCTTCAAGATCTGAGGTGAGGGGAGCATGCCGCCGGGGAAGACGTAACGCTGGATGAAGTCCACTTCACGCCGGTAGGTCTGAAAAAATTTGTCTTGAATGGTGATGGCCTGAATTCCGGCCAGGCCGCCCGGCAACAGCCGGTCGCGCAGCTGCGAAAAATAGTTGGGCCAGAACTGCTCGCCGACGGCCTCGATCATTTCGATTGAAGCGATCCGATCGTATAGACCGCGCTCGTCGCGATAGTCCTGAAGGCGAATGTCGACCCTGTCGCCGAGTCCGGCGTTTGCAATTCGTTGCCGCGCGAAATCGTGTTGTTGCTGACTGATGGTCAGTCCCACCACCTTGGTTCCGTACGTCTTGGCCGCATATTCGGCAAATCCGCCCCAGCCGCAGCCGATCTCAAGCAGCGTCTGTCCTGGCTGAAGATCGATCGCCTCCGCCAGCCGACGGTACTTGTTATGCTGCGCGGCCGTGAGGTCGGGGGTGTCGTCCTCAAACAGTGCGGAGGAATACGTCATGCTGGGATCGAGCCATGCCGAATAGAAGGCGTTGCCGATATCGTAGTGTGCATAGATGTTTCGGCGGGCCTGCCGCCGGGTGTTGCGGTTGAACCAATGCCTCACGATCTGGACGAAACGCATCAAGGGATTGTCGCCGAGCATCGCCTGAATCAGATCGTGATTGACACAGAACAGGTAGAGAAATTCGGTGAGGTCTGGCGTATCCCACTCACCGCTCAAATAGGCCTCGGCAATTCCGATATCGCCGCCGTTCAACAGGCGGGACGCGAATCCGTAGCTGGTGATCGTCATGGCCGCGGCCGGTCCGGGTTCGGCGCCGCCGAGCCTGACGGTACGGCCATCGGGAAGCGTGACATCCAGCGTGCCGCGCCGAAGTCTTGAACCGAACCCGAACGCCAACCGCACCAGCCGCGGCAGGTCGGACAGCGTCGCGTCAACATTCTCCGGAGTTATCGGGATCGGCGAAGACATGGCGAATCCATCAAGCCGCGGCGGTTTCTGTCCCAGTGAAACCCGGCTTGTGGATCGGCTCCTGATCCAATTTTCACAGGACCGGGGTGCCTCTCGGAGAACCTGAACCTTGCTCGCCTGAAGACTGCCCCAAGGCAGTATACGCAACATGGCATTCAGCCGCAAAGTGCGGATCGCCGGATTCGGCGTTTGTGCGGAGCACAAAGCGCTCCCCCTGAGCCTGCGTTGGAAGGCTTCTCAGTGGATCAGCAAAATAGACAGACAGAGAGAGAATTGCAGGCGTGACCGGGCGGCTGCGGGCCACACGGCGGCGCGACATGGCAGCGCGATAAGGCAACCCGCGAGATCGATACTTTGAGGCGCATCGACATGGGCTGCAGCGAAACGAACGGGGCTATCGCACGTCACTCCTTTGGAGCAATGCCGCCGACCCCTTCATATGATCGTACGCTGGATGAAATCTTGGTAAGAATGGAGGACCGTTCCGTGGCCGGAGCCGGGAAAGCCTGTAAAACGGGCCTAATCCCCGCGAATCGCAAATCAGCGGAGATTTTGTGCCAATCGGGGAGTATGCCCCGGCAGGGCTGTCCGCCGATGGATCGTGCCGCTACAATAGCCGGGTTCCAAAGGAAGCATCACCCCGTGGCCGTGTCGCTCATCGTCTTCAGAACAGATCGGTCCCTGCGCATGGCCGCCGCGTGCGAACGCCTGTCGCCCCGCGGGGGATTGGCGTGAGCGGTTTCCCAGCGAAGGCTCCGATCGTTTCGTCCGGGGCCATGACGTGGATTTGGCGCGCCGCCCGGCTTTTCCCGGTGCTGGCCGCTATCGCCGCGTCGGCCGGCTGTATTCTGACCGGGGATTTGCCGGCTCCCGCGCTGGATATTCCAGCCGGCTACAAGGCCGCGCGGCTGACCACTGCCGACGCACCACCTGCGCTGGATTGGTGGCGCGGGTTCCGCTCGGCCGAATTGACTGCGTTGATGGAGGAAGCCCAGACCGTCAATCTCGATATCGCCGCGGCGTCCGCGCGAATCATCCAGGCCGATCAGCAAGCCCGGATAGCTGGTGCGGCGCTGTTGCCGAGCCTGAATGCCGGCGGCCAGGAAGCCTATTCCCGGACATCGGGTTCGAGTGCCAGCGGCCTGACCAATGGCGGGCGGGAGGTCGTTAATTATTCGGCGTCGCTCAGCGCCAGTTACGAGATCGATTTCTGGGGCAAGAACCGCGATGCGGCCCTCGCGGCCGAGGAAACCGCGACTGCGAGCCGCTTTGACCGCGACGTCGTCGCCCTGACGACGCTGACCAGCGTCGCCAATGCTTATTTTCAGGTTCTCGCGGCGCAAGACCGAATCCGCACATCCGACCGCAACATCGCGAGCGCGGTTCGCATTCTCGATGCCATCAAGGAGCGTCTGAAAGCCGGGACCGGAACCGATCTCGACGTGGCGCAGCAGGAAAGCGTGCTGGCAAATCAGCGGGCGGCCGTCCCGCCGTTGCGCCAAACATTGGCGCAGAACGTCAATGCCCTCGCGACACTTGTTGCCCGGCCGCCGGAGAGCGTGAATGTGAAGGGCGGATCGCTCAACCGTATCGCCTCACCGAGGGTGACTCCGGGTCTGCCGTCTGAGTTGTTGACCCAGCGGCCGGACATCCGCCGGCAGGAATCGCAACTCGCTTCAGCCACCGCGAACGTGGGGAGCGCGCGCGCGCAGTTTTTCCCGAGCATCCAGTTGACCGGGCAGGGCGGCTACCAGAGTTCGGCTCTGGTTTCTCTGTTTCAGCCCCACGCCGCATTTTTCAGTCTCGTCGGCGGATTGACACAACCCATCTTCGATGGCGGCCGAATTCTCGGCAATTTCAAATATACAAAGGCCCAGCAGGACGAACTGCTTCAGACCTACCGCAAGACGGTGGTTTCGGCATTCGCCGACGTCGACAACGCGCTGGTCGCGATTCGGCAGACCACCGAGAAGCTGCGTCTGCAAAGATCTGTCCTGGCTGCCTCGCGCAGAGCGTTCCAGCTCTCCGAGCAGCAGCTTCGGGCGGGCACCGCGGACATTGTAACTGTGCTAAATACGCAACTGACGCTGTTCCAGGCGGAGGATTCCCTGTCGCAGGCGCAGCTTGCGCGACTACAGGCAATCGTGGGTCTCTATCAGGCCTTGGGCGGCGGCTGGGAACCGAGGATCGAGAGGCCGGCCAATGCTCTTTAAACCGGATAAGGGTGAAGGTGGGAATGCCACCGGCGCCGGTGCGGCCAAGATCGCCGGCCATGCGCGCCGGCGCAACGTATCGATCGCCGTTGCGCTGCTCATCGCGGGAGGCCTTGCTTACATTGGGTGGACGGCATTCGAACAAAAGAAGCGCGACGCCAGCCATGCACGTCCGGATACGACCGTGCCCGTGCTGGCTGCCACGCCTCGCATTGAGGACGTGCCCGTCTACCTGGATGGTGTTGGAACGGTTCGTGCCCTGAATACAGTCACTGTGCGCTCGCAAGTCGACGGCAAGCTGATCGCCGTCAAGTTCACCGAGGGACAGGACGTCAGGAAAGGTGACGTGCTGGGTGAGATCGATCCGGCGATCTACCAGGCGCAGTACGATCAAGCGGTTGCGAAAAAGGCTCAGGACGAGGCGCAACTCGCCAACATGCGTCTCGACCTGACGCGCTATCAGCAACTGGCCGCCTCCAATGCCGGATCGAAGCAACAGGCCGATACCCAGCGCGCCGTCGTTGCGCAGCAGGAGGCGCTGATCAAAGCGGATCAGGCGGCGATCGACAACGCACAGGCGACGCTCGGCTACACCAAGATCGTCGCGCCGATCTCGGGCCGCGCCGGTCTCCGGCAGGTCGATCAAGGAAACATCATTCATGCCTCCGATGCCACCGGGCTCGTCATCCTCACGCAATTGCAACCGATCGCGGTGCAGTTCAGTCTCCCGCAGCAGCAGATCATGCGTGTCAATGCCGCGGTGGCGAAAGGTGTCCTCGAGGTCGACGTGTTCGGCAATGACGGAACCACAGTCGCCGACAAGGGCAAGTTGACCGGCATCGACAATCAGGTCGATCCGACCACGGGAACGCTGAAGCTGAAGGCGGAGTTTCCAAACGGGCAGCTTCAGTTGTGGCCGGGCCAGTTCGTAAACGTGCGTCTCAAGGTCGAGACGCTGTCACAGGCCATGGTCATCCCGACGTCAGCCGTGCAGCGCGGGCCGCTTGGAACCTTCAGCTATGTGATCGGTGGCGACAATACCGTGACGGCAAAGCCGGTCACGGTCACCCAGCAGAATGAGAACGATGCGGTGATCGCCAGCGGCATCGCTGCCACGGATAAAGTTGTTACCACGGGATTTGCCAACCTTTCCGATGGGGCAACGGTGACGATCAGCCAGAACGAGCAGGCGCCGGTGGTCGACCTCGCGCCGCACAGGCGGCAGGGCAAACGCGGCGACCGTCAGGGCGGCGGCAGCCGCGGTAAGCGGGGCGAGGAAGGTCAAACTTCGTCCGGCAGCGGCGCAAAGGGAAGCGGCCAGCCGGCCGGCAACGCAAAGGGGCAACCGTGATGCAGGGATCAGGCTGCTGAGCATCGAACCCGCGGCAGCGAGCCGACAGACGAGCTGATAGATCGAGCCGATAGACATGGGCGTCTCCGAACCATTCATCCGCCGTCCGATTGCAACGTCCTTGCTGGGGATCGCATTGCTGATCGGCGGTGCCCTTGGCTATTGGGCCTTGCCGGTTTCGGCTTTGCCGCAGGTCGATTTCCCGACGGTGCAGGTGACGACCCAGTTGCCGGGCGCGAGCCCGGATGTCGTTGCGTCGCTGTTGACGGCGCCCCTGGAACGCCAACTCGGACAAATACCGTCGTTGTCGTCGATGACATCGACGAGTTCGTTCGGCGTGAGCCAGATATCCCTGCAGTTCGATCTCAACCGCGACATCGATGGCGCCACGCAGGACGTCCAGGCGGCTATCAACGCCGCTGCCGGCATATTGCCCAAAAATCTGCCGTACCCGCCGACCTATGCCAAGGTGAATCCGGCCGACGCACCGGTCATGACGCTGGCGCTGACGTCGGACACCGTCTCTCTGCGGGCCATGAGCGACCTCGCCGACACCATTCTAGCCCAACGCCTCAGTCAGATTTCAGGTGTGGGGCGTGTCTCGATACTCGGAGGTCTTAAACCGGCGGTGCGTGTTCAGGCCGACCTTGCCCGGCTCGCGGCCTACGGCATCGGGATGGAAGATTTGCGAGCCGCGATCGCCGGCGCCAATGTTTCCGGGCCGAAGGGGTCGTTGGACGGTGCGCAGCAGGCATACACGATCGCCGCCAATGACCAGATCGCGGCTGCGGATGCCTACAAGCCGATCATCATCGCCTATCGCAACGGTGCGCCCGTCACGATCGGCGATGTCGCACAGATCGTGGACGGTCTGGAGAACGACCGCACCGGCGGCTGGTATCAGGGAACGCCGGCTGTCATCATCGATATCCAGCGCCAGCCCGGCGCCAACGTCATCGAGGTCGTCCGGCAGATCCGGGCGGAGATTCCCAAGGTCCAGCGCGCCGTACCCGCGGGCGTGAAGCTGACTATCGTCAGCGACCGGACCGTGACCATTCGCGCCTCGGTCCACGACGTGCAATTCACGCTTATCCTCAGTGTCGTGCTGGTCACGCTGGTCGTCCTGCTGTTCCTCCGCTCGCTGCGGGCGACGCTGATAGCGGGCGTGGCGCTGCCGTTGTCTTTGATTACCAGTTTCGGGATCATGTATTTTGCCGGATTCAGCCTCGACAATCTGTCGTTGATGGCGCTGACCATCGGCACCGGATTTGTGGTCGACGATGCCATCGTGATGATCGAAAATATCGTTCGTCACATGGAAAACGGCGAGAGCGTCATGCAAGCGTCGCTCCGTGGCGCAAGCGAGATCGGCTTCACGGTGATCTCGCTGACGGTATCGCTGATTGCGGTGTTTATCCCCCTGCTGTTCATGTCCGGATTGGTGGGACGGATGTTCCGCGAATTCGCCCTGACGTTGACCATCGCCGTCATAACGTCCGCGGTCGTGTCGCTCACGCTGACTCCGATGATGTGTTCGCGACTGCTGAAGCATTCAGGGGAAGAATTTGCCGTTCCGGGGTTGGCTGCGATCAGCCGCGGAATCGACCGCATGGTCGAGTTCTATCACAGAACCTTGCTATGGGTGCTTCGGCACCAGCGCGCGACATTGATCGTGACATTTGCAACGATCGCCGCGACATTATTTTTGTACATGGTCGCGCCGAAGGGATTTCTGCCCTTGCAGGATACGGCCTCCGTCACGGCCGTCACGGAAGCCGGGCCCGATGTGTCGTTCGCCGAAATGCAAAGCCGTCAAAGTGAGGTGGCTGCCGCGATAAAAGCCGACCCGGACGTGACCGGGGTCGTATCCGTCATCGGGTCCGGTTCGGTGAATCCAACGACGAATGTCGGTCGCCTGGTGATGACGCTGAAGCCGCGCAGCGACCGACGCGACGATGTGAGTGCCGTCATCACGCGTTTGAAGGCGCATGTCGCCGCGATCCCCGGCATGACCGTTTATTTCCAGCCGGTGCAGGACATCCAGATCAGCACCCAGTCGAGCCGGTCGCAATATCAGTACACCCTGACCGGGACGGACGCGGCACAGGTCGCGCTATGGGCCGGCAAGCTCGTCGCGGAATTGCGGCGCGATCCGTTGTTTCAGGACGTTTCCTCCGAGGCTCAGGACGGTGGATTGCGCGCCGCGCTGAATGTCGACCGGGCGCGTGCGGGCCAGCTCGGCGTCAGCATACAGGGCGTCAACGACACGTTGAACGATGCTTTCGCGCAGCGGCAGATTTCAACGATCTACGGGCAAGCGAACCAGTATCGCGTGGTTCTGGAAGCGTTGCCGCAATACCAGCGCGACCCGTCCATCCTGTCCAAGCTCTATCTGCCGGGACTGGCGGACGCGCAGGTGCCGCTGTCCGCGGTGGCGACACTGACCCGCACGACGGCGCCCCTGGCGATCTCACATCAGGCGCAATTCCCGGCCGTGTCGCTCAGCTTCAATCTGGCTCCCGGAGAGGCGCTCGGTGATGCCGTCGAGCGGGTCAAGGCCATCGAGACCAGAATCGGCATGCCGTCCAGTGTCGTCGGTGTCTTTGCGGGCGACGCGGCGGAGTTCTCGAAATCGCTTGCGGGACAACCCTGGCTGATCCTGGCCGCGCTGGTCACGATCTATATCGTGCTGGGCGTTTTGTACGAAAGCTACGTCCATCCCATCACGATCCTTTCGACGCTGCCGTCGGCGGGCGTCGGCGCCATTCTCGCGCTGATGCTGTGCGGACAGGATCTGTCGGTCATTGGCTTGATCGGCATCATCCTGCTGATGGGCATCGTGAAAAAGAACGCGATCATGATGATCGACTTCGCGCTCGAGGCGGAGCGACATCAAGGCATGACTTCAACCGAAGCGATCATACAGGCGTGTCTGCTCCGGTTCCGGCCGATCATGATGACCACGCTGGCGGCGCTATTTGGAGCGCTGCCGTTGGCGGTTGCAACCGGCACCGGTGCGGAATTGCGGTTTCCCCTCGGTATCTCCATCATCGGAGGCCTGCTGCTCAGCCAGTTGCTGACGCTTTACACAACGCCCGTGATCTATCTGGCACTGGACCGGCTTAATCGGCGGCTGGAGCAGGCCGTACCGACGGGCGGGGCGGAGCAACCGCCGATCGCGGGGGCGACCGAGGGAATGCAGTAATGGCCTCAATCTCAGAGCCATTCATCCGTCGGCCGGTAGGCACCACGCTGTTGGCGATCGGGCTGTTTTTGATCGGTGTCGTGGCTTACGAATTTCTCCCGGTCGCGTCGGTCCCGAACGTGGATTTCCCCATGATCCGGGTGTCCGCGAGCCGGCCGGGGGCAGATCCATCGGTGATGGCGTCGACCGTCGCGGCACCGCTGGAACGGCGGCTCGGGCAGATCGCCGGTATCGATCAGATCACCTCCACAAGCACGTTGGGTGCCACCAGCATTCAGTTGCAGTTTGCGATCGGCCGGGACATCGACGGCGCTGCGCGCGACGTGCAGGCAGCAATCAATGCATCGCTCGCGGACTTGCCGAGCGATCTGCCGACATTGCCGAAATTCCGCAAGGCCAACCCGGCCGCGGCGCCGGTGTATATTCTGGCGCTGACCTCGAAAACCCTGTCGACCAGCGCGATTTATGACGTGGCGGACACCGTAATCGTCCAGCGCATTTCGCAGGTGCCGGGCGTTGGTGAGGTTTCCGTCAGCGGTGCCGACCAGCCGGCTGTCCGGATTGCGCTCAATCCGGTGGCCCTTTCCAACGCAGGGATCGCGACCGACGATGTCCGGACGGCGATTGTGAATGCGAACCCGCTCGGTCCCGTCGGCATTTTCAACGGTGGCCGCCAGAGCGAAACGCTGTCGACCAATCGCCAGATGCGCACGGCCGCTGAATTCCGTGACATTATTGTCAAAAGCGCCAGCGGAAATTTTGTCCGGCTCGCGGACGTGGCCGACGTGACCGATGCTACGCGGAACAGCCGCTCCATCGCGTGGTTCAACAAGCAACCGGCGGTGCTGATTCAAATCACCAAGCAGGGCGACGCCAACGTCATCGACACGGTCGATCGCGTCAAGGCGATGATCCCCGAGCTGAAGCAGTGGATTCCGGCGGGCGTCGAGATATCGACACTTGTCGATCGCACCGGAACGATCCGCGCCAGCGTCGACGACATGCAATGGACACTGCTCGCGACGGCCTTTCTCGTGATGATCGTCGTTTACGGATTCCTGCGCCGGGTCACGCCGACCGTCGCCGCTGGCGTATCGGTGCCGCTGGCGCTGGCGGGAACATGTGCCGGAATGTGGCTGGCAGGCTTTTCCATCGACAACCTGTCTCTGATGGCTTTGGCCATTTCCGTCGGCTTTGTGGTCGACGACGCGATTGTCATGATCGAGAACATGTACCGCAATCTCGAGCACGGTTTGCCGCCCTTCAAGGCCGCACTCGACGGCGCGACGCAGATCGGCTTCACCGTGCTATCCATCAGCTTGTCACTGATCGCTGCGTTCACCCCGCTGATCTTCATGGACGGCATCGTCGGCCGGCTGTTGCGGGAGTTTTCGCTGACCCTGACGTTTGCGATCGCGGTGTCGACCATCGTGTCGCTGACGATCACCCCGATGATCTGCGCCCGCTATATCGAGCAGGCGACATCAACCGATGAGACCAGGTTCGATCGTCTGGTTGAAGGGGCGCTGTCCCGGATCGTGGCGTTCTATACGCGGACGCTGCGTGTTGTGCTTCGCTTTCCCGTCGTGACGCTGCTGGTGTTTTTCGCCACGATCGCGTTGACGGTCACGTTGTATATCAAGACGCCGAAGGGTTACTTTCCCGTCGATGACAGCGGATTTGTGATCGGGTCGACCCGCGCGTCCGCCGATATCTCGTTTCAATCCATGCTTGGGCTTCAGCAGCGCCTCGCCGATATCGTGATGGCGGACCCGGCGGTGCAGGGAATCGGCTCTTCGCTTGGCGGGAGCACCGCGCGCGGCGGCGCGAACCGCGGCTTCATGTACATCACGCTCAAACCGTCGGCGCAGCGGGGCGGCCTGAGCACGCAGCAGGTCATTGATCGGTTACGGCGCAATCTCGGTGTCGTGCCGGGGATCAGGCTGTTCATGTTTGCCGCGCAGGATGTTCGCGCGGGCGGCCGTCAGAGCGATTCCAGCTACCAGTATACGCTCTCAAGCACCGATCTCGATCTTCTGCAGAAGTGGGCGCCCATTGTCGCCAAGCGGATGGAGACGGTGGAGGGGATCACGGATGTTTCCAGCGACCGCGATCCGGGAGGCTTGCAACTGACATTGTCGATCGATCGGCAGAAGGCCGCAAGCCTCGGCGTCAACGTTCAGGATATCGACAACGCGCTCAACAATGCATTCTCACAGCGCCAGATTTCGACCGTCTATACCCAGCGCAACCAGTATCAGGTCATCCTGGAAATCGATCCGCGGTTCCAGCAAGACCCGTCCAATCTCGAACGGATCTTTGTGGCCGGCGCTAACGGAGTGCAGGTGCCGTTGTCCAATGTCGTCCGGTATCAGCGCGATCTGTCCGCGCTCGCGGTCTATCATTCGCAATCCTTTCCATCGACCACCGTATCGTTCAACCTTTCGCCGAATGTGGAGCTTCAGGAAGCGACGACCAATATCCAGCGGGCGGTCGATGCCCTGCACATGCCGGAAGGCATCCGCGGAGGTTTCGACGGTGACGCGGCCGCCGCCCGGCAGGCCTCGGGACGCCAACCTCTGCTGATCCTTGGGGCGCTGATCGCGATGTATATCGTGCTCGGCGTTCTCTATGAAAGTCTCGCGCATCCATTGACGATCATTTCGACCTTGCCCTCGGCTGGCCTGGGTGCGCTGCTGGCGCTGCAGATCACAAATACGCCGCTGACGATCATTGCCTTCGTCGGCATCATTCTTCTGATCGGCATCGTCAAGAAGAACGGCATCATGATTGTGGATTTCGCGCTCGATGCCGAGCGCCACCGGGGCTTGTCGTCGGCAGATGCGATCTTTGAAGCGTGCAGCGCGCGTTTCCGGCCAATTCTCATGACCACCATGGCGGCACTTTTCGCCGGAATACCGCTGGTCCTTGCGACCGGTCCCGGAACGGAACTGCGGCGTCCGCTCGGCATCACCATCATCGGCGGCCTGTTCGTTTCGCAGATCCTCACGCTCTATACGACACCCGTGATCTATCTCCTGATCGATCGGCTGAGGAGGCGAAGCGAGCCCACGCCGGCTGCCGCGCCGGCGGAATAGTCGCCGGCGCGTTGCGGATTCCTTGCTGGCGGCATCGGCGCGTCGTATAGCGGGGCATGTCCAAGGATTCACCGATCGCCACCGATGACGTGAAGGCGGGCACGGTCCCGGATTGTCTGCGGTGCTGCAAGCCCGTGGCGCTGTGCGTTTGCGATGGTGTCGAAACCATCGAGGCCAGAACCTCCCTATTGATCCTGCAGCATCCGCAGGAGCAGGACAGGGCGCTGGGGACCGCGCGGCTGACGGCCCTGCATTTCGCAGACGCCGTCCTGAAGGTCGGGTTGTCCTGGCCGAGCTTGTCCAAGGCGCTGGGCCGGCGGGTTCACGACCCGTCGCGCTGGGCGGTGCTTTATCTGGGATCGGCCAAGGTCGACGCGCTCGATACCGATCGCGCCATTGTGGCGATCAACCGCAAGGGAGAGGTTGAAGCCAACCAGCGCGCCATCCTCGAGGACATCGAGGGTATCGTGCTGCTGGACGGCACCTGGAGCCAGGCGAAGGCGCTCTGGTGGCGCAATGCGTGGATGCTCAAATGCCAGCGCGTTATTCTGGGGCCTCGCCAGGTCTCTCGCTATGGCAAGCTCCGCAAGGAGCCGCGACGCGATGGTCTCGCCACGATCGAGGCCGCGGCGATGATGCTTGCGGGTCTTGAACACCGTCCCGATATCGAGGCGACCCTGCTTGCGAGTTTTGAACGGATGCTGGCGAAATATCGGGAAGCGCAGGTGACGATGCCCGAACTTGCTCCCCGGCCAAAGCCGCGCCGGGACTATCGTCGGCGCAAGCGCGCCTGACCGGCTATTTTCCGCCGGGCCTCTTCAGAACCTTTCCGCGGTCGCTACGCGCAGGTTGCCTAACGGGCCGATGCTCTGTATTGATCCGGATTCAAGGGGCCACGTGGCGGAGTGGTTACGCAACGGTCTGCAAAACCGTGTACTCCGGTTCAATTCCGGACGTGGCCTCCATCAATATAATCAACAGCTTAGCTGATTTTTTTGATGGATTTCATGAGGCGGTCGGCCGCTTCGTTTAGCAGACGGCGTTCCAGCCCTTCGGGAACGGGATAAACGGCCAGGCGCCATCATTGTCGTTGGCCGCTTTCGTCGGACCGTCGAAATACAGGTCATCGAAGTCGGCCAGACCGTCCAGCACAGGTTCGTCCGCACGCGGTGCGATCGCGGCGCTCACAACACCCAGCAACTGCTCAAATTCGACTTCACTCATGTGTGCCTCGCTGTTCTTGCGCGCACAGTGGCAGAAAGGATTTGGGCCCCCGTTGCAGGAATTGCTAAAATTGTTGCGATCTCACGCTAGTGTGGTGGTTCAGAAGTCCGCCACACTATCGCAGCGAGTCGGTGAAGCGGACTTCTGAACCTAAACCACACGAGAATCATAAACTTGCTAGTGTCCCTTTAATTCCGAAGTTCGCAT
>Ga0153956_1001210_pt1 | contig 23835 bp, 21 predicted proteins | sample TSFL040MetaG_FD_104704 | JGI IMG/M metagenome (GOLD analysis project Ga0153956, IMG submission 104704) | Attine ant fungus gardens microbial communities from Florida, USA - TSFL040 MetaG | ecosystem: Host-associated > Fungi > Mycelium > Unclassified | place: USA: Florida, Wekiwa Springs... | reverse complement strand
CGGTCTCGCTCGGTCGCTTCCAGATTTCGCTCAGTGCTTTACAGGCAATTACGCTGGGTCTGCAGAGCGTGCTGGTCATCTATCTCGGTGCCGCCGCTATTCTTAACGGCCAGGGTTTCTCGGTCGGCATGCTGATGGCCTTTTTGTCGTTCCGCCAGACCTTTACCGACCGTGCTCAGTCTCTGGTCGCCAAAGCTTTCCAGTTCCGCATGCTGAACCTGCATCTGGAGCGACTGGCCGATATAGTGACCCAGGAAGCTGAGGCGAACACCGAGGCCAGCGCCTTCATCGACGTCAAGGGAGGCATCGCCCTGCATGATCTGTCATTCCGCTACGGCAGCGCCGATCCTTGGATATTCAAGAACCAGACGCTCAATATCACGGCCGGAGACTTCGTGGCCATCATCGGTCCATCGGGCGCTGGCAAGACGACCCTGCTCAAATTGCTGCTGGGTCTGCAATTGCCAACCGAAGGCGAAATCCGGCTCGACGGCCTGCCAGCCAAGCCCGACCTATGGAGGGCCTGGCGCGCACAAGTCGGTGTCGTGGCGCAGGACGACCGCTTACTGTCCGGGACTCTGGCTGATAATATCGCCTTCTTTGATCCCGACATGAACATGGCCGCCGTGCAGCAGGCAGCTATTGCCGCACAGGTCCACGCCGATATCGACAGAATGCCGATGAAATATTTGACGCTGGTCGGTGACATGGGGTCGAGTTTGTCTGGCGGCCAACGCCAACGCATTCTGCTGGCTCGTGCCCTGTACCGGCAGCCGAAGATACTGATTCTCGACGAAGGTACAGCCAACCTCGATTCCGCAACGGAAGAAGCTATCGCTCAACTTGTGGCGCAGTTACCGATCACCCGGATTGTCGTTGCCCACCGTCCCGCCCTGGTGCAGCGCGCTCATACTCTATTCGTCGTCGAAAATGGTCAGATTCATCGTCCCACAGTCGCGTCCGCTAATTCCGAAACACCAGACGGCGACTTAATCGCTGTAGCGGAATGAGACGCACTATGGGCATGACCGACATTACATTGTGCACCCTGGGTACGCGAGGTGACATCCTTCCGTTCGTCGCGCTTGGGCGCGAACTGCGCCAACGCGGCCATGTGGTGACAATCCTCAGCAACGCAAACTGGGCGGACATGGTCACCAGCCACGGCCTTGAATTCGAGGCCATCGCCCCTCAGGATCCGACGCAAAGTGGTCGGGATGATTACCATTTCTTCATTGAAAATACGTTGCCGTCATTTTCCCGGTCATTCGGAATCGTAAAGGATCGAGTCGGCGCTAAGTCCGGCAAGCAGGTTTTGATTTACCGCTCAAACATGCTGGGCATGGAGTGTGCGGCCGAGGTCTTTCGCCTTCCTCATATCAAAGTTGTACTTCAACCAAGTGCGATTCGATCGTTTGAACGCCCGCCCTGGCCATTGACACCGTTAGCGACGGGACGCCTCAGACCTCTGTTCCGGCATGTCGTTATTCCCGCACTTTATGGCATGGCGGAATTCACTCGAAAGTACCGCAGTCATACCAACCGCTTTCGCCGTTCCGTAGGCATGTCGGTGCCGTGGGGAAGGCCGCCCGCTTTCGGAAGCGAGAATGCCACCCTTGTCTTTGCGCCCCCATGGTATGCCATGCCCCAGAAGGACTGGCCGCAAAACTGCCATTGTATCGGTTTTCCTTTTCTCGACACCGGCGCGGAAGACAGTGGTATTGCAGAATTATATGCGTGTCGTGGCGCCCCGCTGGTCTTCACGCCCGGCACCGGCGTGGCGAATACGGCGGCTTTCTTCGATAAAGCCGAAGCGGTTTGCGCCCACTTGGAACTTCCGGCGATCTTCCTAAGCCGTAATGTAGTCCCTCGAAGCCACGCGCCTCATATCTTGACCCGAGACTTCGTGGATATGGCCTGGCTCCTTAAACGTGCACGTCTGATCATTCACCATGGCGGCATCGGCACCACGGCTCAGGCGTTACGCGCTGGTGTGCCGCAGATTATCGTGCCCGACCGCTTCGACCAGCCCGACAACGCCCAACGTATTGCGAGACTGGGCTTGGGTGCTGCGGTGATGAAGGATACGCTTTCGCCTGAGCAGTGGGCGAACCTAATCCGTGAGTTGCTCGACGCGCCCCTGGTTCGACAGCGTCTGGCCAAGGTGTCGTCTGACGTGCAACGGAACCTTGCAGTGAGCAGGGCAGCCGACGTGATCGCCTCAGTCCTGGCCGGCGCCACATCCGCCTGCCTGCGGGAAACGGCATAATCATGGCTGTAGTGCGCGATCATAGCTGGCTGAAGGTGAGTGGCAACCGCATCACCGACATACGCGGCCATCCCTTCAGCTTACGCGGCGTTTCGCTATTCTGGAGCCAGTGGATGCCGCAGTTCTACAATGCCAACCTTATTCGTTGGCTCGGCACCGACTGGGGAATTAACGTAGTCCGGGCATCAATGGCCGTATCGTTCGGTGGCTATCTCGATCATCCTGATCGCGAGGTCGCCAGGATCCGAACCGTAGTCGAAGCGGCGATCGCCGAAGACCTGTACGTCATTATCGACTGGCATTCGCACCTCGACGAAACTGACGCCGCCGCAAGCTTTTTCTCCGAAATGTCGCAGTGCTATGGCTCTTATCCCAATGTCATCTTTGAGCCATGGAATGAGCCCGACGCGCGCTACCGATGGTCAGCCGAGATTCGGTCTGCCCATCAAGCCGTCATCACCGCGATCCGCCATCACGCACCGCATAGCCTGGTTATCGTGGGTACGGAAAATTTCAGCCAACGCGTCGACCTGGCCGCTGCCGATCCAATTGAGGACACCAATACCGCCTATACGTTACACTTCTACGCCGCCAGCCACCGCGAACTCTTGCGACAGCGCACGCGTGACGCGCTCGATGCCGGTATCGCAATCGTGGCGACAGAATACGGCACATGCGAAGCAGATGGCAACGGGATTTTTTCTCCGCGGGAAACAATGCGCTGGTGGCGCTTCCTCGAGGCTAACGGCATCGGCTGCGTGAACTGGGCAATTTCGGACAAGGCTGAAACTGCGGCCGCCCTCTTACCCGGCAGCTCTGCTGAAGGCAATTGGCCGTTATCGCAACTTACGCCATCAGGCCTTCTGGTGCGTGGCTATCTTAGAGCGCGGGCACATACGGCCATTATTGAGTCCGAAACGGATTCCGGCGGGTGAAATGAGTCATCGAAGAGAGGAACGTAATGGACAACATGAACAATAGTACTGACGCACATGGAATGGAAGAAGACCTCGATAACATTTTCCTCACTGAATTAGATGTACCGCTCGTAATGGGCAATAGAGGCGTCATATCCCTGTTCAGATCTGTAATAACGCTTAGCGAGGAGCTAAGCTCTTAATTCATTACATAAACACCAACATCAGATACCGCATCTGGCCAACCAAAATACGGCCTATATAAATACGTCGCATTGCCGAAGGGGCAAATATGAGATTGACCGCCCAAACTATACTTGTTGCGATCGCAATGACCACAAGCATGTTAACGCCGATAGTCGCGCATTCTACCGCCGCGTCCAATCCGCTTACTGTCTCGTTTGCTCAAGATCAAAGCGATATCCAGCCCGACCCCGCCGCGCGTTTCGGTCGGCTCCCCAACGGCATGACCTATGTTATCTATCAAAACGCTACTCCGGTCGGCACTCTGTCGATGCATCTGCGCATAGCCGCCGGCTCGCTGATGGAGAGCGACCGGGAGCGGGGACTCGCGCACTTCATTGAGCACATGGCGTTCAACGGCTCACTCAACATCAAGACCGACGACCTTCTGCCACTTCTGCAGCGCCACGGCATCAAGCTCGGGCCGGATGCCGAGGCCTTTACCTTGCCGAACAAGACCGAATATATGCTTGACCTGCCGAAGAATGACGCCGACACCATCGATACCGCGCTGTTCGTGCTGCGCGAATTCGCAAGCAACCTAACCTTCGCGCCATCCGCAGTCGAGCGCGAACGTAGCGTGGTGTTGGGCGAGGAGCGATTACGTGAGACGCCGCCGGTGATCGCGCAGACCCACTGGCTGGAGGCGGCCTTCCCCGGTCAGAAGTTCGCGCCCCACGGCAACCCAATCGGCCTGCCGGAGATCATCAAAACAGCGACACCCGACACGCTTCGCGGCTATTACGACGCCTTTTACCGACCCGAACTGGCAACCTTGGTCGTCGTCGGCGATATCGATCCGAACACGATGGAGGCGAGGATCAAGACGAAGTTCGGGGACTGGCAGGCGCGCGGACCGGCCCGTACTGTCAATTTCGGGGTTTACCAGTCAAAGGGCGAAAAAACCTTTATCGAAACCGCGAAGTCATTGCCAGACACCATGACGGTCACTTGGTTCCGCCCCTTCGATCCGGCTGCCCGAACGCGCAAGATATCCGATGACGATCTTACGGACTCGCTGCTGATCTCGGCCCTGAACCTGCGTCTACAGCACGAAACCCAGCAGCCGGCTAGCGCCCTCGCCGCAGCTAATGTCAGTCAGCAGTCGATTTACCAGACCGCCAGGATATTCCAACTCGGCGTGATTCCCAAATCCGGTCAGGATGAAGCGGCGCTGGTCCAAGCGCTGACCCTTGTCCACCAAATGGCGGACAAGGGCGTCTCACTTGATGAGGTAGCGCCAGTCCTGGCGCAACTTGACGCCTATTTCACGCAAAGCGATGCTGGAGCCAAAACACGCGAAAACAACGCCATCGTCCAAAACATCATCTCCAATATCGACGGGAATTCCGCCTTCACTTCACCCGCCCAAGACCTAGCCTATTATAAGCGCTTCAAGGCTGACCTCACTCAGGCGGCGCTTAACACGCGTCTGAAGCTGCTCTTTGACTCGGACGGCCCCTTGCTCAGCCACACCGCCGAAGATTTGACGGGCCTCGATACAGCAGCGCTGAGCGCCAGCTACAAAAGCGTCATGGCCGCCCAAACATCGAGCTATACAGTCGAGGCGATTAAAGCTTGGCCCTATACGGACTTTGGCGCCACGCAAACACCAGTTTCGCAGAAAACCGATGCCGTCCTGGGCTATACCCAATATACCTTCGCCAACGGGGTCAAACTCAACCTCCTGCCAACCGAGCTAAAGGACAACCAGATTTTCGTTCAAATCGCTTTCAAGGGCGGCTTTGAGGAGATCGCGCCCAATACGAGAGCGCCGATTATGTTCACCGGTATCTACGCCAGCATGGGCGGTTACTTCGGTGGCGGTCTTGGCAAGCTCGATATGCAGGAATTGCAAAAAACCCTGGCTGGCAAGACGGTCGGCATCAGCTACAATTTGGCTGACGACCGTGCGATCTTAGGCGGATCCACGACCAAGGCCGATTTTGCCACGCAGATGCAGTTGCTCATGGCCTACACAACTGACGCAGCTTATCGCCCCGCCTTTTTCGGGCAGGTACACGGTATGCTGCCGGCAGTTTACACGCAGCTCAGCGGCTCACCGCAAGCTGTCCTTCAAACACGGTTCGGCGCCCTGACTCACGTCAACGACAATCGCTACGCCTTTCCAAGCCTGGATCAAGCGCAGACAGTCACGCTTAATCAAATCAAGGAGGTTATTCAGTCATCGATTCAAAGCCGTCCAGTTGAAATCACCATTGTCGGGGACATTGATGCCAAGACTGCGGTTGACCAGGTTGGCGCGACCTTCGCCAACCTTTCCGGCCTCACACCGCCGCAGCTGGTCGTCGGCGCTGACACGGCGATATTTCCAGTACGTGATCTCGTTCAGACCCTCTACCACAAAGGTCGCACCGACCAGAGCGTCAGCCTGATTGCTTGGCCCGTGCCCGACGCCACATCCGATACCAAACGGTCACGCGCATTACAGATCCTCGCCGAAATCATTAATCACAGGGCCTTCCAAAGTGTCCGGGAAAAACTCGGTCAAGCCTATGACGCCAACGCGTCAGTGAGCCAATCGTTCGATTTCAAGGATTATGGCTACCTTCAGGTAGCTGGGTCAGTGGCGACCGGCCAGGACACCGCCTTCACCCAAGCAGTCGCGGCGATCGTTGATGACCTGAAAGCCCATCCAGTGCCCCAGGACGAGCTCGACCGGGCGCGCAAGCCGATCATCGAACGTGCGCAAAACAGCCGCAAGGAAAATGGCTACTGGCTGAATGCGATTACCGTTGCGGCGGACGATACCAAGCGCACCACCTATTTCGGTGATGAAATAACAGACTTGAATGCTGTAACGGCAACCACGATTCAAGAACTGGCCAATAGATATCTGGGTTTCGACAAAGCATTGCATATCAATGTACTGCCTGAGCCTGTCGCAACAACGGCTGACAAATAAGTAGATATCAAATATTGACAGTCATATTAAACCGAAACGAGCCTGCTATTGCTGCTCGTGATTAACATCAGCTATGTGGTGTTCGTCATCGACACCTATGCCCGGCGGATCGTCGGTTGACGCGCCAGTCACACCGCCCATGCCAGTTTCGCTCTTGATGCGCTGGAGCAGGAGAACCATGATCGCAGGCCTGTTCATCGCGGTAGTCTGATGCACCGCTCGGACTAAGGCAGTCAGTTATATTTCGATAAATACACTGAGCATCTGGCCGGTATCAAACCATCGGTCGGAAGCTGGCCGGCGTCTGACAAAGGCTGGATGCACCGCCAAGCAGATCATGGCCATCCTCGGCCACCGCAGCTTATCAGAAGTGGAAAAAGTATACCCGTAATGCCGATCAGATAGGCTTGGCGGATGAGGCAGTTTGGTGTAAAATCTTTTCCATACAATTGAAATTGTTAAGAAAAATGTTGTCGGTGGCGACCCCTGAGGGACTCGAACCCCCGACCTCTGCTTTAGGAAAGCCTTGCTCTATCCGGCTGAGCTAAGGGGCCACGCCACGCCTCTTTACACAATGCGCCAAAAAATGAGAAGCGATGAGACGCAAGGCCCGGATATTTTTCGTGCATAAGCCGCAATCACTAACAGCATATGGTTAAACAAACACCAGCATACCATATCTTGTAGGGAACAGAACAGGTATTCGCTGCTGTCGGTGATTCGGACATGGTTTGTTTCCATGCCGTTCGGCAGTTCGGTAACACCTCGTTCAGAATTGCGATTAGCGCTTCCCAAATCTTCCCCGCACGCCTATCTATGCACCGTGCCAGAGATCGCCCCCCAACAGTCCCGCCCCCTTATCCACGCCGTCAGCGACGCCAAGCTGATGGCCGTGCTCGGCCCTACCAATACCGGCAAGACCCACTACGCCATCGAGCGCATGTGCGGCTACGCTTCCGGTATGATGGGCCTGCCGTTGCGGCTGCTCGCCCGTGAAATCTACGAACGCGTGGTGGCAATCAAGGGGGCGAACGCCGTGGCCCTGATCACCGGCGAGGAAAAGATCATCCCGCGCCTGCCGTCCTATTTCATCTGCACGGTCGAGGCCATGCCGCTGGAACGCAGCGTCGATTTCCTGTGTGTCGATGAAATCCAGCTCTGTGGCGATGCCGAGCGCGGTTACGTCTTCACCGACCGCCTGCTGCACGCCCGCGGCCGTTTTGAAACCCTGTTCCTCGGCGCCAAGACCTTCGCGCCGCTGTTCCATCGCCTCTTCCCCGGCGCCGAGATCATGATGCGCGAACGGCTCTCCGCCCTCACCTATTCCGGGCCGAAGAAGCTGACCCGCCTGCCGAAGCGCACGGCCATCGTCGCTTTCTCGACTGAAAAGGTCTACGCCATCGCCGAACTGATCCGCCGTCAGCGCGGCGGCGCGGCCGTGGTCATGGGGTCGCTGTCGCCGAAAACACGCAACGCCCAGGTCGAACTGTTCCAGAAGGGCGAGGTCGATTTCCTGGTGGCGACCGACGCCATCGGCATGGGCCTGAATATGGACATCCAGCATGTCGCCTTTTCCGGTCTTTCCAAGTTCGACGGCAAGCATACCCGTCACCTGACGGCGCAGGAAATCGGCCAGATCGCCGGCCGCGCCGGCCGCCACATGAATGACGGCACCTTTGGGGTGACAGGCGAATGCCATGAACTGGACGAAGATCTGGTCCATGCGGTGGAAAACCATATCTTCCAGCCGCTCGAAGCCGCTCAATGGCGCAATCACAAACTCGATTTCTCGACGCTCGAAGCCCTGCTGAAAAGCCTGAGCCAGCCATCGCACACCATCGGCCTGCATCTCGCCAAGGAAGCATTGGATGAAAAGGCTTTGCGTGCACTGGCGCAGGACGAGGATATCGCCGCCAAGATCAAAAACCCGGTATCCCTGCGCACGCTCTGGGAAGCCTGCCAGTTGCCTGATTTCCGCAAGATCGGCTTCGATGAGCACCTGAAACTGGTGTCGCATCTGTTCTGGTCGCGTCTCAGCCCCGGCGGCTTCATCGCCGAGGATTGGTTCGAGGGCGCTCTGCGCGATCTCGACCATATGGATGGCGACATCGACACCCTGTCGTCGCGGCTTTCGGGCGTGCGCACGCTCTCCTATGTCGCCAATCGCGGCGCCTGGCTTCAGCGCACCGAACACTGGCGCGACACCACGCGCGATCTCGAAGAACGTTTGTCCGACAAGCTCCACGAAGCCCTGATGCAGCGCTTTATCGACGCCCGCACCAGCGCGCTTCTGAAGGCGCTCGACGCCGAGGAGGCCCCGCGTCCCGAAGTGACGCCCGAAGGCCAGGTCATCATCGAAGGGCATGCCGTCGGCGAGATCAAGGGATTGAGTTTCAGGCCCGATAATACCGAAAGCGTGATCGCCGACAAGGCCCTGCGTCAGGCAGCCAATCGCGCCGTCAAGCCGATTTTGCTCGATCGCCTGCGCGAATTGGCCCAGAGCGCGTCCAAGACCTTCCATATTCGCGGTCATGACGTTCTATGGAAAAAGGAAGCCGTGGCCCGGATCGAGCCTTCGGACTGGTTCACCCCTCGCCTCAGGCTGATCGATGCGCCCGATCATCCGGTTCTGGCCGAGCGGGCCGTCAAACGCCTGACCGACTATGTGCGCCAGAGCGCGCAGGCCGGCCTTAAGAGCCTGTACAAGATGAAGCAGGTGGCCGATGACGAAAGCGCCTCAGCCAATATCCGCGCCATCGCCTTCCGTCTTTACGAAAACGGTGGCCTGCTACATCGTGACGAAAGTCTCAAACTGACGCCGGAAGACAAAGCGGCGCTCAAGGCGCTCGGCATCGCGGGGCATCGCTACGCCTGGTTCCTGCCCGAACTGCAAAGCCCGAAAATCCGCCCCTTGCTCCAGGCATTCGGCCCCGGCGAAGGCCAGCGCCGTCACAGCCAGCGCGGTCAGTTACTGATCGGCGAATATGGCGCGGTGGCCATGAAAACCCTGTCGCAACTCGACAAAATCATGAGCCATGGCCTTTGGCAAAAAGGGGCCACCTATGTGAAGACCGACGCCTTCGCCGCGCTGAATCTGGATGAAAAACAACGCGACAAGCTGATGCTGGCCCTGGGGCTGGTCAAGGTGGAACCGATCACCGTGACCGAGACGATCGTGATCGAGGATCAAACCGCCGCTCCCGAAAACAAGAAACGCCGCAAACGCCGCAGGGGTAAGGTAACGGCAGCACCGGAAACAGAGGTTGAAACCGCCGAAACGCCGCCGGCTGAAGTGGCGCCGGAAGCAGAGGTTTCGGAAGCAGAGGTTATTGAGACGGTTGCCGAAGCGGTTCCGGAGACACCGGCCGAAGCGCCTGGGCCTGTCACGGAAACCCGCGAAGTGCAGTTGCTGGGCTGGCGGCAGAAATCGTTCGAGCCGCGCCCCCCGCGCGAAAGATCACAAAAGCCGCGCGCCGAACGCAAGAATGAAGCGGCGGCGGACAAACCGGCGCACAAAGGCAAGCCTCAGGACCAATCAAAAGGCCGGCGCCCCGAACGTCCGCACAAGGACCAGCCGCGCAAGGAACCGGTGGTGAATCCCTACTCGCCCTTCGCGGACCTGCGCGCCCGTCTGGCGGAAAAGGTCGGGCAGGATTAGCCCTTTTTTGACAAACTTTGCCAAACAGGACAGCCTGCTTTTGAAGGAGTTTCGTCATGGCCACAATGAATATTTCCCTGCGGGAACAGATGAAGGCCTGGGCTGAGGCGCAGGCCGAAACCGGCAGGTACAGAAATACCAGAGATTATATCCGCGACTGATCCGCCGCGATCAGGAGCGCAGCGAAAAGATCGCCGCCATGCAGGAAATCGTTACCCGCAGCATCGCCAGCAGGATCAGTGACCTGACAATGCCGGACATCCTTGAAAAAGCACGCGCCCATGCTGGAACAGGTATTCACGCTGCTCGGAGTTAATCCGCGAATGGCGCGCGAAAGGACCGAGATCGATCCAACGGTTCGTGTGCCTCCCAATGGCTCTCACGTCATTATATACAGAACGGACGACGAAGATATTATCACCCTCACCGTCCGTCATTCACGCGAAAACCGGCAGGAAAACCTGTAACTATTTCTTCTGCGCCGCCGCCAGAACCAGGAACATGTAATTGGTTTCGCCGCCGCCCATGACATATTCCGTCTGTTGCCAGAAATAGGGCCATTTTTTCAGTTCCGGCAGATCGGGCCGGATCAGGGCCGTACCGGAAATTACACCACCTGGGATATAGCTCCAGTCGGCGCGATTGGCGCCGTAAGCCGTAGTCGCCGATTTCGCCCCGACCCCAGAGGCGAAGGATTCGGTATTTTCCCCCGGATGGACGCCCAGCACAAAGTTCAGCGCCTCCATTTGCAGGGCGTCCGGCGTATATTGCGGCCACGCCTTGCGGACAAAATACTGATCGACGCCGAACTTCTGGATATCCCAGCCGGCGCCCCAGATATAGGGCACATAGGGCACACCATAGGGCGTCCTGGTGGCGTCATCGGTCAGCTTCGCCTGCCAGGTTTTCACGGCGGCCCCAACCTCACGAATAAAGGCCTTGTCGGTAATCAACGGCATGGCCGACGCCAGCACCGCCCCGGTCTTGTCGATGTTCCTGACGATTTCCGGCTTGAGTGCGATCAGCCGTTTGATCACCGCCGGATCGCGCGTGGTCTGCGCCAGTTCGGAAAGGACAAACACTTTGGCCTGGATATCATCGGCGCGATCGAAGCCCTTGATGTAAAGATCCTGCGCCGCCACCAGGGCATCCGCCGACATCTGCGGGTTGGTCGCTTGCAATACCCGCGAAGCCGTCGCCAACCCCGCCGCCGTATTCATTTCGCGGTTGGGGTTATCCTCGGTGAAGACATAGCGGTCATCGGGAATGGATGAAGTTGTGGCCGTGCGCTCACCGGCCTTCAGCGTTGGATCGTAATCCAGATTGTCGGTCTGGGTCGTGACATCGCCCAGCAAAGTGTATTGCTCAAGCGTCGGCTCGATAATGCCGCGATAGATGCGGCCAAGCGCCTTGTAACCGCCAAGCACCGACAGCAGACCGTGCTCGATCTGCTGGATGGCGTCGTTTTTGCCGTCCGGCTGATGGATTTCCGTGATCTTCTTCGCTTCGTCGATCGTGGTGGCGTCGTAATCGAGGCCGAATTCCTCGACCATCTTTGCCAGCAGCCAAACCGTGCCCATCTGGCTTTCGACGCGCAGGTCGTAATCGCCGGCATCGTGCCAGCCACCGGCGTTCAACCCGGCTATGTGATCGCCCGGCTGATATTTCGTTAAAGTCGAACCGCCTTGCAGATAGCCGTCGAAGTGATTGAAATTGATGGGCGCCATGCGGACATCGTCCTCGTGGTCGAGGCCATGCCAGGTGCGGTATTTCTCCTTCACCAGCATATGGCACATCTGCACCGGCAGGAAATATTCTAGCGTCGGCTGCCAGACATGGCGGTCATAAACATCATCGGCGATTCTGAACGTGCCAGTTTCTTCGCCGCGATAGGCCAACAAGTACATGCCGGGGTCTTTCACGGCGGTCAAATCGGCGGTCAGGTAATTGTAGCGCAGGAACTGGCCCCAGGGCTTCGGCGTATAGCGCGCGACTGCCGTGCGGCCTGTCTCCGTCAGTTTGTAAAGGACCAGCGGATCGGCCTGGTTGTCGCGCTTGTCCTGCTCGATGATGATGGTCTTGGTCTGATCGGGCCGGTAACCGACCTGGCTGACCTGCACCACCGGCTTATACCGCCAGTCCGGATCGATATTCGGCGTGATCGTCCAGGTGATGGCGTCGGTCGTGGCGTCCGGCCTGGTGATTTCACGGACAATATACCAGCCGTTATTGAAATTGCCGCGCCCGTCGATCAGTTCCAGTTCGCCGGTCTGGCTGGCGATGGTCATGTGCTGGAGCGGATTTTCCGGCGCCACAGTCAGCGATTTGCCTTCAGCCAGTGGCGCGGTGATGGTTTGGCCGTGATCATCCGTCATGCCGCCATTGGCCTGACGCGGGAAGATGCCGCTCTTATCATCCATCAGCCACGACTTGCCGAACAGATCAGTTGGGAACAGCTCGAAATTGAAGCCGACCTTACCCTCCCAGTCCTTCGGCAGCGGTTTATCGAGATCGACCGACACCTTGAAAGCATTCCCTTCCAGTGGCGTGACGCGGACATGATAGCTGAAATTCAGATCGGGATAATCAATCGGATTGAACCCCTTGCGGTTCTTCGATTCATCCGGGTAGTGCAGCGCCTGCGACACGCTGTTGGTCGCCGCATCCACCACCGGCGCACCATCGCCCGCCGGCATGGGCGACCACTGGCCGGGTGACGGCTCCAGCCGCAGATCGCCATTGGCCGCCACGCGCACCCCGTGCTGGATGACGGTCACGCCGGTCTGGTGGCCATCGGGATAGATATCGGCAAAGACGGTGACGTTCAGCCCCGGCGCCTCGAAATACCCCTTGTCATTGAGTTTGAGGTTTGGTTCGGCCAGCGCCGCCCCCGCCATCAGCGACAGGCACGATACGGCCATCATCAGTCCGGTGATCTTCATGGTTCTTCTCTCCCAACCTGCCCTCTGGAAACGGGGCATTGATATCGATTACAAGACTATAACGCAGGCTGCCGCTATCACAAGAGGCGGTTTGACATTTGCCCCAGCCATTCCAATATCCGCCTCATGCAGACAGACTCCCCTTCGATACGGCTTGATGTATGGCTCTGGCGGACGCGTTTTTTCAAGACACGCGCGCTTTCCGCCCAGGCTTGCGAAAGCGGCCGTATCCGGCTGGAGCGCTTCGGCAAGGTGACGCGTGTCGAAAAGGCCTCATTGGCAGTGAAGTCCGGCGATCGGCTGATCTTCGCCATTGGCGCGCGCCTGTTTGATATCGTTGTCGTGGATACAGGCGAACGGCGTGGCCCCGCCCCCGAAGCGCAAAGCCTCTACCGGGCCAGCGAAAGCTCTGAAAAGACCTGATTTCCCGCAGCGAAATTCAGATGCGAATGAGGCGCAAAAGCTTTACCGGCAAGCGCTCCGGCTATACCATGGATACTAATGCGTCGAATTAGAACAAATCAGGTTTCCGCAACGGCCAGACTCTTGACACAGCGGCCTTATCTGAGCATGACGCACACATTCGTTTTGTAATCGAGGCTTTTGACTATGACCTACATTGTTATGGACCCTTGCGTGAAGTGCAAGTTCATGGACTGCGTGGAAGTCTGTCCGGTCGATTGCTTCTACGAAGGCGAAAACTTCCTGGCCATCAATCCGGACGAGTGCATCGATTGCGGCGTCTGCGAACCGGAGTGCCCGGTTGACGCCATCAAGCCGGATACCGAGGACGAAGGCACCAAGTGGCTGGAAATCAACACAAAATATGCCGCCGTCTGGCCGAACATCTCCGAAAAGGGGACCCCGCCCGCCGACCGCGAAGACTATGAACGCGAAACCGGCAAGTTCGAGAAATATTTCTCCGAAAAGCCCGGCGATGGAAAATAGGCTGTGCCGCTTTGGCCGGCACTTTGGCTTTATCTCGCGCTTATCAATCTGGTGACATGGCATATCTGGCGACTCGATAAAAGAAACGCCGTTATGCGAGAAAAACGCATATCCGAACGCATGCTTTTAGGCCTTTGCTGGCTGGGCGGCTGGCCTTCCGCCCTGATCGGCGCACAGGTTTTTCGTCACAAAAGCAGTAAAAAAGCCTTTATTCACAAGGTTTATCTTATTGCGGGCTTTTATGGTGCGATTCTGTGCGCTACGCTGCTGCTGGCATGGCAGCCTGTGTGAGCGCTAACGCCCCCACCCTTTATTTCGCCGTAAATTTGTGATATAGATGTCATATTGCAAGAGTCGCACGGCCTTCTTCTGTCCCTTCCGGGATAAACCCAGACCACACGATCCGCGCAAATCTTCGTTTGTTTCAGGCGTTCAGACCTGCGCTTCGCGCGGGTTTTAAATGCACCATCGACGCAGGTCGGATGACAACCTTGTCTTAGTTGAGAAATAGCGCACATCCACCATCCCCATGAGGGCGCTCCTGAGGATGATTTTGTGCGCGCATATGTGTCCTTCAGCCCCTCCCCGGTTGCTGGAGCGAGACGTCTTGACGCCTATGAGATGAGACTTGTCCGCCGGTTTGCCCCAACCTCTCGAAAGGTTCGCCATGTCCGACACCCTCACCCTCTCCCGTCACGAATTCGCCGTAGGCGATAAGGTCGTCTATCCCGCCCATGGCGTGGGTCAGGTCGCGGCCATCGAGACTCAGGAAGTGGCTGGCTACACTCTGGAAGTGTACGTGGTTACCTTTGACCATGAAAAAATGACCCTGCGCGTCCCCACCAAGAAGGCCAAGGTCGCCGGTCTGCGTCATCTCGCCCACGAAGCCATCATGTCCCAGGCGCTGGTTACCCTCAAGGGTCGCGCCCGCATCAAGCGCACCATGTGGTCGCGCCGCGCGCAAGAATATGAAGCCAAGATCAATTCCGGCTGCCTCGTTTCGCTCGCCGAAGTCGTCCGCGACCTCTATCGCTCCGACAGCCAGCCCGAGCAATCCTATTCCGAGCGTCAGCTCTATGAATCGGCGCTCGACCGCATGGCCCGCGAAGTGGCGGCCATCGAAAAGATCGACCGCGACTCGGCTGTGGCTATCCTCAACAAGAACCTGACCAAGGCTGCCTAAGCCTTTTCCGGTTTGAAATGAAAAAGCCTCCCGGTTCCGGCCGGGAGGCTTTTTTACAAGGCCGGCCAGGCCTGCAAAGCGGCAAAAAATGCCTTTTAACCCTTGACCTTGCCGCCTCATTTGCCTATAGAACCGCCTCTCGCGCGATGGACAGGCGTCCGGTCGTGTTCATTTATTCGTTTTAACCGAAGGTAATCCCATGTCGCGTCGTTGCGAACTGACCGGTGTCGGTCCTATGGTCGGCCACAGCGTCAGCCACTCGAACATCAAGACCAAGCGCCGCTTCCTGCCGTCGCTGCGCCAAATCAACCTGCAATCTGAGGCCCTGAACGCGACCTTCCGTCTGAAGATCTCGAACGCCGCCCTGCGCACGCTTGACTTCAAGGGTGGCCTCGACGCCTTCATCGTCAAGGCTGACGACGCCAACCTGTCGATCCGCGCCCGCCGCATCAAGAAGCAGATCAAGGACAAGTTGGCCGAGCAAGCCGCCTGATTTCTCCAAAAAATGCTGTATACGAAAAGTCCTGCCCCACGGCAGGACTTTTTTTATGCACAAAACAGACTATCCTCTTAAAAAAACGGGAGGATACCGCATGTTCCGCATCTTGTGCGCCGCCGCCTTTTTCGTCATGGCCGCCCCCGTTGCCGCCGAAACACACCTGGCGCCACTGGCCGTTTCGGCGAACGGTCATTACTTTGTTACACCGAACGGCAAACCCTTCTTCTGGCTGGGCGATACGGCGTGGGAATTAATCCACGCCACCACTGCGGATGAGACAGATTATTACCTGACCACGCGGGCACGCCAGGGGTATACCGTTATCCAGACCGTGGTGCTGGGCGAGATAGAGGGCGTCACCAGACCGACACCGGACGGACTGACACCGTTCATCGGCAACGATCCATCCAAACCGGACCCGGCCTATTTCGAGCGGGTCGCCGCCATTGTCGACCGGGCGGATCAACTCGGCCTCTATGTCGCCCTGTTGCCGGCATGGGGCGATAAGATGACGGCGCCCTGGGGTGCCGGTCCCCGGTTATTCACGCCTGACAACCTGCCCGCCGCCCGCGCTTATGGCCGCTATCTCGGCCAATGCCTGAAAGGACATCGCAATATCATCTGGATGCTGGGCGGCGACCGGCCAAGCCATGTCGATACGCAAAGTCCCGCCTGGCTGCAATCGGCAGTGAAAGACGCCGGCTTCCCTGTCCCGGTCGACTGGCGCCCGGTATGGGCCGCCATGGCCGACGGCATCAAAGAGGGCTGGGGCGCCAATCCGCTGGTCGCTTATCATCCGCCGGGCGGCGTCGCCACGTCACAGGAACTGCCCGACGCCGCATGGCTCGATATCGACGGCACGCAAAGCGGCCATGGCGTCGGACATGACGTTCCCGTGTGGGAAACCATCACGCACGACTTCACTTCGCCGCATCCCAAACCGACGCTCGACCTGGAGCCGAACTATGAGGATCATCCCTATAATCCGTGGCCGCGCTGGGACGCCGGCACCGGCTATTTCGATGCTTATGACGTGCGCAAGCAGACCTATCGCTCGGCGTTCGCGGGCGCGGCGGGCGTGACCTACGGCCATCATTCGGTATGGGGCTTTGTCGGCGGACGCAACGATGTGATGAATCACGCCAAAATGGACTGGATCACCGCCTTGCAACGGCCCGGCGGACGCGAAATGGTGTTCCTGCGCAATCTGATCGAGTCGCGGCCACAACTGGATCGTATTCCGGACGACGAGTTGATTTTGAAAGGCCAGGATTACGGCGGGCTGCACATGGTGGCGACACGCGATAACGCCGGCACATATGCCTTTGTTTATTTCCCGCTCAACGACCGCAAGGCGACCATCGACCTGAGCCGGTTAAAAGCAGGACCGGTCAAGGCATGGTGGTACGATCCGCGCACCGGTGCCGCACACCCGCTCGTCACTTATGATGGCCAGGCGTCCCTTGACGTCCAAAGCCCGCCTTTCGGGCCGGACTGGGTGTTGGTGCTCGACAGCGTGGCGGCCAATTACGCGCCGCCGGGCGTTTCCATCCGAAACAACTGACCGATTTCAGAAATCCACCGGAAACCGCACCATATTCGTTTCATGACGCCTTCCTCGACAGGAGGTTTCATGCCCGATTTCCATACACTCAACATCATCTCCCATATCGTCACCGGTTCGCTCGCCATCCTTGCCGGTCTGATCGTACTGGCCCGCCGGAAAGGCGATGCGGTTCACAGGATGACAGGCCGGATCACCCTGGTCCTGGCCATACTGTGCGTCTCCACCGCCCTGATCGGCGCCTTCCTCTTTCGCGGCAAGCTGGACCTCATGGGTGCCAGCCTCATTATCAGCTACAATCTCTGGGCCGGCATGCGCGCTCTGAAGCTCAAGAACAATGGCCGGCGGGCCGCCGATCTGGCGCCAGCCATCACGACCTTCATTGCGGGCGCAGGTCTTTTCATGATGTCGCGGATCGAAGGGTTGCTCAACTGGCAACCCGCCCTTGTCTACGCGATAGCCGGCAGCCTGCTGGCTTACGGCACATGGGACATGCTCCGCACGCGTCTGCCGTCGCGCTGGCGCGTGTGGTTGAATCCCGCGGAGCATGCCTTCCGCATGACCGGTCTGATCGTTGCCCTGACTTCCGTCGCCGCCGCAACCCTTGTACCGTCGCCCTATGTGGCGCTGGGCGTTTCGGGAAGTGGTTCGATGGTCGCCTTCATATTCGCCTTCCGCGCCGCCCGGAAAGCGCTGGGCGTCACGCCTTCGACCGCCTTGAAAGCACGGTTGAAGGCCGACAGCGAGTTGTAACCCACCGCCAGCGCGAGGGCCAGGATGGTTTCGTCGTCATCAAGGCGCGCCTTGAAAGCGTTGATCCGGTAGTCGTTCAGCCAGGCGCTGAAATTGCGCTGGCCTTCCCCCAGATGAATGACCCGGCGCAGGCGATGCTCCGGCACACCAAGGCGTCGGGCCAAGGTCGATAAGGTCAGATCAGGATCATTATAGACCTCGGCTATAGCCTCTCTCAGACGGCACAATATCTGTTGCTCGCGGTTATCGAGCGGGGGTCTTGCGATCCGGGGCGATGCCAGAAGAGTGTCCGCCAGTTCGCCGCCAAAGGCCACGGCGGCGAAAGCCAGCAGACAGGTCAGCACGGCCGCCACCGGCACGGCCCAGGCCGCGCCGCCCAGAACCGACGCCAAGGCCACGCCGGCGCCAAGCAAAGCAGACAAACCCAGTGACCAGACACGGACATTGCGCCGCGCCGCGACCAGATCATCCGGCAGGCCGCACCAGACAATGACCGGCAATTCCAGGAAAAGAACCAGACTGAGAAGGCTTGAAACCCATCCTGTCCATGAAGGGCCGCCCGCCCGAGTCGCCAATCCCGATATCAGCAGCAGGCCCAGCACTCCAATCTCCAACCCTGCAGGGCGCAATGGCGCGTCAAAACCTCTGCGAATGGCGCGATTACAAGCCAGTGGCGCCGCCAGAACGACCGGTAACAGAAAACGCAGCGTTTCCGGAAACGCGGCATGAAGGAAATAGGCGGCGCCGGACATCAGACTGAGAGCCAATGCGCCCCGTCCCGGCAGTCGTATCCGGCGCCAGATGAGCACGGCCATCAGCAACTGGCACGAGGCCGCAGCCGGCGCCAGAACCGTCAGCATCAGCGCGTCCAATCGAAAACAAGCAGCTTCGGCTTGCCGTCTTCCTTCAGGCTGTCGCTGATCAGAAAGATACGGTAGCCGGTTGTGTTTTTTACCGCCGCCACGCCTTCATAGTTGTCAACCGGCAGGGGCGGCGCGATCTTCACCATATCGCTGACGGTCAAAAGCGTATCGCCCTCCAGATGCAGAAGGCGAAGGACATTGCGCGGCCCGGTGAACGGATCGTAATAGCGGTACAGGCCCAGTATATCGTGGTTACGGCGCGGATCGTCATGATCGAGCGCGTACAGCGAAGTCATCATATAGAGGAAGCCCGGCGTGGCGGGACCATGGACTTCCGTGCAGGCATTCGAGGCCAGCCCACAGCGCCAGAAGCCGCCTGATTCGACACCAATCAACAAAGAGCCTCCATCCGGCTCCTGAAGATAGGTCACGGCTTCCATACCCTGATTGGCCGGGAAATTGGGCAAACCAGCCAGCGGCAAAACCTCACCCGCCTGGGAGAAGGAGTTTTGTGCGAATTTCATCACCCGCTGATGGCCCTCGAAGGAGACATACAGATCTCCGTTCATCGGATCAGCCGTCATCCCTTCGGCATCCGCCTCACTCTTATTGTTGAAACGCCTGCCTTGAGGATCACGCAACGGATCGATCTCCAGCGGGCTATCGAGATAACCGCTTTTCCCATCCGCTTTCAGCTCGAACCGGGCCATGACGCCAAAGTCGCTGACGGCTTCGATTTTCAGCAGGTCACCATCCGGAAAGACATGCAGGTCCGACAATCCCACTAATTCGGACGTGCCTCTCGCCTCCAGTTCATAACCGCCGACATAGCGCACTTTTGGATTGACCGGCTTCGGATCACTGCCTTTCAGGGGGCGGAAACTGACGGTCGGCTTTTGCAGGTAAGGCTGTGGCTCGGCATGGGCCGAGGCAGCGAGAAGGGCCAGCGTGATGAGAATAATGCGCATGAAACTCCGTAGCATAGGAAAGTAAGGAACCCCACCACCGATGCGCCACGTGCGTCGATGGTGGGGTTTATTACTTCTCTTCAAACAGCTCGGTCAGCTTATCCATCAGACCGCCGGCCAGGTGTTCGACATCGATCAGCGTAAGCGCCCGCTTGTAATAGCGCGTCACATCATGGCCGATACCGATGGCGACCAGTTCAATCCGGCCCGCCATTTCAATTTCGGAAATCACCTTGCGCAAATGATTTTCGAGATAGTGCCCGCTATTGACCGAAAGCGTCGAGTCATCGACCGGCGCGCCATCCGAGATCACCATCAGAATCTTGCGCTGTTCCGGTCGTCCGATCAGACGACCATGCGCCCATTGCAAGGCTTCACCATCGATATTTTCCTTGAGCAACCCCTCACGCATCATCAAGCCGAGGTTCTTGTGTGTCCGGCGCCAGGGATTATCCGCCGCCTTGTAGATGATATGGCGCAGATCGTTCAGGCGCCCCGGATTGGCCGGTTTGCCCGCCCGTACCCAGGCCTCACGCGACAGGCCACCCTTCCAGGCTTTGGTGGTAAAGCCCAGAATCTCGACCTTGACGCCACAGCGTTCCAGGGTCCGCGCCAACACATCGGCACAGACCGCCGCCACCATGATCGGCCGGCCACGCATCGAGCCGGAATTATCAAGCAACAGGGTCACCACCGTATCGCGGAACTCGGTGTCCTTTTCCTGTTTGAAGCTGAGCGGCGCCGAGGGATCGGTGATGACGCGCGTCAGCTTGGCGGCATCGAGCACGCCTTCTTCGAGATCGAACGACCACGACCGGCTCTGCTGGGCCAGCAGCTTCCTTTGCAGACGGTTGGCCAGGCGCGACACCACCGAGGCCATATTGGCCAGTTGCGCGTTCAGGAAGCCACGCAGACGCTCAAGTTCCTCCGGATCGCACAATTCCTCGGCGGTAATGACCTCATCGAATTGCCGGGTATAGACCTCATAGTCCTTCCTGATATTGGCATCCGGCTGGTCGTTCTCACGGCGCTCGGCCTCGCCGGCTTCACCATCCGGCGTTTCGTCGGTCGAGGTGTCGGAAGCCATCTGCGGGTCGCCCTGCATCTGGGTGTAGTCGTCCTCGCCCTCCTGCGGCAGGTCCTGGCCGGTCTGCTCCTCCGGCTGGTCTTGTTGCGATTGACTGTCGTCCTGCTCATCCTGTTCGGGCGCGTCTTCCTTGGGGCTGTCGCCTTCGCTTTCACCCTCCTCGCCTTCGTCTTCCTTTTCGTCCTCGGCGTCCTGGCTGTCATCCTTCAGATCGAGCGCCGTCAGGATGTGGCGCGCCTGCTTGTTGAAGGCCTTCTGGTCATGAATCAGAGCCACCAGCTTTTCAAGGCCGTCGCCGGTCTTTTCCTCGATCTCGGCACGCAGCAGATTGACCACGCGCTGCACCGAATTGGGGATCGGATCGCCAGTCACAGCCTCGCGCGCCATCAGGCCGAGGATTTCCGGCAAACCGATCTCAGCCTTTTCTTCCTTGCGGTAAAGGCCTGAGCGTTCGATATCGCCTTCCTGCGCTGCCAGCAGATTATACCGCACTCCCTGCATGGCGCGGGCACCAATCGCTTCCAGACGCGCCTCTTCCAGCGCATCAAAGGCATCCGCGCTCATATCGTCACGCGGACGGGCGCGGGCATGAAGGGCCTCATCGTGATGCGCCACTTTCAGCGCCAGACGGTCGGCCTGACCGCGCACACGCTGAGCCAGTTTCGGCGCCAGGTCGCGCGGCGGATGCGGCAGGATCAGCTTGTTGCCATCGATACGCGGGCCATCAGAGCCGAAGACCACCTCAAGCTCGGAATCCTCCGCAAGCGCGCGGGTGGAATGCACCAGCGCCTTCTTGAACGGTTCAGACAGGATGGTCGGCTTGTTGGCCATTAGGATTGGACTTCCTGATCCTCCCCTGCTTGCGGGGGAGGTGTCACGGCGTGTCCGTGACGGAGGGGGCGAACGGCGGCGGGGAAGCCCCCTCCGGCTCGACAAGCTCGCCACCTCCCCCGATAAATCAGGGGAGGATGAGTTTAGATCACTTTCACCTTTAGCGCGCTTTCCTTCACATCGGTGCCGAAGGCGCGCTGGTAGAATTCCGCCAGGGTATGGCGCTCCAGTTCATCGCTCTTGTTGAGGAAGGACAGGCGGAAAGCCAGTTCGGGATCGTTGTTGAAGATCAAAGTATTTTGGGCCCAGGTAATGACCGTCCGCGGCGACATAACCGTGGAGATATCGCCATTGGCGAAGGCCGAACGCGACATGTCGGCGACGCGCACCATAGCGTCGATCACGCCTGTCTTCTCCGGCGTATTGAATTCCGGCACCTTGGCCAGCACGATCCCGACCTCGGCTTCATGGCTGAGATAGTTGAGCGTGGTGACCAGCGACCAGCGGTCCATCTGGCCCTGGTTGATCTGCTGGGTGCCGTGGTAAAGACCGGTGGTATCGCCCAGGCCGATGGTGTTGGTCGTCGAGAACAGGCGAAAGAAGGGGTTCGGCTTGATCACCTTGTTCTGGTCGAGCAGGGTCAGGCGCCCTTGCGCTTCCAGCACGCGCTGGATGACGAACATCACGTCCGGACGGCCAGCGTCGTATTCATCGAACACCAGAGCGACGGGGCGCTGCAAGGCCCAGGGCAGGATGCCTTCCTTGAACTCGGTGACCTGCTGGCCGTCCTTCAGCACAATGGCGTCCTTGCCGATCAGGTCGATCCGGCTGACATGACTATCGAGGTTGACGCGCACCAGCGGCCAGTTCAGGCGCGCGGCAATCTGCTCGATGTGCGTCGATTTACCCGTGCCATGGAAGCCCTGCACCATGACGCGGCGATCATAGGCGAAACCGGCGCAGATCGCCTGTGTCGTCTGCGGATCGAAACGGTAAGCCTCGTCAATATCCGGCACATGCGGATCGCGGTGCGTGAAGGCCGGCACCTGCATATCGATATCGATGCCGAACACCTCACGGACATTGACCTTTTTATCAGGCACATGGGACAGCAGCGGATCGGGATATTCAAGCTCGGCGGACATATAATCAGGCTTTCAACGGCGAAGATGTACGGGTTTCAGCTAAGACTTTAGCCCTCAGGAAACAACCCGTAATTTCGCGCCGCGCGAAGTTTTTTACTTATCACTCATCCGGATATTGCCTACTGACCAGCTTATCGAGAAACGGCGCGGCCTCGATATCCTCCATCGTCGTGCGCACGGGCCAGTCATTGACATGATCCAGCCAGGCAATGCGGCCCTCCACACCATACTGGATATGCGGCTCCAGCTTTTCGGGATGATCGAACGCACCGATGGCGACCGCCATGCCGTCCGGCGCCTCATAGGTCAGGGGCGTGCCGCACTCCGGGCAGAAGCCGCGGTTGACGAGATTCGACGAGGCAAAGCGCTTCGGTTCGGCCCTGGTCCAGCGGAAATCCGTACCGCGCACCGACACTAGCGGCGCGAAGACATTACCGAACGCTTTCTGGCACATGCGGCAATGGCAAATCGAAGCATCCGGCAACGGACCGGTCACTTCAAAACGGATGGCGCCGCACTGGCAACCGCCTTTCAAAATCTTGTTCATGAACGCCTCCATAGCCATTTATAGCGCAAGATTCCGGCAGCAGCCGTACACCTTTTCTGTTAGACGCTCCTCATGAAAATCACTGAACTCGACAATCCCGCCTGGTCGGCCCTGACCGGCCGTCACGCGCATCTGGCTATCGGCGACGGACCGGTGCGGCGCTATCCAGCCGAAGTCTCGCCCTTCGCCGCTTTAGAAACGCCCGACGCTCTGCCGGTTCTCGCCAAACGCATGGCCGAAGGCGAGACGGCGGTGCTGTGGTCGCCGGAAGAACTGGAAACGCCGAACGGGCTGGACCTGCTCGTGCACTTCCCGATCCTGCAAATGGCCGCCTTCGACTTCCGGCCGGCCAATGTGGCTGATGAGGCCGAACCGCTCACACTTGCCAATATCGATGAAATGATCTCCCTGACCACCCTGATGAAACCCGGACCTTTCGGCCAACGCACCATCGAGATGGGCAGCTATATCGGTATATTCGAGGAAGGCCGG
>Ga0153956_1001209_pt1 | contig 23838 bp, 24 predicted proteins | sample TSFL040MetaG_FD_104704 | JGI IMG/M metagenome (GOLD analysis project Ga0153956, IMG submission 104704) | Attine ant fungus gardens microbial communities from Florida, USA - TSFL040 MetaG | ecosystem: Host-associated > Fungi > Mycelium > Unclassified | place: USA: Florida, Wekiwa Springs... | reverse complement strand
GGCAGCGTGCTCTCCCCCGCCGCGCCGACCCCCGCGCCGTCGTGGGTGCCGCCCGCCGCCGCCCCGCCCGCGGCCGCGACGCCGGGTCCGCTCGGGATCGCGGGGCTGCCCGACCCGGTGTGGGTGCAGCAGACGGCGCAGAAGACCGGCATCCCGGCCCGCGCCCTCGCCGCCTACGCGGGCGCTGCGATGAACCTCGCCCAGACGAAGCCCGCGTGCGGCATCTCGTGGAACCTCCTCGCCGGCATCGGCCGCGTCGAGAGCGACCACGGGCAGCACGGTGGCTCGTCGATCGGACCCGACGGCACCGTGAGCCCGCCCATCTACGGCCCGGCGCTGGACGGCGACGGGGTGGCGCTCATCCCGGACTCCGACGGCGGCGCGATCGACGGCGACGCCCAGGCCGACCGCGCCGTCGGGCCGATGCAGCTCATCCCGCAGACCTGGCGCAACTGGCACACGGACGGCAACGCCGACGGCAAGGAGGATCCGCAGAACATCGAGGACTCGGTGCTCGCGGCAGCGCACTACCTCTGCCGCGCGTCGACCGCGCTGGACACCGAGGCGGGATGGCGCAGGGCCGTCACCGCGTACAACGACGCGACCACGTACATCGACGCGGTCGCGCGCGCCGCCGACGCCTACCGCACCGCCGCCGACCGCTGACCCCCTCACGCTGGCCGCCTCGCGCGCTCCCCCTCCACGCACCCCCGCACCGCGCATCCGTCCCCTCCCGATTCGTGCGATATCGACCACGAGGCCGCCCGTTCCGCCGGTATCGCACGAATCGGATCCCATCGGCCGCCCTCGGGAACGTGGTCGGCGGGATGCCGCGTTCCTTGTATCCTTGTGCGGTGCCTCCGGGCGCACGGCGAGTTACCCAAGCGGCCAAAGGGATCTGACTGTAAATCAGCTGTCTACGACTTCGGGGGTTCGAATCCCTCACTCGCCACCTCAGTCCGAAATCCCCGTGATTCCGGGCGAGAACAGGCCAGAGGCCCGCCCCCGTTAGCGTCGGGGACGGGCCTCTGTCGTTGGGCCTCTCACAAGCCCTCTCACAAACGGGTCAACCCGGCACTTCGTCGGGACGAGGTGGCCGGACGAAGCGCAGGAACCTCGGAGCCATCGCGCCGATCCGGAGATACGTCGCTCGGCCTCACGAAGGCTGCTCCCGTTCGCCCCGCCGGTACGCGTCTCATCCTCGGCCTGCCAACGATCGTCCTCCCAGTAGCAGACCGGACACAGGTCGTAGTCGGTCCGGGTCGGCATCGTGAGATAGCCGCAGCAGGGGCAAGGGAACACGAACCGAACCTACCCAGCCGCGGCGATCGCGCGGCCGAGCGCGGCCGCCGCATTCCCGGCCCCCGTCTCGCCCCCCTCGGGTAAGTAGACGCTCAGAAACACGTCGGTCCGGTGGCCCAGCAAGCTCGCGCAGTCGGCGGGCGGAACGCCGAGGGAGTGGAGCCAGAACGCGAGGCTGTGCCGAAGGGCGTGGAGCCGGATCGGCGGGAGCCCGGCCTCGGTGGCTATCCGACGGAACCTCTCTGAATAGCGCTCCGGGTGCGTCGGCTCGCCGAGCGCATCCACGAGCACGAGGTCGCCCGAGTCGTGCCATGCGGGACCGGCCGCGAGGCGGTCGGTGGCCTGCTGAGCGCGGAGCGAACGGAGCAGAGCGACCGAGCCCGGCCACATCGCCTCGAACTGGACCGTACGGCGGCGCTGCGCCGACTTCGGGGCGTCGATCGACGTCGCCCCACGATGCAGTGCGACGCGGCCTTGCCGGATCGTCACGGAGCCTCGATCGAGGTCGAGGTCGCTCCATCGGAGCCCGTGCACGTCGGCCCGGGTGAGGCCCGACAGGCTGAGCCGGAACACGCCCGCGAGCGGGTCGCGGTCCGCGGCCGCGCGGAACTCGACGAGTTGGCCGGGCGTCCAGTGTTGGAGCGCACGGCCGACCCGTTCGGGCTGGCGCGGCATCTCCGATCGCTTGACCTGGCGGACCGGGTTGACGCTCACGAGGCCGTCGCTCAGCGCCATGTCGAACACCTGAGCCAGCCCGACGGTCGCGTACTGGACCGACCGCGCCGATAGAGGGCCGCCCCGCTTGCCGCCCTCCGTGAGCGCCCACGCGAGGAACTGCTGCACGTCGGACTTCCGCACGTCCGAAACCCGCCGGGTGCCGAGGAACGCGAGGGCCGGTCGGAGCGCGGTCGCGTAGCCCTCGCGGGTCACGGTCCTAACGCCGAGCTTGCTCGCGAGCCACCGGACGGCGAGGTCGGACACCGTCGCGGTGTCAGACGATCGCAGGTACGCCCCGTCCCGTCCGACTGACGCACGCACCTCGGCGACAAACTCGCGCGCTGCAGTTAGCGTCTGCAGCGTTCGAGTCGCCTGCTTGCGGGCGTGCGCGCCTCGCGGCGTCGCGTCCACGACGGCGCGGAACCGCACGCCTGTCGCGGTGACGATCCTGCGGATCGGCTCGGAGGGATGGGGGCAGTCGGCGCACACATACGCGACGACCACCTCCCCGCGGGTGACCGGCGTCCAGCCGGTGCGCGAGTTGCCTCGCGCTCGCCCGCAGTCGGCGCAGCGGCCGAGCTGGGGCTCTGTCGTCGTACTCATGAGTGCTTACTTCTCTCCTTCTCTTGCGCCGACGACTACTTGTCGTCGGTCGTCTGTGAGCGCCGACCCCGGCGCTGGCCTGCGACGGGAGGGATCAGCCCCGCGGCGCGGGCCTGCTTGATCCAGATGTCGACCTTCTCGGGCGTGACCCCGTAGCGGTCGGCGAGGACCTGGCGGCGAAAGATCCGCTTGCGACCGCGGTCGATCACCTCCGATGCCGGGGTGTCGTGCCACGCTTCCGCGAACTCGGCGACGTCGAAGTCACCCCCAGGGGGCGCGACCTCACCGCGGGCGCGGTCGGCCTCGCGCAGCGCGTCGGCGACGGCCATCCCTTGCTCCCAGGCGCGCTCCACGTCGGCGAGGTAGGTCAGCGCGACGTCGCGAAGGTGGGCGACCGGCACGTGCGACAAGGCTCGCTGGTCGAGGCGCTCGCCCGGCGGCGGGGTGATCGTCAACGAGGTGATCCGTCCGTCGGCGGCGGTCACTTCCCAGACGGTGCCGTGGTCGTCGGACACGACCACGGCCGGGACGGAGCTGCCGGTCGGCTCCCACTCGCCGTCGACTGCGCGCTGGTCCCACTCGGGACGCATGTACCCGCTGACTGTCCACGTTTTGCGACCCGTGCTCATGGCTGCAAATCAAATCATAGATATTTGTAGAACACTAGGGGCCATGAGCGATCCGACGATCACGGCTCCGGTGACGAGGACCGCGTTCTCGCGCCCGGCCACGCTCACGGCGACGGAGCGGCCGTGCCCGACCCGTATCTCGGACGTCGCGGACCTCGCGACGATCCCGCTGTGGAGCCCGACCGAGCCGAACGCCGCCGGGCTCCTCGGGGTGTCGCGCTCGACCGTGAACCGGATGTCGCGACGGGGCGAGCTTCCCGTCCTCCGTGCGCGGTCGCGGGTGCTCGTGAAGGTGCCCAGCCTGCTGGCGATGCTCGACGCAGCCACGTAGGGCCACGGTAGCCCCCGCCCGCACCTATAAGAAAGGAATTCCCCTCTCGGAACGATCGGAATCCCGGCGGGCGGGGGCCTCACGGATCGATCCACGCCGAGAGAAGGGGGCGACGCGATGAACGACAACGCCGACGACGGCTTCGAGCTTGACCTGCGCGACCACGAGCCGCGACGGCGGACGCCGGGACTCGGCTATCCGCTGGGAAACGGCGCGAAGCTCTCGCACTGGCAGCGGGTCACGGCGCCGTGCGCGATCTACGCCTCCGAGGCTGACGACCGCGAGGGTTGCCGAGCCCGCCGGTGGGCTGAGCACATCCGACTGTGCGCCTCGTGCGCTGAGGCCAACGCGGAGCTGCGGTGGGCGGAGGTGGTCGCGTTCGCCGAGGCGACCCGCGCCGAGCGCGAGGTGCTCCGCTCGTGAGCGCCGACGACGGCTTCATGTTCCTCGTGCCGGACGAGCCCATCACCCCGGCGATGGTCGCGGAGGCCGAGGCGCAGAGCCTCGCCGAGCTGCGCGCCGAATGGGCGGCGCAGGACGCCGCGCTGCTCGAGGCGGAGCAGGACACCGCCGAACCGGAGCCGCCGTTGACGATCGAGCCGGAGCCGGAGCCGGAGCCGGAGCCGGAGCCCGACGCCGAGGACGTACTGCTGACCGACGAGCAGCTCGACGCGATGACGCCGGAGCTCCGTGAATGGTGGGCCTGGGGTGATCACCCCGAGCTGACCTCGCCGCAGGTGCACGCCCGTAAGGGGAGGCTGAGCGAGTACGACCACGCTCGACGGCCGCGGAGGCAGAGCGCGTCCAGCGAGCGGGTCGTGGAGGACGAGCAGGACCGCGACCTCCGGCTCGCCCAGGTGCGCGAGGCGTTCCCGGTGCTCGACCTCGCCGCGCTCGTGGACCCGAACCGTCCGCCGCGCCGCGACCTGCTGGCGGGCGTGTTCCCGGAGGGGGAGCACGCCTCGCTCGTCGCCCCTGCGGGCTCCGGCAAGAGCCTCGTGGTCGAGGCGCTGGCCGTCGCGGCCGTGCGCGGCGACGACACGTTCCTCGGCCGGGCGCTCGACTTCCCGGCCGAGCGCCGCGCGCTCGTCGTGGACATGGAGAACTCCGAGGACGACCTGCGCGAGCGGCTGATCGACCTCGGCGTGACGGCCGCGACGGTCGCCGCGTTCGCCGAGCGGCTGCTGATCCTCCACATGCCGCAGCTCCGCGGCCTCGACACGAAGCAGGGCGCCGACGAGCTGCGCGACGTGCTCGACGCCTACGAGCTGGGCGCCGCCGACCTGCTCGTGCTCGACTCGACGCAGCGCGTGACCGAGGGCGACGAGAACGCCTCCGATACGATGCGGAGGCTCTACAACTTCACGAGCGCCGACCTCAAGCGCCGCGGTCTGACCGTGATCCGCACGGACAACACCGGATGGAGCAAGGACCGCGAGCGCGGCAGCTCGGCCAAGCGGGACGACGTGGGCGTGTCGTGGCTGCTCGTGCCCGACGACGCCGACACCGAGCGGTTCGCCCTGCTGCCGATCAAGCGCCGCGGCAAGGGCACCTCCGAGTCGCTGACCTTCCGGCGCTGGACCGACGACGACGGGCGGCTCCGGTTCGACCCGGCCCCGGCGTCCAAGGTCGCCGCGTTCGCGGACGCCGCGCGGGCGGCCCGCGATCTGCTGGCGCGCCTCGACATCCCGACCGACCTCGGTCTCGAACGGGCCTGGCAGGCCGTGCAGGCCGAGCGGAAGCGCTGCGCCGACGCGGGCGAGGACTTCCCCGAGGGCATCACGCAGGGGATCGTCCGCGCCGCTCAGAAGGGGCGTCGTCAGACGGTGTTCTTCGACGACGACCGCGACGCCGACGACCTGCCTCCGCTCGACGTGCCGAGGGACCTCGGATGACCGCGCCACACGGTCGGCCACACGGTCCGGAAGCCATGTGGGCCGAGCCACACGATCTCCACACGGTCGTGTCGGATACCCCCGACTTCCCTGCAAACACGGACCTCTCGACCGTGTGGCCTACTCCACACGGCAGCCACACGGTCGCCTCCGCAGGCACCGTGACGGAGGGGCGTGTGGGCTGTGTGGCTCTCTATAGAGCCACACGGCCACACACCCCGACGTGCCCCACCCGACCGAGCACGACACGAGGACGGATCGCGAGCGGTCGGAGGGGTCAGGAGAGGCCGTCCCGCGCCCTCGCGGAACCGACCTCAACCGAGCTGCACAACGCCGCGCGCACGACGGCGATCTCGACGCGAGGGCGGAACGCCGCGCGCGCGTCGCGGATCGAGCACGCCCGCCTGATCGGGCCGTCAGTCAGTGACACACCGATGTGTCACATGACCTGGGGTTTTCCCGAGCGTTCTTCGCCCTCTCACAGACCTGTCACGACGACCACCACCCTCCGCACGACCACGACCGAGAGGACCGCTGCATGACCGCCACGAGCCCCGGGCCGCGCCCGCTGAGCAACGCCCGCGCCCGCGTCCTCATGTCCGAGCTGCTCGCCGAGCTGGACCGCGCGAGCGGCACCGTGCACGAGCAGCGGGCCATGCTCGCCGCCGAGCCGTGGCGCGCCACGCACCACCTCGTGCGGCTGCGCGAGGCCGCCGAGCTGGTCGCGGACCGCGCGGACGAGCTGCTGCTGCTCGTGCCGACCCGGAGCCGCCGATGAGCGCCGACGACGCGACGACGCCGACCCCGCAGATCGAGGCTAGCGCGACGAGCACGCCGAACCTCGATGTGCCCGACTACTGGCGGCGACCCGGTCAGGACGCGCCGCTGACCCTGCGCGGGCAGCCGTGGCGACCGGAGTTCGAGGGGCAGCGTCCGCCGTTCCAGCCGGGCAACACGGCCGCGCTCGTGACCGGGTACAAGAGCCCGCGCGCCGTCCAGGTTCGCGCCGCCGTGCTGCTGCGCGAGCTGCTGGCCGAGCTGCCCGAGCTGGACCGGCCGCGCTACCGCTTCGACGCGGAGGCGTGGAGTTTCGCGGAGGCCCGCGCGCAGCTTGTCCGCGAGCACGAGGCGGTCGTCGGCATGGCCGACGGCAAGGGGAACTTGCGGAACGTCGATCGGCTGCGCGCGTACGAGCGTGACGCGGCGCAGGCCCGCGACCGGCTCGGCCTCGGGCCGCTGTCCGAGGCGCGGATGCGCCGGGACCAGGGCGCCGCCGTCGCGTTCGCGGGTCCGGAGCTGCTGGCCGAGCGGGTGGCCGCGGGCCGCGCGATCCTCGACGCCCGCGCCGCCGCCGTGGTCGACGAGACGCCCGGCACGGGCGACCGGAACGGAGAGGACGAATGATGAACCCGAGCACGCACGCGCCGACGCGCACGACCTACCAGGAGGACGCCGGGTTCCGTAGCCTGCGCGCGGTCGTCGGACAGCCGCCGGCCGCGGTCGGTTCGGCGGACCGGTTCGAGGCCTACGACGAGGAGGAGGCCGCGCGATCGGAGCGCCTGGCGGCACGGCTGAGCGTCACCCGGTCGCGCGATCGGATCGCCGCGGCTCTCGCGGTGCCGTGCATCGAGCACGGTGCCGAGGTGGGCGCCTTCTGCCACGGTGACGCGCGCTCGACGGTGCGGGGGATGTGCGCGAGCAGGTTCGCGCGTGGTGCGAGAGCGGCGGCGCAGGATTTCCCGGCCCTGGATCAGGCCGGGATCGGGTCGAGCGACCACCGGCCCGCGTTCGGCAACCCGCAGCTCGCTGAGGGCCTGCGTGAGCGCCAGGAGCGAGCTGCGGGGCGGGCCGAGCGATGAGCCCCGAGCCGGTCACGCACGCGCGGATCGCGCGGAGCCGCGCGCTCGACCTGCCGTGCCGGGTGCACGGTGCGGCGTCGGGCGAGCCGTGCATCGGCGAGCACGGGGTCTGCATGGCCCGATATCACGCAGGGGTCGAGGCGATGAAGCTCGCGCCGACCTCGGCCGCGTTCCCGGACGCGCTGGCCGAGCGCGCGGCGGCCGTCAGGAACAGCCAGCTCCACGCCCGTCAGCGCGAGCACGAGCGAACGCGCGACCGCAACCGACAGAGCCACACCGAGAGGGACCGCCGATGAACGCCCCCAGCACCACCACCGCCCCGCCGGTCGCGCCGCCGAGCGCCTGGTTCGCGGACCCGCGCCTGCGCGAGCTGACGCCGCTCACGGTCGAGCCCTCGGGCCGGGTGTTCGGGCATCTCGCGTCCTGGCGCGAGTGCCACGCGGAGAGCAGCGGGCTCGGGAAGCGCTGCGTGCGCGCCCCGCGCTCGCGCACCGGCTACGCCAGGTTCCGGCTCGGTTCCGTCGTGACCGCGGAGGGTACGAGCGTCGCGACGGGGCCGATCATCCTTGGCACGTCGCACGCGGAGATGGCGTGGAACGCGAGCGCGAGCATGCACCACTACTCCGACACCGGCCATGCGGTCGCGGACATCGCCGTGGGCGAAGACCGTTTCGGGATCTGGGTCGCCGGGGCGTTGCGTCCGGGCGTGAGCGCCGCGCAGGTGCGGGTACTCCGCGCGTCGCCGTTGAGCGGCGACTGGCGCGAGTACGCGGGGAATCTCGAACTCGTCGCATGCCTGAGCGTCAACAGCCCCGGTTTCGCGATCGTCCGCCCGCAGCCGCGCGCGCTCGTCGCCTCGATCGGGTCGCGCGGCGAGGTGGGGGCCGCGGTCGCGCTCGGCGTGGTGCCGCAACTCGAATCGGTCGTGCACTCCGTGCGGCTGCTGGCGATGCGCGCCGAGGCGGACCGGATGGGTGCGAGCACGCCGCGTCGGCGCACCCCGGCGGAGTTCAGGGCGATGCGGGAGGCGATCGACGCGAGCCGCGACGAGCTGAGCTGGCGTGAGCTGGCCGAGCTGGATCTGGTCGCGTTCGGGGACGCGCGGCGCGTGACGCTGGCCCGCGAGGCGCACGAGCGGCGGTTGCGGGTGACCGCGTTCGCCCGGCAGTCCGCCTCCGAGCGGCGGAGGGCGCGTGAGCGGTCGCTGATCGCGTCGCTGAGCGCGCCGGAGGCGCAGGTGCAGGGGTGGGAGGGGCCGCTCGTGTTCGAGGGTCAGGCGACCGGCGACGGCCGCCTGATCGGCCCGGGTGCGCTCGCCCCGGCAACCTTCCCGCTGCCGCTCCGGTACGCCGCGCAGGATGTGGGCGGGCACGACGGGGCCGTGATCGTGGGACGGATCGACTCGATCGAGCGGCGACCGGGTGGCGTGCTCTGGGGTCGGGGCGTGCTCGACATGGGTTCGGAGGCGGGTCGTGAGGTCGCGCGGCAGATCGCGGCCGGATTCAGCGGCGGAGTCTCCGTCGACCTCGACTCGGCCGAGTACGCCGAGGACCCGGCGACCCTCGCGCCGGGCGCGCCGGTCGTGACCTCGGCCGCGCGCATCCGCGCCGCGACGGTCGTGGCCGTGCCCGCGTTCGCGGACGCGCGGATCACGCTCGTGGGACCGCCCCGGCCCGGCTATCCCGCCGCTTACATCCCGATCAACAACTAGGAGACCGCATCATGAGCATGACTATCTCCCGAATCCATGACGACCGCGGCGCGCAGGCGAATGCCGGGCTCGGTCCCGACGGGCGCGTGCTCCCGGAGGCCGACGCCGAGCCGCTGCGGTGCCGCGGCTGCGGCGCCTCGCCGCGGTGGGTCGATCCGGCCCGGACGGAGACGCTGCGCCGCTACGCGGTCCCGCACTCGGCGCGGCCTGACGTGCACGCCGTCTGGCGCGACACCACTGTGACCCGGTGTGATTCGTGCGCCGACCGGCGCGAGCTGGCCGCGGAGCTGCTGGCCGAGCATCCGCGGGTCGCGCGGGGTCTCGGGCCGGTGGGGCTCGATCAGCTCGACGCCGCCCTCGCGGCGCTGGACGCGATCGGCCTGCGGCCGCGGAAGGTCGTCGGCTCGCTCGTGGTGTCCGACGAGGAAGTACGCGAGCTGCTGGCGGTGCTCCGCGACCCCGGCGCGGCGGTGCTGTGGTCGGAGAGCCTGACGAGCAAGGGCGGCGGGCGGTGGGCGCACGTCGAGCGGGAGGACCGCGCGGCGGCGAAGGCCGCCTGCCGGCAGCTCGTGCACCTGAACGTCGAGACGCCCGCGCCCTGCGCGCCGCCGAGCCGGGACGGCGCGCTGACCGCCTGCTTGCTCTGTGGGGTCGGGGCGCTGCGTGTGAAGCGGCACGAGGCGGAGAGCGTCTGGGGTGCGCTCCGCCGGGTGCAGCCGGGCACGCTCGGCGGCGCTCTGCGGCCCGAGCCGGTCGCCGGGTTCCTCTGCCCCGAGTGCCGGGTCGCGGTCGAGCACGAGGGCGCGCCGGGCATGGGCGCGGTGCGCCGCGCGCTGTTGTGGTCGCTCGGCCGGGTGAAGGAGAGCGGAGGGCGGTGGCACGTGAAGCTCGGCTCCAACATCCGCGCCTGGGCCGCTGTGCCCGGCGCCGAGCCGAACTCGACCCCGTGGGGACACCTCGATCTCGCCAGCCTGCGCGTGAGCCTGGCCGACCTCGAACGGCGCGGCGTCGTCCGACCGCTCCGACCGGGAGAGTCGCGGTGAGCGACTCCCAGCTCGACCCGGTGGCCCTGCTGGCGAGCCTCGTCCTCGAGGACGGCGCCACCTGGGGAAGCCGGGCCGAAGGCTGGCAATGGTCGGACGCGGGCGCGTTCTTCGACCGCTCGGGGGACGCGCCGCGGCGGCATTTCAACCTCCGCGGTCGCGGCATGAGCAAGTCCACGGACGCGGGCGGCTACGGGCTCGTGTCCCTGCTGACCGAGGCCCCCGTCCGCAGCCGGTCGCACCTGTACGCCGTGGACGGCGACCAGGCGGCGATCGTCACGGACGCGATCGGCGGGCTCGTGCAGCGGTCCGGGCTCGGGGCGCTGATCGAGGTGACCGGCCGCGCGGTCACGAACCGGCAGACCGGTGCGAGCCTGGCCGTCGAGTCCAGCGACGGCGCGAGCGCCTACGGCTTACGGCCCTGGCTCTCGATCGTGGACGAGATGGGCATGTGGCCCTCGACCGACAACCACCGCGCGCTGTGGGCGGCGATCCTGTCGGGCGTGCCGAAGGTGCCCGGCTCGCGGCTGCTGTGCATCGGCACCGCGGGCTCCCCGGCCGGGCTCGGCGCCGGAGCCTGGCAGGCGGCGCTCGCCTCGCCCGCGTGGCGCACCTCCCTCAACCCGGGCCCCGCGCCCTGGTGGACACCGGAGGACGTGGACGCCACCCGCGCCAGCCTCACAGCGTCCGAGTGGCGGCGACTCATCCTGTGCGAATGGGCCCAGGGCGACGACGCGCTCACGACTGCGGAGGACGTGGAGGCGTGCATCCGCCCGGGCAGCTCGACCCTCGCGCCTAACCTGGCGCACACGTATGTCGCGAGCTTGGACGTCGGCACGCGCAGAGACTTGAGCGCCTTCGCAATCGGCCACAGCGAGCAGCGGGCCGCGGGCCGGGTCGTCGTGATCGACGCAGTCCGATATTGGAGGCCCGGCAAGGGTGTCGAGGGCCGAGTCGACCTGTCCGCGGTCGAGGCGACGGTGCTCCGGTTGTGCCGCGAGTACAGCGTCGCGCGGCTGCGCAATGACCGTATGCAGAGCGAGCAGATGACCGGCAACCTCGCTCGTGAGGGCGTGCACGTGCAGGAGTATGTGTTCTCCGCCGCGGGAGCGGCGCGGCTCGCACGGAGCCTGCACGTCGCGCTTCGCGATCGCGCCGTCTCTCTGCCCGACGACGAGGAGGTGCGCTCCGAGGCTCAGACCGTCCGCATGGTCGAGACGGGTCCGAGCACGGTCAAGTTGAGCAACCCGCCGGGGACGCACGACGACGTGCTGACCGCGATCGGGATGGTCGTCGCCGACCTCGTAGAGCAGCCCGAGCTCGGTCCGGGGAGCGTGTCGAGCCCGGCCCGGATCAGCATGGCCGCCTACCGCGCCGGAGCCGCCCAGGCTCCGGCAGGGCCGCAACTCGGGAACCCGGCCTACCGCCTCCGCGCGACGCGCGGCGTGCTCGCGGACCTCGCGAAGGCGCAGCGCGAGCAGACTGCCGCGATGCGTCGCGCCGGGCTCGGGCTCGTCGTGCCGGGGAGCGCGAACGACCCTGCGCGGGTCCGGCGGCGGTCGCGGCGGAGCAGGAGAGATGTCGCCGCGGTGCGACAGCCCGTGGCCCATGAGCGTGGGTGCGACGCCGCCGGAGGGGACGACAACGCCCCGCCTCTTGGGATCGGAGGCGGGGCGTTGGGGCGGGCCTAGAAGTGGAAGTAGTGGTTCGGCGACGCCGCGTAGTAGATGGTGCGGATGTAGAGCGTCATCCAGTCGAGGAGGATCAGCTTCACCAGCGAGTGGCCCTTCTGCTGGCGGGTGTACAGGGCCTTGTCGCGCGCCTTCTTGCTGTCGGTCTGGACAGGCGCCGCGACGGTGACGTTGATCGGTGCGGCAGCCGAGGGTGCGGCGGGGGCCGTCTGGTAGTGGTTGCTCCAGGCGCTTCCGTCGAACCACCGCTGGCGGCCAGAGCCGTCTGGGTCGTCGTAGAAACCGGCGGGCGGTCCGCTCGGAGCGGGGGTCGTTTCGCTCATGTGGGGGTCTCCTTCGTCTCGACGCTCGGGTAGGGCGCCGAACGTGAGGGTATCGAAAGTCTGCAAGTGCATACCACCACCAATCTGGGGGTTGGTCGGATGAACGGGTGCCGTCGAACCCGCCGATCCCCGAAGAGGACTTCGTGCGGCTCCGGGTTCGGCTCGGCCAACTCCGCGCCGACCGCGGCCTGACCTACGACGCGCTCGCGGCGCAGGCGGAGGTCAACCGCTCGAACCTCGTGTCGCTTGAGACCGGGAAACCCCGCAACGGCAAGCCGGTACAAGGGAGCCTGGCCGTGTGGCGCCGGATCGCTGCCGCGCTGGGCGTGCCGTTCTCGGAACTGATGAAGGCGCTGGACTAGGTGCGGTCCGGGACGACGGCCTGGTCATGCGAGCAGTGTCGGAAGTCGGTGGGAATATCGGTGTGGCCCCCGGGGCGCTCGCGAACCTGAGCCGTCTTGGGACCTTCTCGTCGGTGCAGGAGCGCAGGATGCGACGTCCGTCAGGGGTAACGATCCTTCGTACCTTCATATGGCAGCCGGGGCCGCCAGGGCTTGACTCCACGGTTCAGCAATTCGCGGCGCACGACTCGGCGGTCGCGCCAGCCGGTGTGACGTCCCGGGATACCGCCGGGGCGGACAGGAGATAGCAGGACGTGCGCCCGGAACCAGAGAACGAGTGGATTCGAGGTCGTCTGGCGGAGGTATTCGTCGTGGGCTGCGCCGGTCGGCGAGCCCGCGAACCACGCTCGGATCGGGTGGAGGCGGTTGCGCGGATGGCACCAGGAGAGCACTACCCAAGCGCCGTCGAGGACGCCGGGCGGAAAGAGCATGTCGACCGACTCTCCGACGGCGAGCATCTGGCGGTGTTCGATCCAGAAGCCCGGCGGCGATCCGTCTTCCTGATAGTGCCCCTCGGCGACGAACGACAGGGCGTCGGCTCCAGAGCACGTGAACCTGAGAATCGTTGCGCCGTGCTCGCCGTGCGGTACCTCGTCGACTCTCCATTCGACAGGCCGTTCGGCGCGTGCCGCGCGCACGGCGGTCCACCAGGCGATGAGCAGAGCCGTTATGCCCGTGATCGAACCGGCGGTGCCGGTGACGATCGACCAATCCATTCCGCGACTCTAGGACCTCAGCGAACGCGGCGCGGGAGGTGCCAGCCCGCGGTAGCTAGCGGTAGACATAGCCCGACGATTGGCATCGGATTCGTCCTCGGACTCGTGCTCGTGCTGATCGGGACGACGATCGGCGGGAACCTCCCCGCGAGCCTCGTGACCAATCCGAACCTCGCGCTCTACAACGCGCAGGCGACCGCCGTGCCACTCGTCGTCGGAGCCGTGCTGATCGCGACCGGCATCCTCTCGTTCCTGCGCTGGCTGCTCGCGGGCGCGCTCCGGCACTGAGTAGCGGGCCGAACATCACAGAGACGGTAACCGGCATGGCGGGTGCTGGGAGTCTCGGCGCCGACGGCGCGCCGCTTGCGCGGCGCCGCGCTCTGCGGGACTCTGTAGACGTGTTCCGCCGGGCATCGACCGTGGAGCAGCGCCCCTCCGCCTCCCAAGAGATGAGGGCCCGAGCCGAAGCCCGAGCCCTCACCCCTACCTGCCAGGACTACGCCGTTGCAGCGACGTTCTCCACGAGGTGTCGGTACGCGCACTCGCCCTTGCGGTCGATGCACGGCGGGAACGTGTGACCCGCTGCGAAGCGTGCCACCGTCCCGTACTGGTCGACCCAGATGCCAGACCACGGCACGCGCTGGCCGGTCTTCCAGGTCGCTCCCGGCCCGAGCGGCCGGTGCTGTGATACGTTCACGAGTTCTCCTTGAACTCTCGGGTAGTGCTTGAATGTTGCAATGTCAGTCGTGAACCTCGCGGATCGTCGGCGGTCCTCGGCTCCGCGCGCCGACGACGGCGTTTGCGAATGCGGCGGCCGGTGGTTCCGGCCGGTGATCGAGGACGTTCGGGGCGAGCGCCCGGGCGCCGTTGTGATCGACTCGAACGGCGACGTGTGCGGTTACGCCGGGGTGATGCGCTGCGTCGAATGCGGACACGACTTTAAGCCCTGACCGACGTCGGCCAAGGCTGCGCGCGGAGCTACTGCTACGCCAAGGCGGGGTCGCCATATCGCATCACCGTCGTTGCGTAGGTCGCCACCGTTTGGAACATCACAGCCGTTCCTCCTCAACCTCAGGGGCCATGTCGTTGTGGTGCTCCGAAGTTATCGAGGGAGGCAGACGCGCCGACGTCATCGCGCGGGCGTGTCGGGGTTAAAGATGAAGGGGCCCCGCGAGAAGCGGGACCCCTTCGTGACGGGATGCTGTCACCACAACGAGCCACCCGGTTGAGTCACAGTGATGTTATGCACGCGCGGTGCCGAGCGCTGGGACGCGGCGCCGCGTGGCGCGTCACCCGTTTTCGGGGGCTGGGCCTCTCACGGCGCCTCTCACGAACGGCGGATTAGCCGGGCCTATCACTGACCCTTGTGGACCCCTCCCATGATCCTGTGGACCCCTATTGATTGGAGCTGACTACTGAGGGCCCTCGGACGGGCGGCCTGTAAATCAGCTGTCTACGACTTCGGGGGTTCGAATCCCTCACTCGCCACCGAAAACCCTGGTCAGGGCTCCTCGCTTGCTCAAAGTATCCGGAGCCTGATCCGTTTCCCGGACGGGTTCTTTGTGCTGATCATGCCGCGGTTCCGGCCGGGGTGTGAACGCAAGGTCCTTCCGCGCGTCGGAGCCTGAAGCATCGCCCTCCTCTTCCGGGTGGAGCCGAGCTCGTCGCGGGGGGTCTAGGCTCTGAGTTGAGTTGGGGTCGGATCTGCGGGGTTTGGGCGCACCGCGTTCGCTGGCAAGGATGGAGTGTTCGGTGCGGAGATCTGGTCGTGGTGAGGGACGGCGTGCCGTCCGGCTGTTGTCGCGCGGCGCGGCGGTCGTGGCGCTGGTGGTCGCCGTCGCCCTCGGGCAGGGGGTCGGCGCGGCTCCGGCGAGCGCGGCGGTGGCGTCCTCGAGCTGCAGCTTCGCGTCTCCGGGCACGGGAACCTATGCGAGCACGCTGTGCTGGTTCGACCTGACCGGGTACAACACGGGTGCGACGCAGTTCACGGAGGCGCTGCCCGGCGGGTACACGGCCTCGTTCACGATGTCGGTCTCGGGCGGACCGGTGAGGGCGACGTCGTTCCCGACCTGGAGCGGCTCGTATCTCGGCAACGGCGTCTATACGGGCGTGAAGGGGAACCCTGCGCTGTACCAGACGACGGCCGGGACGACGACGACCGCGACGCTGACGAGTGTCTCCGTGACGGACAAGAACGGCATCCCCGTGACCGGGTATTCGCTTGTCGGCGCCGATGCGGAGGCGACAGGCCCGAACGAGTCGATCACCTGGACGTCGTCGAATCCGATCAGCTCGCTCCAGCCGATCGGCAACGCCTGCGGGAACGGGTTCACCGGGGTCGGGACCACGACGGTGGCCTGCAAGGGCTCGAGCACGGGGAGTGGTTTCACGGGCGACGCGATCCTCGCCTCGACGGCTCCGTCGCAGTTCTCGCAGACCATGGTCGGCGGCGGCCTGGAGGGTGTCGCGTTCGGCATCCTGGTGTCTGCGGTCGAGCTCGACAAGACGGTCGTGAACGGGTACGCCGGGGACGCGTTCGGCGTCTCGATCACGGCGGCCGGCAGCAGCTCGGTCCTGGGGAGCGGGAACACGAACGGCGGGACCTCGGCCTCGACCGGGTCCACGACGGTGATCACCTCGGCAGCGGGATCGACCTACACGCTCGCCGAGCAGGCGACGAGCGGAACCCTCTCGAACTACACGGCCAGCTGGTCGTGCACGCGCAACGGCGCCTCCAGCTCGTCGCTGCCGTCGGGGGCCGCCGGATCGAGCGCGAACGTGACCGTGGGGATCGGCGATCTCGTGGCCTGCACGATCACGAACACGGCGATCCCGTCATCGGTGAGCCTGGTGAAGCACGCCGGTACCCCTGTCGACGTGAACGGCGACGGTCTCACCGACACCGGCGACACGATCCAGTACACCTTCACGGTGACCAACACCGGGCGGCTCGTGCTCGACGATGTCGCGGTGAGCGATGCCAAGGCCGGCACGGTCACCTGCCCGCAGTCCACGCTCGCGCCCGGCGCCAGCGAGCTGTGCACGGCGGACGCCCCCTACACGATCACGGCCGCGGACGTCACGGCAGGAGCCGTGGACAACGCGGCGACCGCATCGGGCGCTCCGGTCGGCACGACGGCCAGGGTCACCTCGTCCGTGTCGTCCACGCATACTCCGACGACGGCACCCGCTCCTTCGCTGACACTCGTGAAGTCGGCGGATCCGTCGACGGAGGCGGAGTTCACGCCGGGGCAGACGATCACGTATCACTTCGTGGTGACGAACACCGGGAACGTGCCGATGAGCGGCATCACGATCGACGAGGGATCCTTCACCGGCTCGGGCACGTTGTCCCCGGTGACCTGCCCGGACTCCACGCTGCCGGTGAACGGGCAGGAGACGTGCACGGCGAGCTACACGCTCAGCCCGGCCGACGTCGACCAGGGGTCGGTCACGAACACGGCGACCGTGGAGGGCACCCCGCCGGGCTCGGCCGCTCTGGTGCCGTCCCGCCCGTCGACGGCGACGGTCCCCACGCCGGCTGATCCGGGGATCAGCGTCGTGAAGACCGCCGACCCGGGCGCGGTCACCGCCGCTGGCCAGACCGTCACCTACCGCTTCACGGTGACCAACACCGGGAACGTGACCCTCAGCGGCGTCGCGGTGGACGACAGCGACTTCACCGGTACCGGGACCCTGTCGGCGATCGACTGTCCGGAGACGAGCCTGTTCGCCGGCCAAGCGGAGACCTGCACGGCGACGTATCAGGTGACGCAGGCGGACATGGACGCCGGGACGATCAGCAACAGCGCGACCGCGCATGGCACCCCGCCGGGCTCGACCGCGCCGACCGACTCCATCCCGTCCATCTCGACGGTGACCGCGACGCAGAGGCCGGCGCTGGACATCGTCAAGACGGCCAGTACCTCGACGGTGACCACGGCCGGCCAGGTCGTGACCTACACCTTCAGGGTCACCAACACCGGTAACGTGACGATCACCGGCCCGACGATCACCGACAGCGACTTCACCGGCAACGGAACCCTGGGCGCCATCACCTGCCCGGCCGCTGCGGGCACGCTGGACCCGGGCGAGACCGTGGACTGCTCGGCCAGGTACACGGTGGTCGCCGCGGACCTCACCGGCGGCACCCTCAGCAACACGGCCACCGTCACCGGTGAGCTGCCCGGCGGCGGCACGCTGACGTCTGACCCGTCGACCGCGACCGTGAGGGAGGTCTCCCCGGTGGTGGCGGTGAACACGGGCGGGTATGTCGTGAACAAGCCGATCTGGCAGCGCCTTGGCGCCGTCGGCGGCCTCACCGCGGCCCTGCTCGCCCTCGGTGTCGGGCTCATGCTGCGGGTGCGTCGCGGGCGTGACGCACGGGAGTGAGACTCCCGCTGCGTCGCTCGCGCCTGGTCTGGGTGGCGCTGGCGGCGATCCTCGTGATCGCCGCCGGCGTCACGTGGTCCCTCACCGCCCCGCTCCGGCACCCGTCACCCGAAGCGCGGGACATGGAGGGCAACGCGGTGGCGCTGGACCCGGGCACGCTGCCGTCGGCGAAGCTGCAGCAGCAGATGCATCCCGTGGCGGAGACCGGAGAACGGTTCCGAGTCCCTGCGGTGGGGCTGGATGTGCCGCTGGGTCGGATCAGCGTGGCCGGCGGCCAGCTGACCCCGCCCGGCTTCACCTCCGTCTACGCGGTGCGCAACCTCGGCACGACCCCGGCCGCGCCCTCGAAGGGGACCGTCTACGTGGTCACGCACTCGTTGCGCGGCGGGGGGAGGGCGCCGGGCAACTACCTCACCGACGTGACCGACCAGAAGGCCGCGGTGCGAGCGGGCGAGGCGGTGTTCGTCGGCTCGACCGAGTACACGGTCACGGGCGCTCAGCTGGTGCGGAGGGGCGACATCGGCGCGCAGACGGCACTGTGGACCGACACCCCGAACCGGCTCGCGGTGATCACCTGCCTCGAGAAGCCCTCCGGCGCCCCGTCGACGGACAACCTCATCATCTACGCGAGCCTGGTCACGCCGACGCCCGGACCCTGAGCGGGGGCGCGGGCCCTGCCGCCCGACTCGACGCGGCAGGCCTTGACTGTTCACCCCACCCCTCTGGTGCGCAGGCGGTTCCGCGGAATACGGTGTGGCCGTCCGGTTCACCGATGAATGCGAGGACCTCATGGCAGGCAAGTTCGAGCTCTACAAGGACAAGAGCGGCGAGTTCCGCTTCCGTCTGAAGGCGGGCAACGGCGAGGTGATCGCGATCGCCTCCGAGGGCTACACCACGAAGGCCGCCGCGAAGAACGGGATCGACTCGATCAAGCGCAACGCGGGCGACGCCGAGGTCGTCGAGGTGGACTGAGGTCCGGTCCGCCGGCCGGGTGGGGCAGACTGACGACATGCAGCTGCTCCGCCTCGGCATGACCGGCCACGAGATCCCCGCGGTGCGCGACGGCGACGCGGTGCACGACCTGCGCCCGCTCACCGACGACCTGGGCGGGGAGTTCTGGATCGACGGGGTCGCCCGCACCCGGGACGCGCTCGCCGCCGGTTCGCTCCCCGTGCTCGAGGGGGCGAGCGGGATGCGCGTGGGCACGCCCGTCGCATGGCCGTCGGCGATCCTCAACATCGGCCAGAACTACGCGGCGCACGCGGCCGAGTCGGGCAGCGAGCCGCCGACGAACCCGATCCTGTTCTTCAAGCACCCGAACACGCTCGTCGGGCCGCACGACCCGATCGTGATGCCGCGGGGCGCGGAGAAGCTCGACTGGGAGGTCGAGCTGTGCGTCGTGATCGGACGGCGCGCGTCCTACCTCGACAGCCCCGAGGAGGCGCTCGGCCACGTCGCCGGCTACACGGTCGCGAACGACGTGTCGGAGCGCACCTGGCAGCGTGAGCGCGGCGGCCCGCAGTGGAGCAAGGGCAAGTCGATGCCGACCTCCAACCCGCTCGGGCCGGCCGTGATCCCGGCCGACGAGGTCGACCCGCAGGCGCTGCGCATCTGGTCGAGGGTGAACGGGGAGCCCCGGCAGGACTCGTCGACCGCCGACATGATCTTCAGCGTCGCGCAGCTGGTCTGGGACCTCTCGCAGTACCTCGTGCTCGAGCCCGGCGACATCGTCAACACCGGCACGCCGGAGGGCGTCGCGATGAGCGGGCGGTTCCCCTACCTGCGGGTCGGCGATCGGCTCGAGGTCGGCATCGACGGGCTCGGCGCGCACGACACGACGATCGTCGGGGCGTGATGCCCGAGCCCGTGCCGGAGCTGCCGGAGCTGGCCTGCTCGATCGCGCTCGAGGCCGGCGCGCTCGCCGCACGGCGTCGGGCGGAGGGCGTGGAGGTCGCGGCGACCAAGTCGAGCATCGTCGACGTGGTGACCGCCGCCGACCGCGAGGTGGAGGAGTTCGTGCGCCGACGGATCGCGGAGGCGCGGCCGGATGACGCCATCCTGGGCGAGGAGGGCGGCGGCACCGCCGGCACGAGCGGCCTCACCTGGGTCGTCGACCCGATCGACGGGACCGTCAACTACCTCTACGGCATCCCGTTCTACGCGGTGAGCATCGCCGTCGTCGAGGGCGACCCCGACCCGGCCAGCTGGACGGCGCTCGCCGGCGCGGTCTCCGCGCCGCCGCTGCGCGAGCTGTTCCACGCCGCACAGGGCGGCGGCGCCTTCCTCGACGGCCGGCCGATCGCCGTCAACCCGCGCCCGCCGCTCGCGCAGGCGCTCGTCGGCACCGGGTTCGCGTACAGCTCGGAGACGCGGGCGCGGCAGGGGGCGGTCGTGGCGGCCCTGCTGCCGCGGGTGCGCGACATCCGGCGGCAGGGGGTGGCCTCCCTCGACCTGTGCGCGGTGGCGTGCGGACGGCTCGACGCGTCCTTCGAGCGCACCCTCAGCCCGTGGGATCACGCGGCCGGCGCGCTCATCGCGCGGGAGGCCGGCGCGGTCGTGAAGGGCCACGGGGATGCGGCGCCCGGCCGTGACCTGACGCTCGCCGCCATCCCCGGCCTCGCCGAGGAGCTGGAGGCCGTGCTCGACGAGCTGGGGGTGACCGGCTGGGACCTCCCGGCCTAAGAGGTTCCGCCGATAGGTGGCGTCTGCTGCGGTGTGCCGGGTGGCCGTCGGTCTGCGTTGTCGTCGTCGGCCTCACCACCAGTGAGGCTCTCCTCCTCCGCCTTGCCCGACGACCACCCGGCACATCCTCGCGACGACGCCACCTATCGGCGGAACCTCTAAGCTGACGCGGTCATGACCGAGGCAGGGACCGGGCCGCCGCGCACGCGGCGCGAGGCGATCGCGCGGGAGCGCACGCCCGCCCGCCGCGCCCCCGCATCCCCGCGCCGGAGGGTTCGCAACCGCGCCGTGCACAAGGTGCTCGCGGGTGGCGTGCTGGTCTTCGCGTTCGCGATGATCGTGGGCCTCTCGGTGCCCGCGAACGCGCTCTACAACCCGGGCGACGCGGCCGAGGCCGAGGCCTCCCCCGTCGTCGCGGGCACCGGGCAGGAGCTCGCCGTCGACGCGGACGGGCAGGCCATCCCAACGACCTCCGACGACTACACGGCCTCGACGAGGTCGCAGCTGCTCGCGCAGAAGTACTCCGGCGGCGTCGGCGGTCAGTTCACCGGACCGGTGCGCTGGCCGTTCCCCTACAAGGTCGCCATAATGAGCCCGTTCGGCCCCCGCGGTCCGGTCGCGGGATGCCCGAGCTGCGCGCCCTTCCACCGCGGCGTCGACCTCAACGGCGGCAACGGCAATCCGATCTTCTCGATCATGGGCGGCACGGTCACCGAGCGCACCGGCGGCAGCTGGACCTACGGCAACTATGCCGTCATCGTCGGTCACTACCAGGGGCACGAGGTCAAGGCGATCTACGAGCACATGCAGGACGGCTCCTCGCCGCTCGTCGTCGGGCAGCAGGTGAAGGTCGGCGACTTCGTCGGCCTCGTCGGGATGACGGGCGAGGCGACCGCCCCGCACCTGCACCTCGAGCTCGACGTCGACCGGGTGCTCATCGACCCGATCCCGTGGCTCGAGGCCAACGCGAGCTGACCCGCTACTCGACCCGCAGCAGCCAGACCGTCGTGTCGCCCGGGATGACGCCCTCGCCGAGCGGGCCGCTCGCGACGAGCACCTCACCGGCCGGCAGCGGCACGGGCCGCGCCCCGACGTTCGCGACCACGGTGACGTCGCCGGAGCGGAACGCGAGCACGTGCGGGTCGTCGCCCGGCAGCCACGCCAGCGCACCCGCGCCGAGCCCGTGCGCGCGGCGCGCGGCCAAGGCGGCGCGGTACAGCTCGAGCGTCGAGCCGGGCACGCCCGCCTGCCCGTCGCGCGCGTACGAGGCCCACGTCGTCGGCTGCGGGAGCCAGCTCGCGCCCGTCGCGGCGGCGCCGGGCGGCCCGAATCCCTGCGCCGGCGCGTCCGCGGTCCACGGGATCGGCACCCGCGCCCCGTCGCGTCCGTAGCTGGCGCCGCCGGTGCGGGCGAACGTCGGGTCCTGACGGGCGGCGTCCGGGATGTCGATGACCTCCGGCAGGCCGAGCTCCTCACCCTGGAACAGGTAGGCCGAGCCCGGCAGCGCCAGCATGAACAGCGTCGCCGCGCGCGCCCGGCGCAGCCCGACGACCTCGTCCGGGTGGTGAGGCGAGCGCGGTCCGAGGCCCTCGCCCTGCGGCGGCGGGGGCACGAGCGCGAACCGGGTGGGATGCCGGATCACGTCGTGATTGGACAGCACCCACGTCGCGGGCGCGCCCACGCCCCCGAACGCGGCGAGCGATCCGTCGACCACCGCGCGGAGCGCCGCCGCATCCCACGGCGTCTCGAGGTACTCGAAGTTGAAGGTCTGGTGCAGCTCGTCCGGCCGCACCCAGTTCGCGAGCTTCGACAGCGGCTGCACCCACGCCTCGCCGACGAGCGCGCGCGGCGGCTGGTAGCCGTCGACGAGGCGGCGCCACTCGCGGTAGATCTCGTGCACGCCCGGCTGTGCCCACATCGGGGCTGAGGCGGCATCCCCGCCCATCGAGCCGCCCGCCGGCGGCGTGTAGTCGGGGAGGCCTGGCGCCTTCACGAGCCCGTGCGCGACGTCGATGCGGAATCCGTCGACGCCGCGGTCGAGCCAGAACCGCAGCACGTCGAGGAAGAACGCCTGCACCTCGCCGTTGCTCCAGTCGAAGTCGGGCTGCGAGGTGTCGAACAGGTGCAGGTACCACTGGCCGGGGCGGCCGTCGGCCTCCACGACCCGGGTCCAGGCCGGACCGCCGAAGACGGACTGCCAGTCGTTGGGCGGCACGTCGCCCGTGCCGTTCGCGTCCACGAGGCCGCGCCCGTCGCGGAACAGGTAACGGGCGCGCTCGGGGGAGCCGGGCGCAGCCGCGAGCGCCGCCCGGAACCACGGGTGCTCGCTCGAGCTGTGGTTCGGCACGAGGTCGACGATCACCCGCAGCCCGAGCTCGTGCGCGCGGGCCAGCAGCCGGTCGAAGGAGGCCAGGTCGCCGAACAGCGGGTCGACGTCCGTGTAGTCGGCGACGTCGTAGCCGGCGTCGTGCTGCGGCGAGACGTAGAAGGGGGAGAGCCAGACGGCGTCGGCGCCGAGCGAGGCGATCGCGTCGAGCCGGGCGGTGATCCCGTCGAGGTCGCCGACGCCGTCTCCCGTGGAGTCGGCGAAGGAGCGCGGATAGACCTGGTAGATGACGGCGGTGCGCCACCAGTCGTTCGTCTCGGGCATCCGTTCCACGCTAGCGTCCCGCCTGAGACGTCCGGTCGCTAGCGTGATCGCATGGACCGCCCGCTCGCCGATCGTCCGCACCACGACGGCTCGCCCCTCTACGTCTCCACCCCGACGCCGCAGCTCGGCGACCGGGTGCGGGTGCGCGTGCGGGTGCCGCGGGCGTGGGGCGAGGTGCGCATCGTGCGCACCCGCTCCAACCCGGACCGCGAGCCGCGCTTCGACGACGCCGCCGTCGTGCACGACGACGCCGCGGCCGTCTGGTGGGAGGCCTCGCTCGAGGTCGAGAACCCCGTGCACCACTACCGGTTCCTGCTGGAGCGCACGGACGGCGCCACCCACTGGCTCACGAGCGCCGGCCTCTCGCACACCGAGACCCGGGACGTCGACGACTTCCGCCTCGTGTGCTTCGCCCCGCCGCCGGCGTGGGGCGCGTCGTCGGTCATGTACCAGGTCTTCCCCGACCGGTTCGCGCGCTCGGCCGCGGCCGACGAGCGCACCCCGCCGGAATGGGCCGAGCCGGCAGCGTGGAGCGATCAGGTCGAACTCGACGGCGAGTCGCGGTGGCGGCAGTTCTACGGCGGGGATCTGGACGGCGTCCGGGAGCATCTGGATCACCTCGTCGACCTCGGCGTCGACCTCATGTACCTCACGCCGGTGTTCCCGGCCGGGTCGAACCACCGCTACGACGCCCACTCCTTCGACGCCGTCGATCCGCTGCTCGGCGGCGACGAGGCGCTCGTCCGGCTCGTCGAGGCGGCGCACGCGCGCGGCATCCGGGTGATCGGCGACCTCACCACGAACCACTCCGGCGACACGCACGAGTGGTTCCGGGCCGCGTACGGCAACCCGGGCGCGCCGGAGAGCGCCTTCTATCTGTGGCTCGACGAGGC
>Ga0153956_1001208_pt1 | contig 23875 bp, 17 predicted proteins | sample TSFL040MetaG_FD_104704 | JGI IMG/M metagenome (GOLD analysis project Ga0153956, IMG submission 104704) | Attine ant fungus gardens microbial communities from Florida, USA - TSFL040 MetaG | ecosystem: Host-associated > Fungi > Mycelium > Unclassified | place: USA: Florida, Wekiwa Springs... | reverse complement strand
GAAGAAGTTGCCCATATCCTGCGTCGCGCGCAGCACGCCGCCGTCCAGCGAAAAATCGATCGCCCCGAGACCGGCCCCGATCTGACTCGTTTCCAGGACACCGCGGCTGCCCGCGGTGCCAAGCACGCTCACCGTTCCGCCGGAGGCGACCGTATTGCCGAGCAACAAGCCGCCATTGGCGTGAACCAGCCCGCCATCCGCGATCGTCAGCGCGCCGGTGCCGAAATTGCCGACGGTCATGTTGTAGGTCGTCACCAGCCAGTTCGATCCCGCGCCGGTCACGACGACGCTGCCGTCGGCATTGGCGCCGACATAGCCCTGATTGCTCGTGACGCTTGCGCCGTTTTCTATCCGCATCGTCCCGGTGGCGAAGCTGCCGATCGTGAGCTGCGAGGTGTTGATCCAGGACGCGCCCGCGCCCGACACGACAGCGTCGCCCTGGCCGGCCGAGCCGACCTCACCGTCCTGGCTCAGTACGGTGGCGCCATCTTCGATGCGCAGGTTGCCGGCGCCATAGCCGCCGACGACGATCCGCCCGGCATTGTCCCAGGTCGAACCTGTTCCGCTAATCTGCACGAAGCCGATGCCGTCGGTGTCGCCGCCGATAACACCGAGATTGCTCGTGACCCGGCCGCCATCGGCGATGTTCAGCGTGCCGGTTCCGGCCTGGCCAACATTGAGGTCACTTCCAATAGTCCATGTCGACGCATTGCCGCCGATGCGCGCCCCCGTGACGGTGACGGTCGCAAGGTCGCCGCTATCAGGCGCGATCCAGGCGTTCGCGCTGGCGAGCGAACCGCCGCCGGCGAGCCGCAGCTCGCCCGCATTGGCAAGGACATCGCCCGCGACCGTGCCGGTCCCGGTCAGCACCAGCGTGCCGAGGTCGGTCTTCACGAGATCGCCGCCGGCGATCAGTGTGCTGTCGATCGTCGCGGTGTAGCCCGCACTCGCCGCACTGCCGTCGCCCACCCGGATCACCGACCGTGGCCCGACCAGGGTCAGGTCCTGGCCCGTGACCGTGTAGCCGTTCGCGGCGAACTGCATCCCCGACGCGCGGACCGCGCCGAGACCGTCGTCCACACTGACGGTCCCCCCCACGCCGCCGAAGACCGCGAAGGCGCTGTCGAGGAAGGGCGCGTTGATAGAGGCGTCGTCGAGCGTCCAAAAGTCGTTGCCCGACACATTCTGCCACACGCCGTCGCCGCCGGTGATGACGCCGTCATTGGGCGTGCCCGCCGCGCCGTCCCAGAAGCGCAGCGCGAGGCCGTTGGTGTTGATGAGGTTGACCTGTCCCGCGACCGATGTCTGGACATAGAAATCGGTGCCCGACGGGATCGCGCCGATCGTCAGGCCGTTGTTAGTCAGCACGCCGCCATAGTTGATGACGCGGTAGATGCCCGGATCGAAGCTGCCGCCGCCGCTCGTCGCCACATCGAGCGTGCCGGCCAGCATCAAATTGCCGCCGACATTAACGAGGTCGTTGAACGCCCCGCCGGCGACGTTCGCCTGCCCGAAATCATAGTTGAGCACCGCGCCGCCCGCCAGCGCGAGGTTGCCCTTGACGGTCAGCGTGCCCGGCCCGCCGGTGCCGCCCGGCGCGAGGATGCCACCACCGGCGATCGCGACGTCGCCGCCGATGATCCCCGTGCCGCCCAACGCCGCGCCCGATGCGACGCCGGCGGCGCCAGTCGACGCGCTCTGGTCGCCGTTGATGAGCAACGTACCCGCGGTTACGCTGGTCGTGCCGCCATAGATGTTGGTGCCGGTCAGGATCGTCGTGCCGCCGCCCGCTTGCGTCAGCGTGCCGCTGCCCAGTATCAGGCCCGCGAAGGTCAGCGTGTCCACGCGGTCGAACGCCAGCGCGGCATAGTTGATGACGTCGCCCGTGAGGCTGCCGCTCGTCCCGCCATTGCCGATCTGGAGCTTGCCCGCATTGATGGTAGTGCCGCCGCTGTAGTCGCTGGCCCCGGTCAGGATCGTCGTGCCGCTGCCGATCTGGAGCACCGCGCCGCTGCCGGTGATGGCGCCGGCGAAGATCAGGCTGTCCGAACGGTTGAAGGCGAGCGATGCGTTGTTGGTCACATCGCCGGTGATCGACCCGCTTGTGCCACCATTGCCGATCTGGAGCAGCCCCGCGACGATGGTCGTGCCGCCCGTGTAATTGCTCGCAGCGGTGAGGACGAGGGTGCCCGCGCCGTCCTTGGTCAGCGCGCCGCCGCCCGAGACCGGCCCATCCAGCGTCAGCGTGGTAGCGCCGTCGGTGAGGAAGGTCCCCGCGCCCGCAAGGTCGACCGCACGGCTCGTAGCGAAGCTCCCGGTCGTGTTCAGCGTGCCGCCATCGAAGCTGAGCGCGCCTGCGGCGTCGCCGAGATTGACGTCGGACGCGACACGCAAGGTGCCGCCGTTGATCGCGGTGCCGCCGGTGTAGCCGTTGACGCCGGTCAGCACGAGCGTGCCGCCCAGATCCTTGATCAACCGCGCCGATCCGGTCAGCGCCGCGTCGATCGTCACGGTCAGGCCCTCGTCAGCCGCCGTTCCGTCGCCCACGCGCACAAAAGCATCCGTGCCGGTCAGCGTCAGCGGGCCGCCCGCGATCGCATAGCCATCGACCGTGAACTGCATCCCCGCCGACAGCACATTGCCACCGCCATTATCGACCGTGACCGTTCCGCCCGTGCCCTGGAAGATGGCGAAGCTGTCCTGCGCATAGTCGGCGTTGACCAAGCCGTTGACGTCGGTCCAGTCGTTCGCGCCGCCGCCGACGCGCCATGTGCCGTCGCCGCCCTGGATCGTGCCGTCATTCTTGGGTTGGCCGGTGCCGTCCCAGAAGTTGAGGGTGAGGCCCGCCGTGTTAGCGAGGTTGACCTGTCCTGCAATCGCGGTCTGGACGAACACGTCGCTGCCCGGCGGCATCGTGTCGATCGCCAGCCCGTTGTCGGTCAGCGCGCCCGTATAGTTGAACATACGGTAGACGCCGGGGGCGAAGCTGCCGCCCGGCGTCTGGGTGACGTTGATCACGCCGTCCAGCACCAGGTCGCCGCCGATGTTGACCAGATCGTTGAGCGGCCCGCCCGGCACATTCGCCTGTCCGAACTCGAAGTCGAGCACCGACGCATTGCCCAGCGAAAGGCCGCCGTTGATGGTGAGCGCGCCGACGCCGTTCGAGCCGGCCGCGAGCGTGCCGCCATCGGCGATGGCGACATTGCCGCCGACCGTCCCGGTGCCGCCCAGCGTCGCACCCGACGCCACGCTGGTCAGCCCGGTCGCGCCTGACTGGTCGCCATTCACCAGCAGCGTTCCCGCGTTCACTGTCGTCGCGCCCGCATAGCTGTTTGCGCCGGTCAGGATCGTCGTCCCCGGCCCCGCCTGCGTCACCGATCCGCCGCCGATGATCGACCCGCCCATGGCCAGCGTGCCGGTGCGGTTGAACACCAGCGCGCTGTTGTTGAGCACATTGCCCGCGATGCTGCCGGTCGTGCCGCCGTTGCCGATCTGGAGCGTTCCCGCGCTGATCGTCGTCAGCCCGGTATAGCCATTGTCCGCTGCCAGTGTCAGCGTCCCCGCGCCGGTCTTGGTAAGCACGCCCGGTCCCGATACCACGCCCGCCAGCGTCAGGGTTATCCCGGTATCGGTCGAAATATTGCCCGCCCCCGCCAGATCGACCGCACGCCCCGACGTGAAGCTCGCCGTCGTGTTGAGCCGCCCGCCGTTGAAGGTCAGACCCCCACTCGCCTCGCCGAGATTGGCGTCGCTCGATACCTGCAACGTCCCAGCATTGACGCTGGTACCACCCTGATAGCTGTTCACGCCGGTCAGAACCGTCGTGCCCGAACCGATCTGCCGTACCGCGCCCGTGCCCGATATCGTGCCCGCGACCGCGAGCGTGCCCGAACGGTTGAACTCCAGCGTCGCGTTATTGATGACATCGCCCGCGAGCGTGCCCGACACGCCGCCATTGCCGATACGCAGCACTCCAGCCGCGATCGTCGTCCCGTCGACATAGGCATGATCGCCAGTCAGCGTCAGCACGCCCGGCGCCTGCTTTTCGAGCCGCTCGAAGCCGTTGACGTTGGCGCCGTCGACCGTCAGCGCGACGGTGTTGACCGCCTGCAACAGGTCCGACCCCGCCCCGCCGTCGAAATAGGCGGCGCTGATGCCCGCTCCGTCATGCAGGACCAGCGTGTCATCGCCCGCACCCAGCGACAGCCTGCCGCCACCGGTGTTTACGGTGCCGAACAGTTCGACGCGATCCGCGCCATCGCCCAGATCGCCGGTGGCGCGCATGGTAACGCCATTGCCCAGCGTCACACTCTGGCTACCGGTGTCGCCGCTGATGAGCGTCTGCACGCCCCCGGTCGATCCCTGCAACGTGCCGTTGACGACCAGCGCCGAATTGCCGGTCATGGCAACGGTCGGCGTCGTCAGCGCACCCGACGTCCCGTTACCAATCTGCAGCGTCCCGCCGCTGATCGTGGTCGCGCCGATGTTGTCGAGCGCCGAAGTCAGGACGCTGATGCCTGATCCTATCTGCGCTAGCGTGCCGGGGCCGCTCAAGGTGCCGCCGAAGGTGAAGGTATCGTTGCGGTTGCGATAGTTGACCAACTCGGCCTTGCCTTCGGTACCGATAGAAAACAGCGGCGGCGCCTCCCCGACACCAAGCGAGACGGGAAATTCGATAAAGGTCTGCCGACCGTCATCGAACGCGCGCGTCGGGCGCCAGGCTGGCCGGTCACCGGTGATCACATAGTCAAACCACAGCGTATCGACGTCGAGGCCGGAAGCGACCGGGGCCGCCGCGGCCTTTGTTTCCTCCGCTCGCTTGAGGGCGATCATCTCATCAGCAGGATAGGACCAGGAGAGTGCCGCCATCGGACTGGCGGCCGAGCTCGTCAGCAGAACGTGATAGGTACGGCGGTCTGTCGTAATGACGAGATTGGTCGTGAGGCCAACACTGAACGGCTTCACCAGGACATGGGCGCGTTTGGCATCCCCCGTTCCACTGGTCGTATCGCCGATGATCCAGCGCGCCGTATCCCCGCTCGCCACCGACCCTAACACTTCGCCGGGCTGGAGCATGATGTCGGTAACGCGGCCCGGCGTGGTGTAGGCATGGTAGACGATGCCATCGGCATACGCGAAGACCGTGATCGCATTGACGAATGCCGGCACTGTTGGCTCGATCGTTGCCAATGCTGTCGCGGTCCCAACGGCACGCTGCGATCGCGATCCAAGTTCCGTCGCACGCGGTGGCAGAGGCGGCTGATCTCCAGGCGATATGGGCGCAATCAGAGCAAGCATCATCGCCGTCGCTGGCGACAGCAGAAAAGTCGGAGTCATTGCCGGTTCTCCCGAACGGTGGTGGAATTGGGGACGAGGCTGGGATCGAGCGGCGACCCCAACGGGATGGCCTGCGGCGCCGGCGCGGAGCGCAGCGCCGCGCTCGCTGCCGAGGTTGTCGAAGGCGCGGGCTCGACCTCACGGCTCCAATCGATCGCGTTGATGTAGAGGCCGAGCGGGTTCTTGCGCAGCACCTCCGCATTGGCTGGCGCCTTGAGCACGACGGTCAGCATTGCCGTCCAGTGCGATTGCCCAGTGACTACGCCGCGCTGGTAGGCCGTCTCGAGCCATTTGACCTGGAACGAACGATCCGAGGCGCGCACCACACTGGTGACCTCTACGGATACCGCCTTATCACCCAGGTCGGCGAACGGATTAGCGGTGCGCGCATAGTCGTTGAGGAAGACCGCGCCCCGCTGAGTCGCGAAGTCGTAGGCCGACAGCCAGTTGCGCCGCATCAGCACGGGATCGAGCGACACCGTGCGCACATTCTCGACGAACCGCGCAAGGTGCCAAGCTATTTGCGGATCCGTCGGCGTATAGTTCCTGTCCGCTTCGGTGACCGCCCGAGCCTCGCCGAGCCGGTCGACCTCGACAACATAGGGCGTAACCCTGCTTTGGACCGACTGCCAGGTAAGTGCCGCGGACATTCCAGCCGTAATCGCCAGACCGCAGAACGCCATTATCCGCCAGTTTCGCGCCTGGACGCGCGCGGAACCGATGCGCTCGTCCCACAATTGGCCGGCTCGCTGATATGGCGTTTCCGGCTCGGGGGTGCGCCCATAACGCTGGACGCTTCGCTTGAAGAGCATCTTCTCAGTCCTCCTTCTCGTGAATGTCGGGGGTCGCGCCCGCGCCACCGCGATCGCCTTCGCGCAATGCCTGCACCGCGACGTGACGATGGTGTCGAAGGTCCTGCTGACGCCGCATCGCTGCCGCCCAGGCCGGTTGCTCACCGTCGGTGCCGGCCGGCTGCGCCTTGGGACCGGTTTCGGTGAGCGCGTGCCAAGCCGCCTTACGGCCGCTCTCCGCCGCCTTTCCCAGGCCAAGCGCGGCTGTCGCGCGCTGCTTCATCGCATTGCCCGCAGCCGTCGCGACACCGCTTAGCCCCGCACCAACGGTAGGCGCTGCGGCAGTCTCCTGCCCGAGCTTGTAGGCAGTGCCCGCTGCTGACCCCATGCTGGTGCCAGCGCGGACCGCGCCAAGTGCTGCGCCGCCGGCCGCCCCGGCCGCACCAAGCGCTGCACCGCCGCCCAGCGCCACGACGCCGGCCGCACCGAGCGTCGTACCGAGTGCTGCCCCCGCGCCAAGTTGCGGGGCGCCGGACACGAGACCCGTCGCGATGCCGGGCGCAAAGATACCGAGCCCGAACAAGGTGAGGGCGGCAAGCACGAGGCTCAGCGCCTTGACGAGATCGGGCTCGGTACCCTGCAGGCTTGTCGTGAATTCGGAGAAGAAGCCCCTACCGATCCCAATCACTACGGCCAGTACCATCACCTTGATGCCCGAGCTGACGACGCTGCCGAGCACGCGTTCGGCGAGAAAACTCGTGCGGTTCCACAGGGCAAAGGGCACGAGCACGAAGCCGGAGAGCGCGGTCAGCTTGAATTCGATGATCGTGACGAAGACCTGGATCGCGAGAATGAAGAAGGCGAGCACCACCAGGATCCAGGCGATCAATAGTACCGCGATCGTCGAGAAGTTCGTAAAGAACTCGACCGGCCCGGATTGGTCAGAAATCTGTTTGAGCAACGGCCAGGCCGCGGTGAACCCGGTGCTGGCAAGCGTCCCCGGCTTGAGCAAGTCGTCGGCGGACATCCCACCACCGCCCGCAGTCACACCGGCGGCGGCGAACGACCGGAAGATCACATCGGCAAGCGTGGCGAAGCTGCCAATGATGAACGCGAAGGCGCCGACATAGAGGATCTTGCGCAGGAACTTGGCCATCACGTCCTGCTCACCACCGAGAGCCCAGAACAGGCCGGCAAGGGTGATATCGATGCCGATCAGCGTGGCGGTCAGGAAATGGACATCACCGCCGAGCAGGCCGAAGCCGCTGTCGATGTAGCGCATGAACGCTTCCATAAAGCGGTCGATCACGTTGAGATCATCCATGGCAGGGTCACCACATCGGAGAGGAAGGAAGCCCGCGGGGCGCTCGAGGGAAGCGGTCGAGCGCCCCGCAGGGGTGACGGCGGCTATTGGGGTGGGCAGCCAGCCATCACGCGCGCACCGGGATCGGCCTAGCGGGGCGTATAGGCCTGCCCGGTACCCAGGAATCGCGTGGCAGCCGCCCGCGCGTCGGCCTCCGCCTGGCCGCGTCGCGCTGCTTCGAGCGTGTCCGCGCGATATTGCGCGGCCATCAGGTTCTGGATCTGCAACTGCTGCTTGGCGACGAGCGCAAGGAGCTGGTTGGTCGCTTGACCGACCTGCAGCGATCCCTCGGCACCTTGGCTGCGGCCAACGATCGCTGTGAGCGACGCTCCGTCGGCCTGGACGTTGCCGGCCACCTGCGCCTGGACGGTCATGGTCTGGCGGAATGCGGCCAGCGATGCGTCGAGCTGGGTGCGGGCATTGGCCACCAGCGCATCGCCGGTCGCACTTTGCGGGAACAGCCGTCGATACTCGGCGTCGATGTTGCCGGCACTGAAGGAGATCGCCTGCCCCTGCCCCATCAGCTGGTCGATCTGCTGCAGTTTCTGCGTCAGCTGCTGCAACTGGGGAAAATCGATCCGCGAGAGATTCTTTGACTGATTCATGATCATCGTCGCCTGATTCTGGAGCGACTGGATCTGGTTGTTGACCTGGAGCAGCGATCGGGCGGCGGTGAGCAGGTTCTGGGAATAGTTGGTCGGGTCGAAGACCGTGAACTGCGCGGCTGCGGGGCTGGCATGGACTGCCATCGCGAGCGCACCGATCGAAGCGGTGGCCATGGTCGCGGCGATGAGGCGCTTGCCGATCGAGGGACGATGAAACCTGGACATGATCATTCTCCTGCTTGGGGGGACGCCGGAAGGGGCGGCACGAACCCGTCGACGAGCGCTGCGGCCCAGGCGAGTTCGGAGGCGGCGAGATAGCGGGCGGCGAAATCGGCCCGACCATGATCGGTGAGGATGGCGTCGATCCGTTGTTGCGAGGCCGGATCGGACGCGCCGCACAAGGCGAGCGCGATCGGCCCGAGTCCGAGCTCGAACAGCCGATTCCCGCGTGCGGATTGCAGATAATAATGCCGCTTCGGCGTCGCGCGCGCGATCAGCTCGATCTGGCGATCGTTGAGTCCGAACCGCTCATAGGCCGCGCGGGATTGCGGCTCGATCGCGCGGTCGTTGGGCAATAGGATGCGCTGCGGGCAGCTCTCAATGATGGCCGGCGCGATGCGGCTGCCGGCGACATCGGCAAGGCTCTGCGTCGCGAACAGGACCGCGACATTCTTCTTGCGCAGCGTCTTCAGCCATTCGCGAATGCGCGCTGCGAACAGCGGATGGTCGAGGAAGATCCAGGCCTCGTCGAGCACCAGCAGTGTCGGCCGCCCATCGAAACGTTCCTCGAGCCGATGGAACAGGTAGGTCAGGACGGGTGCCACGACGCTCGGCTGGTTGAGCAGTGTCTCGGTCTCGAAACATTGTATGTCGGCCAGCGCGAGCTGCTGTTCGGCGGCGTCGAGCAACCGTCCATACGGACCGTCCGGCGTGTAGGGAGCAAGGGCAAGCCGCAGTGCATTGGATTGAAGCAGGAGCGACAGGCCGGTAAGCGTTCGTTCTTCGACCGGCGCGGATGCCAGACTGCCGAGTGCCGACCAGATCGCGTCCTTCGCCTCAGGGGTTACCGCGACGCGCTCATGTTCGAACAAGGCGACGATCCATTCGGCGGCCCAGCTTCGTTCAACGAGATCGTCGATCCGGCGCAAAGGCTGGAACGCCAGAACTTCCCCGCTATCGCCGCCGGCGCCCAGCGCGTGATGCGCCCCGCCCATCGCGAGCACGGCTGCACGCGCCGACAATCCCTTGTCGAAGATATAGACCTGCGCACTCGGGTAGCGGCGGAACTGTAGCGCGATCAACGAGAGCAGGACCGATTTGCCCGCACCGGTCGGCCCGACGACCATCATGTGGCCGACGTCTCCGACATGGGTCGACAGGCGAAACGGCGTCGCGCCTGACGTTTGTGCATTGAGTAAGGGCGGCCCGCCAAGATGGTGGTTCATCGTCGGCCCCGCCCAGACCGCCGAGAGCGGCATCAGATGGGCGAGATTGAGAGTGTGGACGATCGGCTGGCGGACATTGGCGTAGACCTGGCCGGGCAGCGATGAGAGCCATGCCTCGACGGCGTTGACGGTCTCGCGCAAACAGGTGAAACCGAGCCCGTTGATGATCCGCTCGACCGCCCTCACCTTTTCTTCGGCGCGCGCGCGATCGCGGTCCGCGACGGTGATCGTGGCGGAGAGGTAGCCGAATGCGACGTGATCGCCGCCTAGCTCCTGGAGTGCAAGATCGGCATCGACGACTTTGTTGTCGGCATCGCTGTCAAGCAGTTGCGTTGGCTGATTATAGAGGACCTCGCGCAACAGGGCGGTCACCGACTTGCGCTTGTTGAACCATTGCCTGCGCAGCCTGGTCAGCACCTTGGTCGCGTCGGTCTTGTCGAGCGCAATGAACCGGGTAACCCAGCGATATCCGAAGTCCGAGGTGTTGAGCGCATCGAGGATGCCGGGCCGGCTGAGGCTTGGAAAACCCAGGATCGTGAGCGTGCGGAGATGCAAATCGCCGAGCCGTGGCTCGAGGCCGCCGACCAGGTCGGTGTCGGCGAGGATGCCGTCAAGATACATGGGCGTCGCCGGCACTCGGACCGGATGGTTCGTCGCCGATATCGTGCCGTGCAGATAGGTCAGCGTCTCGGCGGAACTCAGCGCCCCCACCTCAGGCATGAACGCGCCGAACAGATCGAGGACGCGTTCGGTCTCGGCGACGAACCTCGCCAAGGCGCTGCGCCAATCGCGGTCGCCGGGCTCGTCCGGCCGATCGACGAAACGCCGCCCGGCGGACTCGGTCGCATCGGCCGGTGGCATCCAGGTCAGGGTAAGATGGTAGCTGCTCTCGAAATGCTGGCCCTCGGATTCGAAGCTGGCCCGCCGTTCCTCGTCGACCAACCAGGACGCGGAATCGGGGAAGACGCCTTCGGGATAGCCCATCGCCTCGCGGCGTTCGGCATCGAAGAACAGCGCCCAGCCCGATCCGAACCGCCGCAGCACGTTGTTCGCACGGGCACACGCACCGATCAGCTCTGCTTCGGTCGCGCTCTCGAGATCAGGGCCACGAAATGCCAGCGTCCGCTGGAAGCTGCCATCCTTGTTGAGAATCACGCCCGGCGCAACCAGGGCTGCCCAGGGCAGATGATCGGCAAGCCGGTCGGCGCGATGGCGATATTCGCGCAGGTTCAGCATGCGAGATGTGCCTTCTGCCGAAGGTGACGGGCGAGGACCCGCGCGAAGTCCGGATCGCGGCGCGTCGCGATCACCGCGACAGTGTGACCGGCCGCCCACACCGCGAGCCCCACGACCCATTGCTGGAGGCCAAGGCCGAGTGCCGCCGCGAGCGTTCCATTGACGATCGCCAGACCGCGTGGAGCGCCGCCGAGGAGGATCGGGGACCCCAAGCTGGCGTGGATTTGCACCTCGAATCCGTCGAGATGCACGCTGATCGATGGTGCCGCCATCAGACCAGCGCCCCGCCGCCAAAGCTGAAGAAGCTGAGAAAGAAGGATGACGCTGCGAACGCGATCGACAGACCGAACACGATCTGGATGAGGCGACGGAAGCCGCCAGCGGTTTCGCCGAACGCCAGCGTCAAGCCAGTCGTGATGATGATCATCACCGCGACGATCTTGGCGACCGGACCCTGTACGGATTCGAGTACCTGCTGGAGTGGCTGCTCCCACGGCATGCCCGAACCTCCGGCCCAGGCGCGCGGGACGGCGATGACGCTCATCATGGCAATCGTCGTGGGAAGCCCGACAGCGACGCGGCGCAGGCCAGTGAATTGGTGGCGGAACATGGGTCAGTCTCCTTGCCGGTTGAGGTCCTCGGTGATTTCGACGAGCGCGTAGCCGCCGTCCGGATCGAGGCCTGCGACGTGCGCGATGGTCTCGACCCGGCGCGCGGTTCCGCGCCCGGTGATGAAGACGACTAGGTCGATGGCTTCGGCGATCAGGTGCCGCGGTACGGTCACCACGGCTTCCTGGATCAATTGCTCGATGCGGAAGAGTGCCGCGCGCGCCGAATTGGCATGGACGGTGGCAATGCCGCCGGGATGCCCGGTATTCCAGGCCTTGAGCATATCGAGCGCTTCGCCGCCTCGGACCTCTCCGACGATGATGCGATCGGGGCGCAGACGCAGGGTCGAGCGCACAAGGTCGGCCATCGACACGGCGCCTTGCCGGGTGCGCAGCGCCACCGTGTCAGGCGCCGGCGATTGCAGTTCGCGCGTGTCCTCGATGAGGATGATACGCTCGTCGCGCTCGCCCATTTCAGCGAGCAGGGCGTTGGCGAGCGTCGTCTTGCCGGAACTGGTGCCGCCGGCAACGAGAATGTTGCGCCGTTCGGCAACAGCGGCCGCTAGCAACCGCGCCATCTCCACCGACATGATTCCGTCGGCGACATAGTCGGCAAGCGTATATACGCGCGTCGCCGGCTTGCGGATCGAGAAGCAGGGGCCGGTGCTGACCGGCGGCAGGACGCCTTCGAACCGCTCGCCCGCTCCTTCCCCGTGCGGCGGCAATTCGGCCGAAACGATCGGTGCCCCGGCATGCGCCTCGGTCCGTGCATGACTAGCGACAAGTCGGATAATCCGTTCGACCTGCGCAGGATCGAAACGCACGAGCGTTTCGGTCCGCCCCTCGCCGAGCCGGTCGAGGCGTAGCGCGCCATCGGGATTGACCATCACCTCGAGCACGAGCGGGTCCGCCAGCGCGGACGCGATCGTCGGGCCAAGCGCGGTGCGCAGCATGGCGCGACGGCGCTCGACCGAAAGCTGTTCATTCATGACGGTTCTCCAGGAACTGTGGCGCCGAGTGTGCGCGTGCCGGCGGCGAGGTGACGCCCCACCTGGGCAACGAAGGATTCGAAGCGATCGCGACCGATGGCGAGCGCCGCCGCGTCGGCCTCTGGCAACGGTGCGGTGACCATCAGCTGATAGCGGACGAACAACGCCAGGCTCTCGAGCACGACATCGATGTCGCGCCGCACGAGCCCGATTTCCCTGCTCAGACGGTCGAGCCGCAGCTTGAGCAGATCGTCGATCTCCTTGGTTCCGCGTCGAGCCAACCAGCCAGACAAGGCATCATTGACGAGGTGCGACTTATTGCCGCGATGGCCGGCGGCGAGCGCTTCCAACGCCTCGGCGATCTCGCGGTCGATATAGAGGTTCTGGCGCACTTTCATCGTCATAGGCCCGGGATCAGGTCACGGTGGCCGCTCTCATTGAGCCCGAAGCCACGGGTTGCCGGTGTGAGGCCGCGAGCGCGGTCCATCACGCGCTGGTCGGCGGCAAGATCGCCATCGTCGTCGGCGGTAGCGAGCGAAGGTTCTTCGGTCTCGGGGCGAGCCGCGACGTCATCCTCGATACTGGGATGGCGCTCCTGCTGGAGACCGCCCTCGTCGACCTCACTCTCGCTCCGGTCGCGGAGATGCGCGTGAACGGCGCGCACAACCTTGCCCCAATCGTCAGGGCGCTCTGCCGGCCGGTCGATATAGCGCGACGTACCCAAGCTTGGCGGCGCGACGACGCGCGCCGCGAAATTGCGATCGGCATAATAACGGAGCTTATGCGCGCGGATCGGCGCCATACCCGAGACAAGGACTAGCTCGTCGGTCGGCGGTAATTGCATGACTTCGCCAGGAGTCAGGAGCGCGCGGGCGGTCTCCTGGCGGCTGACCATGACATGGCTCAGCCAGGGCGCGAGCCGATGGCCGGCATAGTTGCGCATCGCGCGTTGCTCGGTCGCGGTGCCGAGCGCGTCCGAGATCCGCTTTGCCGTGCGCTCGTCATTGGTCGCGAACGCGATGCGGACATGGCAATTGTCGAGGATCGAGTTGTGCTCGCCATAAGCCTTCTCGATCTGATTGAGGCTTTGCGCGATCAGAAAAGCGCGGATGCCATAGCCCGCCATGAACGCGAGGCTGGTCTCGAAGAAGTCGAGCCGTCCAAGCGCGGGAAACTCATCGAGCATGAGCAGCACGCCGTGCCGCTTTGGTCCGGCGTCGAGCCGCTCGGTCAGCCGGCGCCCGATCTGATTGAGGACGAGACGGATCAGCGGCTTGGTGCGGCTGATGTCGGATGGCGGAATGACCAGATAGAGCGATACCGGGCACGCGCCATCGACCAGATCGGCGATACGCCAATCGCACCGCGAGGTGACCTCGGCGATGGTCGGATCGCGATAAAGGCCGAGGAACGACATCGCGGTCGACAACACGCCGGATCGCTCGTTCTCGCTCTTGTTGAGGAGTTCGCGCGCTGCGGACGCGACCACTGGATGGACGCGAGGCGCGTCATCGGTGCCAAGATGGTTGGTCGCCATCATCCGCCGGAGTGTCGAGACGAACGACCGTTGTGGGTCTGACAGGAAGGTCGCGACGCGCGCGAGCGTCTTCTCCTCCTCCGCATAGAGGACGTGAAGAATGGCGCCTACCAGCAAGGAATAACTGGTTTTTTCCCAGTGATTGCGCCGTTCAAGCGCGCCTTCGGGATCGACCAGGATGTCGGCGATATTCTGGACATCGCGGACTTCTTCGGGGCCGCGCCGGACCTCGACCAGCGGATTGTAGTGCGCCGAGCGCGCGTCGGTCGGATTGAACAAAAGGCAGTGCGAGAAGCGGTCGCGCCATCCTGCGGTCAGCGTCCAGTTCTCACCCTTGATGTCATGGACGATCGTCGATCCGGTCCACGACAATAGAGTAGGAACGACAAGCCCGACCCCTTTGCCCGAGCGCGTTGGCGCGAATGCCATGACATGTTCGGGCCCGTCGTGGCGGAGATAGCGGCCATTGATCTCGCCGACGAGCACACCGGCTTCGCCATGCAATCCGGCGCGCTCGACATCATGGCGGCTCGCCCATCGTGCCGATCCATAGGTTGTGACATTAGCCGATTGCCGCGCTCGCCACAGGGACCCGGCAACCGCGGCGCCGCAGCCGATGAAGCCGCTAGCACCCGCGACCATCCCGGCTCGGTCGAAAATATGGGGCGCATAGGCATCATAATGATACCACCAGGCGAAGAGCTGCCACGGACGATAGACTGGATGGCCGAACAATATGAACCAGGCCGGACCGAGTTCGGGCTGGTAGGCTAGTTCGGCCGCAGCCCATTGCGTCGACGCCCAGAGGCCTGCGATCACGATCGCGAAGACGATGAGGATTTGACCGATAAGAAGTTTGGTCGGCGTCACGATGCTGCTCCCGCCGGTCGGCGAGATCGCTCCGGCGGGGCCACATCTCCGCCAATGCCCGCCGAATCTGAACGGGGCCGTTGGGCGCTGATGGGCTAGTCAGGGTCAGGATCGATGGCGCCAGGCTTCGAACGCCTAGCCCGTCAGCACTTCAGACTCGCACTATTTATGGTGCAATTTGCCGCTGTCTCTCGTTCTGCAGCTTGTCCCAAGTCGGCCATTGGCTCCTATCGCCGCAGGTTAGAGTCGAGGGCCGTCCGTCGTCATGGCACGATGACCGCCTTTAGGAGGTCCCAACGGGAGGAAAAGGGATGAGCGAACGCGAGTCGATGCCATACGACGTGGTGATCGTCGGCGCCGGACCGGCGGGCCTGTCGGCGGCGATCCGCCTGAAGCAACTCGCGGCCGAAAAGGGTGCGGAGATTTCGGTCTGCGTGCTCGAAAAGGGCTCCGAGGTCGGCGCGCACATCCTGTCGGGCGCGGTGGTCGACCCGCGCAGCCTCGACGAGCTGATCCCCGATTGGCGCGACAAGGGCTGCCCGATGGCCGAGACGCCGGTCACCGACAACCAGCATTGGGTGCTGACCAAGAAGAAGCGGTTCGGCATGCCGCATCTGTTCACGCCCGGCTTCATGCACAACAAGGGCACCTATACCGGCAGCCTGGGCAGTCTGTGCCGCTGGCTGGCGGGGCAGGCCGAGGAACTCGGCGTCGAAATCTTCCCCGGCTTCGCCGCGGCGGAGATTCTCTATGCCGACGACGGCACGGTGAAGGGCGTCGCCACCGGCGATATGGGCGTCGCCCGCGACGGATCGCACAAGCCCGATTACCAGCCCGGCCTCGAGCTCCACGCCAAATATACCTTCTTCTCGGAAGGCGCGCGCGGGCATCTCACGCGCCAATTGGTCGACCGTTTCGACCTGCGCGCCGAGTGCGAGCCGCAAGTCTATGGCCTTGGTATCAAGGAATTGTGGGATATCGATCCCGAATTGCATCAGCCCGGCCGCGTCATCCACACTCAGGGATGGCCGCTCAACGAAAGCGGCACCAATGGCGGTGGGTTTCTCTATCACCAGGCCAACGGACAGGTCGCGCTCGGCTTCGTCACCTGGCTCAATTATTCCAATCCCTATGTCTCGCCGTTCCAGGAAATGCAGCGCTGGAAGACGCATCCGGCGATCGCCGAGATCCTGAAGGGCGCCAAGCGCGTCTCTTACGGTGCGCGCGCGATTTCGGACGGCGGCTATCAATCGGTGCCCAAGCTGGTGATGCCGGGCGCGGCATTGATCGGCGATAGTGCCGGCTTCCTCAACGTGCCGCGGATCAAGGGCACGCATACCGCGATGAAATCGGGGATGATGGCGGCCGAGGCGGCGTTCGACGCGGTCCAGGCCGGGCGCGAGGGTGACGAGCTGACCGCCTATCCCGACGCCTATGATGCGAGCTGGGTGAAGAAGGAGCTGTCGATCGTCCGCAACGTGCTCCCGCTGGTCGAGAAGCATGGCGAGTTCATCGGCACGATCCTGGCGGGCATCAACATGTGGGTCGAAAGCTTCGGCATCAAAATGCCGTTCACGATGAAGCACCACGCCGACCACACGACGCTGTGGCGCAAGGATCTGGTCACGCCGATCGATTATCCCAAGCCCGATGGAGTGCTGACGTTCGACCGCGTGTCCTCGGTGTTCCTGTCGAATACCAATCACGAGGAGGATCAGCCGGTCCATCTGACGCTCAAGGACCCGGATATCCCGGTCGACTATGATTTGCCGATGTATGACGAGCCGGCGCAGCGTTATTGCCCCGCGGGCGTTTATGAGATCGTCGGGCAGGAAGAGGGCAATCCGCGCTTCGTGATCAACGCGCAGAATTGCGTCCATTGCAAGACGTGCGACATCAAGGACCCGACCCAGAATATCGTCTGGGTCGTACCGGAGGGCGGCGGAGGACCGAACTATCCCAATATGTGAAGGGTTTTCCGGCCACAGAACAAAACCGACTTGTGCGAAGCGCTGTCAAGTTCTCTGAACCTGTTGACGGAATGTTCCCAGTTTGTTCTCATGCGCCCATGATTCGAATCGACGACGACATCCTATCCACCCATATCGAGGTCGCGCTTGCCGGCGCAGCCCCTACGCTGCTCGATGACCTAGCCGATGCCGACCGAGCACGCCGCAGGATTGCGGTGGCGCGGATCGCGCATCATCTCGCGGAGCGTCTGCGTTGCTTCGATATCCGATCGTCCGAACCGTGTGGCGACGGCTCGACGCAGCCCTCACTCTTTCCCCAGGATATGGGTCCCATCGGGCATCCCACGACTTGAGCGAACGCGGTCGACGCCAGCCTGAATGGCATTGCGAAGCACCATTCCCCGCTCCGGCAGCACGGGTGGTCTTGCCTACAGACGCCGGGTCATCGGGCAGCAAGGTTCGCGACCCAGTAACCCGGACCTCAGAACGGGAATGCCACGATGATCGACTCCGAAACCGAATATTTGATGATGCGAGCCCGGCAGGAAGCAGCACTCGCGGCGCGGGCCAGCCATCCGGCCGCTGCGGCGGCGCATCGTCATCTTTCGCTGCGCTATTCGGCCAGGGCGCTGATCGAGCTGGATACGCCAGAACAACACGAGTTCGAGCAGACGACATCCGCATCCCACCCCATGATCATGGCGATTCCGTCGCCCTGATCTGCAGCATCACGAGATCGTCGGCCCCTGCCGCCCCCGTCCGATCGTCCAGCTGACTCCATCCCCGCGCATGATGCCAGAGACCGGTTTGCCGATCTGGCGTTCGAGCGTCGGGCGCCACGGTACCAGGGTGAACTCCCGCGATTTTTCGATCAGCGCGAACCGGCCGCTGAGCAGGTCGACCCTGCGCCGCAGGACACCGTCGATCGGTACGTCTGATGCGGGTTCGGCGAAGGACAGATTCAGTTCTTCGGACAGCTGCCCGACGACCCGCAGAAGCTCGCGCCGCTGGAGGGTCGCGAGCAGATCTGGACGATAGGTCGTCGCGTTCCCGGATTCGTCGGCAAGCCCTTGTCCGATCAGCCATTGCCGACGGCGATCCAGCGCGGTGCGCAGTTCGGCACCGAACCCGGCTTCATGCAGGGACGGATTCTCGCCCGCGACGAGATTGCGATCGAGCCAGGTCGCCGCATCGGCTTCCACGAGCCGTGATAAGGGCTGTTCGGACAGAATATTGACCGCAACCGGCCGGGCCTGAAGCAGCTGCGCTTCATGTGTCGCGGCCCGGTCGAGATGATCGTCGGCGATGACCCATTGACCGGACGGTTCGCGCGTCACGCTCCGGCTCAGTCGGCGCATCGCTTCGAGCCGGCGGACATGTGCCTCGGCAAATGCTTCGGTCGCAGACGGATCGTGGCGCAGATGGGAATCAATATCGTAGCGACCGCCATTGGCGGCCGCGATCGTGGCGATTGTACGATCTGCCTCGCGTACATCGGCCCGCAGCGGGTCGATGCGAACCAATGCCCCTTGCGGCACGGTATCGAGGTTGGTGCCCTTTCCGATCGCCACGTAATGACTTCGGCCATCAACGCCGTCGACGATCAGATAGTGGTGGTCGGTATGCTCATCGGCGAGACCTCGTCCGACGAGGCGCCCAACCAATGGCCGGGCCTCGGCAGCCGCCGGATCGTAGATGACCTGGTCGGCCTGCGCGCGCTCGATTCCGCGCATCGAAAATTCACGCTGCATGGTGCGGATGATGTCGCCGCGCTCGCCCATCCTCCGAAGCGTTTCGCCAAGTCCATCGGCGAGGCGCCAATGCGTGCCGCCAAGCGGTTCGGCGAGGCCGAGTTGCTTGAGCTTCGCGAGCCGTCCCGCGCGCATCGCCTGGTGGAACACATCGCCAGCCGCGCTCGTGACGATGCGATCGTCGCCGGCGTCACGCAGCAGCGATCGGTCGATCGAGGTCAGCCGCTCCTGCTGTACCTCGGCGCGCAGCCCCGCCTCTATCTCACGCGCCGAGCGTGGCCCGAGATCGAGATCGACAAGTTCGCAGGCGCGCTCGCGAATTCCGGTGGTGAGATAGTCGCGCGCGATCACAAGATCGGCGCCGCGATCGTCCTTGCCACGCACGACGATATGGGTGTGCGGGTGCCCGGTATTGAAATGATCGACCGCCACCCAGTCGAGCCTGGTGCCCAGATCCTGCTCGATCCGCGCCATCAGCCGCCGGGTCAGCGGCTTCAGATCCTCATATTCCGAGCCGTCCTCGGCCGAGACGATGAAGCGAAATTGATGGCGGTCGCCGCCGCCGCGTTCACGGAACGCCTTGCCGTCGACTGCATCGTCTTCGGGTCCATAGAGCTGACCCCGTTCGCCATCGCGCGTCGTCCCGTCGCGCTGCAGATATCGCGGGTGCGCAGCAGCGCCCGCCGCTCCTTTGCCCGCGAGTTTGACGATGCTCGTCTTGATGATGACGCGCCGCGACCCGTAGGCGCCGTGCGAACCGCGGCTGGCGAGCATGCGTCCGACACCGGCGCCGCGGCCGATCCGGTTGCCGGTGAATGCGGTGCGTCCACCGCCGAACATCGCGGCCCCGCCCCGCGCGAGATTGGCCGCCGCTAGGACACGTCCGAGATACTTGCGGGTTCGCTTGCCGCCAGCGCTGCGCATGCGTCCGAGACGCGGTTCAAACTCGTTTTCGTCGGCCATGAGGGCGATCCGCCGCTATAAGGGCGCCAAGCATGTCTCGCCGCCGCAGGCATGAAAACCGGTGCCGGTGAGCCTGGCGGAAAACCGCCGATTTTGCGCCATATGGCACTGCCGCTCAGCAGACGGTGCCGCGAAAGCCAATGAAAAACGATGTGCAGGCAATGACTTGCGGCATCACCGGTGCCGCAGCTTTATCTTGCCTTACGCGCCTCTCCCGCTCTCCTCGCCTAACCACCCTTCCTTCGACGAGCATAAAAAAGGAGCGATGCCTCGACGGCACCGCTCCCTCGATCACCTTCAGTGAGCCAGAATGAATGCCTTGTGCGCTGATGCCCGGCGCCCGAAATCGCGCCGCCCGCTCATTCCGTGCGCCATGCCTTCTCCGTCCACGATGCAGATCGCGACGAACCAGCGCCCATCGAGCCGCCCGAAAATCGCTACCCGATCGAGCTCTACATCGACGTCCATCGGGCATTCATAAGCCCCGAGCCACCGTTCCTCGATCCGCGCATCCCAGTGGAAATCGCAGTCTTCCGCCGCGAGAAAGCGCTTTGCCAGCGCCTCGCCCGCTTGGCTTCCGAACTCGATTGCGAGCCCCGCGGTCAATGCCGCCATCACGCGATCCGAAGCCACGCCGATCGGTTGAAACATGGTCATGATCTACCTCCGCTAATCACGTCCTCATCATCAAGGACTGACCAGTCGACGGCGGTTGCCGGGGCGGCTGTCAGGGCCGCCGGAGCGCAGCGGAGGCGCCGCGCCAGCGGCGGCGGAGGAACCGATTTGCGCAGCAAATTGGAGGGGCCGCCGGCCTTGATAGCCGCCCCGGCGGCCGCCATGCTGGGACGATCCGAGACGAGCCCTTCCCCACCGCCTGGCTGCGATGCCATCTCGTCAGCGGCGACTCTTTGGCGAGACAAATGACCGATCAATCAACCCAGGAGACGCTAACCAAACTCAGCGAGCGCACCATCACCAAGATGGACGATCAACAAGCGCTGGAGCATATCGGGCAACTGGTCGATGCATCTCACGACGCCCGATTCCTGCGCGGAGCGAACCGCGCCCTGTATCTGCTCGACGAACTGTCGAAGCGGAATCTCACCGAGAAGGACGGTGTGCTGGTTGAGTATTTCCGTGCGAATGCTTGGGCAGCCAAATCGCACTGCGCTGACATCCGGCGGTCATGGGACTGGGAGCAACCCGAGCGGCAGGAGGAGATTCTAGCGCTGTCGCGCGCGGTAAACCATCCAGGCTTCATGCAACTCGGCAAGGTTCGCCGTTGCCAGATTCTGACTAATTACGCCAACATGCTCAACACCGTCGGACGATTTATTGATGCTATCGCCGCTTGGGACGCGGCGCTCGCGATCGAACCCCGGTTCGCGATGGCGCGTGGTAACCGTGGAGCGGGCGTCGGTCATTATGCCCGCCTCGTCGCCGACAATCGCGAGCGCGCGATTCTCTCGCTGCACGCTTATGACGGGCTGATGTCGGCCAATGCCGACGATGCTTTTTATGATCTCAGAAACCCGGAAGGACCGTCGCACTATTTCCGGACCACTGCAGAATCGTTCAAAAAAATCGTCCGCGTCCAAGCCGTTCGTAAGCTACAAAAGCTCGATGAAAGCGATCTGGGGCGGTCGAAAGCTGAGCGAGACTATCGGCAATGGTGCCTGGAACACCGATTGTTCCTCTGCCCGCTTAACGATCTCGGTGCCGTGCCGGCCGCGGCGATCGACGATTTACGACTTCCGGCGTTGACCGAACACCTCGACGCCCGTCCAGGCTCGTATCTGCCACCGCCGATCATGGGCTTCTTCAACCAGATGAAGCAAGAATATGCGTCAGCGCGGTTCAACTTGTTCGAAGGGATGAGCAGCACACGGACGCACTATTCGGACCGCAATGTCTCACTGGCCGACACCCTCGACTACCCACTCTTTTCGCTTGCCAGTGAACGCGTGCGGACGGCCTATCGTATCGCCTATTCATTGCTCGACAAGGTCGCCTTCCTGGTCAACCAATATTGGGATTTGGGTAAGGTGCCCGATCGGATCAGCTTCAAGAATGTCTGGATGGTCGAGGGTAAATCGCGCTTGCTCGATAAGTTCAAGGCGCGCGAAAACTGGCCGCTACGCGGTCTGTTCTGGTTGTCGAAGGAGTTGTTCGACGACCAGCTCAAGCAGACCATCGCAGCCGACGCACGCGAGCTTCACGAGATCCGTAACGCCCTGGAGCACACTTATTTGCAGATCGTCGAAGGCTGGGCGAAGCCCTTCATGCTCACCCCGCCCAGCTCGGCTGGTTTCGGCATCGCGATCGGCAGCGACGAACTCGAAGCCAAGGCGATCCGCGTCATGCAAATCGCGCGATCAGCATTGTTCTATATTTCGTTCGCCATCGGGGTCGAGGAACGCACTCGTCGTCGCGTGAGCCCTGCCGACTATGTCGGTGAGATGCCGCTATGTGATCTCGATGCAAAGCGCCGCCGGCGCGACCCGATATAGCCGATACGAACGCCTATCAGATCAATAGGTCCGTTCCCACTGGCCATTGAAACGCGCAAAACCGAGCATCTTGTTGCGCGGCCTGTCGCCCGGCTTGTCAACGATAGTGGCCGCGCATTCGATACCGAATTGGACCTTGGAAGGGCCGCACTCGCTGAGCGTCACCATTGCTTCGGGGGTCCGGAACAGCGGGTCGGTCTTCATGCGTCGGAATGCCGCGGTCGCCTCAGCATCAGTGGGCTGCGAGCGTGATGTCGCAACGATTGACGAACTTCCTGGGATAGCCGGCGCGATCGCTGGGCGAGTGATATAACCCAGGACAAACCCGACGACCAACGCGCCCGCCGCCAAGAACCATGCTTTCATCGCCTTACTCCTAAGGAAACGGGGCCGCGTAGAATCCGGCAAACCACACGGCAAGGCAATGAAATCCGTGCCTTAATGCAGGCAATCTCATCAATTTTGGACCTATCTTTCCGTCGCATCAGCACGGGTGGACGCTCGTTCGCGCGCAAGCTCAACGAACAAACTGCCAAGGGCGGAGGGCGCTGCCAGCGTCGACTCGGACACCGATTTGCCGACCGGAAAGAAGAGCGCTGGCGGCGGCACGGCTGGCTTGGCCGACGGCAATACAGAGGTCGATTTCCCTCGCCCGACCTCACCTACCGCAGCGAGATATCTGCGCGTCTCGGCGGGCAACGGAATGCCGGCAAGATAGGCGGCATATCGTCCCGGGCCGGCATTGTAGGCACCGAACAGGCCAGGATAACCGAACCGATCGTACATCAGCCGGAGATAAGCCGTGCCCGCCAGAATATTGTCGCGCGGATCGTCAGGGTCCGGCCCCAGACCATAAGCGTCACGCATCGCGCGCCACGTCGCGGGCATCAGCTGCATCAGTCCCATCGCCCCTTTCGACGACCGGATAGGACGGCCCTCAAACGTTGCGCGACCACGGCTCTCGATCAACATCACCCGCTCGATCCATGGTACCGGCACCCCAAATCGCGTCGAGGCCTCGGCGATATAGGGCTGCCAGGTTGCTACCGTCTGGGCGCGCGCAACCGGCGCCATGATCAGCGCGGCAATGATTGGCGCGAGCCTCACCGGACCCATAACGGCCTCGCCGTACCGATCAGCGCGTCGCGGTCGATCGGCCCGAAATAGCGGCCATCGAACGAGTCCGGCCGGGCGATGCCGAGCAGGAAGACTTGCGCCGTCGCAAGCCGATGGCAACCCTGCCACCACGGCAAAGGACGACCGGCGCGGTCCTGCCGCAAGCGGTACGCCACGATCCGTTGGTTGACCGTGATCGCAACACCGCATGCGCAGACGAGGTCGCCGCCCGTTGCCGCCACGGGCTTCACCAGCGGGACGGACGCGGGCAGATATCGGCGGTGGTCCGCAAGCATCCGCGCCTTTGGCGGGAGCCAAGCGATCGCAAACTCGCCGCGGTGCGTTTGTTGGCCCGGGGTGACAAGGTAGAGCCCGACCGGGGCGCTGGCGGTCGCGTTCCAGAGCAGACGCGGTACTGGCGGCACGATCAGCGTGGCGGCGACCGGCAGACAGACGACCAGTCCGGTCAGGGTCCGGCTGCGGCGATCAATCATGGTCGCCGCCTTTGGCGCGCCCCCTCGACCAGGCTTCGATGTCGTCGATATGATAGCGCCAGGTCCGGCCATGGAGGCGACAAAGCGGACCAGTGCCCCGCGCGCGCATCGCCTTCAGCGTCGAATAAGCCAACCCGAGATGGAAAGCCGCCTGCTTGGCAGTAAGGAAGTAAGCGTAGCCTGGAGGCCGCCTTGCGCGGCGCGCGCGTCACAGGCTGACTGCCGCTCTTTTGGGGAGCGGCGAAGTTGGGCGATGACGAGGGCGATGGAGCGAGTGGTCATTCGAGCGG
>Ga0153956_1001207_pt1 | contig 23876 bp, 21 predicted proteins | sample TSFL040MetaG_FD_104704 | JGI IMG/M metagenome (GOLD analysis project Ga0153956, IMG submission 104704) | Attine ant fungus gardens microbial communities from Florida, USA - TSFL040 MetaG | ecosystem: Host-associated > Fungi > Mycelium > Unclassified | place: USA: Florida, Wekiwa Springs... | reverse complement strand
CTGCAAGCTCAAGGAGTTCAAACGCATCGCCATGCGAGCCGACAAGACAGACAACAGCTTTAAAGCCATCATCTATCTCGCAGCCGCCGTCATAAATTCTCGATGAATCCCCACAGACCTTAGCGCAGGCGGATTCCGGAAAGAAGAGCGGCAAGCTCCGACTGTCTTGCGGTTTCGGTCTTCTGAAAGATCATTCTGATGTGCGACCGCACCGTCTCATACGAAATGGAGCGCTCCGTAGCGATCGCCCTGGGACTGAGGCCGAGGGAGAGCTTGATGGCTATTTCGGCTTCGACGGGACTGAGATCGAAGAGCGCTCGGACCGTATCGCGGTCGATCTGTTGCTGTTCGCCGGGAACCTCGAGCAAGGCCACAGCCGCCGAAGGGGAGAATGCATCCGACATTTGTCCGCTCAAACGCTGCAGGCGGACGATGATGGGACGTTTTCCGCGACGCGACAGCCGGAGGATACCCGTGCCGTCCGCAAGCATGCCGGGGTCGGCGAGCAGGATTCGCTTGAGGCAGGTGTGCAGTGCGGCGGTCTCGCCTGGGATGGTGGTATGCAGCTCTCCTCTGGATATCTGCAGGTCGTCCCCAAGCAGCCGCTGCGCCAAGGTGTTGACGAGCGTCACCTTGCCGGATCGGTCGAAGAAGATGCAAGCGATGTTCGCCGTTTCGAACGCGGCGACCATGCCGTTGACCCTTTCGATCGCGACGCGACTGGCGAGCGAGGCGGCGGCGGTCAACTTGTTGCGCACCCCGTGAAGGAGGACGCGCTCCTCCTCGTCGAACGGGCCATTCGTGAGATGACGCTGCAGGATAAAAAAGAACGGATCTCCGCCTCCCGAGAATGTGACGATGGCCGCGTGTCCAAATCCGTAGCTCGCCAGAAACCTGTAGTATTCGTGATTGCTGAATTGTTCCGCCGTCGCATAGTCGCGGTCCATCGTGACGCCGGTCCTGAGGCCCATCGGCATGAACTGCATGCGGAACTCCCGAAGGTGCCATTCCTCGCGCAGGAAGGCATCCATGCAGGGATCAAGACGTTCCGTGTTCAGGAGCCGGCCGACGGCCTTTTCGCTCCGCGGTTCCATGAGATTGATGCCGACAGCGCCCGCCGCATTGCTGATATCGTTCAGAACGGACGGCCATCGCTCAGGAAAGAGGGCCGCATCCATGACCTGGTCGGTAGCCCTGTCAAGCGCCGCGACATTGATACCCATTTTTGATCAGCGTCCCCAACCGCCCTTGGTACAAAAGCATAGTGAGTGCCGGTTATTGTGTCAATGTCGCGAAAAAGATGGCGACACACCATTTGAGAGTGCGTCATCGGCATGGCCGCCTATCGGCGCGCTGGCTAGCTTCGTGTTGACTGGCCTTTCGAATTGTTGGATGGAGAAACCCTCCATTCATGACGACCGGAAGCCAGACCCATGACACAACTGACCATCGTCGCTTTTGACGGCACCCGCTTCGACCTCACGGCCGACGAAGGCTCGACGGTGATGGAAAACGCCATCCGCAACTCCGTTCCGGGGATCGACGCGGAATGCGGCGGCGCCTGCGCCTGCGCCACTTGTCACGTCTATGTGGACGAGGCCTGGGTCGAGCGCGTCGGCCCGCCGGCGGCGATGGAAGAGGACATGCTGGACTTCGCCTACGACGTCCGTCCGAGTTCGCGCCTTTCCTGTCAGATCAAGATCACCTCGGCGCTCGACGGGCTCGTGGTGCACGTACCTGAACGCCAGGCCTGAAGCCGCGTCATCCGCTTTGTGCATGTCGCGCAAAAGTGCGTAGCGGTTTTGCGGTAACGACATGCATGAAAACAAGGAAGCAAAGCGTGAGGAGCGCATCTGAAAGATCGCGCCACGCTTTGTGCTGATGTCAAAAAAAGCCTCGCTCTTCTGGAACCGATGAGCGAGGCGAGGCGGGCGCATCACCAACAGGCGAGGGAGGAAGCACCTGTGGCTTCAGGACGCGCCAGGAGAACCCAATAAACCGAAACTCATGAGCAGCTTTGATAGGCTGCATAGACTATAGGAAAAACCTATTTGAGATTCGCGTAAAGTTCAAACGCAAGAAATCGCCGATGATTCACAGCTATAGTGACAAGTTTCGCACAGTCGGCCGCGGCCGCGCTTATGGACCGCCGGCCGCCTGATTTCGAAATCCCGTTATCTTCCGGCACTTTGCGCGGAATTTCCGCTGCCGTTCATCCGCCGCACCCGATTTTCGAAATTCGTCGCCTCCGCCGCGTCGAAACGGGCCTGGGCCTCATCGTGCTGCTCGATGGCGCGCTCGGTGGCGCGGCCGACCTCGTCCTGCAGCCGGTCGCAGCTCCACGCTGGCCCGAGCGCCAGGATGGTCTGTTCCAAAAGATATGCGTGGTCCCTCGCGATCTCGACATGCCGCGCCTCGTGCCGCTTGATGTCGGCAAGCAGCATGTCCCAGACGGCGGGAAGCCGCTTTTCCGCATGACGCCGGTCGCGCCAGCGCGGCAGGATGATATCGGTGTCGACCGTCACCTTGACGTCGCCGATGTAGCAGCGGCCGCCGCGTTCCACATAGGTTGCCTCGCCGCCGAAGCGGATGCGGGTGGCGGCGGGATGATGGCTGCTGGCGCCGCCGATCTGCGGCCCGCGCGCGTTGAGCGCCGCGTCGAGTTCGTCGGCGGTGTTTCCCCTGATGTCGAAATAGGAGAAGGACTTGCGGGCGATCACTTCGGCGTCGGCGGTGCCCTGCGTTCCGCATAGAAGGAGGAGGGCGAGCGGCAGGCCCGCGCGGCGGAACGGAAACGGCATTCTTCGGCAACCAGGTTGAACTTCGCGGAAGCTTGCGGCATAGGCTGCGCAAGCGCAATATCGAACGCGGTATTTTTCTGTTTCCAACGGGATAGGTGCATTTGTGGCGGAGCTTCGCGAGACTGTCTGGCAGGTGGCGCACGGGCGCAGCCTGCGCATCGGTGCGAGAAGCGCGGTCATGGCGATCGTCAACGTCACGCCGGATTCCTTTTCCGACGGCGGCAATTTCGAGGCGACGGACGCCGCCGTGGCGCATGCGCTCGATTGCGCCGGAGCGGGGGCCGACATTCTCGATATCGGCGGCGAATCGACGAGGCCGGGTGCGGCGCCGGTCAGCGCCACCGAGGAGCAGGGCCGTATCCTGCCGGTGATCGAGGCGCTGCGCGGCCGGACCGAGGCGCTGATCTCCGTCGATACCTACCGCGCCGACACGGCGCGGCTGGCGATCGGCGCCGGCGCCCACATCGTCAACGACGTGTACGGTCTTCAACGCGATGCCGATATGGCGTCGCTTGCAGCCCAGACGGGGGCAGGGCTCTGCATCATGCACACCGGCCGCGGGCGGGAAAAACTGCCGGACGTCATCGACGACCAGTTGCTTTTCCTGGAGCGGTCTCTGGAGATTGCGGCGGCGGCCGGCGTCGACCGGCAGCGGATCGTTCTCGATCCCGGTTTCGGCTTTGCCAAGGATGCGGCGGAGGACATCGAGCTGATGACGCGCTTCGACGTGCTGCGGCGATTCGACCTGCCGTTTCTCGTCGGAACCTCGCGCAAGCGCTTCCTCGGCGCGATCACCGGCCGCGAGGCACAGGACCGCGACGTTGCGACGGCTGCCACCAGCGTTGCGCTCAGATTGCGGGGGGCTGCGATTTTCCGGGTGCACAATGTCGCAATCAACAGGGATGCGCTGGCGGTCGCCGATGCTATCCTCGAAACAGAGACGAAACTGACGGCCAGATCAGGCGGAACGAAACGATGAGCGACCACTACACCATCACCCTCAAGAACTGCGCCTTCTTTGCCCGTCACGGCGTGCATGACGAGGAGGAATTCCTCGGCCAGCGCTTCTTCGTCGATGCCGAGCTGGACGTCGGCGCCGGTGCGGCGCTCGAAAGCGATTCCATCGACGCCACCGTCAATTACGGCATCGCGTTTACGGTGATCGAGGAAATCGTCACCGGCAAGCGCCGCTACCTCATCGAGGCGCTGGCGCTCGATATCGCCAAGGGCCTCTGCGGCCGTTTCCCGCAGATCCGCCGGGCGAAGATCGACGTCCGCAAGCCGAACGCCCCGGTTCCCGGCGTCCTCGACTACGTGCAGGTGAGCGTTGAGCATTTTGCCTGAGGGGGGGGGTGCGCGCGCCAGTCTCGGCCTCGGCGGCAATGTCGGCGAGCCGGTGCGCGCCATGTCGGCGGCATTGAGCGCGCTCGACGCGCGGGGCGATTGCCGCGTGGCGGCGGTGTCGCGCCTCTACCGCACGCCGCCCTGGGGCAAGACCGACCAGTCCTTCTTTTATAATGCCTGCGCGCTGGTCGACACCTCGCTCGATCCCGAGGCGCTGCTTGCGCTCTGTCTCGGCATCGAACGCGAGATGAAGCGGGTGCGCAACGAGCGCTGGGGGCCGCGCACGCTGGATATCGATATCCTGACCTATGGCGGCATCGAAAAAAGCCTGCCCACGCTGGAAATCCCGCATCCGCGCATGACCGAACGCGGCTTCGTCCTGATGCCGCTCGCCGACCTGGCGGCGGACTTGATCGTCAATCGCCGCAGCGTCGCCGACTGGCTAAGGCAAGCCGATATCGCCGGAATAGAGATCGCCGACGAAAGCCGCGACTGGTGGCGGCAGCGGACATGAAAAAGGCCGGAGCGTGCTCCGGCCGGCAAGCGCTGACAAAGTTGTTTTGAGGCAAGGCTTCCCACCCTCCGTCATTCCTGTGCTTGTCACAGGAATCCAGACACGGCGCGTCTGCGCCGTGAAAAGACTCTTTCCGCCCAAGGACTTGGGCCTGCTGGATCCCTGTGACAAGCACAGGGATGACGGAGTGTGAGGTCGCGTTCTGCGCCCAAAGAGACCTGTCCCGTTGCGGTCGGGATGCTCTTACTGGATCGAGCCGACCGCCATTTCGTCGACCTGACGCTTGAGCGTGAGGCCGATGACCGGGACCATCTGGTCCTCCACCTTGACCGAAACCGTGATGTTCATCGACTTTTCGTTCTGCACGCGGGCGATCATCGCGCCGTTCAGCTTCTGGCGGTTGAGGCCCATGACGACGGTGTTGTCGTTGACCGTGCCGGAAACGACGTCGAGGCCCTTGCCGGCCGCGCCGTCGAGAAACTTGCCCTTATAGGTGCCGCCGGCCTGGGAAATCACCGCCGACATCGGCTGCTGGAAGACGCCGACGCGGCAGGTGCCGTCGAGCTTGATGCCGGGTTCGCCGCCATCGGTCGGCGAGCCGGCCAGCTTGCAGGTGAATTTGGTGCCCTTGTACTTGCCCGCCACGATCTCGCCCGGACCTTCCCAGGCGCCGGCGACCTGCTGGAAAAACGCCTTGTCGCGGGAGGCGGCATTGGCCGTCTGCATCCCGCCGGCAACCGGCAGGCTGGCGGCGGCAAGACCGCAGACGATGAAAAACTGACGCGAAAACATGGGCTTTCCTTGGCGAAGAGAACCGGAAACTGGATGCCAGTTTTGCCTTAGAATGGTTAATGCTTGGTTTCCGAGGCCCCGGAAACGGTAAAGGAAAAAGGGTTTCAGCCCTTTATCGGTCGGTCGGGCGCGGGGTGAGATCGCCGATGAAATCGCTTATTCCGGGCCGTTTCAGCGCGCGGAAGGGCAGCGGCCGGCAGAGGTCCATGGCGGCGATGCCGATGCGCGCCGTCATCAGCCCGTTCACCACGCCTTCGCCGAGCCGCGCCGAGAGCTTCGAGGCGAGGCCGTGGCCGAGAATCTGCTGGACCAGGCCGTCGCCGACCGCGATCGACCCGGTGACGGCGAGATGGGCGAGCACGTCGCGCATCAGCCGCAGCATGCCGAGCGTGCCCGGCCGCCCGCCATAGAGATCGGCCATCGCCCGCACCAGCCGCGCCGATTCGAAGAGCACGTAGAGCAGATCGACCAGCGCGCGCGGGCTGACGGCGGTGACGACGGAAACGCGCTTGGAAGCGTTGAGGATCAGGCTGCGCGCCTGCCGGTCGAGCGGCCCCAGCAATTCGCGTTCGGCCAGCGCGATCAGATGCGGCGCGTCGATGACGTCGTGTTCGGCGGCTGTGAGCGTCGCGCGGCCTTTCGCGGTGTCGGGCTTGGCGGCAAGCAACGAGGAAAGATGGGCGACGAGGCGCTTTGCCCGCGCCGGGCGCGTTTCGGCGGCGGCCGCTTCCGCCTCGGCCTTGATGGATTGCACCGCCGCAAGCCGCATCATCCCCGCGGTCTCGCGGATGACGATGCCGAGAACGGCGAGGATGCCGATGCCGAGCGTCGCAAGTGCGGCATAGCCCAGCCAGTCGGAGCGAGTGAAAAGACTGCGGATCAGGTCGTCGATCCAGAGGCCGACGGCCAGCGAGAGGAGCGTTCCGAACGCGGCGAGCGCCACCTTCGCAAACGAGAAGCGCCTGGAAGGCGGCGGCGGGGTGGTCGCCGCCGCCGGAACCGGCGCGAGGAAGGGGTCTTCCTCGTCCGGCGTCAGGATCACGTCGGCGTCGAATGCCTGCGGCTTGCGGGGACGCTCGGCGGAACGGGTCTCCGCGCGCGGCGGCTCGGGATCGAGCGGAAAGGCGGCGGGGCGCCGGATCGGCGGATCGGTCGGCTTGGTCATGCGAGACGGTCTCCGAAGAGGAACTGCATGGCGCGGTCGAGCCGGATATGCGGCACCGACAGCGCGATGCCGCCCGGTGTCTTGTCGAGTTCCGGCGGACGGAAGCGCACGACGTTGACGGCGGGCAGTTGCGGATCGGCGGCGTCGGCCTCCAGCGCCTCGAACAGGCGCTCAGGGTTTTCCGGCAGGTCGCCCGGAAAGATCGCCGTCTTGCGTTCGCCGTCGAAGACCTCGCCATCGATCGTCTCGCCCGCCATCGGCGTGCCGACGATCACCGGCAGAAGCTGGCCGTCGCGCTTGACGGTCGCCTCGCGCGTGGCGCGCACGGAAGCGAGCGCCATCACCTCGATGCCGGCGCCGGCCATGCCGATGCGCTCGACGGCGCGGTCGACGAGGCGGCGGGTCAGCGCCTGCAGCCGGTCGTGGCTTTCGTGATGCAGGTGGTCCGCCTTGGTGGCCGCCACCAGCACCCGGTCGATCCGCCGACCGAGGAGTGAGGAGAGAAACGAGTTCGTTCCCGGACGAAAGCAGGCAAGCACGTCGGTCAGCGCCCGTTCCAGGTCCTGCACGGCTTCCGGGCCGCGGTTGATCGCCTGCAGCGCGTCGACCAGCACGATCTGGCGGTCGAGACGGGCGAAATGCTCGCGGAAGAAGGGTTTGACCACCACGGACTTATAGGCTTCGTAACGCCGCTCCATCATCGCCCAGAGCGAACCGCGCGGCGGATTTCCCTCCGCCGGCAGCTTGAGCGGCGCGAAGGTCAGCGCCGGCGAGCCGTCGAGGTCCCCCGGCAGCAGGAAACGCCCCGGCGGCAGCGTCGAAAGCGAGCGATCGTCGGATTTGCAGGCCCGGAGATAGGCGGAAAAGGCGGTCGCGAGATCGCGCGCCCGCATCTCGTCTGCGGCGGCACCGGGATCGGCTTCGGCGGTTGCCATAAGCCAGTCGCGCGACAGCTCGGCGCGGATGCCCGTTCCGGCGAGCGCCAGCGTTTCCGCGCTGAAGGCGCGGTAGTCCTTGGCGAGAAGCGGCAGGTCGAGCAGCCATTCGCCCGGATAGTCGACGATATCGATCGACAGGCGGCCGGGCGAGAACAGCCGATTCCAGCCGCTGGCGCTCTGGTAATCGAGCGTGATGCGCAATTCGGAAATGGCGCGCGTCGAGTCCGGCCACAGCCGCTCGTTCACCAGCGCCCGGACATGGTCCTCATATTGGAAGCGCGGCACGGCGTCGTCCGGCTGCGGCTCGAGGCGCACGGCGGAGACGCGGCCCGACTGCATCGCCTCGAACAGCGGCAGGCGCCCCTCATGCAGCAGATTGTGCACCAGCGACGAGATGAAGACCGTCTTGCCGGAGCGGGAAAGGCCGGTGACGCCGAGGCGGATGGTGGGATTGACGAGATTGGCGGCTCTGTCCGCGAGATTGTCGAGCGCGATCAGCGCGTCGTCGGTGAACGTGGTGAGGCTTGGCGGCAAGGCAGGGTCCCGAAATGAGGTCGTGGACTGCAATATAGGCAGCCGAGGCGCGCGCGAAAAGGAGAGGGCCGCCGGGCCGCCCGCTCAGCCGGTCAGAAAGTCGCGGAGCACCCAGGCCGCCGGCCGCGCCGGGTCGGCGTCGAGCACGGCAAGGCCGGCGGTCGGATAACCGTCGGGAAGGGCGGTCAGCAGCGCCTCGTGGCCGATCAGGTCCGCCAGCGTCTGCTCGATCGTCGGATTGTGGCCGACCAGCATGACGGCGTCTTTCGCCTGCGAGGAGATGGCGGCCACGTAGGCGTTCGGTCCCGCATTGTAGAGCGCGGTTTCCGTGTGCATTTCGACGCCGCCGCCGAGCGTGCGCAAAACCGCCTCCGCCGTCTCGCGGGCGCGCCGTGCCGGCGAGGCGAGAATGACGTCCGGCCTGTAGCCCTTCTCCACCATCCGGCGCGCGACGGCGTCGGCTTCGGCCTGCCCATAGGCGCTCAAGGGCCGCTCGATATCGCCCTGGCCCCTGGCTGCATGCAGCGCCTCGGCGTGGCGCAGGAGATAGATCCGAAACGGCGGCGGAGAAATGCTGATCATCGGGGATCCTATGGGGCTATCCATGCGTTGACGTATCGCCCGGCGGGGTCACCCGTCAACCGGCGTCGTTTGAAACGGCGGCAGCGACATGGGGCGCTCACGCGAAGGTTACAGCGCGCCATAGATTGCACGATCACGAATATATGCTGAAAAAATAGACTGTTAGATGAATTTTATGACAAATTTAAAAAACTGTTTACGCCGTCCATTTGGCTTGAATCGGGACTACCGCTTGGGATATACAGCCGCCATATGAGATGTTCTTCAGGAGAATCGCGTTGAGTGAGAAGATCGATCTTAGCAATTACGTGCCCTCGGAGGACGAGGAGTTCATGAACGTGCACCAGAAGGCCTATTTCCGAGCGAAACTGGTTGCATGGAAAAATGATATCCTGAGAGAAGCACGCGAAACACTGGGGCACCTCGCGGAGGAAAGCGCCAACCATCCCGACCTCGCAGACCGGGCCTCTTCCGAAACCGACCGGGCCATCGAGCTTAGGGCACGCGATCGTCAGCGCAAGCTGATCTCGAAGATCGACGCCGCCCTCCAGCGCATCGACGACGGCACCTACGGCTATTGCGAAGAAACCGGCGAGCCGATCGGCCTGAAGCGCCTGGACGCCCGCCCGATCGCGACGCTTTCCATCGAGGCGCAGGAACGCCACGAGCGCCGCGAGAAGGTCTACCGGGACGAATAAGAGAAGAGGCCGGTCTCCTGCCGCAGAACCTGGGTTTTGCGGCAGCGCCTTATGTGCTGGCGACAGGCGACTTTTGATCTCTTAGCGTAAATATCATTGCGCCCGCTCCAATTGCGAGGGCGAGTGAGATCATCCAGACCTGATCGTAACGCATGGTCAGGTCGAAGATGTAGCCTCCGGACCACGCGCCCAGCGCTGCTCCGAGCGCATGGCCAGCCGAGATCAACCCCATGGCAAGCCCCATGACACGCAGGCCGATATGGCTGGCGACGAGGCTCGCGGTGACGGGAACGGTGGCATAGTCCACCGCGCCGAACGCGACGGCGAAGACCACCAGCAGATCATAGCTGTTGCCGATGTTCATGAGGAAGAGGAACGTCAGCCCCCGCAGGATGTAGATCGAGCCGAGCAGGGCAACCCTGTTCACGCGATCGGTCAGCCATCCGGCCCCGATCATGCCGAGCATGTTGACGGCCGAAAGCGCGCCATAGGCGGCGGCGCTTGGCACGGGGCCAAAGCCGCAAAGGGAGGCAAAAGGCAGAAGATGCGTTTCGATGACGCCTGCCGTCGTGTAGCCGCATAGAAAGAAGCTCCAGAACAGAACGTGGAATGCGGATTTTCGGACGATCTCATTGAAGTCGGCTTTCAGGGACGTTGGCGATTGGCCCGCCGAAACTTGCGGTTTGCGCTTTTCCGTCGCCAGCGCCCACCAGACGAGCGGGATCAGGACAAGGCATGCAATCCCGATCGCAAGGAAGCTCCAGCGCCAGCTGAATGTCGTCAGAACGGCCGCGATCAGCGGCACGATCAGGAATTGGCCGCCGGTCGCCCCGGATGTGGCGATGCCGGTCGCAAGGCCGCGGTTTCGATCGAAGAGCCTGGCGATGGCTGTCGAAACCACATGCGTTGCCACCATCCCGAACCCGAGCGCCGACAGACCGCTGAAGGCGAACATGAAGACATAGGCGTTGCCGGTCATGGCGACCGTCATGCATCCGGCGCCGATGAGCGTGAGGCCGACCGTCAGGGTTGCGCGAACGCCATGCCGATCGACCACGCGGCCGGCGAAGGGGGCGACCGCTGCCATGACCAGCAACGCCAGCGCCGTCGATCCGGAAACGAAACTGCGCGACCAGCCCAGTTCCTGCGACCAGATCGGCATGACGAGCCCGATCGTCGCCCGGACCGAAAAGGCGAGCGCCAGCGCAAGAAATCCGAAGGCGACGACCGCCCATTGCAAAATCGATGTTGTTGAATGTTTCCCGTTCATGAAACCTCTCCGTTGGTTTTCACGAACCATTCCGCGGCGCGGGGCCGCCGGCAAACGATGGTTTTGCCGACCGTGTTTAGCTGTGCTAAACACGGTGCATGACTATTCCTTTGCCTCTGCTGGAAACCTTTGTCGCGGTTGCCCGCTCCGGCCGGATGCGCGATGCCGCCGCCGCCCTGTCGCTGACGCCGGGCGCGATCAGCCAGCGCGTGCGGGAACTGGAGGAACTGGCCGGACAACGGCTGTTCAACCGCGTATCGGCCGGGGTCGCGCTAACGCCGGCGGGACAATCGTTGTTTGCGGCGCTGGACGAGCCGTTTCGCCGGATCGACGCCGCGCGGCGCGGCCTGGAGCAGACATCGGCACGGCGCGTCAGGGTGAGCACCATGGCGTCCTTTGCCGCGAGCTGGCTGGTGCCGCGCCTGCCGCGCTTCTCGAAGCTCCATCCCGATATCGACATCGAGCTTGAAACCGGCAGCCGGCTTGCCGATCTGAAACGCGAGCCGGTGGACATGGCGATCCGGCACGGTCTCGGCGATTATCCCGGTCTCGTCTCCATCCCGCTCATTGCGCCGGAACTGGTTGTCGTCGCCAGCCCCGGCCTGCTGCAAGGGCGTGCGCCTATCGAAACGCCGGCCGATTGCCTGTCCTTCCCGCTGCTGCACGATATGGATCGGGCGGACTGGCGGCTCTGGTTCGGAGCGAATGGGATAGAGCCGCCCGGCCGGCTTTCCGGTCCGGCGTTCTCAGACGACCATCTGATGGTAAAGGCGGCGGTGGCCGGCCAGGGGCTGGCGCTTGTGCGCGATACCTACGCGGACGACGACCTGCGCGCCGGCCGGCTCGTGCGCGCAATTTCTGTTCGATGGCCTACCAGTTTTGCGTATTACGCGGTCAGCACGGCTGAGGCGCTACAGCGGCCGGCGGTCATTCGTTTTCGGGATTGGCTCGCGTCTGAGGCTGTCTCTGCGTCATAAGATGCGGTGTCGTGCGCCGAGGCCCCGGCGGTTTTCACTTGTCGCGATTGACGCTCATCTCGCCGAAAATGCGGGCGACTTCCGTTTGCAGCGCGTTGTCGCTGGCGGGCGGTGCGCCGAGTTCGGGTTCGCGGCGCTCGCCGGCAGGCTGGGCTACCTGCGACGGCTGGGCGGGGCGGGGGGCTGCCGGTTGCGGCTGAGGGGCGGCCGTGATGCGCTCGGCCCTCAGATTGTTCGACATTTCCTCTTCGAGAATGCTTTGGAAATCGCCGCCGAGTTCCCGCTGGCCGGCGGCGGCGGCCGGGCGTGGTGCCGGCTCCGGTGCGGCAACCGGCGGCGGCGCGACGGGCCGGACGGCTGCGTCCTCGGTCACCACCGGCGCTCCTTCGGCGACGGTCGGGATGCTTTGAGCGGGCGCCGCTGCCGGTTCGATGCGCCGGGGCGCCGGCGCCGGCTCGCGCCGCGCGCTGATGGCGACGTCGAGAGAGGGCGCGCGCGCGGCAGGTTCCACGGCGGCGACAGGGGCTACGGCCGGGTGCGGCGCATAGATTTCCTCGGGCGCTTCGACGGCGCGGGCTGCGGGCAGGGGCTGCGGAGGAGCGGCAGGGCGCGGCGGTTCGGGCTCGGCGGCGACGACGGGCGCGATTACCGCGCGCGGCTGCGGTGCGGCGGCCATGCTTTCGCGGGCCACGGCCGCCTCGAAGGACGGCGCTTCGGCCTTCGACAGATCGGAAATGCCCGATTCGATGACGATATCGGTCGGCCCGCCGATCATGATCAGGTGTTCGACATCGTCGCGGCGCACCAGAACGAGGCGGCGCCTGGCATCGACGGCGGCGGCATCGAGCACCTGCAGCCGCGGCTGGCGGTTCCTGCCGCCGCGCACGAAGGGCGAGGGGCCGCGCCGGTTGCGCAGCGCCCAGAGGATGCCGACCAGGCAGAGGAGGGCGATGCCCACGCCGCCGGCGGCAAGAAGGAAACGGCTGCCGTAGGCCCCGGCGATTTCGTCGAACATGTCAGTCACTCCCATTCTGGCGCCTGGAGCATTTCCGCTTTTCTTCGTCCCCGCGAAGCGCGCGAGGCGATCATAGAGACAGTTCCGCTTGCGAAACAAGATGCGCCGTCGGCTTCTCCAGCGCTCTTGCGATGGGAACCGCCCCGGCGCCCCTTGACCCGCAAAGTGGCGCGCTTGCCTGTGAATTCAAGCCTTTCTGCGGGGGCGGCGCTTTTTGCCCGTGCCGCAACTTGGTAAAGAAGATTCGAGCGCCCGAATCCGAAATTCGTCAAGTTCATTGACAATGAATGGAACTGGCGAAGACGAGGGATTTATGACGAAACAGCGTCCGTCCGAGGAGTATCGCGTACCGCTGGTGGACAGCGGGGTCCGCTCGGGGACCGTGCTGCGCATCATTTTGCTGGCCTTCGTGCTGGTGGCGGCCGCTGTGGCCTTCGTCGTCTTCAAGAGTTCGCTCGACAATGAAGCGGTGCTCGGCGTGCTCGGCATCCTGGCGATGGTCGGCATCTTCTTCCTCGTCTCCTCGGTGATCGGCTTCGTCGAAGTCATGCCGCAGACGCAGTCGGACGATCTTGCGCGCGCCTTCCTCGATAGCCAGCCGGACGGCACGCTGATCACCGACGGCAAGGGCCGCATCGTTTACGCCAACGCCGCCTATGGCGAGCTGACGGGTGCTGCGAAAGCGACCGACGTGCAATCGCTGGAAACGCTTCTGTCGCGCAACAGCGAGTCCAACGAGGCGCTCTTCCGCCTGTCGAACGGCCTGCGCGAAAGGCGCGAGGGAAGCGAGGAGTTCCGCCTGCTTCGCCCGCTCGGCCCCGCCGCCACCGGCTCCGGCGCCCATTGGTACCGGCTGAAGGCGCGGCTCTTGCCGGCCGGACGCGGCCAGGGCAAGGGGCTGCAGATCTGGCAGCTCACCGACATCACCTCCGAGCGCGACGATCAGGAACGCTTCTTCAAGGAACTGCAGAACGCGATCGACTATCTCGATCATGCGCCGGCCGGCTTCTTCTCCGCCGGCCGCAAGGGCGAAATCTTCTATCTCAACGCCACGCTCGCCGAGTGGCTGGCGCTCGATCTCACCAAGTTCGCGCCGGGCTCGATGAGCATCGGCGATCTGGTCGCGGGCGAAGGTCTGGCGCTGATCCAGTCGGTGCAGGCCGAACCCGGCCTCAAGAAGACGGTGACGCTCGATCTCGACCTGCGGCGCGCCAACGGCCAGAGCCTGCCGGCGCGCATCATCCACAGCGTGACATCGGCCCGCGACGGCGCGCCCGGCGAAAGCCGGACCATCGTGCTCGGCCGGCAGCCGGGCGAGGATGACGAATCCGCTTCCGTCGCCGCCATGCGCTTCACCCGCTTCTTCAACAACACGCCGATGGCGATCGCCTCGGTCGACGGCGCCGGCCGCATCCTCAAGACCAACGCGCCGTTCCTGAAACTGTTTTCCAGCGTCGTGTCGCGTGACGACATCGAGGGCGGCGCGCTGCTCGAAACCATCGTCAACGAGAGCGAGCGGCCGCAGCTTGCGCAGGCGCTCGCCTCGGCGCGCGACCGCCAGGGCGACATCCCGCCGATCGACACCCGCAACCCGAAGGACGAGACGCGGCATTTCCGCTTCTACGTCAACGCGGTGATCGACCAGAGCGACGAGGCGCCGGAAGAGGCCGCGATCGTCTACGCCGTCGAGGTGACGGAGCAGAAGGCGCTGGAAACGCAGATGGCGCAGACGCAGAAGCTGAACGCGGTCGGAACGCTGGCGGGCGGCATCGCCCACGACTTCAACAACGTGCTGACCGCGATCCTTCTCTCCTCCGACCATCTGCTTCTGCAGGCGCGGCCGTCCGATGCGAGCTTCGCCGACCTGATGGAGATCAAGCGCAACGCCAATCGCGCAGCCGTGCTCGTGCGGCAGCTGCTCGCCTTCTCGCGCAAGCAGACGATGCGGCCGGCGGTGCTGAACCTCACCGACGTCATCGGCGACCTGCGGATGCTGGTCGACCGGCTGCTCTCCGGCACGCGCGTCAAGCTCGACGTCGATCACGGCCGCGACCTCTGGCCGGTCAAGACGGACCTGTCGCAGTTCGAGCAGGTGGTCATCAATCTCTGCGTCAATGCGCGCGATGCGATGCCGCAGGGCGGCAAGCTGACGCTCAGGACCCGCAATCTTGCTGCCGCCGACGTGGCCGGCTTCAACTATGCCTACCTGCCGCACGAGGACATGGTGCTGATCGAGGTCAGCGATACCGGCACCGGCATCGCGCCTGAAATCATGGACAAGATTTTCGAGCCGTTCTTCACCACCAAGGAGGTGGGCAAGGGCACCGGCCTCGGGCTCGCCATGGTCTACGGCATCGTCAAGCAGTCGGGCGGCTACATCGCGCCGGAATCCGAGGTGGGCAAGGGCACGACGTTCCGCATCTTCCTGCCGCGCCACGTCGTGGAAGTGGCGCCGGAAGCAGCCCCGGCGGATGGACGCGGCGGCATCGCAGCCGTCGAGACCGCCGCAGCACCGCAGCCGGCGGAGCCCGCCGACCTCACCGGCAAGTCGGCGGTCGTGCTTCTGGTCGAGGACGAGGAGGCGGTGCGCCGCGGCGGCAAGCGCATGCTGGAAACGCGCGGCTACACCGTCCATGAGGCCGGCTCCGGCGTCGAGGCGCTCGATATCCTGGATGAGCTGGACGGCAAGGTCGACGTCGTCGTCTCCGACGTCGTCATGCCGGAAATGGATGGGCCTTCGCTGCTGCGCGAGCTGCGCAAGAAATATCCCGACCTGAAGTTCATCTTCGTCTCCGGCTATGCCGAAGACGCCTTTGCCCGCAACCTGCCGGCCGACGCCAAGTTCGGCTTCCTGCCAAAACCCTTCTCGCTGAAGCAACTGGCGGTCGCCGTCCGCGAAGCGCTCGACAGCCCGGATTGAGCCGTCAGCCGCGCCGGGCGATCAGGATGCCGAGGAGAACGATCGCGCCACCGATCGCCTGAAGGCCGCCGACCGCTTCGCCGAGCAGTCCCCAGGCGAGGAGGGCTGCGACGACCGGCTGAAGCAGCAGCGTCAGCGAGGAAAAGGCGGGCGGCAGAAGGCCGAGCGCATAGGTGATCGCGACCTGCCCGCCGGCATGGCTGATGAAGGCGAGCCCGAGCAGGATCGCCCAGCCATAGGCGCTCGGCGGCAGCAGCGTGCCTTCCGTAAAATAGGCCAGCGGCAGGATGCAGACCGCGGCGGAGGCGGTGCTCCAGATCATGATGCGCACGGTATCGAAGCGGCTGCGCAGGCGGCCGATCGCCAGAATATAGCCGGCATAGAAGATCGCCGCGATCACCGCCACGCCGTCACCCTGCAGGTAGCCGTCGCCCAGCGCCGCCGGCCCGCCCTTCAGCGTCACGACGCCGGCAAGCGCGATCGCAAGCCCGGCGACGAAAATACGGCTGACCGCGGCGCGGAGAAACATCCAGCCGATCAGCGTGACGAAGACCGGCGCCAGATTAGCAAGCAGCGTCGCATTGGCGACCGAGGTCATGTGCAGCGACAGATGCCAGGCGCTGAGATCGGCGGCGAGCATCAGGCCGGGAAGCACGAGAAGCGCATAGTCCGAGAACCGCTCCGGCTTTGCGCCGTCGGCGCGTCCCTTCCTCGCCGCGAAGGTGAAAAGCGGGATCAGCGCCAGCGCCACGCGCCAGAAGGCGGTGGCCATCGGCCCCACTTCCGAGAGCCGCACGAAGATAGGCGAGCCGCCGATCGCCGCGCCGCCGATCAAAAGGGCGGCAAGGGCTGCGCGTTGACCGGCCGCGGGCGCTGCGGAAGAAATCTGCGACACGTCGTGGTCCGTCAGGAAGCGAGGGCGACCGCGATCTCGGCGGCAAGGCGGGCGTTGTTTTCGACCAGCGCGATATTGGTCTTGAGGCTGCGGCCGTCGGTGAGATCGAAAATCGTGCTGAGGAGATAAGGCGTTACCGCCTTGCCGGTGATGTCGTCGCGCTCGGCGCTGTCGAGCGCGCGGGCGATATAGATTTCCATCTCCTCGCGCGGGATTTCGTCGGCCTCCGGCACCGGATTGGCGACGAGCATGCCGCCGTCGACACCGAGCGCCTCGCGGGTCGCCTGGAAATTGGCGATCGCGGCGGGGCTGTCGAGCGTCAGCGGGCTGCGAAGGCCGGAAGCGCGCGACCAGAAGGCGGGGAATTCGGCGCTGCCGAAGGTCACGACCGGAACGCCGCGCGTTTCCAGCACTTCCAGCGTCTTCGGAATGTCGAGGATCGCCTTGGCGCCGGCGCAGACGACGATGACGCCGGTGCGGGCAAGCTCTTCCAGATCGGCGGAAATGTCGAAACTCTCTTCGGCGCCGCGATGCACGCCGCCGATGCCGCCGGTCGCAAAGACGCGCACGCCCGCATGCGCGGCGGCGATCATGGTGGCGGCGACCGTCGTCGCGCCCGTGCGGCGCTCGGCGACCGCGAAGGCGAGGTCGGCGCGCGAGACCTTCATGGCGTCCTTGGTCTGCGCAAGCGCTTCCAGCTCTTCCGCCTCGAGGCCGATATGCAGCCGGCCGTGGATGACCGCGATGGTCGCGGGCACCGCACCCTCCTCACGGATGATCGCCTCGACGCTGCGGGCCATCTCGATATTGCCGGGGTAGGGCATGCCGTGGGTGATGATGGTCGATTCCAGCGCCACGATGGCCGCGCCGCGCAGCTTGGCGGCGGCGACTTCCTTCGAATAGGAGATCGGCAGAAGCGGCGAAATGGGCTTGCTCATGGGACTATCCACTTTTCTTGACGGGTGAGGGCGGGATTTGCCGCCTTCATGACAGTATTTTAGCCGCGCCTACAAGGCCTAGCGTCGATTTCATGAGGTCCGGCGAAAGATTTTCGGCGACCGCGAAGGGCGATTGCACGGTGATCGCCGCCGCCGCCGCGCCATGCCGCAGCGCTTCCGCCAGCGTCGATCCGGCAAGCAGTGCCGACAGCATCCCGGCAGCCAGCGAATCTCCCGCACCGGTGACATCGCCGATTTCATCCACCATCGGCGGTGCGAGGCTGGCAACCGTGCCGCCGGAAAAGGCGACGATTTCGCCCTGTCCGCGCGTGATCGCCCCGCCTTTCAGCCCGAGTGCCTGGAGCGCCCGCACCGTTTCCACCGGATCGTCCGCCGCGCGTCCCGTCAGCGCCGCCGCCTCGGCGCGGTTGAGGAAAAGATAGTCGATGCCGGCAAGGCAGGGCCGCAGCCGCACGACCTTGGCCGGCGATATGGCGATCGCCGCCAGCGGCTTGTCGCAGGAAGACGCCCGCGCCGCGATCGCCAGAAGCGTTTCCTCCGGCAGGTTGGCGTCGCAGACGATGAGGTCGGCCACCTCGAAAGCGTCGCGCACCGCGCGGATCGCCAGCCGGCGCGGCCCGAAAAGCTTGTAAAGCTCCATGTCGGCAAGCGCGATGACGAGATTGCCGTCGTTCTCGATGATGGCTGTGTAGCTCGGCGTCTTGCGGTCGAGGAAGACGAAGGGCCGGTCGTCGACGCCGGCGTGACGCGCGGCGTCGGCCACCATTTCGCCGGTCGCATCGCCGCCGCGCGGCGAGATCAGCCGGACATCGAGGCCGAGACGGGCGAGATTGCGCGCCGCATTGAAGCCGCCGCCGCCGGCCTCCTCGAACCATGCGCCGGGATTGCTGGCGCCGGGCGCGGTGTCGCCGAAAATGCGGCCGCGACGATCGATATGGGCGCCGCCAAGGACGAGAACGGAGGTCTTCATGCGGCGTCTCTCCGCTCGTAAAAAACCCGAATCGTGCGCGCCGGACGTGCGGCTTTCAGGCCCTCCGCCGCATGGCCGAAGGCAGGGTAAGTCCTTGCACGGAAAGAGGAAAACAAATATCGAACAGAATCCATTTTACCTTTTTCTTTCAACTGTTTGGCGAGGGCTTGCGTGATTGGAACAAATCAAGTACAAACTTCGCATCGGCGGCTACGTTGCCTAGGCGGCTTCAATAACCTAAAGGTGGATCGGATGTCACAAAATAGTTTGCGGCTCGTAGAGGATAAAACAGTGGATAAAAGCAAGGCGCTCGAAGCGGCTCTCTCCCAGATCGAGCGCTCGTTCGGCAAGGGCTCCATCATGAAGCTCGGCGGCAAGGACAGCGTGATCGAGGTCGAGACGGTTTCGACGGGGTCGCTGAGCCTCGACGTCGCGCTCGGCATCGGCGGCCTGCCGAAGGGCCGCATCATCGAAATCTACGGCCCGGAAAGCTCGGGCAAGACGACGCTGGCGCTGCAGACCATCGCGGAATCGCAGAAGAAGGGCGGCATCTGCGCCTTCGTCGATGCCGAACACGCGCTCGATCCGGTCTATGCCCGCAAGCTCGGCGTCGATCTCGAAAACCTGCTGATCTCGCAGCCCGATACCGGCGAGCAGGCGCTCGAAATCACCGATACGCTGGTGCGCTCCGGCGCCATCGACGTGCTGGTCGTCGACTCGGTCGCCGCGCTGACGCCGCGTGCCGAAATCGAGGGCGAGATGGGCGAAAGCCTGCCGGGCCTCCAGGCCCGCCTCATGAGCCAGGCGCTGCGCAAGCTGACGGCGTCGATCTCCAAGTCGAACACCATGGTCATCTTCATCAACCAGATCCGCATGAAGATCGGCGTCGTCTACGGTTCGCCGGAAGTGACGACCGGCGGCAACGCGCTGAAGTTCTACGCCTCTGTGCGCCTCGACATCCGCCGCGTCGGCGCCGTCAAGGATCGCGACGAGGTGATCGGCAACCAGACCCGCGTCAAGGTCGTCAAGAACAAGATGGCCCCGCCCTTCAAGCAGGTCGAGTTCGACATCATGTACGGCGAGGGTGTCTCCAAGACCGGCGAGTTGATCGACCTCGGCGTCAAGGCCGGCATCGTCGACAAGTCCGGCGCCTGGTTTTCCTACAACAGCCAGCGCCTCGGCCAGGGCCGCGAGAATGCCAAGATCTTCCTGCGCGACAATCCGGATCTCGCCCGCGAGATCGAGACGGCGCTGCGCCAGAATGCCGGCCTGATCGCCGATCGCTTCCTGGAAAACGGCGGTCCTGAGAGCGGCGACGACGACTCCGGCCCGGATATGTGATCCAGGGCCGCCTGCGCTGCCTGAAAATCGGATTGCCTTTGACCGGCCGCATATCGTCAGATGTGCGGCCGGTTTTGCCTGTCCGGCTGGACAGGTCGCGGGGCGAACGATAAAAGCCGGTAAATTTGACTGTGATCTGCCTTCGGCAGCAATGAAGGGCATAAGATGAGTGGTGTGAACGAAATCCGGTCGACCTTCCTCGACTACTTCAAGAAGAACGGCCACGAGATTGTTCCGTCGAGCCCGCTGGTGCCGCGCAACGACCCGACGCTGATGTTCACCAATGCCGGCATGGTGCAGTTCAAGAACGTCTTCACCGGCCTGGAGCAGCGCCCCTACAAGACGGCGTCGACCGCGCAGAAATGCGTGCGCGCCGGCGGCAAGCACAACGACCTCGACAATGTCGGTTATACTGCCCGCCACCACACCTTCTTCGAAATGCTCGGCAACTTCTCCTTCGGCGATTATTTCAAGGATCGCGCCATCGAGCTTGCCTGGAACCTGATCACCAAGGAGTTCGGTATCGACGCCAGGCGGCTGCTGGTCACCGTCTATCACACCGACGACGAGGCCTTTAACCTCTGGAAGAAGATCGCCGGTCTGCCGGACGACCGCATCATCCGCATTCCGACCAGTGACAATTTCTGGGCGATGGGCGATACCGGCCCCTGCGGTCCGTGCTCGGAAATCTTCTACGACCATGGCGACCATATCTGGGGTGGCCCTCCCGGCTCCCCGGACGAGGACGGCGACCGCTTCATCGAGATATGGAACCTCGTCTTCATGCAGTACGAGCAGGTGACGAAGGAAGAGCGCATCGACCTTCCGCGTCCCTCGATCGACACCGGCATGGGCCTGGAGCGCATCGCCGCCGTGCTCCAGGGCGAGCATGACAATTACGATATCGACCTCTTCCGCGCGCTGATTTCGGCCTCGGTCGAGGCGACCGGCGTGCCGGCCGAAGGCGAGCGCCGCGCCAGCCACCGCGTCATCGCCGACCACCTGCGTTCGTCCGCCTTCCTGATCGCCGACGGCGTTCTGCCGTCGAACGAGGGCCGCGGCTATGTGCTGCGCCGCATCATGCGCCGCGCTATGCGCCACGCGCAGCTTCTCGGCGCGCGCGATCCGCTGATGTACCGCCTGCTGCCGACGCTGGTGCAGGAAATGGGCCGTGCCTACCCGGAACTCACCCGCGCCGAGGCGCTGATTTCCGAGACGCTGAAGCTTGAGGAAACCCGCTTCCGCAAGACGCTGGAGCGCGGCCTGTCGTTGCTCTCGGATGCGACGGCGACGCTCGGCAAGGGCGACATGCTCGACGGCGAGACCGCCTTCAAGCTCTACGACACCTACGGCTTCCCGCTCGACCTGACGCAGGACGCGCTGCGCGCCCGCGGCATCGGCGTCGAGATCGGCGGTTTCACCGACGCGATGGAGCGCCAGAAGGCGGAGGCCCGCTCGCATTGGGCCGGCTCCGGCGAGAAGGCGACGGAAACCGTCTGGTTCGAGCTGAAGGAAAAGCTCGGCGCCACCGAATTCCTCGGCTACGACACCGAGACGGCGGAAGGCGTCATCCAGGCGATCGTCAAGGACGGCGCCGTCGTGCCGTCGGCCTCGGCCGGCGACAAGGTCCAGATCGTCGTCAACCAGACGCCGTTCTACGGCGAGTCCGGCGGCCAGATGGGCGACGCCGGCGTGATCGCCAGCGACCACGCGAAGCTTGCCGTCGACGACACGCAGAAGAAGGGCGAGGGCCTGTTCGTCCATGCCGCGACGGTCGCGGAAGGCACGATCAACACCGGCGATGCCGTGGCGCTCACCGTCGATCACGCCCGCCGCTCGCGCCTGCGCGCCAACCATTCCGCCACCCACCTGCTGCACGAGGCGCTGCGCGAGGTGCTCGGCACCCACGTCGCCCAGAAGGGCTCGCTGGTTGCGCCCGAGCGCCTGCGCTTCGACGTCTCGCATCCGAAGCCGATGACGGCCGACGAGCTGAAGGTCGTCGAGGAGATGGCGAACGAGATCATATTGCAGAACGCGGCGGTCACGACCCGCCTGATGAGCGTCGACGATGCGATTGCCGAAGGCGCGATGGCGCTGTTCGGCGAGAAGTACGGCGACGAGGTCCGCGTCGTGTCGATGGGCACCGGCCTTCGCGGCGGCAAGGCGGGCAAGCCTTATTCGGTCGAGCTTTGCGGCGGCACGCATGTGACTGCCACCGGCCAGATCGGCCTGGTGCGCGTCCTTTCCGAAAGCGCCGTCGGCGCCGGCGTTCGCCGCATCGAGGCGGTGACGGGCGAGGCGGCCCGTGACTATCTCGCCGAGCAGGACGAGCGCGTGAAGGCGCTTGCCGCGGCGCTGAAGGTCCAGCCGGGCGAAGTGCTTGGCCGCGTCGAGGCGCTGGTGGACGAGCGCCGCAAGCTGGAGCGCGAACTGGCGGACGCCAGGCGCAAGCTCGCCATGGGCGGCGGGCAGGGCGGCTCGGCCGATGCCGTGCGCGACGTCGGCGGCGTCAAGTTCCTCGGCAAGGCCATTTCCGGCATCGATCCGAAGGACCTGAAGGGCCTTGCCGACGACGGTAAGGCAAGCCTCGGTTCGGGCGTCGTGACGCTGATCGGCGTTTCGGAAGACGGCAAGGCCAGCGCCGTCGTCGCCGTCACCCCGGACCTCGTCGGCCGTTTCAGCGCCGTCGATCTGGTGCGCGTCGCGTCTGCCGCCCTCGGCGGCAAGGGCGGCGGCGGCCGTCCGGATATGGCCCAGGCCGGCGGCCCGGATGGGGCGAAGGCCGATGAGGCGATCGAAGCCGTGGCGGCTGTGCTCGCCGGCTGATCGCCGCGCTGCGAAAATTCAAAGGGCTGCGGGAGCGTCGCTTCCGCAGCCCTTATGCATCCTGATCCAGGATATCAGGAAACGGCCGTAAAGGCCCGGCATTTATGCCGTCGGCGGTGCCGGCATCGCCGCATTGTCGATCTCGGTGGCGCGCTGGTAGGCCTCGCGGCCGCTGAGGCGGTTCCAGTAGTTGACGAAGGGCTGGCGCTTCTCGATCGAGCCGAAGCGCAGGCCCCAGCCGACATGCGAGCCGACATAGACGTCGGCGGCGGTGAAGCGGTCGCCGGCGATATAGGGCGATTGCGAGACGGCATATTCGAGCGCGTCCATGACATCTTCGAAACGGCCGCAACCCACCATGCCGACGCGATCGGCCGGCGTTTCGAACCCCAGCGACCTGTTGGTGACCGCCATTTCCAGCGGGCCGGCGGCGAAGAACATCCAGCGGTAATAGGCGCCGCGCTCGGCGGCCGTCGGCGCGAGGCCCGCCTCGGGGAAGGCGTCCGCGACATAGGCGCAGATCGCCGGGCACTCGGTGACGACGGTCTTGCCGTGCCGGATCGCCGGCACCTTGCCCATCGGGTTGACGGCGAGATAGCCCGGCGCCTTCATCGTCGTGCCGAAGTCCAGATATTCGGTTCTGTAGGCAACGCCGGCCTCTTCCAGCATCCAGCGGACGATGCGCCCGCGCGACATCGGATTGGTGTAGAAGACGATCTCTTCGGTCATGCTTCGGTCCTCCGTTCGGATGAAGGATAACAGTTCCCGCCGTAATAAAAAACGGCGGGGAAAGCCCCGCCGTCGCTGTTCATACGTTGGCCGATAATGACCGCGCCTTAGGCGGCCATCGCCTTCTGGAGGTTTTCGTCGATCTTGTCGAGGAAGGCGGTGGTGGAGAGCCAGGGCTGGTCGGGGCCGATCAGCAGCGCCAGGTCCTTGGTCATGAAGCCCGCTTCAACGGTGTCGACGCAGACCTTTTCCAGCGTGGAGGCGAACCTGGCGAGTTCGGCGTTGTCGTCGAGCTTGGCGCGGTGCGCGAGGCCGCGGGTCCAGGCGAAGATCGAGGCGATCGAGTTCGTCGAGGTTTCCTGGCCCTTCTGGTGCTGGCGGTAGTGGCGGGTCACCGTGCCGTGCGCGGCTTCTGCTTCGACCGTCTTGCCATCCGGCGTCAGCAGAACGGAGGTCATGAGGCCGAGCGAGCCGAAGCCCTGGGCGACCGTGTCGGACTGGACGTCGCCGTCGTAGTTCTTGCAGGCCCAGACGTAGCCGCCGGACCACTTCAGCGCGGAAGCGACCATGTCGTCGATCAGGCGGTGTTCGTAGGTGATGCCGATT
>Ga0153956_1001206_pt1 | contig 23878 bp, 19 predicted proteins | sample TSFL040MetaG_FD_104704 | JGI IMG/M metagenome (GOLD analysis project Ga0153956, IMG submission 104704) | Attine ant fungus gardens microbial communities from Florida, USA - TSFL040 MetaG | ecosystem: Host-associated > Fungi > Mycelium > Unclassified | place: USA: Florida, Wekiwa Springs... | reverse complement strand
GGGGCGGCGATAACGCGCCCGACGGAGAACTCTGAAAACAGGAAACCCGGTTCTCGTGGGGACCCATGGGGACCGTAAGGCAACACTTGCGGCATTTGTGCAACGCCACGGGGGCGGCCCGATTGTCGGCTAAGTGGTTTCATCGTATGCGAAACTCATGATCGATATGGTGCAACGCCGCGGATTTGGCAGACCTCCGGCCTCGGAGAGCGAGGGCCGGGGACTCACACGGCTGCTTGATGCCGTATCGGCGAGCCATGTTCGCGCGGCCGCGTTCCTTGTCGTCTGCGGATTTCTGTTTTTCCTGCCCGGCCTGTTCAACATCGGACCGATCGACCGCGACGAGGCGCGCTTCGCGCAGGCATCCAAGCAGATGGTGGAAACCGGCGATCCCGTCGATATCCGTTTTCAGGACGAGGTCCGTTACAAGAAACCGGTCGGGATTTATTGGCTGCAGGCGGCGGTCGTGAAAACCGCCGGAGCACTCGGCCTGCCGCGCCCGGAAATCCGGATCTGGCTCTATCGTGTGCCGTCGCTGTTCGGGGCGATCGGCGCGGTGTTGCTGACCTATTGGAGCGCACTTGCCTTCGTGACACGACGCGGCGCCGTGCTGGCGGGCCTGATCATGTGCAGTTCGGTGCTGCTCGGCATCGAGGCGCGGCTTGCAACGACCGATGCCGTGCTGCTGTTGACCATGACGGCGGCGATGGGCGCGCTGGCGCGGATCTATCTGTCATGGCAGCGGGGCGAAGCGTTCGTGCGCGGTGCGTGGGCGTTGCCCGCGATCTTCTGGACGGCGGTCGCCGCGAGCGTTCTCGTCAAAGGGCCGCTGATCTTCCTGATCGCGGGCCTGACGATCGTGACGCTGGGTTTTCTTGACCGCTCGATGCAGTGGTTGCGGCGGCTGCATCCTGTGCCCGGCGTGATCTGGATGCTGATCCTAATCCTGCCGTGGTTCATCGCGATCTATCTGAAATCGGGCGACAGTTTCTTCGTCAATTCCGTCGGCGGCGACATGCTGAGCAAGGTCGCGGCACCCCAGGAATCCCATGGTGCGCCGCCCGGCCTCTATTTCGTTTTGTTCTGGGTGACATTCTGGCCGACCTCGACGCTCGCGGGCGTTGCGGCACCCGCGGTCTGGCGCGCGCGGCGCGAACCTGGCGCGCAGTTCCTGCTGGCATGGCTGGTGCCGTCCTGGATCGTGTTCGAACTCGTCATCACCAAGTTGCCGCATTACGTGCTGCCGCTATATCCCGCGATCGCCATCCTGATCGTAGGCACACTGCAAAGCCATGCGCTGTCGCGCGCGTCATGGATCGTAAAGGGGGCGGCGTGGTGGTTCGTTTTTCCAGCCATCGCTTCGGTCGCGGCTATCGTGCTCGGCATCTCGGTGCTGAAACAACCGGTGTTCGCAGCCTGGCCGTTTGCGGCGGCGGCTATGGTGTTCGGCTTGTTCGCATGGTGGATGTATGACGACGCCCATGCGGAACGCTCGGTACTTAACTCTGTGGTTTCATCGCTGGCGCTGAGCGTTTGCGTGTTTGGCATTGTGCTGCCCGCGTTGACGCCGCTGTTTCCGAGCGTGCAGATCGCGAAGGCGTTGCGCAGTGTCGAATGTAAGGGTCCGCTGGCCGCGGCCGCCGGTTATCAGGAACCGAGTCTGGTCTTCATGGTCGGCACCCAGACGTTGCTTACCAACGGCACCGGCGCCGCGGATTTCCTGCAGCAGGGAAGCTGCCGCTTCGCATTGGTCGAATGGCGTGAGGAGAGAGCCTTTGCGCAACGCGCCGATGCGATCGGGCTGCGCTATGCGATCGTCAAGCGAATCGAGGGCTACAACATCTCCCAAGGACGCGAAGTTTCCGTGGCGGTGTTCAGGTCGGATGCCGATGAGTGACGCGCCGGCGCCGCTCCTTTTGTCATGAGCACGGCTTCGCAAGCACTGAGCCTTGCGTGGCGTGGCGCAGTCCGTCTGTTCGGGCCACCCGCGCATGCGCACCGGTTCGACGCACGCCGCAGGCTTGCGCGACACTGGTGCTGGACCATGATGTTGGGCGGCGCCGCTATCGTTGCATTGATGGTTCTCGTCGATGCACCTGAAATTCGCTTGATGCCGCCGCGTGGCACGGCCTCGTTATGGCCGGTGCGGATCATCACCGATTTCGGCAAGTCCAGTTACGTACTGACGGCGCTCGCTACCGGCACCTGTCTGGTGTTTCTATCGGGCTCGTTCATGCAAAGCGCGGCACGAGCGCGAGCGACCAATCTGTCGAGTCGGCTCGCTTTCCTGTTTCTCGCGGTTCTGGTTCCGGTCGCGGCCGGCGAGGTTTTGAAAGGCATCATCGGGCGCGGACGCCCATTCGTCGGCGGCGCGGCGGATGCATTTCATTATTCCCATTTTGCCTGGAGCGAGGCCTATGCGAGTTTCCCCTCGGGCCATGCGATCACCGCCTTTGCGCTGGCTTTCGCGCTCGCCTCGCTAGTTCCAAAATGGCGGAGCACGATCTGGGCCTATGCGCTCCTGATCGCGCTGACGCGCCTGGTTCTGCTGGCGCATCATCCCAGTGACGTGCTGGCGGGAGCGCTGGTCGGCATCCTCGGGGCGATGGCGGTGCGCTACTGGTTCGCAGCGCGCCATCTGATTTTCACGATCGAGCCGGATGGAGCCATCCGGGCCACGCGGGGCGGGCTCGCAGACGGCTGAAAAGGGGTTGCCCGGAAACGGAACGCCCCATAAAAGGCGCCGGACGCACTGGCTGCCTTCCGGAAGACCGCGCCGGACCCAGAGATCGATGGACCAATGACCGAAGCATCGCCGACCGAAGCATCGCCTCCTATGAGCAGCGTCGAACCGGCGGTTTCCGTCGTCGTTCCCGTTCGTAACGAGGAACATAATATCGGGCCGTTGATCGATGAGATTAGCACGGCGCTCGGCAAGCAATGGTCCTACGAAATCATCTACGTCAATGACGGTTCGTCGGATACAACTGGCGAGCGGTTGCTGGAGCGCATGAAGGCGCAAAGCAACCTGCGCCAGATCCGCCACGAGAAATCCGCCGGTCAGTCCGCCGCGGTGCGCACCGGGGTCCGCGCCGCACGCGGTCGCATCGTCGTGACACTCGACGGCGATGGCCAGAACAATCCCGCATTCCTACCGGCGTTGATTCTCGCGATCGAACAGGGCGAGGGCCGAGTTGGTCTTGCCGCAGGTCAGAGAGTCGGACGGCAGGACACGACGTTCAAAAAATGGCAGTCGCGCATCGCCAATACCGTCCGCAACGCAATCCTGAAGGACGGCACGCGCGACACCGGTTGCGGGCTGAAGGGTTTCCGCCGCGAGGTCTTTCTCGCGCTGCCTTACTTCGACGGGTTGCATCGCTTCTTGCCCGCGCTGGTCCGGCGTGAGGGATTCGACATCGTTTACGTGGATGTGATCGATCGTCCGCGCCATTCTGGCGTATCGAATTACGGATTTTTTGACCGGCTGTGGGTTGGATTGATGGACCTCGCAGGCGTCTGGTGGTTGATCCGCCGCAAGAAGTCGAAGCCGGTGGCAACCGAGGTGCGTTGATGCTGATCCAGTTCGGTCAGGCGTTTCACGACTATATTTACGATGTCTTCGTCGCCAAGTTCGATTTCTGGCTGGCGTTCGGACTCGTGGCGCAGCTCTTCTTCACCGCACGCTTTCTCGTGCAATGGATTTCAAGCGAGCGGGCTGGGAAAAGCGTGGTCCCGATTGCGTTCTGGTTTTTCTCGATGGGCGGCGGTGTGATGACGCTGATCTACGGCATCGCCAAGCGTGAGCCGATCATCATCTTCGGCCAAGGGCTTGCCACCGTGATCTATCTTCGCAACATCATGCTCATCTTCAAAAACCGCGGCCGCGCATCGCAGACCATCGATCGGTGAGAATCACTTCGCGGCGTTGAAAGCCGCGAATCCGTTTTCGAAATCCGCCTTGAGATCATCGAGGCTTTCCAGCCCGATATGCAGGCGCAGCGTCGGACCACCGGGCGCCCATGTCGTCGCGGTGCGATAGTCATTGCAGTCGAACGGCACGATCAGACTCTCGAACCCACCCCATGAATAGCCCATGCCGAACAACGTCAGTGTATCGAGCAGCGCATCGACGGCTTTTTGTGGAGCAGGTTTCAGCACGATACTGAACAGCCCGCTCGCGCCGGTGAAATCGCGCTTCCAGATCGCGTGACCCGGGTCGTTTTCCAGCGCGGGATAAAACACCCGTGCGACTTCGGGGCGCGCTTCGAACCAGCGCGCCATATCGAGCGCCGAGGCTTGATGATGCGCGAGCCGCACCTTAAGCGTGCGCAGGCCGCGCAAAGCGAGAAACACGTCGTCCGGCCCGCAGCAGACGCCGAGCAGGCGGATCGCTTCCTGCACCTTGGGCCACGCCCTGACGTTGGCTGCGATAGTGCCGAACATGATGTCGGAATGGCCGCCGATATATTTGGTCGCAGCCTGGATGCTAATGTCGACACCCTGGTCGAGCGAGCGATGAAAGAGCGGCGTCGCCCAGGTGTTGTCGTCGATCACCAGCGCGCCCTTATCGTGGGCGACAGCCGCGATGGCGGGAATGTCGCTCATCTCGAAGGATTGCGAACCCGGTGCTTCGACCAGCACAGCGCGGGTATTCGGCTTGAACAGTCTGGCGATATCGCCCCCAATCAAGGGATCGAAATAAGTCGTCTCGACGCCGTAGCGCGCCAGCATGCCATCGCAGAATCCGCGCGTCGGACGATAGGCATTGTCGGTCACCAGCACGTGATCGCCGGACGTCAGAACCGCGAGGAGGGCTGTCGTAATCGCGGCGACACCGGAAGGTGCAAGTCCGACACCGGCGCAATTATCACCCTCGAGCGCCTTCAAGGCTTGCCGCAGCGCCTTGGTGGTCGGCGTGCCGTGACGGCCGTACTGGAATTCGCCGCGATGTGCATGCAAGTCTTCGGCACTCGGATAAAGCACCGTTGAACCGCGCACGACCGGCGGATTGATGAAACCGCGCTGCGCCGCTGTGTCGCGCCCCGCGGTGACGAGGGTTGTGGCGATGCCCTGACGGGGCAGCGCGGCGGATGGACTCTTGGGATCGGATGGCGTTTTCATTGCATGCAATAAGGCGGCAGCCGCCCCAAACGTCAACCCCCGCAACGTATGGCAAGACTTGCTTCTCTCGGAAGCCGGGGCAAGGCTGCCGTCTATCGCTCAAGGCTGGATATTGGCCAGCCGGGCGGAGACGTGTATCAGGGACAGGCGTGTTCACAGCCGGAAAGGTCTTTTCATGAAATACGGATGGTTCGGTATCGTGACGACCTCGGTGTTCCTGGGCAGCCTTGCCCCCGCGAGTGCGCAGACGACCCTCAAGACCATCCAGGAACGAGGCGTCCTGAGTTGTGGCGTCAGCCAGGGATTGCCCGGTTTTTCCGCACCTGACGATACCGGAAAATGGAGCGGCCTCGATGTGGATTTCTGCCGCGCACTGGCGGCTGTCGTCCTGAACGATCCGCTCAAGGTGAAATTCGTGCCGCTCTCCGCCAAGGACCGTTTCACGGCCCTTCAGTCCGGCGAGATCGACGTGCTGTCGCGCAACACCACATGGAGCTTGTCGCGCGACACCTCGCTCGGGCTGAACTTCACGGCGGTGATGTATTACGACGGACAGGGCTTCCTAGTCCGCAAGTCGTTGAAGGTCAATTCGGCGCTGGAACTGAATGGTGCGTCGGTATGTGTGCAGACCGGCACCACCAACGAGCAGAACCTCGCTGACTATTTCCGCGCCAACAACATGAAGTACGAGGTGGTGGCGTTCGCCACGGCGGATGAAACCATCAAGGCTTACGAATCCGGCCGCTGCGACGTATTCACCTCCGACGTGTCGCAGCTTTATGCCGAGCGCCTCAAACTCGCGGTGCCGGACGATCATGCGGTGCTACCAGAAATCATTTCGAAGGAGCCGCTCGGTCCCGTGGTTCGCCATGGCGACGATCAATGGTTCGACATTGTGAAATGGACATTGTTCGCGATGATCGATGCCGAGGAGATGGCCGTCACCCAAAAGAACGTCGACGAGCTTGCCAAATCACCCAAGCCCGAGATCGCGCGGCTGCTCGGCAAGGATGGCAATTACGGCGAGCAACTCGGCCTCACCAAGGATTGGGTGGTGCGGATCGTGAAGGCGGTCGGCAATTACGGCGAAGCATTCGACCGCAATGTCGGCGCCGGTTCCAAGCTCAAGATATCGCGTGGCCTCAACAAGCTCTGGAATCAGGGCGGCATCCAGTACGCGCCGCCAATCCGCTGATCGCGGGCGTGACGATGGCATCCGCGCCGCGCCGGCCTCCGTTTCGTCCACTCGCGCGTTTTGCGCGCGCATTGTCGGGCGGCACAGGATGGAAAGGCATCGCGGGACAACTGCTGTTCGCGGGCCTGCTTGTATGGTTGATGTCCGGCATCGTCATCAACGCACACACCAACCTGCAGGCGCAGCACATCGCATCCGGCTTCGGCTTTTTGTCGGGCACGGCTGGCTTCAGCGTCAATCAGGCGCTGATCCGCTATTCGGAGGCCGACACTTATCTGCGCGTATTCGAAGTCGGACTTCTGAACACGCTGCTCGTCTCCATCATCGGCATCGTGTTCGCCACGTTGATCGGTTTTGCCGTGGCCCTTGGGCGGCTATCGCCGAACTGGCTCTTGGCGCGTTTGTCGGAAGGTTATGTTGAAATCATCCGCAATCTGCCGCTCCTGTTCCAGTTGCTGTTCTGGTATCTTGCGGTGCTGGCGGCGTTGCCAAATCCCCGACAAAGCCTGTCGGTATTCGGCCTCGCATTCCTGAACAATCGTGGATTCGTCGTGCCGCACGTGATGCCGGAGCCGGGTGCTGGCGCGTTTGTGGTCGCCATTGTCGCGGCGATTGCCGCATCGCTGCTCATGGCCTTCTATGCGCGCCGGCGGCTTTATCGCCGCGGCGAGCGGTTGCGGGTGTGGCCGTTCGCGCTGGCGCTGCTGGCCGGCTTGCCGATACTGAGTATTGTCCTGTTCGGCGCGCCGGTGTCGTTCGATCTGCCGGTGCTGCGCGGCTTTAATTTCGCAGGCGGCACGCGGGTGACGCCGGAACTGGTGGCGCTGGCGATCGCGCTATCGACCTACACCGCCGCCTTTATCGCCGAGGTCGTGCGCGGCGGATTGCTCGCGGTGTCGAAAGGACAGATGGAGGCGGGCGCATCGCTCGGTCTGTCACGACCCGCGATCCTGCGCCTCGTCATCATTCCCCAGGCGATGCGGTTGATCCTGCCGCCTCTCACGAACCAGTATCTCAACCTCACCAAAAATTCCTCGCTCGCGGTGGCGATCGGCTATCCCGACCTGTTCTCGGTGTTCGCCGGAACGGCCTTGAGCCAAACGGGGCAGGCGGTGGAGATCATCGCGATGACGATGGCGGTGTATCTCGCGATCTCGCTGGTCACGAGTGCGCTCATGAATGTCTATGGCTGGCACATCGGCCGGAGTCAGCGCGCATGAGCGGGAACGACACCACATTCGTGCGCGAGACCCTCGCACCCGCGCGCAAGGCGCCTGTTGTCACCACGGGCTTCGTCGGATTTCTCCGCACGCGATTGTTCAACTCGCCGCTCAACATTACGCTCACTTTTGCCAGTGCCGTGCTGATATGGTTCGCGTTGGAGCCCACGATCCGGTTCATGCTGATCGATGCGGTCTGGACAGGCACCGACCGCACTGCATGCCTCGCAGACCAGGCAGGCCATCCAGTCGGTGCCTGTTGGCCGTTCATCCAGGCCAAATTCACGCAGTTGATTTATGGCTTCTATCCCGAGGACCAGCGCTGGCGCGCGAATCTGACATTCGCGCTGGCGGCCTTGCTGCTCGCGCCGCTGCTGGTGCCGAAAATCCCGGGCAAGACCCTCAACGCCGGGCTGTTCTTTATCGCGTTTCCATTCCTTGCGTTCTTCCTGCTGCGCGGCGGTGGGCTCGACGGCTTTGTCTTTTATTGGCTGGCCGAACTGTTCGGCAGCGCATGGAAGCCGTCTCTGACACGGTTCTGGCTCGATTTCAGCCTCACCGCCACGTTCGCCATGGCATCGATGATCCTGCTTGGAGGCGGATGGAAAAATGGACGACGTGCGGGGCTGTCGACCGCGCTGACATTCGCAGGGATTGCCGTCGTCATTGTCGCGCTGCATCTCGATCAGGGCGGACTGCCAGTTGTCGATACCCGGCAATGGGGCGGATTGCTGGTGACGCTGGTGGTGTCGATTACGGGCATTGCCGCCTCGATGCCGGTCGGCATTGCGCTAGCGCTCGGGCGCACCTCGCGCATTCCCCTGCTGCGCATCTTCTCGGTGGCTTTCATCGAATTCTGGCGCGGCGTACCGCTGATCACGGTGCTATTCTTCGCGACCTACATGCTGCCGCTGTTCCTGCCGGGCGATTTCACCATCGATGCCTTGGTGCGGGTGCTGGTCGGCATCGCGCTATTCGCTGGTGCCTACAACGCCGAGGTGATCCGTGGCTGACTGCTGGCGATCCCGCGCGGCCAGCGCGAGGCAGCGAATGCGCTCGGCCTGTCGTACTGGAAGACCACGGGCCTGATCGTGCTGCCGCAGGCACTGCGCCATGTCATTCCGAGCCTCGTTAACAGTTTCATCGCCTTGTTCAAGGACACCACGCTGGTGCTGATCGTTGCGATCTTCGATCTGCTCGGCCAGTTGCGCGCGGCGTTCGCCGATCCGAACTGGGCGACGCCGACAACGCTGTTCACCGGCTTCGCCTTCACCGGCATCATCTATTGGGTAGGCTGTTTTGCGATGTCGCGTTATTCGCTGTTCGTCGAGCGCCGCCTCAACGCGCACCGCCGTACCTGATATGGACAATCGCATGACCTCCGATCCGACCATTCGCATCGAAAAGCTGAACAAGTGGTTCGGCGATTTCCATGTGTTGCGCGACATCGATCTTGCCGTGGCGCGCAAGGAGCGGATCGTGATCTGTGGTCCCTCGGGTTCCGGAAAATCGACGCTGATCCGCTGCATCAACGCGCTGGAGGAGTTTCAGGAAGGCAAGATCGTCGTCGATGGCATCGAGCTCGGCCCCAATCTCAAGCGTGTCGATGATGTGCGCCGCGAGATCGGCATGGTGTTTCAGAGCTTCAACCTGTTTCCGCATCTCACGGTTCTGGAGAACTGTACGCTGGCGCCGATCTGGGTTCGCAACATGCCGAAGAAGGATGCCGAAGCGGCGGCGATGAAATATCTCGAACGGGTGCGAATTCCCGAGCAGGCCGACAAATATCCAGGTCAGATTTCAGGCGGCCAGCAGCAGCGTGTCGCCATCGCTCGCGCATTGACGATGAGCCCGAAGGTGATGCTGTTCGACGAGCCGACCTCGGCGCTCGATCCCGAAATGGTCAAGGAGGTGCTCGACACCATCGTGGACCTCGCCAATGACGGCATGACCATGATCGTGGTGACACACGAAATGGGTTTTGCGCGCGAGGTCGCCAACCGCGTGGTGTTCATGGATGCGGGACAGGTGATCGAGGTCAACACGCCCGAGGAATTCTTCGGTCACCCGAAGCACGAACGGACCAAGCTGTTTTTGAGTCAGATTCTGCGCTGAGGATGTTGCGTCGAGAGGTCTTAAACCTTCTCGAACGGAATGCTGATCTTGCTGGTCTTCTCCAGCCACTCAGGCACCGGCAGGTTTTTCGAGCGCATGAAATCCGGGTTGAACAGCTTGGATTGGTAGCGCGTACCGTAGTCGCACAATACGGTCACGATGGTGTGGCCAGGCCCCATTTCCTTTGCCATGCGGATCGCACCGGCGACATTGATGCCAGACGAGCCGCCGAGGCACAGGCCCTCATGTTCGAGCAAATCGAACACGACCGGCACGGCTTCCTCGTCCGGAATCTGGTAGGCGCGATCGACCGGGGCGTCTTCGAGGTTGGCGGTGATGCGGCCTTGTCCGATACCTTCTGTGATGGAGGAGCCTTCGGATTTGAGCACACCAGTGGTGTAATAGCTGTAGAGCGCGGCACCCATCGGATCGGCAATGCCGATCTGGATTTTGGAGTTCTTCGCTTTCAACCCGATGCCGACGCCCGCGAGCGTGCCGCCGCTGCCGACCGAGCAGACAAACCCGTCGACTTTGCCGCTGGTCTGCTCCCAGATTTCCGGCGCCGTGGTATCGATATGTGCCTGCCGGTTGGCGACGTTGTCGAACTGGTTGGCCCAGATCGCACCATTCGGCTCAGACTTCGCGATCTGTTCGGCGAGCCTGCCGGACAACCGGACATAATTGTTCGGGTTGTAGTAGGGGACAGCCGGCACTTCGACAAGCTGCGCACCGCACAGCCGCAGCATGTCCTTCTTTTCCTGGCTCTGCGTTTCCGGAATGACGATGACAGTGCGGAAGCCGAGCGCATTCGCCACCAGCGCCAGCCCGATGCCGGTGTTGCCCGCGGTGCCTTCGACGATGACGCCGCCGGGCTTCAAAGCGCCGCGCGCAATGGCATCACGGATGATGAACAACGCCGCGCGATCCTTCACCGACTGGCCGGGATTCATGAACTCGGCCTTGCCGAGGATGTTGCAGCCAGTCTGTTCCGAGGCGTGCTTGAGCTTGATGAGCGGCGTGTTGCCGATGGCCTCGATGACGTCTTGTCGGATTTGCATGGGACCGCAACAGGATGAATAACGATGCGATCAACCTAGTCGCGCGCGCCCCGCTCGACAAGCCTGACAATGGCCGTGCCGCCATGCGCGGTTAATGATCCCCCTTATTGCTTGGCAAGGATCACCTGTCGCACGTCGATGTTGCCAGAGAGGAATCCCGCCTCGCAGTAGGCAAGATAGTATTCCCACAACCGCCGGAAGCGTTCGTCGAAGCCGAGCGGTATCAGCTTCGGCCATGCGGCGCGGAAATTATCGCGCCATGTGGCAAGCGTACGGGCATAATCCTCACCGAAAATCCGCTCGCGGATCACCGGCACGCCGAATTTCTCGCCGAACCGTTTCAGGGTGCCGGGCGAGGGCAGCATGCCGCCCGGGAAAACGTAGCGTTGAATGAAATCGACTTCCTTGCGGTAGGTCTGGAAGAACCGGTCCTGAATCGTGATCGCCTGAATGCCGATCAGGCCGCCCGGCTTCAGCCGGTCGCGCAATTGCGAGAAATACTCCGGCCAGAACTGCTCACCGACTGCCTCGATCATTTCAATGGACACGATACGGTCGTACAGTCCGCGCTCATCGCGATAATCCTGAAAGCGAATTTCGACCTTGTCGCCGAGCCCGGCCTTGGCGATCCGTGCTCGCGCGAAGTCAAGCTGTTCGGCGCTAATCGTCAACCCCACGACCTTCGCGCCGCAATGTTTCGCAGCGTATTCGGCAAAGCCTCCCCAGCCGCAGCCGATTTCGAGCAGATCGTGACCGGGGCGCAGATCGATCGCTTCGGCCAGCCGCCGGTACTTGTTTTCTTGCGCGGCGGTGAGATCCTTGGTGTCGGCCTCGAACAGCGCGGACGAGTAGGTCATGGTGGGATCGAGCCATGCCGAATAGAACTCGTTGCCGATGTCGTAATGGGCGAGGATATTGCGTTTCGCCTGCCGCCTGGTGTTGCGGTTGAACCAGTGACGCACGTGCTGGAGGAAGCGCGCGACCGGCCGGTCTGTCAGCATCATGCCGCTGAGATCATGGTTGACGCAGAATACGTAGAGAAACTGCGTCAGGTTCGGCGTGTCCCATTCCCGCCGCAGATAGCTCTCGGCGATGCCGATGTCCCCGGACCGCAGAAAGCGCCAGCCGAATTTGTAATCATGGATCATCATGGAAGCCGACGGCCCATCCTCGATGCCGCCGCAACGCAGCATGCGGCCGTCGGGGAGAGTGATGTCGAGTTGGCCGCGCCGGAGCCGGGCTGCGAAGCCGAGTGCGAGGCGCGCCATGCGAGGGATGTCTTGAAGCAGCGTGTCGATATTGGCGGGCGTAAGAGCCGTCGGTTCTGACACTGCACAGTTCACGATACCGCTTCCTCCATCTTGTCAGACGTGGATTCATCGTGGCGGGATCGCGGTCAGGAGCGAAGCATCTGGACACGCAGACGATCCCGGCGATGAATTCATCGCAACGATAGCCTCCCTCCTTTGGGCGGCGGACGCAAGGGTTTCCCGGTGAGTCGATTCGCCGTGGAGGTAGAACCGTAGTTTCAGCCGGGGCGGTCGGAGCCGTTTACGACAGCAAAAAGCGGGAAGAGTTCCGCGCCGCCATGGTTGTGCGGCAGAAGAGAGCTTCTCGCGCGGGGGTTGTCGGCCACAATCCAATGAATTCTTGCAGGAATCTGCGATTCTGTAGCCTGCAAGAGCAGACCTTTGCGCCATTTCTGGGCATAACGTGATGGTCTTGATCCCGCTTAAATCGGGATTGAGCAATTGGTTCGGCCGCAGCGGCCTTGCAGGGGGTGCGACAACTGGCGCCGGTTTTCAGACTTCCGCTTCAGGGCGACGCGCTACCGGCGCGCGCGACGCGGATCTGCGCGCTTCTGGCGTCACTACTGCTTATGCCAGGCTGCATTCTGAAACAGGACCTGCCGAACCCGGCATTCGACATTCCCGCCGCGTACCAGAAGGATGCGACGCCGCAGAAACAGGATGCGCCGCCATCCCTCGACTGGTGGCGCGGTTTCCGCTCGCAGGAACTATCTGTGTTGATGGAGGAGGCCCAGCGGGTCAACCTCGATATCGCGGCCGCGACCGCCCGTATCCTTCAGGCCGACGCGCTGGCCCGCACCGCAGGCGCGTCGCTGTTGCCGTCGCTCGACGCCCATGCCTCCGCGACGCGCTCCAAATCGTCGTCCGGCTTCCTCAACAACGGCACCGCCGTCAGCCGGGGCACGATCAACACCTATTCGACCTCGCTCAGCGCCAGCTACGAGATCGATCTCTGGAGCAAGAACCGCGATGCGCTGCTGGCGGCGGAGAAGACCGCCGACGCCAACCGGTTCGACCGCGACACCATTGCGCTGACGGCGATGACGAGCGTCGCCAACGCCTATTTCCAGGTGCTCGCGGCGCAGGATCGCATCGCGACCGCGCAGCGCAACATCGCGAGCGCCAAGCGCATCTACGACGCGATCAAGGCGCGGGTCGATGCGGGCACAAGCTCCGACCTCGATCTCGCGCAGCAGGAAAGCCTGCTCGCCAACCAGCGCGCCGCGGTGCCGCCGCTGCGCCAGACGCTGACGCAAAACGTCAACATCCTCGCAACATTGGTGGCGCGGCCGCCGGAGCGCGTTCACGTCAAGGGTGGATCGCTTGCGCGTATTTCCACGCCGCGCGTGACCCCCGGACTGCCATCCGAGCTTCTGACCCAGCGGCCTGATATTCGCCGTCAGGAAGCGCAATTGGCCTCCGCGACGGCCAATGTCGGCAGCGCACGGGCCCAGTTCTTTCCGAGCATCCAGTTGACCGGGCAGGGCGGCTACCAAAGTGCTGCGCTGTCGGCCCTGTTCATGCCGCAATCGGCCTTCTTCAGTCTGGCGGCAGGCCTGACACAGCCGATCTTCGATGCCGGTCGCATTCAGGCGAATTTCGATTTGACCAAGGCACAGCAGGACGAATTGCTGCAAACCTATCGCAAGACGGTGATTTCGGCATTCTCGGATGTCGATACCGCGCTCGATGCCATCAAGCAGACGGCGAACCGGTTGCGGCTGCAACGCATTGTCGTGGCCTCATCGCGGCGCGCATTCGAGTTGTCGGAAAAGCAGTTGCAGGCCGGCACTGCCGACATCGTCACCGTGCTAAACACGCAGCAGACTCTGTTCCAGGCGGAGGATACCTTGTTGCAGGCGCAGCTGGCGTGGCTGCAATCCTATGTCAGCCTGTTCTCCGCCCTCGGGGGCGGCTGGGAGCCAAGAACTGTGTTGACGACAACGGAGCCAGCGAATGCTCACTAAATCGGGCGGGGACAGCAAGGTTGGCGAGAGCGTGGCGCGGGTCGCCGCCGGCGCGCGGCGGCGCACGGTGTCGCTGTTCATCGGCCTGATAATCGTGGCTGCGCTGGGCTGGCTCGTCTGGTCGCATTTCTACGGCGGACGGAACGCGTCCCGCACGCGCCCCGATCTGGCGGTGCCGGTACTCGCCGCGACGCCCAAGATCGAGGATGTGCCGGTCTATCTCGATGGTGTCGGCATGGTGAGGGCGCTGAACACCGTAACCGTCCGCGCGCAGGTGGACGGCAAGCTGTTGAAGGTGAATTTCGTCGAAGGACAGGACGTCAAGGCGGGCGACGTGCTCGCCGAAATCGATCCCGTGCTTTATCAGGCGCAATACGATCAGGCCGTCGCCAAGAAAGCGCAGGACTCGGCACAGCTCGCGAACGCGCGGCTCGACCTGAAACGCTACGAGCAACTCGCGGCCTCGAAAGCTGGCTCCGCGCAGCAGGCCGATACGCAGCGATCCACGGTCGCCCAGCTCGAGGCGCTGGTGCAGTCCGATCAAGCCGCGATCGACAACGCGAAGGCCACCCTCGGCTACACAAAGATCATCGCGCCGCTGACGGGCCGTACTGGTTTGCGGCAGGTCGACCCGGGCAACATCGTTCATGCGTCCGACACCACGGGCGTGGTGGTGTTGACGCAGCTGCAGCCAATCGCGGTGCAGTTCAGCCTGCCGCAGCAGGAGATCAATCGCGTCAACGCGGCGTCCGCCAAGGGAGAGCTCGCTGTCGATGTGTTCGGCAATGACGGCCGCACCGTCGTCGGCACCGGAATCATGCGCACCATCGATAATCAGGTTGACCCAACGACCGGTACGGTGAGGGTGAAAGCCGAATTCCCCAATCCGGACTATCAGCTCTGGCCGGGACAGTTCGTCAATGTCCGTCTCAAGGTCGAAACGCTGCCGCAGGCGCTGACGGTACCGACAGCCGCCGTGCAGCGCGGACCGTCCGGCACCTTCAGCTATGTCATCGGCAAGGACAGCACCGTCGCCGCCAAGGCCATCACCGTGATCCAGCAGGATGAAAGCACCGCGGTCATCGCCAGCGGACTTTCTCCGACCGACAAGGTGGTTACGACCGGCTTCGCCAACTTGTCCGACGGCTCGCAGGTGACGATCGGGAGCAACGACAACACACCGGCGCAAGACCTTGCGCCGCGTAAACGGGAGCACAAGGGCGGCGGGCGACGTTCGCGATAAAGGCAGGAAATGAGCGTTTCCGAACCATTCATCCGCAGGCCGATTGCGACCTCGCTGCTCGGGCTGGCACTCCTGATCGGCGGCGCGCTCGGTTATTGGTGGCTGCCGGTATCCTCGCTGCCGCAGGTCGATTTCCCGACCGTGCAGGTGACGACGCAGTTGCCGGGCGCGAGTCCCGATGTTGCCGCGTCGCTGATTACCGCGCCGCTGGAACGCCAGCTTGGGCAAATCCCTTCGCTGTCGTCGATGACCTCGACGAGTTCGTTCGGTGTCAGCCAGATTTCGCTACAGTTCGATCTCAATCGCGACATCGACGGCGCGACGCAGGACGTGCAGGCCGCGATCAATGCTGCTGCCGGTGTGTTGCCGAAGAACCTGCCGTATCCACCGACCTACGCGAAGGTCAACCCGGCCGATGCGCCGGTGATGACACTCGCGCTGACCTCCGACACCGTTTCCGTGCGCGCGATGAGCGACCTGGCCGACTCGCTGATGGCGCAACGGCTGGCGCAGATCACCGGCGTCGGCCGTGTCTCCGTGCTCGGCGGCCTGAAACCTGCCGTGCGTGTGCAGGCCGATCTGGCGCGCCTGGCCGCTTATGGCCTCGGCATGGAGGATTTGCGCACCGCGATTGCGGGCGCCAACGTTTCCGGCCCGAAAGGTTCGCTCGACGGCAAACAGCAATCCTACACCATCGCCGCCAACGACCAGTTGGCGACCGCAGATGCATATCGCGATGTCATCATCGCATATCGCAACAACGCGCCGGTGACGGTGGGCGATGTTTCGCAGATCATCGACGGGCTGGAGAACGACAAAACCGGCGGCTGGTATAAGAACCAGCCCGCCGTCATCATCGACATCCAGCGCCAGCCCGGCGCCAACGTCATCGACGTGGTGCAACAGATCCGCGCCGAGATTCCGAAGCTGCAGCAGGCGATTCCCGCAGGCGCTAAACTGACCATCGTCAGCGACCGCACCGTGACGATCCGTGCCTCGGTCCATGACGTGCAATTCACGCTGGTCCTCAGTGTCATTCTGGTGACGCTTGTGGTGCTCATATTCCTGCGCTCGATGCGCGCGACCATCATCGCGGGCGTGGCGCTGCCGCTGTCGCTGATCACCAGTTTCGGCATCATGTGGTTCGCGGGTTTCAGCCTCGACAACCTGTCCCTGATGGCGCTGACCATCGGCACCGGGTTCGTGGTCGACGACGCCATTGTCATGATCGAGAACATCGTCCGCCATATGGAAGATGGCGAGACGGCGATGGAAGCGGCATTGCGCGGCGCGCGTGAGATCGGCTTCACCGTGATCTCGCTGACGGTGTCGCTGATCGCGGTGTTCATTCCCTTGCTGTTCATGTCCGGCCTCGTCGGACGCATGTTCCGCGAATTTGCGCTGACGCTGACCATCGCCGTCGTCACCTCCGCCATCGTCTCGCTGACTCTGACGCCGATGATGTGTTCGCGGCTGCTGAAGCGTCACGGCGAGGAATGGGAAATTCCGGGGCTGCGCGCGGTCAGCGATTTCATCGACCGCACGGTGGAATTTTATCATCGCACCTTGCTGGTCGTGCTGCGGCACCAGCGGCTGACATTGCTCGTGACGCTGCTGACCGTGGTGGCGACGACGGTTCTCTATATCCTTGCGCCGAAAGGATTCCTCCCGTTGCAGGATACGGCCTCCATCGTCGCCGTGACCGAAGCAGGGCAGGATGTGTCCTTCGCCGAGATGCAGAACCGGCAGATGGCGGTCGCGAGTGTCATCGAGTCCGATCCGGACGTGACGGGGCTCGTTTCGAGCATCGGCGCGGGATCGGTCAACCCGACGCCCAATGTCGGCCGCATCACCATCAACCTGAAGCCACGCGACGAGCGCAAGGCCGACGTCACCGGCGTGATCGAGCGGCTGAAGCAGCGCATCGCCACGGTGCCCGGCATCTCGATCTATTTCCAGCCGGTGCAGGACATCCAGATCAGCACCAAGTCGAGCCGGTCGCAGTTCCAGTACACGCTGACCGGCACCGACCGCGACGAAGTCGTGAAATGGTCGGCCGCGCTGGTGCGTGAAATGCGCCGCCATCGGCTGTTCCGCGATGTCTCGTCGGAAGCGCAGGAGGGCGGGTTGCGGGCCGCGCTGGACGTCGATCGCCAACGCGCGGGCCAGCTCGGCGTCTCGCTGCAGGCAGTCAACGACACGCTGAACGATGCTTTCAGCCAGCGGCAGATCTCCACCATTTACGGACAGGCCAACCAGTATCGCGTGGTGCTCGAGGCGCAGCCGGAAGACCAGCGCGATCCGAACATCCTCTCCAAGCTTTACGTGCCGGGAGCCGCCAACACGACCGGCGCGGGTATGTCGCAGGTACCGATCGCAGCGGTCGCAACACTGACACGAACGACCGCGCCGCTGGCGATCTCGCATCAGGCTCAATTCCCCGCCGTGTCGTTGAGCTTCAATCTTGCACCGGGCGCCGCGCTCGGCGATGCCGTCGATGCCTTGCACAGGATCGAAAAGCGGATCGGCATGCCGGGCAACATCACCGGCCTCTATTCGGGCGATGCGGCTGAATTCTCGCGCTCGCTGTCCGGACAGCCGTGGCTGATCCTCGCCGCCATCGTTACGATCTACATCGTGCTGGGCGTGCTGTACGAGAGTTACATCCACCCGATCACCATTCTCTCGACGCTGCCGTCCGCGGGCGTCGGGGCCATTCTGGCCTTGATGCTGACGGGGCAGGACCTGTCCGTGATCGGCCTGATCGGCATCATTCTCTTGATGGGTATCGTCAAGAAGAACGCGATCATGATGATCGACTTTGCGCTGGAAGCGGAACGGCACGAAGGGCGCACGCCCTATGACGCCATCGTGCAGGCCTGCCTGCTGCGTTTCCGGCCCATCATGATGACGACACTGGCTGCGCTGTTCGGCGCGCTGCCGCTGGCGCTGGAAACAGGCACCGGCTCGGAATTGCGCTTTCCGCTCGGCGTCTCGATCATCGGCGGCCTGATCGTGTCGCAGATTCTCACGCTCTACACCACGCCCGTGATCTATCTCGCGCTCGACCGCATCAACCGCCGCCTTGAGAGCGCGGTCCCGCCCGCGGGCGACTATCCGTCACCTCCGGTCGCGGGCGCGACGGAGGGTATGCAGTAGATGTCGCTCTCCGAACCATTCATCCGCAGGCCGGTCGGCACAACACTGCTGGCGATCGGCCTGTTTCTGGTCGGGGCGGTCGCCTATCTGCACCTGCCGGTGGCGAGCGTTCCCGACGTCGACTTTCCGATGATCCGCGTTTCGGCTTCGCGGCCGGGCGCCGATCCGTCAGTGATGGCCTCGACGGTGGCAGCACCGCTCGAACGTCGCCTCGGCGAGATCGCCGGCGTCGATCAGATCACCTCGTCGAGTTCGCTGGGCTCGACCAGTATTCAAATGCAGTTCGCCATTGGCCGCAGCATCGACAAGGCGGCGCGCGACGTACAGGCCGCGATCAACGCCTCGCTTTCCGATCTGCCGAGCGATCTGCCTTCGCTGCCGAATGTACGCAAGGCGAACACCGCGGCAACGCCCGTCTTCATCATCGCGCTGACCTCGAAAACCATGTCGTCGAGTGCGATCTACGATGTCGCCGACACCGTGGTGGCGCAGAGGCTGGCGCAGGTGCAGGGCGTCGGCGAAGTGACGGTGAGTGGCGCCGACCAGCCCGCAGTCCGGGTACAGATGAACCCGGTTCTGCTCGCCAATGCCGGGATTTCGACAGATCAGGTGCGCACCGCCATCGTCAATGCCAACGCCTTCGGCCCGATTGGCATGTTCAACGGCAACCGGCAAGGCGAGTCGCTCGGACTCAATCCGCAGATGCGCACCGCGGCGGAACTCAAGAACATTGTCATCAAATCGTCGAACGGCAATTTCATCCGGCTTTCGGACGTGGCGAATGTCATCGACGCCACGCGCTCCAGTCGCTCGATCGCATGGTTCAACAAGCAACCGGCCGTGTTGCTGCAGATCACCAAGCAAAGCGACGCCAACGTCATCGATACCGTCGACCGGATCAAGGAGCTGCTGCCGCAACTCAAGCAATGGATTCCGGCGGGCGTCGAAATTTCGACGCTGACAGACCGTACCGGAACCATCCGCGCCAGCGTCGATGACATGCAATGGACCTTGGGTGCGACCGCGTTTCTCGTGATGGCGGTGGTCTTCATTTTCCTGCGGCGCGGGGTGCCGACGATCGCAGCCGGCATCTCGGTGCCGCTGGCGCTGGCAGGTACCTGCGCCGGAATGTGGGCGGCGGGATTTTCCATCGACAATCTGTCACTGATGGCGCTTGCGATTTCGATCGGCTTCGTCGTCGATGACGCCATCGTCATGATCGAGAACATGTACCGCAATCTGGAGCAGGGCATGTCACCGGTCCGCGCGGCGCTGGAAGGCGCCAAGCAAATCGGATTCACGGTACTGTCGATCAGCCTGTCGCTGGTCGCAGCCTTCACGCCGCTGATTTTCATGGAGGGGATCGTCGGCCGCCTGTTACGGGAATTCTCGTTGACGCTGGTGTTCGCCATCGCCTTTTCCACGCTGGTGTCGCTGACGGTGACGCCTATGATCTGCGCGCAGTATATCAAGTATGCGCATTCGGAGAAGGAAACCCGTCTCGACCGGATCATCGAGGGATTCCTGTCGCGAATTCTCGTGTTCTATGAGCGCACGCTGAAAATCGTGCTGCGCATGCCGATCCTGACGATCATGGTCTTTTTCGCCACCATCGCGTTGACCGTCGTGCTCTACGCGAAGCTGCCGAAGGGCTATTTTCCGACCGACGACAGCGGATTCATTTTCGGCTCGACGCGAGCGTCTGCCGATATTTCATTCCAGTCGATGCTCGGTTTGCAGCAGCGCGTGGCCGATACCGTGATGGCCGACCCCGCCGTCGCGAGCATCGGCTCCACGCTCGGCGGCAAATCGCTCACGGGCGGATCGAACCGTGGCATCATGTTTATCTCGTTGAAGCCGCCGGAGGAACGAAAGGGTCTTAGTACCTCGCAGGTCATCGACAGGTTGCGTGGCGAACTTGGTAAAATCCCAGGAATTCGCCTGTTCATGGTGGCCGCCCAAGATATTCGCACCGGCGGACGGCAAAGTGATTCCAATTACCAGTACACGCTCTCCAGCGCCGATCTCGGATTGCTGCAGAAATGGGGGCCGCTGGTCGCCAAGCGGATGGAAACGGTGGACGGCATCACCGACATTTCCAGCGATTCCGATCCCGGCGGGCTGCAACTCAATCTCCAGATCGACCGCAAAATGGCGGCAAGCGTCGGCGCCGATATTCAGGACATCGACAATGCGCTGAACAACGCCTTCTCGCAGCGGCAGATTTCCTACATCTACACTCAACGCAACCAGTACCAGATCGTTCTGGAGGTTGATCCGCACTTCCAGGAAGATCCCGCCGATCTCGCGCACATCTATGTCGCGGGCGCCAACAACACGCAGATTCCGCTATCGACACTCGTGCATTACAGCCGTGCCCTCGCGCCGCTTGCCGTGCGTCATACGGGCTCTTTCCCCTCGTCGACGATCTCGTTCAACACGCTGCCCAACGTGCCGTTGGAAACCGCGACGGAGAATATCCGTCAGGCCGTCGCGGAATTGCACATGCCGGAAGGCATTCGCGGCGCGTTCGAGGGCAATGCCGCAGACAGCCAGAAGGCCACGAGCCGCCAGCCCCTTCTGATCCTCGGAGCGCTTGTCGCGGTCTATATCGTGCTTGGGGTGCTCTATGAGAGCCTGGCGCATCCGCTCACGATCATCTCGACACTACCGCCCGCCGGATTGGGCGCCCTGCTGGCGCTGCTTGTGACCGGGCTGCCGCTCACCGTGATCGCCTTTGTCGGCATCATCCTCTTGATTGGCATCGTCAAGAAAAATGGCATCATGATCGTTGACTTCGCTCTGGAGGGCGAGCGGCAGCATGGCATGAACTCGCACGACGCAATTTTCGCGGCCAGCCTTGCGCGCTTTCGCCCCATCCTGATGACGACCATGGCAGCCTTGCTCGCCGCCGTGCCGTTGGTGATCGCGACCGGCCCCGGCACCGAGTTGCGTCGGCCGCTTGGCGTCACCATCATCGGTGGCCTGATCGTGTCGCAGGTCCTCACGCTCTACACCACGCCGGTGATCTATCTCCTGATCGACCGCGCCCGGCTCTGGGTTCAGGGCAAATCCGAGAGCAGGCCAAGCGTTCAGCCGGCAGAATAGGGGCCGGAGCAAGTTGCTGCGCGGGAGCAGGGCGCGTATAGCGTGGCGATGTCCGATATTTCCCCGACAGCTTCCGCCGAAGACATCCCGGAATGCCCCGATTGCGGCAAGCCGGAGCCGCTTTGCATCTGCGACAGCCTTGCGCCAGTCGAGAACCGCGTTGAGGTGCTGATCCTGCAACACCCGCAGGAGCAGGACCGCTTGCTCGGCACCGCTCGGCTGACCACGCGCCAGCTGACGAATGCGACGTTGAAGATCGGTCTGTCGTGGCCGAGCTTGTCGAAGGCGCTGGGCCGTGATGTCGATCCGGCACGTTGGGCCGTGTTGTATCTCGGTTCGGCCAAGGTTGCCGACCTGGAGACCGACCGCGACGTCGTGGCGATCGACCGCAAAGGCGCACTCGAATACGGCCAGAACGCCATTCTCAATGCTCTCGAAGGCATCGTTCTGCTCGACGGCACGTGGAGCCAGGCGAAGGCGCTGTGGTGGCGCAACGCCTGGATGTTGAAGTGCCAGCGCGTGATCCTGGGACCGAAGAGCCTGTCGCTTTACGGCAAACTGCGGCGCGAGCCGCGCAGCGACGGATTATCGACCATCGAGGCTGCCGCGTTCCTGCTGGGGCGACTGGAAAAGAAACCGGAAATCGCGGACACGCTTCTAGGGGCGTTCGAACGGATGCTGGCGAAATATCGCGAAGGAATCAAAACTCATCCGGAATTGCTGCCCAAGCCCAAGCCGAAGCGCGATTGGCGTAAGGGACGCAAGCCCGCACGACGGCGGTAAAATGAAAACGCCCGGTCGAAACCGGGCGCTAAAATCATCGATGGTGGTTGTGGTGGTGCCGATGATGACGATGCCGCCAGTTCTTGTGATGGCGATGCTTACGACGATGGTTCTTTAATTCGTCGAATTGGGATTTCTGATCCGCATCAAGCGAATTATAGAATGCCAGAAGCTTCGGAGTTGTTGCCTTCATTCCGGCAAGCCTGTTCTCAAGAACAGCCTGACGAAAGGCCAGTCTGCCCTCGATCTTCGTGAGGTCCGGCTTGCTCGCACCAAGCGCGCTCTTCGAATCGTTGCGCGCCTTGATCCGGGCATCCGCCAGGTCCTTGAATGCAGCCTTTTGTGCATCCGTCAGCTTCAGCCGCTTGGCGACGCGATCAATGCGGCGCTGTTCCCGATCGGATACGTCGTCGGTGCCCTCAGTGGAGCACATGCGCTCAATCTTCGTTGTTTTTCCGGCTCCCGCAGGTTCCGCTTTTGCAATCGTCGTGTTGATCGACGTCACACCAAGAAGCGCGGCAGCCCCAAAGAGGCCAGCGAAAAATTTGACGTTCATGTCTTCTCCATTTTGTAGCCACGATTAAAGTTATTCGCAGCAAATGCAGGAAGTCAAATCCGCCCGGCTTTGCGGCAATACCAGTGGCGATTTGCGTCGATATGGGAATAACGCCGCGAACAAGCTGACTAACTTCAGTCTGCCGGCGAGTGGAGGCTACTCGCGTGGCCACGCTCGTTAATTATATCGTTCTTCATTCGACGGCAGTTTTTGGTGGAAAATGCACACCCGCGACGGTGAGGCTTTCCATATTCCCAGTGCGGTCACATTCAGATCAGATTCGACATGGTAACTGCGGCAATCGGCCATGCCGTACAACTCAAGCAACACAAGGTCAGATCGACGCATGAAAAAAACTCTCCTGATTGTATCCACCCTTGGCCTTCTGACAATCTCGTCCGGAGCGTTCGCCTGCACGCAGGAAGAAATGACCAAAAAGGCAACGGATGTGCAGGCTGCGATGACAGCCTACATTCAGAAAAATCCGGATAAAGCTCAGGAAGTATCCGCCAAGACCCAACAGGTCACCGCGAAATTGCAAGGCGCAACCAGCCTCGATCAGGCGTGCAAGGCTTATGACGAACTGCTGTCGGCTTTTCAGTGATCAACAAAAAGCCCCGCTTCGGCGGGGCTTTTATTTTGAAGATAGTCTTTGTCGGCGGAACGCTAAACGAGAGACGCGGGATCATCTCGTATTCCGATGTATCGCGCGCGGCTTTTGGCATCTTCGAAGTTTTTCTATTCAGGGAAGGCGACGCCGCACTGCGTTCGGGTGCACCGTTATGATCTCATCGTTTTTGGGGTTCATAAACAGAATGTCGGTCGATGACCGCTGAAACCATTTTGGCTCCGTACAGCGCGATGGGGTGAGCGCCTGATGGCCCGTGAAGGAACCCGGACACAAAAATGGCGCCCGAGGGCGCCCTGAAGATCACGACCAATCGAAGCTGCTGGCTCCCCGGGCTGGATTCGAACCAGCGACCATTCGATTAACAGTCGAATGCTCTACCGCTGAGCTACCGAGGAATGCTGCCATGCAGTCG